>OGYF01000257.1_pt1 | contig 59233 bp, 53 predicted proteins | sample 1576451 | NCBI WGS metagenome assembly OGYF01 (sample SAMEA3541505, study PRJEB24748) | human gut metagenome | biome: human gut; feature: human-associated habitat; material: faeces | place: China | collected 2012
GGGCTGAGGTAAAGCGGGCCTGCACCGCGAAGGAATATCTCTGATTTCCGCGTCCGATTCGTCACAAAGAAGTCTTTTTCTTTACAAGCGTATCACCCCAACAAATACAAATTTATTTTTTCTTCACCTTCGGAGGCTGGTAATGATACACCTCTTCATAAGACTCCAGTTCTGCGTCACTGACCGGTGCTGACGGAATCAGTCCTGTGCAATCCTGAGTGGATACTGCATTGGCCAGATAATCGCAGGCATCGATCCGTTTCTGATTTTCAATCTCCTCTGTTGTCATTCTTCTTTTTCTGCTCACTTTACTACCTCCTGATCATTTTTCTTAGTATATGCAGTAAAACAAAATAATACTAAAAAATTTTCTGTATATAGAATTATAAAGTAAAAGCTGGCAGGATTTTACTACTGTATGGAGCCATAATCAGATCGCAGTGACTGCTTATGAGGCCTATGATATGCATCCACAAAGATCTATCTATGAAAAAGTAATCTAAATAGAATCTCAAAACCGGAAGTGTCCTGCCAGACTTCTTACAGATCTGGCACGATACTTCCGGTTTCTCTTATTCCTTATTTTATTTCGATGCGTAATGCGGATCTGCCTCTCTCGTCTTCTTCCCATACACTTCTTTCAATTCCGAAAAAGCCTTTTTTACTTCTTCCGGTATTTCCACATGGGCAATAAAATCTTTTCCTTTCGGTCCATATCCATTTTCATCATCCGTCAGCCTTGGAATCTCTCCCATCAGCAACTGAACATAACGGTCCATGTCCCACATTCCATGGATCGGTCTGATATAGGATAACCTGCCTTCTTTCTGAACTACTTCCGCACGGTAGGATGCAAAATTAATAATTTTGATATCCGGTGCATATTTTTTCATTCCCGCATCCATACGATTCTGCATCGTTGCATCCTGACACAAAATAATACTCTCACATGCAAGATTATTTTCTTTCAAAAGTTCTAACAGATAAGTAATGTTATTCCCACAGTTGGTCGAATCTTTCTCCAGAAAATCCGCCTGACATCCATAAACCTCGCTGATATATCGGCTGAATACCTCTGCCTCCGAAAGATTTTCTGTCCTGATCTGCGAATATTCATTCTGCACTTTCTGCCGCAGAGTTTCCGTTGTATGACCGACACCACCTACGATCACATATCGCTTTGCTATCTTTTCCTTTATCGCTTCTGCCAGGATATCTCCACCTGCCAGAATACTGCCTCCAAACAGAACCATAATATCTGCCTGAGCAATCCCATACTTTTTTTGTAATTGTTCACTGGTCAGCCGTTCTACATCTCTTTTCCCACAGAACTTTCCTAAAATATTAATATTTTGTGCAGTTCCTGCAGGATTGATTATTTTTCTGACCTCAAATGTATCTTCTTCATATTGGAGTTGCACAATCCCACAGTTTCCGATAAAGCCTGTTCCATCCTGCCGGTAACCAACTGCCCTGAGGAAACGTCGCATTGCCATTCCATGCGTCACAATCAGAATTGTTTCTCCGGTATCTTCCCTTGCAATTTCTCTGACAGCCCCATAAATACGGTCTGTAAAAGCATCCAAATCTTCCCCACCAAACTGGACAAAATAATCTCCATAAGGATATTCCGGATTTTCACTGTTCGGTGATGCTTCTTTTGTTCCAAGGAAAATCTCTTTCAATCCTTTTTTTCTTTCATAAGGCATCCAGGAAACCAGCCATGCTGTATCACATGCACGCTCCGCTGTAGAACTGTATACAGAATCAAAATGGATTTTCTGATTCTTAAACCACTCTTTTGCTGCCAGTGCCTGATTGATTCCGTTTTCTGTCAGCGGTGAATCGCACTGTCCCTGATTCACATCCATAACATTAAATAAAGTTTCTCCATGCCTCATTAAAAAAATCGTCTTCATACTTTCACCATCCTCACCATTTTTTTGATTGCATTCAGGTCCATCGGTTTTGAGATATGTGCATTCATTCCGGAATCATATTAATCGCATTCAGTGCATTTTCTGCCTTTCTCAGAGCCTCATCCCTTGCTTTTTCCAGTTCTGTATGTTCTTTTTGTTCCGTAATATCAACAAAGACCCCAAAGAAACAATACGGCGAACCATTCTCCGTATTTTTAATCTCTTTTCCGATTCGTTCTCTGTAGAAACAACAATGGTACAGATAACAAAAGATTACCTGTACCATTATTCATTCTTTTATTTGCAAAAACTCTACTTCATGACAATATTAATAATCTTCTTCGGCACATAGATTTCCTTGATCACATTTCCTGTCAGCTTATCTGCGATCGCTTCTCTACCTGCTGCGATTGCATCATCCTTGGAGATATCTGCCGGGATCTCAATGACAGCCTTTGTCTTGCCATTGATCTGTACCGGGATCTTGATCTCGTCATCTTTCATCTCATTTTCATCGTATTTTGGCCAGCCTGCTTTAAATACAGTATCTACATGACCTAACTGTTCCCACATCTCTTCTGCGAAATGCGGTGCAAACGGGGAAAGAAGTACTGCGATCGTCTCCAGTGTCTCTTTATCGATTCCGCCTTCCTTCTTGGCAACTTCGATGAACTTGTTGTTATACTCCATAAATCCGGAAATAACTGTATTCAGGCTGAAGCTTTCCAGTCTTGTTGTGATATCATATACCATTCTGTGACGGAGCTTGATCATCTCTTTTGTCGGCTGAATGTCTTTCTCTTTGCTTTCCATTAACATATTCCACAGACGTTTCAGGAAACGGTTTACACCATCAATTCCACGGTCATCCCACTCAGCATCCAGCTCCGGTGGTCCTACAAAGAGTTCATACATTCTCAGGGAATCGCATCCGTAATCACGTACAAGATCATCCGGTGATACGACATTTCCCTTGGATTTACTCATCTTGATTCCGTTCTTTCCGGTGATCATTCCCTGATTGAACAGCTTGTGGAACGGCTCATCAAAATCAATCGCACCGATATCGTACAGGAATTTCGTGTAGAATCTTGAGTACAGAAGATGAAGTACTGCATGCTCTACACCACCGATATACATATCAACCGGAAGCATCTCGTCTGCTTTCTCTCTGGAAACCAGTGCCTCTGAATTATGGTTGTCTACATAACGCAGGAAATACCAGGATGATCCCGCCCACTGCGGCATGGTATTTGTCTCTCTCTTTGCATCACTTCCACATACCGGACACTTGCAGTTTACCCACTCGTCAATTGCAGCAAGCGGTGACTCACCTGTTCCTGTCGGCTCATAAGATTCTACCTCCGGCAGACGAAGCGGAAGTTCTTCTTCCGGTACCGGAACATTTCCACACTTCGGGCAGTGAACGATCGGGATCGGCTCACCCCAGTAACGCTGACGGGAGAATACCCAGTCACGCAGTTTGTAGTTGACTGTTGCACGTCCAATTCCCATTTTTTCAATAATATGTGGGGCTTCTTTCTTCAGGACAGAAGATTCCATACCATTCCAGTCACCGGAATTGATCATGGTTCCTGCAGCCTCTGTATAAGCTTCTGTCATATTCTCGATCTCTTTACCGTCTTTTGCAATAACCTGGATGATCGGGATATTGAACTTTGTTGCGAACTCAAAGTCACGGTCATCATGTGCCGGTACACACATGATCGCTCCTGTACCATAATCTGCCAGTACATAATCAGACAGCCAGATCGGAGTCTTTTTACCATTTAACGGGTTGATCGCATAACTTCCGGTGAAGACACCTGTCTTTTCTTTATCCTGCATACGGTCAACATTAGACTTCATAGAAGCATCATAAATATATTTCTCTACTGCTTCTTTTGTCTCCGGTGTTGCAAGGGAAGCTGCAAGTTCATGCTCCGGTGCAAGTACCATAAAAGTTGCTCCATGCAGTGTGTCCGGTCTTGTTGTATAAACCGTGATCTTCTCATCTCTTCCCTCTACCGGGAAATCTACCTCTGCACCGTAGGATTTACCAATCCAGTCAGCCTGCATCTTCTTAACCTTCTCCGGCCAGTCAAGCTTGTCAAGGTCATTCAACAGACGGTCTGCATACTTGGTAATACGGAGCATCCACTGACGAAGGTTCTTCTTTGTAACCTCTGCACCACAACGCTCGCATTTACCATTGACAACCTCTTCATTTGCAAGTCCTGTCTTACAGGAAGGACACCAGTTGATCGGAAATTCCTTTTCATATGCCAGACCCTCTTTGAACATCTTTACAAAGATCCACTGTGTCCATTTATAAAATTCAGGATCTGTTGTATTTACTTCCATATCCCAGTCATACAGTGCTGCAATATCATTGATCTGTCTCTTGATATTGGCAACATTGGCCGCTGTAGACTTAGCCGGGTGAACTCCCATTTTGATTGCATAGTTCTCTGCAGGAAGTCCGAATGCATCCCATCCCATCGGATGAACGATGTAGTAACCCTGCTGCAATTTATAACGACTCCACACATCAGAAATAACATACCCTCTCCAATGTCCTACATGCAGACCATTTCCTGACGGATACGGAAACATATCCAGGCAGTAATATTTCTGCTTTTTATTGCCATTCTCATCCACTCTTGGATTTACCGGCTTCTCTTCCCACTTTTCACGCCATTTTTTTTCAATCGATTTATGGTTGTATACAATCTTTGTACCCATGTACTTCTTCCTCTCTTTCATTATTACATACAGACAACCTGCCACCGGCAGTTTCTCCTGCATACTTTGGTATAAAGAAAGCCTTTTCTTCTCACAAAATCAAGAGACGAAAAGGCTTTAGTTCCGTGGTACCACTCTTATTCATCCGCCATCCGGCAGATGCACTCATCAGATTCTGTAACGGGAACTCCCGCTTCTGCCTGTCCTGGATCATCCCGGTTCAGCAGAAGAACTCCAAGGTCAGTTCAGAATCCATGATACTGCCTCTCACCACCCGGCAGCTCTCTGAAATCAGACGGATCTTCCTACTAGTCCTCTTCTTCGCTTTTGCAATATACTGATACTAGGGTGAAAAGGTATGAATCCATATGAGCCTGCTCATAAGTGGATAAAAGACCTTTGAACCCGTCCCAATCTGAGCATAAAATGGAATTGTAATCCTGAGATATGCGAATAGTGGGATGGATTATGGGAGTGCGTAGCACCGAACAATCCATAGGTATCAAAGTTAGCCAAAATTGGAGGCTTTCACCTCAACATGATTTATTATATGTAGTATGTTAAAATAAGTCAAGTCTTATTTTTTGCAACCTTTCTCTCTATTCCTGAGCCTCTTGATCAGACTTCCATAACACGCCGCCAGTACCTGCTGAAATAATGTACCGATCATTACCGGAAACATTACTTCTCCGGGAAAATAAGCTGCTGCGATCACCGCCCCCGCACTGATATTTCTCATTCCTGATCCATAGATCATAGAAATCCGGGTTTTCTCATCCTGCTTTAACAGAACAGAGATTCCCCATCCGATGGCATATCCTGCCGCTGCAAGGATCATGATACAGACTGCCACAAATACTCTCTGCAGGTTCATATGTCTTACATAAGGTGCTACTTTCGATGAATTACAGATCACACAGTATATCAGGCACAGCTTTGACCAGAATGCCAGCTTTCCCGGCCATTTTTCTTTCACTTTTCCACAACTGAACTGGTTTAAGCACATTGCCAGAAGTGCCGGCAGTGCGATCATAAAGACCAGATCTTTCATCATTTCTTCCGGATTCATCTTTACCCTGGCACCTACAAGAATCTTTAACGTCAGCGGAATGATCAATGGTGCAAGGACCGTATCAATTACCAACAGAGAGAGCGTAATGGAACTGTCCCCTTTATAGATTGACACCCACATCATTCCAACCACGGCAGCCGGTACAGAAAATTCAAGAACCATTCCTGTGATCAGCTCCCGATTTCCTGCAAAGAACATCTCTCCTACGCTCCATGCGGCACACGGCATGACCACATGCAGAACTGCCAGGATCAGCAGAAGCGGCAGCGGCTTTCTCAGGACTGCCCCGATATCCTTAAAAGAAGATTTCAACGCTCCCGTAAATGTCATAAATGCAAAGACAACCGGCACATAGGCAACACCCCTGCCGGCAATCTCCGGGAAAAGAACGCCCAGAAGAAGACAAGTTGGCGTCACAAAAGCGATCCATTTTTCAATCCATGCATTTGCTCTCTTTAATATCATCTTTCTGCCTTTCTTTTATCCTTCTTTTATTTTTTTACTTTTCTTCTATTTTTCAGTCAATTCCTCTTTTTATCGTTGGGTTCCACTCTGCAACACTTCCCTGTTCCAGACTTTTTTTTACATCAATCAGACGTTGGTTGGATGAGCCACGGAACAACAGCATGATATTCTTTTTTTCTTCCACAAAACGTCCGTCTACAAGAACATCCAGCAGTGCCAGCATCTCATCCGTCACTTCGCACCTTGCCCTGCTTTTTTTGCAGAGTTCCCGGTCAAAAAGATATCCCGTATAGCACCAGATTGTCTTCCCGGGGTAACGTTCTTTCACCTTTTTCAGAAACGGAACAAGCGCTCTCTGATTCTGCGGTTCAAATGGCTCTCCTCCCAGCACTGACAGTCCGTTCACATACTCCGGTTCAAGTGCCTTCAGGATCTCCTCCTCTGTCTCCTGAGTAAATTCTTTCCCATAATCAAAATCCCACGTTGCCTCATTGAAGCAGCCTTTACAATGATGCGTACAGCCTGAAACAAAAAGAGAAACCCTGACACCTTCTCCATTGGCTATATCGCACTTCTTTATTTCTCCATACCTCATGTTCTTTCCTGCCTTTTATACGAGAAAATGTCCGGATCTGTCTGCACAGACCCGGACATCTCCCTTGTTCAACCTCAATACTTTTATCCTGCTTCTACAGATGAAGAACTCGCTCCTTGATTTCCTGGGTTCTTCCCTGATTCCAGAACTGAGTTCCGATATATCCGCAGGTACGTCTTGCAACATTCAGCGTATCCTGGTTCCGGTTGCCACAATGAGGACATTCCCACACGAGCTTTCCTTCCTCGTCTGTCACAACCTGGATCTCTCCATCAAATCCACACTCCTGACAATAATCACTCTTCGTATTCAATTCTGCATACATGATATTCTCATAAATAAACCGGATTACCTGAAGCACAGCCGGAATATTATCTTTCATATCCGGTACTTCCACATAACTGATTGCTCCGCCTGTTGAAAGAGCCTGGAACTGGGATTCAAACTTCAGTTTTGCAAAAGCGTCGATCTCTTCTCCGACAAATACATGATAACTGTTCGTAATATAACTCTTGTCCGTAATTCCCGGAATCACTCCAAATCTCTTCTGAAGACATTTTGCAAACTTGTAGGTCGTACTTTCAATCGGAGATCCGTAAATACTGAATGCAATGTTCGTCTCCTCTTTCCATTTATTACAAGCTTCATTCATATGCTTCATGACATCCAGTGCAAAAGGAGTTGCCTCAGGATCTGTATGAGACTTTCCTGTCATATACTTCACGCACTCATAAAGCCCTGCATATCCAAGCGAAATTGTTGAATATCCACCATACAAAAGCTTGTCGATCGGCTCACCTTTTTTCAGACGGGCCAAAGCTCCAAACTGCCACAGGATCGGGGCTGCATCGGAAAGCGTTCCCTTCAGACGGTTATGTCTGCACATCAACGCACGATAGCACAGCTCCAGCCGCTCATCAAAGATCTTCCAGAATTTATTCATATCGCCTCCGGAAGAAAGTGCTACATCCACCAGGTTGATCGTTACAACGCCCTGATTAAACCTGCCGTAGAACTGATAGTTTCCATTCTCATCCTTCCACGGACTTAAGCAGCTCCGGCATCCCATAACCGGGAAACAATTGCCTTCTTTTAATTCTTTCATCTTCTTCTCAGAAATATAATCCGGTACAAGACGCTTTGCAGTACACTTTGCAGCCAGCTCTGTCAGATAGAAATATTCACTTCCTTCTTCGATATTATCATCTTCAAGTACATAGATCAGCTTCGGGAATGCCGGAGTTACCCACACTCCTGCCTCATTCTTAACCCCCTGATAACGCTGACGCAGAGTCTCTTCTATGATCATCGCAAGATCCCGCTTTTCTGACTCACTCTTTGCCTCATTCAGATACATAAAGACTGTCAGGAACGGAGCCTGTCCGTTCGTCGTCATCAGAGTGATGACCTGATACTCAATCGTCTGAACTCCCTTCGTGATCTCTTTTTTCAGACGTCTCTCCACGATCTCATTCAGAATATCATCCGGGTACTCTGTTCCGACCAGCTTCATCTCTTCCAGCACTTCTGTCCGGATCTTATTCCTCGATACCTGGACAAACGGAGCAAGATGTGCCAGGGAAATGCTCTGTCCACCATACTGATTACTTGCAACCTGTGCAATGATCTGCGTCGCGATATTACATGCTGTAGAGAAACTGTGCGGCTTCTCGATCATCGTTCCGCTGATCACAGTTCCGTTCTGAAGCATATCTTCCAGATTGACCAGATCACAGTTATGCATATGCTGTGCATAGTAGTCTGAATCATGGAAATGGATGATTCCCTGTCTGTCGGCTTCCACGATATCCTCCGGCAACAGCATCCTGGTTGTCAGGTCACGGCTCACCTCACCTGCCATATAATCCCTCTGCACACTGTTCACTGCAGGGTTCTTATTGGAATTTTCCTGCTTTACATCCTCATTATTATACTCGATCAAAGAAAGAATCCTGTTATCCGTCGTATTGGCTTTACGGACAAGAGATCTCTTATAACGGTATCTGACATAGCTCTTTGCCAGTTCAAAAGCTCCTGTCGCCATGATCTGGTTCTCTACCATATCCTGGATCTCTTCTACCGATACTGCACGGTTCAGCTTATTGCATTTAAATTCAACATACTCGGCAATATCCTCGATCTGACCATCACTTAAGCTTCTCTCTTCCGAATTTATATCTGCCTTTTTTACAGCCTTAATGATCTTATTTATATCGAATACTTCCTCTGACCCGTTCCTTTTGATAATCTTCATCCCACCAGTCTCCTCACTTTCAAGATATTGTCTGAAATCTATTCTAATACAAAATATAGTATAATGCAATGGGAAAAACACACGATAGTGTATTTTCGGAATATCCTCTGTTTCCCATGATAATTATCAGTCTTCTTAAAAGTCAACCATTTTTTCATATTTTACAAAAAAAGCAGCCTGTCCCCGTCTTTTCAACGGGTCAGACTGCATTCTTCTTAAAATTGCTCAGGGGGTATATCTCATTATTTTTTAAACTGTCTGATAATTCAGACTGTATGTCTATTTAAGACTCTGATCATTAATAAGATCCTTTATGCTTTGCATGAAATTCTTTCGTTTCCTTTACAACCACACCACTTAATGCAAGCAATGCGATCAGGTTCGGAAATGCCATCAATGCATTAAAGATATCTGCGATATTCCATACTGCAGCAACTGTCATATATGGTCCGATAAATACTGCCAGAATATACAGCCAGCGGTATCCTTTTACCACTGCTTTATTGCGGTTGAACAGATATTCCACACACCGCTCTCCATAATAATCCCATCCGAGGATCGTTGTAAATGCAAAGAATACCAGACATAACATCAGTGAAAAAGTAGCAATGAATCCCGGGAACGGCAGTCCCTTCTGGAATGCATCCATTGTAATTGCAACACCTTCCAGCTTTGGATCAAGCCATGATCCTGCGATTACGATAGAAAGTCCTGTCATCGTACAGATTACAATCGTATCAATAAATGTTCCCGTCATTGAAACGAGTCCCTGACGAACCGGATCTTTTGTTCTTGCTGCTGCGGCTGCGATCGGGGCACTACCAAGACCGGATTCATTGGAAAAGATTCCTCTTGCCACACCTTTCTGCATGGCTACGATCATACTTCCCATAACTCCGCCTGCCAACGCACTTCCGTTAAATGCACTGCTGATAATTTCAGCAAATGCTCCCGGCACTGCCTTGATATTTGTAAATACAATAATCAGACAGAGTACCACATATAAAACCGCCATAAACGGTACTACAACTTCCGAAACTTTTGAAATTCTCTTAATACCACCAATAACAACCAGTCCTACAAAAACTGTCAGCAGGATTCCTGCGATCACAGTTGCGATGGAATAATCATTTCCCAATACAGTTACCGTATGTGCCATATCCGGATCAAAGAAATTCTTTACCGCTGATGCAATACTGTTCACCTGGGTAAATGTTCCGATTCCGAACAGACCTACACCTGCTCCGAAAAATGCAAAGATCTTGGCAAGCCATTTCCATTTCTTTCCCATTCCATTTTCAATATAATAGAAAGGTCCACCCAGAACATGACCGTCTTGATCGATCGTGCGGTATTTGATTGCAAGAAGACCTTCTGAATACTTTGTCGCCATTCCGAAAAATGCGGCAACAACCATCCAGAATAATGCTCCCGGGCCACCTGCTGCGATCGCAGTCGCAACACCTGCGATATTTCCCGTTCCGATGGTCGCAGACAATGCAGTACAAAGTGCTCCAAAACTGGTCACTTCTCCATGTCCGTCTTCTTCATCCTGAAACATAAATTTGAAAGCTTTTCCGAGATGCCGGACCTGAACTCCGCCAAGCCTGACTGTTAATAAGATACCTGTTACCATGATGAGGCAGATCAATGGCAGACCCCACACGGCATCATCAATTACTTTGATGAGTTCGTTGATTTGTGCAAACATTCCTTTATTCCTCCATCCTTTTGCCTGAGAGACTCGCAGTTCCTGCCCTCCCGCCCCTGCCGGGAACTTCTTTTTTCAAAGTAGCAGCACTGCTTACACCTTCGGCGCTCTTTTTAAAGAGACTCTCCTGAGTATTTCTCTTTTGTGCTTTAGCACAACAAAGTACAGTTTAGCACGATATTCTGACTATTGCAATATTTTCAGAATATCTTTGGACATTTTTCTTATAATTCTTTCTAATCGTCACTCATCAGTTTCATTTCACTGTATTTTTATCCCAGTGCCACATCCAGGATCATCATCAGGACAAATCCGGCTGCCACCCCGATCGTACTGATATTGGAGTGTTCCCCCGACTGTGCTTCTGGAATCAGTTCTTCTACCACAACATAGATCATCGCCCCTGCTGCAAATGACAGCAGATAGGGAAGAAGCGGTACAACCAGCCCCGTCAGCAAAATCGTCAAAAATGCTCCGACCGGTTCCACGATCCCGGAAAGTGTCCCGTATACAAATGCTCTGGTTTTTGAGATTTCCTGACTTTGCAGTGGCATGGAAATGATTGCCCCTTCCGGAAAATTCTGAATTGCAATACCGATCGCCAGGGCAAATGCTCCCGTCATCGACATCGTTGTATTTTCCGTCAGAACTCCTGCAAAAGTCACTCCGACCGCCATTCCCTCGGGAATATTATGCAACGTGACGGCAAGGACAAGCATGGTCGTTTTTTTTAGATGAGATGGGATTCCTTCCGGCTCATCTTCTGTAAAATGTAGATGCGGTGTGATGGTATCCAGGAGCAGCAAAAATCCCATCCCCAGAAGGAACCCCACTGATGCCGGAATCCACGCAATCGTCTTCTCCTGCTCTGCCATCTCGATCGCCGGAATCAGAAGCGACCATACTGATGCCGCGATCATAACTCCTGATGCAAATCCAAGCAACAGTTTCTGCACTTTTTCATTCATCTCTTTCCGCATAAAAAATACCATCGCCGAGCCTAATGTCGTCCCGGCAAATGGTATTAAAATTCCCGCTAAAATCATTCGATTCATCTTCTCATTCTCCCTTCATTAACAGACCTTTTCTAATAATTAGATGTCGGGGGCAAAAGCCCCCCGACTTTGATGCCTACGGATTGCTCCGTGCTACGCACTCCCACAATCCTACCCATAATTATACTATGCAGCAGGGAGAATTTTGACTTTCTGCTTTGTTTTACGCTTTCTGTGCAAGCTCCTGACCTGCCGCTTTCAGTTCCTCCAGCATGTCATCTTCCGGTGCATCATTTGTGATAATGCCTTCCTCACGCAGTAATACTGCTCCGGTATTTTTCATGCGTTCTGCCCAGTCACGCATCCATTCTCCATCGCCCCAGCCATAAGAACCGAACAAGAGGATTGTCTTTCCTGATACCAGTGACTCGATCTCCTCAATAAACGGCTCCATCTCAGCTTCTTCCAACTGCTCTGAACCCATGGACGGGCAGCCCAGTGCGAATGCATTTCCTGCTGCAACCGTTGCTGCATCAGCATTTCCAACTTCCAGAAGTTCTGCCTCCTGACCTGCTGCTTTGATTCCCTCAGCCACTGCTTCAGCCATAGCCTGGGTATTTCCTGTTCCGCTCCAATATACAACTGATATACTCATCTTATCTTCCTCCATTTTTCTTTTTCATCGAAATCTCCCGGATACTTTTCCCTGTCAGATATTCCTGGACCGCACATTCTTTTGCACGGTCGTATTCCTTGAAGATCATTCTTGCCTGCGACAGGTTACTGTATACCTTCCAATATCCGATCATCAGATATTTTCTGCCCTCATTTTCAATGAAGCCTCGGATATCTGCTACCGGATATCCGAGAAACATCCCAATCTCATGAGGGAATCCCATTCCTTTTTCTGAAAAATCTTTCACTCTCTGTGAAAGCCGCTCCAGCATTTTTTCTGCCGGCTCTTTCTTATATCCATATTCCTGTGCAAGCTGACTGACATCTGCTTTCTTTAAATACTGTTCCAGTTCGTCAGGTCGATAAAAAAGGACAAGGCATTTTCCTTGCGAACAGGACAGGCAGTGATATTTTACATCTGTCCCCATCAGTATCTCCGGTAATCCCGGACGGAGTCTTGCATCCATAGAAATAAGGCAGGAAATTTTTATTCCCTTCAGCACCGGGGCACACTGCAATGCGACCTGAAATCCAAGCCTTACAAGCCGGTCTTCATTTTTCAGATAGTAGGATATTACTTCGGTTGGCATGATTCCTCCTTGGTTTTGAGAATGATTTTCAATCAATGTTATGATATCATACTTGAGAATGATTTTCAATATATATTTTGAGAACTTTTCTCATTTGTTTATAGTCATTCCGCATAATTTTTTTTAAATTTTTATCTCTTTTTTAGTTGTTACTCACATATCTTTAGTGTATAATAGGCTTATAAATATTTGAGCGATCATACAGTCTCAAAAATACTTACTTACATAAAGGAGAGAGTCGCCATGGTAAATTTAATAACAGGCCCGAGAGGCAGCGGAAAAACCCAGCAAATGATCGACCTTGCAAATGAAAAGGTAAAGACATCCAGCGGTAATGTCGTATTCATCAAAAGAAGTCATAAAGATACTTATTCAGTAGACTTTAATATTCGTGTCATCCGTATGGCAGATTATCCTGATATCCTTACCCTTGAAGAATTCGTCGGTTTTCTCTATGGTATGGCTGCAGGCAATCATGATATTCAGGCAGTATTCATTGACAGCATTTTAAAGCAGGCCAATATTACTTTGGAAAGTCTTCCGTCTTTCATCCAGAAGCTGATTAAGATTTCTTCTGAGAATAATATTGATTTCTATCTCAGCGTCAGTGCGGATAAGAACGAAATCCCGGATATTGATTCTCTGGAATGTACCGTTCTCTGATATCCTGATTCAACTAAAAAGTCCTGTCGGATCTTTTTGTTGTATATGGCAACTGAAAAGTCCATCGGAATCTCTCTTTTATAAGATACTCCGATGGACTTTTTTTATTCGCCGTCTTCTGTTAAATTCTGTTCTCGCTGACTATTTTGGATCCCCGGTCAGAGAAAGAACCGTATTTGCCTTTTCCCCTTCCTTATATTCAACCGTCACTTCATCGCCTACATTGTAGCGGATAATGTCAATAAAATCCACAACCGATACATCAAAAATCTCATTCGATCCTTCCAGCATCAGATAATAATGAGAATTTCCGTCTACAACTCCCTGTGCGATCTTAGTGATCTTTCCTTTGATGGATTCTACGGTACGGGTATCCTTTGCTTCCGTTTTGATTCCATTTTTATACATCAGATTTGTATAGGATTCTTCACACTCGCTGACTGTATCCCCGATCGCTACAATCTGATATTTCTGCACATTGACCATGGCATATTTCTTTACCAGTCCTGCATCATCCTTCAATGCAATGAAGTAGGTCGGTTCTCCCGAAAGGTTCAGCAACAGTGGAAATGTCGCACTGTATTTCAAATTCTGTACCTGTCCCTCTGCAGATGACATCGCTGAAGTCTCTGTTGCACCTTCGATCTCATAAAATTTCGTCTCCATTGTCCGCTGATTCATCAGGACGAAACCGACATTTGACTGATCCCCGGTAATGGAAGTTACTCCCGTATAAACCCACACATCATCATCAACTGCAAGATAATTATATCCATCTGTTGTCTCAAGACAGTCCTTCTGCCCCAGTACACTGTTCAGGAATCCATGCCTCAAAGTACCATAATAATCATACAGCGAAATCAGAAGATCTGCAGAATATGCACGGTCGATCCACTGCGGTACATCCTCAATTTTATAATCTTCCATTTCCCCGGTAATGGCATTACATAATATAACACGTTCCACCGTAGCTCCGCCAAATAATCCGATGTTGTATTTTCTCACCGGACAGATCCAGTACGGAACTCCTTCTTCATCCACTTCAAAGCTCAGTTCATTAAAAATATAGGTCGGATAAGCGAATCTCAGATGCCGGTAAATATTCCGGTTGAAATGATCGCTGGTTGTATACTTCATTCCTTCTTTCAGTTTTACCAGCTCGGTATTCTGTGTTGCCATGTCAATCTTGATATATGCCGGGATTCCTTCTTTCCGGTTGGTAAACCACTTGATCAGATCTGCATATTTCAGAGGTGACACTCTCACCGGACGATCCTGATAGTTAATCTGTGAATACAGTTCATCCACTTCAAACTGAGATACCATATCCACCATACTTCCCATTTTCCGGTTTCCAAGGATCTCTGCTGAATCCTTATCCAGAAGAGGAATCTGGTCAAAAGACAATTCCTCAATATCTTTTGAAAATTCTCCGTTCTCCACAGCCATCAGCTTCTGATATTTTCCGGCATTCACAATCGGTGAAGACAGCAATGCTCCCACAGCCCATATGCCGATCACGATCAGGATCAGACTTAAGAATATTCTCATCCCTTTAGATTTTCTGATCTTATCCGGCTTTACTTTTGCAATTTTTCCATAAATTCCTGCTGCCAGTACCAGCAGGACAATCAGTAAGATCCAGAATTCCATTGAATGGATATTAAAAGCTGGAAGTGCCGCGTAATAATAAATTCCAAACACTGCCAGCACGCCGATCACACCAAGGATCTTTCCTTTTACTTTTTTCATAGTTTCTTTTTCCCTTTCCTTATAAAATCAATGCGGGATAAGCTGTCACCGACAAAATTTCCCGCATTCAAATTCATTAAAATCTTCTTCTCCACAAATCCGGTGAGAACAGTAACAGATATGGGAATATCTCCAGTCTTCCCGCCAGCATATCAAAACAGAAGACCAGCTTTGATAAAAATGAAAATTTATGGAAATTCATAACTGGTCCTACCTGTGAAATTCCCGGTCCTACATTATTCAGCGTTGTCAGAACTCCGCTGAATGAAGTTGCAAAATCAAAATTATCAATGGATACAAGAAGCGTTGATACAACCAGGATCAACACGTAACAAGCCAGATAAATATTTACATTTCTCAGCGTATCCTGACCAATCTTCCTTCCATTGACCCGGATCACTGTCACCGCATTCGGATGCAGGATTTTCCGTACTTCCTGACGGACAGACTTCCACAGGATGATCAGACGGCTCACCTTGATCCCGCCCCCGGTAGAACCTGCACATGCTCCCACGAACATGATCGACAGCAGGATCATCTTCGACAGTTCCGGCCAGTGATCATAATCCGCAGTACAGAATCCGGTTGTCGTGATCACCGATGCTACCTGAAACGATGCATACCGGAATGCCCGGAAAATATTTCCGTAAATGTGGAGAATATTTCCGGTAATTGCAGCCATTGATGCACCGATAATGCCAAGATAAACCCATAATTCTTCATTTTTCAGTGCCGTCTTCCACTCTTTTAACAGGAACAGGAAATACAGATTGAAGTTAATTCCAAATAAAATCATAAAAATTGTAATCACACCATCAATATATGCACTGTCAAAAAATCCTACACTTGCATTTTTATTTGAAAATCCACCAGTTCCTGCTGTACTGAACGCATGAAGCAACGCATCATAAAAGCTCATGCCACCGGCCATCAAAAAGACTGTCTCCACTACCGTCAATGCAAAATACATTCCATACAGGATCTTTGCTGTACGTCTTGCCTTCGGAACAAGCTTATCTGCCTCCGGTCCCGGCACTTCCGCACGCATCAGCGGCATGGCATTATCATCATCCAGAGAGGTAATCATCATAACGAAGACCAGTACTCCCATTCCACCGATCCAGTGCGTAAAACTTCTCCAAAACGCAATTCCTTTCGGAAGAATCTCAATCTCTGTCAAAATCGTTGATCCGGTTGTCGTAAATCCCGACACAGTCTCAAAAAATGCATCAATATAATGTGGGATACTGCCACTGAGTACAAAAGGCAATGCTCCAAATGCTGACCATAACAGCCATGCAAGTCCTACGATCGCAAATCCCTCTTTACTGTAGATCCGCTTTGACTTTGGTTCTTTTCTTCCCAGTACAAAATAGATCAGTATCAGGACTGCCGATACGATCAGGAAAGAAAATCCACTTTTTTCCTGATAGAGAAGGGAAACAAATGCCGGGATCAAAAGGACAATTCCCTCAACTCCCATCATTTTCCCCAAAATGTAAAAAATCATTCTTTTATTCATCGCACTGCACCTACATCATTATATCCCTGATATCTTCAATCTGCTTCTCCATCGTAATAACAACCACACTGTCACCAACTTCAATACAGTCTTCTCCACTTGGCAGAATGATCTGTCTTTTTCGTCCAATACATACGATCAGATTATTCGGCTTAAGCGCCAGATCTTTCAGAGGAATTCCTGTATATTCTGTTGCAGATTTTATTATAAATTCTAAAGCTTCTACCTTATCATCTACCAGTTGATACATCGTCTCAATATTGGCACTTGCCTGGGAATTTTTTCTTGCCCGCACATAGCTCATAATTGCATCCGCAGTTGCCGTCTTGACAGATACAATACTGTCAATTCCAAATTCTTCTACCATTCTCGCACGGCGGTCTTCATTGACTTTTGCAACGATCTTGTCCACATTCTGGCTCTTTGCATACAGAGACAGGATGATATTTTCCTCATCCATCCCGGTCAGGGCAACAAAGGCATCTGCCTCCTCCACCCCTTCTTCCACAAGAAGATCCTGGTCTGTTGCATCCCCATTGATGATGGTTGCCTTTGGAAGCAGCTCACACAATTCCTCACAGCGTCTCGCATTTTCTTCAATGATCTTTACCTGCATTCCGAGAGTGGACAGCTGGGCTGCCAGATAATATCCGACTCTTCCTCCGCCACAGATGATCACTTTTTTTATCTTTTCTTTTCTCTTACCGTTGGCTTTGAAAAAACGCTCCAGATCTTTATGAGATGCTGCAATATGCAGACGATCTCCTGCTTTCAGGACATATTCTCCATCAGGAATCCTCACATCTTCTCCACGCTCAACTGCACAGACAAGCAGACGGATCTGAAACTTTTTATACATATCAGATAACTGCATTCCTTCCAAAACTCCGTTCGCACTGACCGGAAGCTCCAACAGTTCCATTCTCCCCTTAACAAATGTCTCGATCTGACTTGCATCCGGGAATATCAGAAGCCTGCTGATCTCATCAGCTACGATCAGTTCTGGATTCACTGCCATGCTAAGATGAAGATCTTCCTTTAAAAGTCCGATCTGGCGATAATAAATCGGGTTGCGGACACGGGCGATCGTATGTCTTGCTCCAAGTTTCCTTGCGATCAGACAACTGAGCATATTGCACTCATCCTCTGAAGTACATGCGATAGCCAGATCCGCATGGGCGATATCTGCCTGCTTTAAAACTTCTGCGTCCGCACCATTTCCCGCCACACACGCAATATCCAGATGGTCTGTTGCAAATTTCAGCTTCTTCTCATCACTGTCAATCAGTACAACATCATATTTTTCGGTGGAAAGCTGCCGGGCAAGCTTATACCCTACTTTTCCGTCACCGATAATAATAATCTTCATTTCTTTTCCCTCGACATTGTCTCATTTTTCCTGCCTGCTGCACATCTCCCGTGCAGTAAACAGAGCAATTATAGCACCTTTATATTGAAAGTACAACAGAATTGACAGTTTCTTAACCTGAAAAGGAAGTATGCCCGTTCAGACACACTCCCTTTTCTTTCATTATCTCATCATCCCCTCAAAAGATCCGTTCTATTCGTCTGCTGCCCTTGCTGCAATCTCCTTCTCCTGGACATCGGACGGAGCCTGCTCATATCTTGCAAAAGTATATGCATAAGTTCCTCTTCCACCTGTCATAGAACGAAGCGTTGTACAATAACCAAATAATCCTGTCATCGGGATATCCGCCTCGATCACCTGCTTACCGCCCGCAACCGGAGTCATTCCCAGCACACGCCCGCGTCTCTTGTTCAGATCTCCCATGACATCTCCCGTATAATCATCCGGCACTGTCACTTTCAGAGATGCGATTGGCTCAAGCAGAACCGGTGAAGCCTCCATAAATCCCTTCTTAAATGCCTGGATCGTTGCCGTCTTGAATGCCATCTCCGAGGAATCTACCGGATGGTAAGATCCATCATAAAGCGTTGCCTTCACACCTACAACCGGATAACCTGCCAGTGGCCCTTTTACAACAGATTCCTGAAGTCCTTTTTCCACTGCCGGGAAATAATTCTTCGGAACTGCTCCTCCTACTACGCATTCTTCAAATACAAATGGAGTTTCCAGATCTCCCGAAGGTTCAAATTTCATCTTAACATGGCCATACTGTCCATGACCTCCACTCTGCTTTTTATATTTGGAATCCACATCTGAATTTTTTCGGATCGTCTCTCTGAAAGCAACTTTCGGAGTCTCCAGTGTGATCTCCACCTTATATCTTGATGCAAGCTTACTTGCCACGATCTCCAGATGCTGTTCGCCCATGCCATACAGAAGTGACTGCCTGTTCTCACTATCATTCACCGTTCTTAAGGTAATATCCTCTGCTGTCATCCTGGCAAGAGCCTGAGATACTTTGTCCTCATCGCCTTTATTCTTTACACAATACTTCATATATGTATATGGTGAAGAGAAATCCGTCCTTGCATACGATACCGGATTATTCTTCACTGATAAGGTATCTCCGGTTCTTGTATTTGTAAGCTTTGCGATCGCCCCGATATCTCCTGCAAAAAGTTCTGATACTTCCGATGGCTTATTTCCGCACAGAGTATATAATTTACCCGGCTTCTCTTCTGCATCCGTATCAGCGTTATAAAGAACGTCATCCCCTTTCAATACACCCGAGCATACCTTTACGAAAGAGTATTTTCCAATAAACGGATCCACCATCGTCTTAAATACATAAGCTGTCTTTGATTTTGCGAAATCATAATTTGCTTCAAAGATCTCATTCGTCCTGCGGTTGATCCCCACGCAGTTTCTCTTATCCGGGCTTGGGAAGAAACGCACAATATCTGACAGCAGGTTTGCAACTCCCTGTGCCTGGAGATTTGATCCCATAGCTACCGGTACGATATCTCCATCCATTACCTCTGTACGCATTGCTGCACGGATCTCTTCTACAGAAAATTCATCTCCATTAAAATAACGCTCCATAAACTCTTCACTTGTCTCGGCAACAGCCTCCATCAGAGAATCTCTGAGGATCTCCAGATTTGGTTTACAGTAATCCGGAATCTCACATTCTTCCCTCTGTCCCAGACCGACATAACGTCTTCCTGCATTCTTAATAATATTGATATATCCGACCAGTTTTTCATTCTCACGGATAGGCTGGAAATGTGGTGCGATCTTCTTTCCGTACCTTTCTGTCAGATCTGCCACTACCTGACGGAAACTTGCATCATCCACATCCATCTCCGTTACATAGATCATCCTTGGAAGATTGTATTTATCACAGAGTTCCCATGCTTTTTCCGTTCCTACCTGAACTCCTGCTTTTCCTGATACAACGATGACTGCCGCATCTGCCGCACTGACTGCTTCTTCCACTTCACCTACAAAATCAAAATATCCCGGTGTATCAAGAATATTGATCTTTGCTTTCTCCCACTCGATCGGTATAAGGCTTGTGCCGATCGAGAAACCACGCTTCTGCTCCTCTTTATCAAAATCGCTTACCGTATTGGAATCTGCGATCTTACCCATACGGTTCGTTGCACCTGATACATACAGCATCGCCTCGACAAGACTTGTCTTGCCACTTCCGCCATGTCCAAGTAATACTACATTTCTTATTTCGTCTGTTCTGTAAACCTTCATGCTGCTGCCTCCTTGTAATGTGGTTATTCTGTATATCCTTTTTTCAACCGAATATACAAGCCATGGGTAAATTATACTAAAATCTTATTGTAATTACAACTATTTTATTTATTTTTCACATATTTCATGTTTTTTGTAATAACCAAAAATTATTCCCGATTTTCCATGTTTTTCTCTGCGACAAGAACAATTTACTTTTATACTTTGACGTGTTAAAATAAGTATATTGATGCGTCATTTTCTATTGCGTCAACTATGATTTACAGAAAGGACTATCTATTATGACTTCAAAAAAAATCGGATTTATCGGACTCGGACTGATCGGCGGATCGATCGCAAAGGCAATCCGCCAGTATTATCCTGAGTATGATATTATCGCTTTTGATAAAAATAAAGAATCTCTGGCACTTGCAGTACAGGAAGGAACGATCCATACTGCCTGCTCATCAATCGATGATAACTTCCGTGGCTGCAATTATATTTTTTTATGTGCACCTGTCAATTACAATGCCGCCTACCTCTCCCAGTTAAAAGAACTGATCGACAAAGACTGTATTTTAACTGATGTCGGAAGTGTAAAGACTTCGATCCACAAAGAGGTCATTCGCCTTGGTATGGAAGAATCTTTCATTGGCGGACACCCGATGGCAGGTTCTGAAAAGAGTGGCTTTATGAATTCTAAAGCTCATCTCATTGAAAATGCATATTATATTCTTACACCTGCCGCAAAAGCAGCCAGAGAAAAGATCTGTGCGTATAAAGAGTTTGTGACATCCCTGAAGGCACTCCCGGTCATTCTTGATTATAATGAGCATGATATTATTACCGGAACGATCAGTCATCTGCCGCATATTATTGCATCAACACTGGTGAATTTTGTCCACGATACCGATACAGAGGACGGACTGATGAAAGCACTCGCTGCCGGTGGGTTCAAAGATATTACCCGTATCGCTTCTTCCTCTCCGGTGATGTGGCAGCAGATCTGCCTCAAGAACGGGGAGAATATTTCCCACATTCTCGGCCAGTATATTGAAACCCTCACGAAAGCAAAGGAGCAGATTGATGCTGAAAATGAGACTGCGTTATATTCTATGTTCGAGGATTCACGGGATTACCGCAACTCCATGCCGAACAGTTCCGCAGGACCGATCAAAAAGCAGTTCGCACTGTATTGTGATATCATTGATGAGGCAGGAGGAATCGCTACGATTGCCACAATCCTTGCCAGCAATCATATCAGTATTAAAAATATCGGGATCATCCACAACCGTGAATTTGAAGAAGGTGTTCTCCGAATTGAATTTTATGATGAAGATTCTGCCGCCAATGCCTCAAAGCTGCTTCAGAAATACCGCTATGTAGTTTATGAGGTCTAAGCAGATCCTGTCAGATCATTTATACCAAAATATTACAGAAAGAGGATTTTTATTATGGAATTATGCAGTATGAGCGGATTAAAAGGAAAGGTTACGATACCGGGAGATAAATCGATTTCCCACCGTTGCGTGATGTTTGGTTCGATTGCCAACGGTATAACGGAAATTCACAACTTTCTCTCCGGTGCGGACTGTCTTGCTACTATCCGTTGTTTTTCAACTCTTGGGATTGAGATTGAAGCAGATCTCTCCCAGTCAAAAGTGATCGTCCACGGAAAAGGACTTCACGGACTGAATGCCCCGTCTTCCATTTTGGAAGTCGGAAACAGTGGAACAACTACAAGACTGATCTCCGGTATCCTTGCCGGACAGCCTTTTGACTCTGAACTTTCCGGGGATGAATCTTTAAATTCCCGTCCGATGAAGCGGATCATTGAACCATTGACCTCCATGGGAGCCAACATCGCCAGTATGCTTCAGAATGGCTGTGCACCGTTGTATATCACTCCGGCACAGCTCCACGGAATCCACTATGATTCCCCGGTCGCCAGTGCCCAGGTCAAATCCTGTCTGCTTCTTGCCGGACTCTATGCTGACGGAGAAACTTCTGTCACAGAGCCAAGTCTTTCCCGGAACCATACAGAACTGATGCTCCGGGAATTTGGTGCTGACATCCGCTCTACTTATGAGATTGGAAGTACAAAGGCAACCGCCTCCATCCGTCCTTGTACGGATCTGTACGGACAGAAGATCACGGTTCCGGGAGATATTTCTTCTGCTGCATACTTTATTGCAGCCGGACTTATCGTACCGGATTCAGAAATCCTGATCGAAAATACAGGCATCAATCCGACCCGTGCCGGAATCCTGAAAGTATGTGAAGACATGGGTGGTGATATCACTTTATTAAATGAAAGAACCGAAGGGGGAGAAAAGATCGCTGATATCCTCGTCCGCACCAGTAAACTCCACGGAACAACGATTGAAGGAGACATCATCCCGACACTCATTGATGAGATTCCTGTCATTGCAGTCATGGCAGCTGTAGCAGAAGGAACAACGGTCATCAAAGATGCAGCAGAACTAAAAGTCAAAGAGACCGACCGCATCGAAACCGTAACAGATAACCTGAAAGCAATGGGGGCTGATGTTACTCCGACTGATGACGGAATGATCATCCACGGTGGAAATCCTCTCCACGGAGCTTCCATCCATACGCTGCTGGATCACCGGATTGCCATGGCCTTCAGTATCGCAGCTCTGGTTGCCGAGGGCAATACAAAGATTCTTGACAGTAAGTGCGTAGATGTATCTTATCCGACTTTCTATGATACGTTCGAAGCCCTACTTTAATCTACGAATGGAAATGAACCGGAATCTTATTCCTGTACAAAATAAGACCCTGACAACTGCATCAGTCTCTTTCATTCCGTTCCGTGGGATGAAAGACAAAAAAGGATGTATTCCCGCCATTCCGGGGATACATCCTTTTTTGATTTTCTTCTTCTCGCTTCTTTTTACAGGAAGATATACTTCAGAATAAAGAGTACCGCAAGTACATACATCAGAACACTTACTTTTTTCTCTTTTACCTTTCCAGTAATCAGATTTAATGCAACATAAGCAATAATTCCCATGGAAATACCCTCTGAAATGCTGTAGAAAAACGGCATTGCAAGGATACAGATATAACACGGGATCGCTTCTGACATATCACTGAAATCAATGTTCATTACATTCGTAAGCATATACAGACCCACAATGATCAGTGCCGGTGCTGTTGCAAAAGAAGGAATTGCAAGGAAGATTGGTGACAGGAACAGTGACAGTCCGAAAAGGATTGCTGTTGTCACAGATGTAAGACCGGTTCTTCCTCCTTCTGATACTCCTGATGCACTTTCTACGAAGGTTGTCGTTGTAGACGTTCCAAGAACTGCTCCTGCAGTTGTTGCGATCGCATCTGCAAGAAGTGCTCCTTTGATCCGCGGAAGCTTTCCATCCTTATCCAGCATATCCGCCTTAGAAGAAACTCCAACCAGCGTACCGATCGTATCAAAGAGATCTACAAATAAGAATGCAAATAAGATTACGATGAAATCCAGTGAAAAGATTCCCTTAAAATCAAGCTTGCAGAAGATCGGTGACAGGCTTGGAATTGCCAGACCATTGCTGAAATCAGGGAGCAGGCTGTAGCAGCCAACCTCTGCATTCGGAACATACAGTCCCGCAAACTGGCAGATAATACCAAGTCCCCAGGTAATCAGGATACCCCAAAGAATATTTCCTTTTACATTCTTAATAACCAGGATTCCTGTAATGATCACTCCGATAATTGCAAGAAGTACTGTAATTCCAACATCACTGAAAGCAGCTTCTACTCCATTCACCTGGTTATATCCATCCAGTGAAAAAAGCTCGATCAATGTAGATCCGCCGATCACAATATGAGCATTCTGCATACCAACGAAAGCGATGAAAAGTCCGATACCCACACTGACTGCTGACTTCAGGTTTCTCGGAATTGCATTGAAAATTGCTTCACGTACATTTGTCATGGAAAGTACGATAAAGATGATTCCTTCTGCAAATACTGCAGTCAGGGCATATTGCCAGCTATAGCCCATCCCGATAACAACCGTATAGGCAAAATATGCATTCAGTCCCATTCCAGGTGCAAGTGCAAACGGATAATTCGCCAGTACTGCCATCAGAAGTGTTCCGACAAAAGCAGCCAGTGCTGTTGCTGTAAAGACTGCTCCTGAGTCCATCCCTGCTGCGGAAAGAATACTTGGATTGACTGCCAGGATGTATGCCATCGTCATAAATGTAGTAACACCGGCAAGCACTTCCGTTTTCACGTCCGTCCTGTTCTCAGACAGTTTAAATAATTTTTCTAACATTTTGTTCCCCTTTCATTCCATTTTTGATGCTTGTCTACTCTGTTAGAAGATAACAGAATCATCATACCATATCCTCTCTGAAAAAACAGTTTATTTTTTCTAATAACCGTTTATTACCATCTCAGTCATCACGCATCAGCGGTTTCCTGACCGGCAGTCTCCAGTTCTCCCAGCATCTCCCGCACTGTCTTTCCTGTGACCGGATGCCGTTTATAGGGAGCGATTTCTTCCAATGGCTTCAGTACAAAGCATCTCTTATGCATCTCAATATGCGGAATACACAGATCGTCTTCCTCGCAGATCAGATCATCATAAAAAATAATATCCAGATCCAGTGTCCTTGGTCCCCAGTGTATGATCCGCTCTCTTCCGGCTTCCTGTTCAATCCGGTTCAGCTCCCGCAGCAGTTCTTCCGGATATAAAAGTGTCTGCAGTTTCAGACAGCCATTCAGGAAATCCGGCTGATCCGTCACCCCGTAGGGTGCTGTCACAAGAAAAGAAGAAACCTTTTCCACCCGGCTTGTCGACAGATGATCCAGCTTGTCAATGGCTTCTTTCAGATAAGCCTCACTGTCCCCGATATTCGATCCAAGTGCAATATAAGCTGTATGCCATTCTCTTTCAATCTCCACGCTGACCGTCTCCAGCGGCAGAGCGACCGGTGCCCAGGGTTTCTTGATCTCAAGCCGGATCTTCTGAAGTCCTTTTGTCTGCATAAGCAGTTCTTCAGCCAGACTCTCTGCTACTCGTTCCAGTAATTGAAAGGTATGTTCTTTCAGATAGCGGTCTATAAAAGCACTGACTTCTCCATAATGAATTGAAGCAGTCAGTTCATCTGTCTGTCCCGCCTTTCTTGTATCGGTATACAGCTCCGCACTGACAACAAATTTCTGCCCCAGTACATTCTCTTCCGGAAATACACCATGATTGGCAAAAACCTCCAGGTTCTGTATTTTTATCTTATCTGCTTTCATATTACATCCTCATCAGAGCTTTCGTCATTTTAATCGCACGCAGATTCTTTTCCACATCATGAACCCGTACAAATGCACTGCCCTTCTGCACACCATAAACCGTTGTTACCATCGTTCCTTCTTCTCTCTGATCTACCGGAAGATCCAGCGTCAGACCGATCACCGACTTTCTTGAAGTACCAAGAAGAACCGGATATCCCAGTTCCTGAAGGATTTCAAGATGTGCAATGATCTCCAGGTTCATCTCATACGTCTTCCCAAATCCGACACCCGGATCTAAAATGATCTTTTCATCTGCGATCCCGGCCTCCTTTGCAAGACGGACACATTCTTTCATATCTTCTAAAAAATCTTTTTGAAAATCTTCATACTCGGCTTTTTCCCGGTTATGCATCAGACAGCAGGCAGCATGATATTTTGCGATGACCCCTGCCATTTTTTCATCATATTTTAAGCCCCAGATATCATTTACAAGATCTGCTCCCGCCTGAAGTGCTGCTTCTGCCACATGGCTTTTATATGTGTCGATCGAAACCGGAATATTGAACTCCTTTTTCAACGCTTCGATCACCGGTGTCACCCTTGCGATTTCTTCTGCATCTGAAATCTGCACATGTCCCGGACGGGTCGATTCTCCACCCACATCGATCAGATCCACACCTTCTGCGATCATCTGCTGTGCATGACTCAGTGCCTGTTCCATTCCGTTGTATTTTCCACCATCGGAAAAAGAATCCGGTGTCACATTCAGGATTCCCATAATATATGTATTCTTTTCTGTGTCAAACTCTCTGTTGCCTATGATCATATGATTATCTCCTTGTTCTTCTCTTCATCCTTCCAGTTGCACTCTTTTTCTGCCGGACAGGAAAAGCAGGTGCGAGAACGCTTGTCACTGTCATAAAAAAGTGCAGCGATCGGCTCTGTGCCGTCCTTTTTTCTCCGGTGTCCCCGGACTGCCGCCAGGATCAGGCGTCTTTCTTCCGCTGAAAATGCCAGTCCCTCCGGCAGAGTATCCAAAATCTCCGAAGCTGCTTTTTCCCCGGCGATCTCATGTGGAATCTGCTCTTCATACTGAAAAGACTTTCCTATATCATGCAGGATCGCAGCCGCATAGATTACTTCCCTGTCATACCCAAGATCCTGTTCCAGATTTGTGATATAAGCGATCCTCGCCACATCCAGCAGATGGGGCATCTGATGGCGGCAGAAGTCCCTGTTCTTTTCAATTTCTTCAATCTGATCGTAATACTTTCTATACATCTTATGCTTTAAAATTGCATTGACCCGATCCATTCTGATCCGTTCCATCCCAATCCTTTCTGTCCTGCTCTGCTTCATTTTGCCACCTTTATCGTCCCAGCATACGGAAGAATCGTTCTTCCAGCGACGGATCTGTCTCAAAGGCACCCCTCCTTGCCAACGTCACCGTCTGACTTCCCGGTTTTTTGATTCCCCGCATCGTCATACACATATGCTCCGCCTCGATCATAACCAACGCACCTTTCGGCTGCATATATTCCATCAATGCATCTGCAATCTGTCCGGTCAGCTGTTCCTGCAGCTGAAGTCTTCTTGCGAATACTTCTACCGTTCTTGCCAGCTTGCTCAGTCCCACTACCTTTCCATCCGGAATATACGCAATATGAGCTTTTCCATAAAACGGGAGCAGATGATGTTCGCAGGTAGAATAAAAAGTAATATCCTTTTCGATCACCATTTCCCTGCTTTCTACTGTAAATGTCTTCGACAGATGAATCCCCGCATCTTCTTCCATTCCACCATAAATCTCTTCATACATCCGTGCGATCCGGTCCGGTGTCTCCAGCAGACCTTCCCGATTCACATCTTCCCCGATTCCTTCCAACAGCAGCCTTACTGCCTGCTCTATCTTTTCATGATCTATCATTTTCGTTCCTTTCCTGTACCTCTCATCCGGGTTCCGTAACTTTTTTCAACCAGCCGGATCACATCTCCAAGATAAGATAATGAACCACATGCCAGGATCACCGGCTCTCCTTCTGCTGCTGAAGTTTCACTGTCTGCCGTCCTCTGCCCTGCTCTTTCTGCTGCTTTCATTGCTTTTTCCACGGCATCCTCAATTCTTCCTGCCGCTGCTGTCTGCAGACAGTATTTTTTCGCACACTCTGCAAGCTTTTCTGCCGGCAGTGTACGCTCCGCATTCGGAAGATCAACTGTATAAACCTGCTGTGCCAGCGGGCAAAGAATCGATGCAATCTTTTCATATTCCTTGTCCTTAAATACTCCCAGGATCAGGATCAGCCGTCTTCCCGGAAAATAACGTTCCATGGACATCCGAAGTTTCTGTGCTGCATCTTCATTATGTGCCCCGTCAACCAGAAAAACCGGTTGCTCCATTAAAAGCGTAAATCTGCCAGGCCATCTCGTCTCTTCCAGTCCTTTTCTCACCGCCGTCTCCGGTACGGAAATTCCCAGTACATTCAGCGTACGGATCACTTCCAGTGCCGTTGCAAGATTTGCGATCTGACATTCTCCTGCCAGACTTCCTCTCAGATTCTTATATTCTTTATAAGAAAACCGGATTCCATGATAGTCTTCTTTTTCTACAAGAAACCGGCTCAGATCTGCCTCTCTGTAGCTACAGTCAGATGCCTCTGCCCGCTTCTTCAGAATCTCACTTACAGCTTCTTTCTGCTGTGCTGAAACAACTGCACAGCCATTTTTTATAATTCCGGCCTTCGTCTGTGCAATCTCTTCCAACGTATTGCCGATCACACCCAGGTGATCTCTGCTGATCGTTGCAAATACAGCACAGACCGTATTTTTCACGATATTGGTCGCATCCAGTTCTCCACCGAGTCCTGTCTCCAATACAACAAAGTCACAGTTCATTTTCCTGAAATACAAAAAAGCTATTGCCGTCTCTGTCTCAAAAACTGTCGGGAGATTCTCCCCCGCAGCTTTCAGCCGGGCAATAGCTTCTTTCACTTTCTCTGTCAGTTCTGCGAACTCTTCTTCCGAGATCCATCTGCCGTTCATCTGAATCCGCTCCAGATAGGAGATTACCGTTGGTGAAACATACCGCCCGATCCTGTATCCTGCTTCACTTAAAATCGTTGAAGTGTATGCAAGCACAGATCCCTTGCCATTCGTTCCTGCAATATGTATGAACTTCAGACTCTCCTGAGGATTCCCCAGTTCACGCAACAGACCTCGAATTGTATCCAAGCCAAGTACACTTCCGTATTTCGACATCTCGTCCAAATATACCCTTGCTTCTTTATAGGTCACTTTCTTTTGTTCCCTTCTGTCTTCCTTTTTCACTCGGTCTTTTCTGACCGAACAGAACTATCATACCACCATTCGCTCTTTCTCACAAGATACATTTCCATTTTTCAATCAGCTTTTCCAATGAAAAAGCTGCATTTGCCGGGCTGGTCGACGGAAGAACTGTCGCTTCGATACCGGTTCTGCTCTCCTGATATTTCTTATAATAATTTCCCGAGGCTTTCCCATTACAGAAGATTCTTTCCACCTCTGACTCTTCCAGAATCCGGTTCAGATCTGTCGGTACTACATTTTTAATACTGCTGTCGCTTGAACCGATGATGTCGCAACTGTAGATCGTATCCCACAGGGCAATGTGATTCCGATGCAGAAGTTCCTTCTTTTCTTCGATGGTCTCAGGAATCTTCTCTCCCAGGACCGCTGCCAACATCTTCCAGAACCTGTTCTGCGGATGTCCGTAAAAGAAGTTCTGTTCGCGGGATTTTACGGATGGAAGACTGCCAAGGATCAGAATTTTTGAATCAGCATCATAGAGTGCCGGAAACGGGTGGATCACATGGGTATAATTACTCTCTTTCAATCGTTTCTCCCTGCTCATAAATTCACTTTCGTACTCCCTCTTTATTTTGAAAAAATCGATACAAATCTCACTTTTTTATCCATTCCTTCCCCTATTTTACCAATTACTTTTCCCATTGTAAATGCCGCAAGCACTGTTCCGATTCCAAGTCCTCTGATCTGTCCCAGGCATACAAACGTCAGCAATGCTGTCACGGACAGACAGATCACATCATAACTGATCTTGATCCTTGAGTACGCTGCCTTCGTGATATCTGCCAGTTCCCTCGGGAAAAGATCCGTTGGGATGATCGGCATTTTACAACGGTTGGAAAGGGCAATTCCTGTACTGATCAGCAGGTATCCTGCAAAAAAGTATACAAACCGGAGCGGCAGTGTCACAGGCAGGGTATGAACCCAGGTTTCATGGATATCGATCTCGGTTCCGAATCCTGCCCCTACAATAAAGCTCAGCAGATACTGCGGCACAAATTTCTTTCTGAGGATCATCAGGCTCAAGACCAGAATTGTCTGAAAAATGTCTGTCCAGACTCCCAGTGAAACTTTGGAAAAAACTTCTGAAAATGCATACGGCACACTGGAAATTGCCGAAATCCCCGATCCTGAATACAACATCAGAACAACTCCAAGACTGTTGATCACCAGTACAATTAAAAGTGCCAGCTCTCCTCTGACTACCGGAAGTGCCTCTGTTGCAGTTGCCTTCACACGTTCTGCTTTTCCATCGGTCAGTTTGTTTCTTCCGGAATTTTTTTCTTTTCCTGCCATTCGATCTGTAGTGATCAGTTTATTTGTGGATATCGTCTTATCTGCTGATATCATTTTTATACGCTCCTTTTTATTCGCTTATTTTACCGTCGGTAAATCTATCACATGCTTTTTTATTTTACAAATAATAATCTTCTATAATTCTATAGACATTTTCTATTTTTGGAGTTAAAATTTTAACAGCATTTATTACGAAGAATCATCTGAACGGAGAAGCTTATGAACTTATATCAGCTAAGATATTTTCTTGAACTGGCGGAAAAAAGGCAGTACACCAAAGCCGCACGCCAATTAAACATCACCCAGCCCAGTCTGAGCTATGCCATTTCCCAGCTTGAAAATGAACTGGGAGTAAAATTATTTGAAAAGGATGGACGCACGATCAGCCTCACCGATTGTGGGAGAGATCTCGCCGGATGTGCTTCTGAATCCCTTGCGATCCTCGATAAAGGGATCGCCAACCTGAAGCGTAAAGCTGCCGGTGCGGGGAAGATCCGTCTTGGATTTCTACGGACACTGGGAACAGATTATATCCCGGATCTTGCCTCCCGTTATCTGAAGCAGAACCCGGACAAGGAAACAACGTTCCGTTTCCATACCGGCTCTACAGGTGCTTTGCTTGAAAGTCTGAATGCCGGAGAATATGATATTGTCTTTTCATCAGAACCGCCTGAAAGCAACGATTTTCATTATACACCGGTTATGAAACAGGATCTCGTCCTGATCGTACCGGACGGACATCCTCTGGCAGACCAGTACCGGATTCCATTGAGTGAAACACTTGCATACCCTTATATTTATTTTGATCAGAGTGCCGGTCTCCGCTATGTGACCGATCTTCTTTTCGAGCAGATCGGTCAAAAACCGAAAATCGTATATGAAACTGACGAGGATCAGGTGATTGCCGGACTTGTTGCACATGGATTCGGGATCGCCCTCGTTCCCTATATGGAGCTTCTGCTCAGACTGAATGTCCGTATCCTGCAGATTTCTTATCCTGAGTGCCAGAGAGATATCTATATGGTTACAAGCCGCAGACATGAACTTTCACCCGCAGCACATCATTTCCGTGAATTTGTCCTTACCGGACTGCTTGACACTCCCCACAGCTAAAGCAGGGGGGATTCTTGCTTCAACCACTACTGCATTGGCTGATACCATTCGGTATCTCAATGTCTTACACAGTGTCCACAAGCCTTTGTCCGACCGGTAATTTGTTATAAATATTTTCTATAATATCATTCAAAACTTTTATTTTCTGTTTTCAGATTTTTTCAGCAGATCTGCTTTCTATCTGTTCCTGCTCTGCACTTGTCACCCTCTACATCTGATAAAGCAGGGCATTGCAGATACATGCCGCGATATTGCTGCCACCTTTTCTTCCCCGTGCAACGATCGACGGAGTCTCTTTCAGGCTCAGGATCAGTTCTTTCGACTGAACTACATTCACAAATCCTACCGGTACTGCAATGATCAGTTCTGGCCGGATCTTCCCCTCTTTTATAAGCTCATACAGACGAACCAGTGCTGTCGGTGCATTTCCGACCGCAAAGATCACATCCCGGCCAAGTGCCGCTGCCTTGTCCATACTTGCTGCCGCCCTGGTCGTACCATTTGCCTTTGCTGCTGCCGCTACATCTTCATCCGACATAAAGCAGTACACTTCACTGCCAAACTCTGCAAGTTTTCTTTTATTGATCCCGGCCTTTCCCATCTGCGTATCTGTCACGATCGGTGTTCCTCTTCGGATTGCATCCATCGCATGCTCTACTGCCCCCTCAGAGAAAACCAGGTTCTCCGCATAATCAAAATCCGCACTGGTATGAATGCAGCGTTTTACGATCAGTTCTGTCCCGGGAACAAGTTTCTTATCTCCCAGTTCTTCCGTAATGATTTCAAAACTGCGTTTCTCAATTTCTGATGGCAGGACTTTTTCAATTTCCGTCAACATTTTCATTTTCCGAATCACCTTTTTCCTTCTTCCCACTTCTTATTGCCTGCGTTAGTAGTCTTTTTTCAGGCATATTCCTGCCTGCGTTTCTTTCTCTACCGGAGTCTTGTTCCGATCCCGCAGACTACACGGTCTACCCGCTGTGCCTGTGCCGCAAGGTCTGTCATAAGCCTTCCATGAGCCTCTCTGTATTTCCGCTCAAATGCATCCACAGGGACTAATCCATATCCGATCTCATCGCTGATCAGAACCAGCCCTTTTCTTCTGTTCATCAGCAGTCCGGTCAGTTCCTCCGTCTCACGCCCATCTTCCATCCACCGACGGACTAACTGCTCAAAATGGACAATCCCGTCAATTTCCGTCAGCTCCTTTTCAAGCTGCTCCGGCTGACATTCTGCTCCATCATACCAGCAGATCTTTGAATATAACGTTTCTGCGTACTGCAATTTCCCCTGGAATGCCCCGCCAATAATCAGATGAACGTTCTTCCTTTCCGGATCCTTTCCGGTTTTTTCATAATTTTTCATAGTATTTTCCTTATGATGATCCACAGCATATTCCACCCGTCTCCCCGGTGTACAGCCGGCATCTTTCTTCCAGATCCATGGAATCCCATAGACAACCTCTGTCACCTGATCTGCCATCCCGGCAAGATTCCGGTTAATCTCACCAAGAACTTTCTTATAGTTTTTCATTTCCACGGAATCAGGAACGGATTCTGAAAAAACCTCATTTGTGACAATGACCAGGTTTCTGCTCTGCTCCTTCAACCGCCTGATTCCTTCGGTCACAGAGCGGACAGTATCCGTTCCCGCCCCCTGCTCCATATAGAGTTCATTCGCCACCAGATTGGACATACATTCCAGCAGGATCGAACTTTCACTTAGTCTTTCTGCTCCTTCCTGTCCGGAAAATTCCTTTTCTATGCACTCTGACAGACCGGTATACCATTCCAGTGTCCTGAATCCTTTTCCGGCACGCATCCAGCGGTGTTTCTCAATCTTGCGTTCCGTTTCACTTCCATAGGGATACATGGTCGCAATATAGTAAAGCCTGCCTGTCCCCTGCTGCAATCCGCAGATCTTCTGTTCTGCATAGGCAGATTTTCCACTGCCACTGCCCCCTGTCACGACTTCCATCATAACTCTATCACATCCAGATCTTCCGGCACATACAGATTTCCATGATAAAATTTCCTGCCTTCTGCCAGATACATTTCCTGTCTTTTCAGAATATTTTTATCCTCGGTATGATAAAGGATCAAATTCTCTACATTCAGTCTTTCTCCCAGCTCGCATGCATCCTTCACCGTGGAATGATGCTTTTCGTATGGTTTAAACTGATCTGCCTCACCAAACAGACAGAATGCTTCATGCAGAAGCCACTGACTGTTCTGTGCATACACCTTTTCCGCTTCATTATACGGTTCATCACCGCAGCAGGTCAGCTTTTTCCCCGGTTCAAGTTCCATGGAAAATCCAAACTGCTTCGCTTTTGTGGAATGGATATCAAAAAATGTCACCGGTTTCCCTATGATCTCTCTTTCTTCTCCATCCTCTACCACAACCATATGAAGCCTTTTTCCTAAATTTTTCGTCTCTTTTTCAGACAAAACTTCCCCGGCGATCTTCTCAAGAATTGCGATCACCTCTTCATGTCCGTAGATTGTCGCCTCGCCATCATAAGTTCCCCGGTTCATATTCTGAAGGATCATTCGCATCATCCATATAATTCCCAACAGATGATCGATATGCTTATGGGTAACAAAAATATCCCTCATCTCTTTCCAGTCAAGCCCGGCAGACTTCAACTGATGCAGGATCATACTTCCGCCTCCACCATCAATCATAAAATGGTTTTCCTTATTACTGATGACAAAACACGTATTATAGCACTCCGTGACTGTGGCATTTCCCGTTCCAAGAATCGTTAATTTCATCCGTTCCTCCTGATTTCGTCCTGTTCTCCTGATTTCATTTTATTTTTTCAAACTGCCTGATCCATTTTAAAATGCAAAATCTGCATAATCTTCCGGCAGAAAACGATGATAGATGATATGACAGCCTTCATCTTTAAAGCAGTAAATATAGGAATCTTCCGGATCATCTGCAAAGCTGACTCTGTAGTCAAATTCTCCGTTGTCCATCTCATGGATCTCCACCTTTTCCGAATGGGAACGGAACAGATCAAAGATTTCCTCCATCGTACAGTCATGCTTCTGCAACAGTCCGATCAGCTCTTTGATAAACTCATTTTCTTTCATCTGCTCATGCACATACTCCACTCCCTCTTCCGGGATATGAAAGCAGAACCGCTCTCCCTCATTGGTCACTTCCACCTGTCCCAGTCTCTGCTTTGTATACTCCGGAAACCAGTTCAGCTTTTCCAGCATCCCGGTCACATCTCCCTCTACCTGAAAGAAATGGTTCAGGGAACTGAGCGGATAATAAAGCCGTATCTTTTCCTTTCTGTAGCCAAGCTTTGCCTGCTCCTCCTTTATCACATCCATAATACTCTTCTCAAGTCTTGAAAAATCCATCCTGTTGTCCTCTTGCTATCTTTTTCTGTCTTCTCTTTTACTTCTTTTCGTCTTCTTTTTTCGTTCTCTGTTCTTCTATATTAATTCTGCCAGCGGATCTGTTCCCCCGTGATCAGCGGATATCTGGAAAGTTTTGTTCCGTCAAGTTCCTCCCGGTACAGATCCACAGCAGTGATCTGATGATTCTCATAGGTTGTATAATAGTAGATTCCCTTCGATGCATTACAGCAGGAAGTATACAAGGTAATCTCATACTTTCCGTCTGCCACTTCACAGCAGCCTCTCTGCTGATCCACCGAACCTAAAATATGGAAAAACTGGCTGATGCTTTCCAGTTCTGAATCTCCTGATTTTGCATTCATTTTTGTAAATGCAACTTTCGCAAAACGGGATGCCGATGACAAATCTCCCGGAAGTCCCATTGCTCCCATTCCCCGGCTGTATGCTGTCAGATTCAGTTTCTCTGAAAAATGATTTTCCGGCTGTCTCGGTGACAGATGCATGTAATTATTCAACTGAAACATCTGCTGTTCAAAAGATGGATTGTTCGTCAGCACACCCACCGGATTTTCATGCACTTTCAGCCCGTCCTTCATCGATTCTACCGTGATGGCTTCTTTCTCATCTGCGATGATCCAGTGAAGCTGTGCTGCCGGAAGCTGTTCACTGAACGGTGTCCCGACCAGATTCATCCGGCTTAACAGTTCTCTGACTTCTCTGACCGAAGCACACTGGCTCAGTATCCATGGAATCAATTCATACTGGCAGACATTTTCTTTTCCGTCTTCTGCCTCATCTATCTCCTGATAGACTGCATTTCCGACAAAGTTGAGTCCCGCCATGCCGACACCCTTTTCATTGACTGCATCATAATACAGCGGATAATCTTCTGCCACATAAGCCATTCCTATCAGGGCATAATGGGATTCCATTTCTCCCATATACCGGAACGGGATCTTATAATTTCTCGGAGTCACCGTCACTTCATCTCCATAAGAAAATTCATAATCGAGTGTTCTTCCAAAATAAAAATCCTTCGTCTTATAAGTTGCTGCTGTACACATTCTGCTTTTCACCTCTGCTTTTTTTATTCTGCTCCCCGCCAAGTAGCTTTTCCCGCTTTACTGCACAAAAATATACGACCGATCCACGCAGATGGAAATGCGTCACCTGATAATCCTGGGACAGTCTCAACTGCAAAGAAGTCTGGGTTTCAAAAGGTCCTTTGAACCACCCTTTTTTCATCAGAAACCATTTTACAAAACGGTCCGTCTTCCCGGATCTTCCCTCGATGTAGAAGCATCCGATCAGCCTTCCGTTTTTCTTTAATACGCGGGTCATTTCCGACAGGGCTTCTCTCTTATCTTCCACCGCATTCAGCCGGTCAATACTCAGTACGGCATCAAAACTTTCATTACGAAACGGCAGCTTCGCACAATTTCCCTTCTTTACGGTAACATGATCCAATCCGTCTCTTGCAAAACGCTTTTTTGCCAGGTCAAGCATTTCCTCGTCTTCGTCATAACAGATGATCCTCGCATCTCTCATCCATGAGTATTTCCGGTAAGTAAAAAGTCCTGTTCCTGCCGGTACATCCAGCAGTCTCCCCTTAAAATCCTCCGGAATATACTTCAGCATGGCTTTTACAATCTGCTTTTTACTTACTCCATTCCAGAAAAGCTTTCTATACAGCCTTGTCCATAATTTTTTCCCAAGAAGCACATCCTCATAAAGTTCTGTTCTGTTTTCTGCCTCACTGTGCTGTTCTTTCATTTTTATTCTCCCCTGATCTGTCTCTGTATATATTCTCCCCTCAGATTCCGATTCTCCTTCTGCTTTTCCAGCAGGATCACTTTCTCTCAAATTTCAGTACCCTTGTCTGAAGCGGTGCAAGGACCTCACTGCCTGTTCCATAAATCTCCTGATATTCACCTGTCACCGGAACAACCACTTCTTTGCGGCTGAAATTTTGAATAAACAGATACTCTGCATTTTCCGACTGACGTACATTGACAGATACCCCCTCCGGAACAGCCTCTGCCAGACTTTTTACACCGGCTTCTTCTGCTACGCCTTTAAATAAATCGTCATAAAATGCCTGCTCCATATCTGCCCCTACATAATAGGCATGTCCCTCACCATACGCTTTATGTGTCACAAGCGGTGATCCCGCATAAAAATCGTCTGCATAACGCATCAGGACTTCTGCATCAGAAACTTCCGACAGTTCGCAGAGATTTTTACACTCATAAACTTTCTGCAATCCCAGGCGGTTTCCATGCTCCGGTATTCCATGGTTTGATTCCCAGTCAAATAAAACATCGATCTCTGTACTGCGAACTCCCATCACATCCTTCAGTCCATAAGGTGTACCTCCAAGGAAACATTTATCCGTCTCATCCACAAGACCTGACCAGTAGGTCAATACCAGAGTTCCTCCCTGTGCCACATACTCTCTGAGACGTTCTTCGTATTTCTCACTGAACAGATACGCCATCGGCACTGCCAGGATCTTATAATCAGAAAGTGCATGCTCCATGGAGATCACGTCCACATCCAGTCCTTCTGCCCGCAAAGCTCTGTACTGCTTCAGAACGCACTCCTGATAATGCATATCCTCGTTTCTTGGTCCCTGTGCATCCTTTAATGCCCAGTCATTCTCACGGTCATATAAAACTGCTGCCCTTGCACACGTCACACTGCCTGTCACTTCCTGAAGCTTTTCAAGTGCCTCTCCCACTTCTGTCACTTCCCTGAAGACACGGGTATCATTTCCACCGTAATGATCGATCACTGCACCATGAAACTTTTCAGATGCTCCCTGGCTCTGACGCAGTTGAAAATACAGGACACTGTCTGAACCATGGGCGATTGCCTGCAGAGACGCTGCCAGAAGCATTCCCGGTTTCTTCAGCTTATTGATCGGCTTCCAGTTCGTTGCAGATGGGCAGGATTCCATCATCAGGAACGGAGCTTTTCTGATACTTCTCATCAGATCATGCTGCATTCCTGCATCTGTTGCCGTCAGCCACTCTTCTTTTTTATGCCATCCCGGATAATTATCCCAGGATATAATATCTACATCTTCCCTGAACTTTTTATAATCCAGTCCGTCATAATCATACATCAGATTCGTCGTCACCGGGATTTCCGTTCCAGTCTCCCTGAGAGCTGTTATTTCCGCCTTCATGAAATCGACTGTCTGTTCCGTCACAAACCTCTTCCAGTCCAGCTTTAATGCGTGAAGCTCATTTTCTCCCAGTGAAGAAGGACTTTCTATCTGAGAAAAGTTCTGATACCGGTGACTCCAGAATGTCGTACACCACCGGCTGTTCAGATTCTCAATCATACCATATTTCTTTTCCAGCCACTCCCGGAACTTCTCCTGACAAAGCGGACAATGACATTCTCCACCAAATTCATTGGAGATATGCCACAGAATCACACCCGGATGCTTTCCGAACTTTTCTCCCAGCCTGCGGTCGATCTCTGCCACTTTTTCTCTGTATACCGGTGAGGTATAACAGTGATTATGTCTTCCACCGAACAGATTCTTCTCCCTCTTTTCATTCACACGCAGTACTTCCGGGTACTTATCAGAAAGCCATTTCGGTCTTGCACCGGACGGTGTGGACAAAATTGTAGAAATTCCCTCTGCGTAAAGTGAATCAATCACTTTTTCGAGCCAGTCAAACTGATAATTTCCCTCTTCCGGCTCCAGCATCGCCCAGGAGAACATTCCTACAGATACCGTATTGATCTTTGCCTCTTTAAAATACTCAATGTCCTTTTTCAATATATCCGGGCGGTCCAGCCACTGCTCCGGGTTGTAGTCTCCGCCATGTAAAAGATGTCCATATTTAATCTGTCTTCCCATATCTGCAACTCCTCCTGTTATTCCATCATTTTGTAAATTGCCTTCATATCCAGACTTTCTCTGAGTATATCGGCCAGTTGATCATATTGCTCTTCTTTATAGCTATTCCAGTCTTTTCCCTCAATCTGCAGGGTATCGTAACCTTTCTGCTTCAGTATAGCAGAAACAATTCCTTCTGACACCAGTTTTTCATCAAAAATACCATGTACATAACAGCCATAGACATTTCCGTTCTGGGCCCCATCCTCATGATATCTCTGTGGTTCTTCGTTTCCTTCTTCCCTCATTGAAACCAGCCTGTCTGATTTTGTATCCACTTCTGATCTTCCCATATGGATTTCGTATCCATTAAACCGGATTCCTTGCAGTTCTTTCAGAATACCGCCCATATCCCGGAATTTTCCTTCTACTCTCGTTCTTCTCTTTTCCTGTCCAAATACAGTGCAGACCGGAAGTAACCCCAATCCCTGTACTGTGCCTTTTTCCTCGATTCCGTCCGGATCCTGTATTTCCCTGCCGAGCATCTGATAGCCTCCGCAAATACCGAAAACCGCCCCTCCATTTCCACTGTAGCGAAGAATTTTCGCCTCCAGACCATTCTGACGCATCCACAGCAGATCACTGATCGTATTTTTACTGCCCGGAAGGATAACCAGATCCGGCTGTCCGAAATCTGCCGGAGATGAAATATACCGGACTGAAACTTCTTTGATTGCCTCCAGCGGTGCAAGATCCGTAAAATTTGAGATCCTTGGAAACCGGATCACCGCAATATCCACAAGTCCCGGCTTTTCCTTTTTATGGAATCTTTCCGTCAGGCTGTCTTCCTCGTCGAGATCCAGATAAAAATACGGCACAACACCAAGAACCGGGATATCCGTTCTGTCTTCCAGCATTTTCAGTCCCGGCTCTAAAATGGATACATCTCCCCGGAACTTATTGATCACAGTTCCTGCGATTCTCTTCCGTTCCTTTTCTTCCAACAGCATAACGGTTCCTGCAATCTGGGCAAAGACACCTCCCCGGTCAATATCTCCCACCAGCAGTACAGGTGCATCCACCAGTTCTGCCATTCCCATATTGACGATATCATCCTTTTTCAGGTTGATCTCTGCCGGACTTCCTGCACCTTCGATCACAATCACATCATACTTTTTTTCCAGTTCCCGATATGCCTCTAAAATATAAGGAATATAATCCCGCTTATGACGGTAATATTCTACTGCAGACATCACCCCGATTGGTTTTCCGTTGATGATAACCTGCGAACCTGTATCATTGGTAGGCTTTAACAGGATCGGATTCATACTCACTTCCGGTTCAATCCCTGCTGCTTCTGCCTGCATTACCTGAGCCCGCCCCATCTCAAGACCATTCTGGGTAATAAAAGAATTTAATGCCATATTCTGCGATTTGAAGGGTGCAACTTTGTATCCATCCTGCTTTAATACTCTGCAAAGTCCTGCTGCTATGGCACTTTTTCCCACATTTGACATTGTTCCCTGGATCATAATACATTTCGCCATCTTTTCAGCTCCTCTCGTTCAACACCTGCTTCATACATTCCAGTAACCGGTCATTTTCTTCCGGCATCCGGACAGCCATCCTATACCAGCCATTCCCGAGTCCCCGGTAATTTGCACAGTCCCGGATCAGGATTCCCCGCTTCTTCAACTCTTCAAACCAGTTGATCTCACTGTTAAAAAGAAGAAAGTTCGCCTCCGACGGAATGTACTCTATTCTCAGATTTTCCAGTTCTTTTTCCATTCTTTCCCGCTCTGACTTTACCAGTTGCCGTGTCTGCTCTTCTCTGTGGTCTTCCTTCAATGCTGAGAGTCCCGCAGCCTGTGCCGGAGTTGATACGCTCCACGGCTGACGTACCGTCTCCATCCGTTCCAGCAGTGCTTTATCAGAACTGATCCCGTACCCAAGACGGATTCCCGGAACTGCATAGATTTTTGTAAAAGCCTGCAATACGAACAGATACCTGAACCTGCCGGTCTCCAACTGCATGGATGCCTCTTCCCCTGAAGTCAGGAACTGCACAAAACATTCATCCAGCACCAGTCTGACCCGCTCTTTTTCACACTTTTCAGCTATTTTAATAAGAAACTCCTTTTCCACTGCCTGTCCCGCCGGATTCGACGGAGAGCATAAAAATAAGAAATCCAGTTCTGATGTGATTTTTTCTGTCAGATCCGTTCCCAAACGAAAATTATTTTCTTTTTTTACTTCATGATACAGGATTTCACATCCTACCGTCTTTAAAGCCTGCTCATATTCTGAAAATGCCGGTATCACGATCATTGCTTTTTGAGGTTTTTCTGCCAGTACCAGTGAAAATAAAAGATCTGCTGCTCCATTTCCAATCACAAACCGTTCTGCTTCCAGTCCCTTTTTTTCTGCCAGTGCATTTCTTAATTCCCTGCTCCGGCTGTCGGGATACTCTCCGATCCTCTGCAACGACCGGGCTGCCGCTTCAACAACTGCATCTGCAGGTCCTAATGGATTTACATTAATGGAAAAATCAAGTAAATTTTTATATGTATAAATATCTCCGCCATGTGCGTACTGCATCTCTTACTCCTGCTCTTCTCTCTGCTGCTCCAGTAACCGTTCCAGTTCTTCCCGGTATTCCCCGAACCATTTTACCGGAAGTACTTTCTGATCCGTATTGATCCTCTTTTCCATCCACACCATATTATACCATCTTCCGAACTTATAACCACAGTCATAAAATTCTCCCACAAGCCGGTAGCCTGAATGGGCATGAAATTCTACGCTGTTCCTCGTCAGGTATTCATCCAACTACAGCAAACAGATCAGTAATTTGATTCCGCCAAATACAAGCAGCATCAGAACCGTCGTCACATACATCAGCCTTCCTGCCCTTGGAATGTCTTCCGCCTCGATCTTGCGGAATGGGTCTCCGATAAATTCCTTTTTGTGGATCTTGCCAAAATATACCGCATCTCCTGCCAGTTGCACATCCAATGCCCCGGCACAGACCGCTTCTGACTGTGCCGAATTAGGACTCGCATGCTTTCGGCAGTCTCTTCGGTAGATCTTCCACGCATTCTTTCCATTCAGCCCGGTCAGAAAAGACGCCAGTACCATAAACCATGCCGTCAGTCTTGCCGGAATATAATTGAAAAGATCATCCATTTTCGCAGGGATTCTTCCAAAATAAAGATATGTTTCATTTTTATACCCCAACATCGAATCCATCGTGTTCACTGCCTTATATAAAAATCCCAGTGGTGCACCTCCCAGAAGCAGATACAGAAGCGGTGCGGTCACTCCATCGGAAGTATTTTCCGCAACGGTCTCTACAGCCGCCTTCGTCACTCCTTCAAAGCTCAGATTTTCCGTATCTCTTCCGACGATCATCGAAACTGCCTTTCTCGATCCTGGCAGATCTTTTTCTTTTAACCGCTCATAAACCTTTCCGCTTTCGCTGACAAGACATCTGGCTGCAAAAATCTGATAGCACCAGAATGTCTCCAGTATGAATCCTGCTGCCGGACTCCATTTCCGTACGATCCACAAGATCCCTGCCGTCACACCATATACCACTGCAACCGTCAGAATCCATAAGATTCCTCCTGCAGCAATCTGTCCTTTTTCTCCCGTCTTTCTTCGGAGCAGCTTCTCCAGAAACGAGATCCACTTTCCGATCAGCCGTACCGGATGATACAGCCAGACAGGATCACCAAAAATAAAATCCAGTACAAATCCCGCTACACACGCTCCCAGCGAAACTAATCCCATAACTTTTCCACCTTCCGCAGCTTTTTATTACCGGTTTTCCACTCTTTTTCGTCAATTATCACCCGATATCCACTACCGTTACCCACCTGCCAGTCATAAAAATTCTTCTTTTCTTCTGCAAGTTGTTCAAATACTGCCATGATCGTGCCTCCATGTACTACAAAAGCCGCCCGCTGTACCTTTTTTTCAATCAGCCATTCGATCTGCTCAATCGCACCTTCCACGCTCCTTCTGCGGAAAACGCTCTGTTCTTCCCCACCCGGAAATGGAATCGTACCATTCGATTTCAGCCATGCAATATACTTCGGTACAGACTTCAGTTCTTCATACGTCTTTCCTTCAAACTGTCCGAAATCACACTCTCTTAACCTCGGCTCGGTCTTTCGTTCCGTTCCCGGAAACATCAGTTCTGCTGTCTGAATACAGCGAAGCATCGGACTACAGATCACCCGCTCCACTTCAGAATATTCTGCAGGATTTTTCAAAAAACCTTCTACTGTCTTCTCTGACAATGGTTCGTCCGTACTTCCTATATATTGTCGCTTTTCATTTCCCGGTGTCTGCAAATGTCTGATCCATATAAGTTCCATTTTTTCTCCTTATCTTTTATCCTGCAAGCATAATTCCCGCAAGCATCCCCAACTCACAAAGCTGCAGAAAATATCCTGCAAGATCTCCGGTCGTTCCACCAAAATATTTTCTGCTGAATAAATAATAATAGACATAGATTGCGATTCCCATCGCCAACGCTGCAGTCCCTGCTGCTGGTGAAATTTTCAGCAGAATAAAAGCCGTCAGTACTGCCCACAGCATCATAACCACTCTGACTCTCCGCTTTGCTGCTCCATCCTGAAATGTCCGCAGCAATCCGCTGTTCTTTGCAGCTTTGAAACTGACTACTGCCAGTCCGCTCATAGCTCTGGAAAATGCGAAAATACAACAGGCGACCAGTAATTTCTTCTCGCCTATTTCACTCCATATTCCGACATTTGCCAGGAAATAGCAGCAAAGTCCAATAATGGCAAATGCTCCCGTATGCGGATCTTTTAATATTTCAAGCCGTCTTTCCCGTTCTGCATAAGAACTCATGGCATCCACTGTATCTGCAAAACCGTCAAGATGGATCCCGCCCGTGATCAGCACCGGGATCAGCGTCATAGCCACCGAAAAAAGCAATGGTTTACAATGCAGCCAATGAAGAAGTGCATACCCTGCCGCAAATTCTGCAGCTCCGATCACCACTCCCACAACCGGGAAAAAACACATCGCATATCTCATATTTTTTTCATTCCACTCTGCCTGTGGCATGGGAATTTTTGAATACATTGCAATCGCAATGATCAGTGAATTGAAGATCCACATTTTCTTAACTCCTATTTTAACTCCTGATACTGTTCTACCTGAATCTCTTCAAAGGTACTCATTTTCCGGTAGACATCCAGTCCCATTTCCAGAAGCGGAACCGCTGCAACCGCACCGCTTCCCTCTCCCAGTGACAGGTCACACACGATCATGGCAGACATTCCGAGGGCATCCAGCACCCTCTTTCCTCCCGGTTCTTTTGAACAGTGGGATGCAAACAGATATTTCCCCGCAAGTGGTGCCAGCCTGACTGCACAGAGTGCTGCAACTGAGGAAATAAATCCATCAATCAGCACCGGAATCCGATAGATCGCACCACCTAAAAAAAGTCCGCACATTCCGGCAATATCATATCCTCCGACCTTTGCCACTACATCCAGCACGTCACCGGGATCAGGGCGATTTTTTTCCAGTGCCTGCCGGATCACCCGGATTTTTCTTTGCAATCCTTCCGAACTTAATCCTGCTCCTCTGCCTGTTACTTCCTCTGCCCTTTTTCCAAGCAATACGGAAGCGACTGCACTGCTGGTAGTCGTATTTCCGATTCCCATCTCACCGGTTGCCAGCAGATCATACCCCTCTGCTTTTCTCTCGCCGGCGATCTCGATCCCGGTCAGAATGGCTCTGATCGCCTGCTCCCGCGTCATCGCCGGACCGTGAGCCATATTTTCTGTCCCGTAACTGATCTTTTTGGAGGGATCGGTCAGAGAAGCAACATCGACCGCCATTCCTATATCGACCGGCAGGACATCCACACCGGCTTTTTCTGCCATAATACACACACTCGTTGCACCTTTTGTGAAGTTATCCGCAACAATCGCAGTCACTTCCTGCCCCGTCTGCGTCACACCTTCTGCCACCACTCCGTTATCCGCACAGAAGATCACTAGACCCTTTTTCTTCATTATAAAATCCGCATCTTCCCGGATACCCGCCATCCGGATCACTGCCTCTTCCAGCTTTCCCAGACTGTGCAGTGGCTTTGCAACCGTCTTCCAGCGTTCTTCCGCCTGCCTCATACTTTCCACATCCAGTGGCTTTATTTCTTCTAATTTTTGATTTAAAATTTTTTCCAGCATATTTTTCTTTTTTCAGCAAATACTATCTCTGATTTTAAGTAACTTTCTCCCGGAGAACTCTCCTTCCTGGGATTCCTCCGCTATTCTACCATAAAATAAACAATTGCGATATACTTAAAATCAAGGTTTCTTTTTCACAGGACTCCTTACTTTTTTGAAAAATTTTAGAATTTGTTTCTACTTTTTTCATTCTCTTTGTTAAAAATTTTACAGGATTCTTGTTGATTTTATCCCTATAATATGTATAATTAGAAAAGGATATTGTAACATCTGCATTTGCAGAAAGGTTCTATATTACTATAAAGAAAGAGGTACATGTAAGATGGCAAAAATTGATTTAAGTAAGTATGGCATTACCGGAACTACAGAGGTTGTATACAATCCTTCTTATGAGATGTTATTTGAAGAAGAGACGAAACCTGAGCTGGAAGGCTACGAAAAAGGTCAGGAAAGTGAACTTGGTGCAGTGAACGTAATGACAGGTGTATACACTGGTCGTTCCCCTAAAGATAAATTTATCGTTATGGATGAGAACTCCAAAGATACAGTTTGGTGGACATCTGACGAATATAAAAATGATAATCACCCGGCTACTCAGGAAGCATGGGCTGCTGTAAAAGATCTTGCAATTAAAGAGCTCTCCAATAAGAGACTTTTCGTTGTAGATGCATTCTGCGGAGCTAATAAAGATACTCGTATGGCAATTCGTTTTATCGTTGAAGTTGCATGGCAGGCACACTTCGTAACAAATATGTTCATCCAGCCTACAGCAGAAGAGCTTGAAAACTTCGAACCAGATTTCGTTGTTTACAATGCTTCCAAGGCAAAGGTTGAAAACTACAAGGAACTCGGACTTAATTCTGAGACAGCCGTAATGTTCAACATCACAAGCAAAGAGCAGGTTATCGTAAATACATGGTACGGTGGAGAAATGAAGAAAGGTATGTTCTCCATGATGAACTACTTCCTTCCACTGAAGGGAATGGCTTCCATGCACTGCTCAGCTAATACAGACCTGAACGGTGAGAATACAGCAATCTTCTTTGGTCTGTCAGGAACAGGTAAGACTACACTTTCCACAGATCCTAAGAGACTCCTCATCGGTGATGACGAGCATGGCTGGGATGACAACGGAGTATTCAACTTTGAAGGTGGATGCTATGCTAAGGTTATCAACCTTGACAAAGAATCCGAGCCGGACATCTACAATGCGATCGTTCGTGACGCTCTTCTTGAGAACGTTACACTGGATGAGAACGGAAAGATTGATTTCGCTGACAAGAGCGTAACAGAGAATACTCGTGTATCTTACCCGATCAACCATATTAAGAATATCGTTCGTCCGATTTCTTCTGCACCGGCAGCTAAGAACGTGATCTTCCTGTCAGCAGACGCATTCGGAGTACTTCCTCCGGTATCTATCCTGACAGCAGATCAGACTCAGTACTACTTCCTGTCTGGATTTACAGCAAAACTTGCCGGAACAGAGCGTGGAATCACAGAGCCTACACCAACATTCTCAGCTTGCTTCGGACAGGCATTCCTTGAACTGCATCCTACAAAATATGCAGAAGAGCTTGTTAAGAAGATGGAGAAGAGCGGAGCTAAGGCTTACCTTGTAAATACAGGATGGAACGGAACAGGAAAGCGTATCTCCATTAAGGATACTCGTGGAATCATCGACGCAATCCTGAACGGAGCTATCAACAATGCTTCTACAAAGACAATCCCATACTTCAACTTTGAAGTACCTACAGAGCTTGAGGGTGTTGATACAGGAATCCTTGATCCTCGCGACACATACGCTGACGCTTCTGAGTGGGATGTTAAGGCAAAAGATCTTGCTGAGAGATTTATCAAGAACTTCGCTAAATACGAAGGAAATGAAGCCGGTAAAGCACTGGTTGCTGCTGGTCCTCAGTTATAAGAATCTGGCAACAGCCTGAGATGATTCTGATCTTCCGTTTTATGGATGAATAGAATATAATACGCGTAAAAGCTATGGAAATGAAAATGAGATAACCTCTCAAAATTTCATTTTCCATAGCTTTTTTAGTTTCGCTAATCAAAAGGTATTGACTTTTCCATGTAAGATGATATCATAATGATATCAAATAAATTCTTTTTATATTAAGGAGGGGTTTTTATGGAAGAAAAAATCTTAACAACCAAAAAAAATGGTATGGCAGTCCTGCTGCTTACCTCTCTGCTTTATCTTGCAGCGGTTGCAGTCTGTGTCCTGTCATCTGTCTCTATGAGCAATGACATCACACCACTCAATATAACCGGACTGGTTCTCAGCATTATCTGGTTAGCTCTTGGATGGATTCCTTTTGCCGGACTGAAAGTATTAAAGCCACAGGAAGCACTTGTCCTCACTCTTTTTGGAAAGTATATCGGCTCTCTGAAAGATTCAGGATTTTATTTTGTAAATCCATTCTCTATCGGAGTCAATCCTGCTGCAAAGACAAAATTAAGCCAGAGCGGTGATGTAGACAATCACTCTAAAAAAGATACTTCTATCGCAAGCCTCTTAGGCAGCAATAGTCTTTCCCTTTCAGATGAATCTTCTAACAAGAAAATTTCTTTGAAGATCATGACTCTGAATAATTCACGACAGAAGATCAACGACTGCCTTGGTAATCCAATCGAGATCGGAATTGCTGTTACGTGGCGTGTTGTGGATACTGCAAAAGCAGTATTCAATGTAGATAATTATAAGGAATATCTTTCTCTCCAGTGCGACGGTGCTTTACGCAATATCGTACGGATCTATCCTTATGACACAGCCCCTGATATCGATACAACCGGAGACGGGAAGGCAGACGAAGGAAGCCTTCGCGGCTCCAGCGAGATCGTAGCGGCAAGAATCCGTGATGAGATTCAGAAAAAAGTAGCCGATGCAGGACTTGAGATTATTGAAGCCCGCATCACTTACCTTGCTTATGCCCCGGAAATCGCTGCCGTAATGCTTCAGCGTCAACAGGCATCTGCGATCATTGATGCAAGAAAGATGATCGTTGACGGTGCTGTCGGAATGGTTGAAATGGCTTTAGACCAGTTAAATGAAAAGGGTGTAGTAGAACTGGATGAAGAACGAAAAGCTGCAATGGTATCCAATCTGCTCGTTGTTCTCTGCGGCAACCACGACACCCAGCCGATCATTAATTCAGGAAGTCTTTATTAATTTTTATGGCTGAAAAGGATAATAAGAAAAAGCAGATTCCGCTTCGGCTCTCTGCCCAGCTTTATAATGCCATTGCAGCCTGGGCGGAAGATGATTTTCGTTCCGTCAATGGACAGATTGAATATCTGTTGACCGAATGTGTCCGCCAGCGGAAAAAGAATGGGAAATATGTATCCGAACACTTAGATGAACCGATAGAACTGGATATCAAATAATCGGCTTAAATCCAGCCGATTATGAATCTAACTGATTATAAGCACTCCCGGATGTCTGACAACATCCGGGAGTGCTTATAATTTCTCTTATTTACAGACTTTTCTTCATCGTCTCTTTCTTCCAATTACTCTTTTTTCTTCTGTACATCCACCAAAAAAACTCTCCAGTTCCATCGGTTCTACCGGCTCAAATTTCAGTCTGGATGTATTAACCGCTTTCTCCCCTTTACTGACTGCCAGTGTAATATGAGGAATTTTTATCTGTTCTGACATTTTCTGCAACACCGGATCTTCACATTCCAATTTTACCTTAAGTCCTTCATTTCTCCCATCATTTCCATATCCGGTAATCCATACCCTGACCGCTGTTCCGAAAAGAGACTCCTCTACCTTGTCCGGCTTATAGGAAAACGTAATATGCGGGATTTCAATCTGCTGTTCCAAAGGATTTTTTCTATATTTTTTTACTTTTTTATAAAAATCTTCTGTAGCAAAAAAGCATCCGATATAATGATATTTCTCCCACATAAAAAACTCTCCTTTACCTCTCTTTTCTCTTATTCTTTCAGTTTTTCTTTTTTTGAAACGAATAAACTTTTCATAACTCCGGCCGCAGTCAGAAAAATAAGCAATATGCAGACTCCCTGGACACCATGTACTACTACCGGACCAAACTTCAATGTTCCTCCTAAAAAGGAAGCTGAAAAATCAAAGCTGTCAATCAGAGCCGAAAAGACACTCAGGATCGAAAGAAATAACAAAGATCGATTCAGCTTTGCCTCTCTGCTTTTCTGTTCTTCCTCCGTTTCTCTTTTTCTTTCCTCGGTCAATGCACGTATTGGCTCATTGACATCTTCATACATATCTTTTAATGCAAATACATCTGTCATCCTGTCATACAGTCTTTGATACTGTGCTACTTCTGTCACACACGAAAACACAAAATCTGCCTCAAATTCATAAAGCCTTCTTCTATATTCTTCCAGAGTTTCCAGGGTATTATACCTTCCCACTCCAATTTCTGTCAGAAACATATACAGTACATACTTTTGATGCAGCAGTAAAATATACATATACAGATATTGATCATTAAAATTCCTGTAAAATGTCGTTCTGATGAATGGTCCTCTCCCCATTTCAGGACAGGTAATACAGACTGCCGCCTCCTGGGATACTCCCCAGATCATATCGTGCGAAGACTGATATATTTCTTTTTTCTCTCGCTCCTGATCTTCTGTATATAAGAACCCCTCGCTATAGCAATACCTTAGAAAAAAGAGGTCTTCTCGATAATCTTCTTTTTTCTCCATTTCAAGATAACTCAGAACATTTGCCCGCTCAGTGGATGGATTCGCATAATAAAAATAATCAAATGTACCGATTTCTTCTACTTCCCGCATCAGCTTTTCTGCGATTTTCAAAAATGTAATCTCATTGGGATTCTGATCAGAAAAAATCTTCTCTCTTCCGACCTTTTTCAGATAATACTCTGCCGAAGCAATATAGTTGGGATCATTTTTCTCAAACTGTACCTGAAATACCATAATACATACAGAAGTACTGAAACAATAGAGCTGGATTCCGATTAATTGAAACCTGAAGCTGATCTCTGTCCCCTGAAACGGGTGCTTTTTGGTCGAAAACCAGTCTTTCAATCCTGAAAAATCTTCTCTTTTTCTGCCATTCCATTCATAATGAAAGCACAGACACTGCTCCGGTTTGCGGCTGTCCAGCTTATCCGCAACATACTTCATCATATAAATGATCTCATCATGCACCAGATCCCATGAATCACTTTCATCCAGCATCCGGGTCAAATCTTTAAACCGTTCGTATTTTTCATACTTAAACGGAATAAAAAAATAACTGGTATTTTTCATATATTCCATATTTTTTTCATTCCTCTGCTTTTCACTTTTGTCTACTCTTTTTTTACTTTACCTGCACTTTAGAAAATTTTCGATCCATGCCCGGTTCGATGGATAATATAAATGAGGATATCCCGCAAAAAGACCCGGTTCTGCATGAATACAGCTCCAGCTTCTTTTCCCATCCGGTTTCACAGCCATACAGTCTTCTCCATTTTCTGTGCTGTCCCAGTAATGAAATTCATGTCCACGCAGGCTTGTTCCCTCCGGCAGCCACTCCTTTTTACAGGTTTCACTCATCGGAATCACATTAACATAACCGAATCTGACAAGCTTTCCTGTAGGATATGAAATTCCCCTGATCCGACCAACCATTGGCCAGTCTTTGCCTTCCCGATCTCTTATTTTTTCATGAAGATACATAAATCCTCCACATTCTGCCAGGCAGGGAATCTGTTTCTCCAATGCCGCTCTTACTGACATCAACATACTTCTATTTTCCGATAACTGCTGTGCATATAACTCGGGATACCCACCTCCGAAGAGCATTCCCTCTATTCCATCTGGAAGCTGCTTATCCCACAACGGACTAAAATAGATCAGCTCACACCCCATCGTCTCCAGGATTTCCAGATTTTCTTTATAATAAAAGCAGAACGCTTCATCTCTTGCAACTGCAATCCGCTTTTTTCTCTTCTCTCCACTTTCAGCCTGATCAGCAGAAAAGGATGATTTTAGAAAACAGGCATCCCTCTGCTGCCACTTCAGATCTTCCTGCTGCCATTTCAGTTCTTCTGCTCTTTCTGCAATCTCTCTGATTCCTTCCAGATCCAACGTCTCGTTTGCAATCTCTCCTGCCTGTTGCATCTGTAATTTCAATCCCTGTAATTCCTGCGGTGTCACCAGCCCCAAATGCCTGCTCTCAAGCACGAATGGATCTGCCTTCGGCAAATACCCCACAATTTTGATCTCACTGTGGTTCATCCTCTGTAAAGTCTGTTCCAGCATCTGCTTCAATCTTGGATAGAGCATACCGGATATCTGATTTAAAATTACTCCGCAAATCCTGCTTTCCGGTACATATTCCGTCATTCCTTTCAGTACTGCCGCCAGCGTCATTGCCGCTCCACGTGCATTCACAACTAAAATAACCGGAAATTTCAGCACAGAAGCAATCTCATAAGAACTTCCCCTGACTGTATCCAGACCCATTCCATCATAATATCCCATAACACCTTCCGCTATCACAAGATCTGCTCCCTCTGTATGCCGGATAAAATTCTTTGTCAGTTCTTCTGCATCTGAAAAGAACAGATCTAGATTTTCAGAATCGACTCCCAGCACCTCCCTGTGGAACATCGGATCAATATAATCCGGTCCGCATTTACAGCTCCTTATATTCAGTCCCTGCTGCACATAAGCAGACATCATACCGCAGGCCGCTGCCGTCTTTCCACTGTTACTTGACACTGCTGCCAGTAAGATCCTCGGTATTTTTTTCATGTTTCTGTCGCTCTCCTTTCAGACCGGATAATATAAACCGGATTCTGACCTGTCATCATATGATAATCTCCGAGGATTCTAGAACGTGCTGCAGACAACTGAGTCACCTGAATTTCTTTTAAAAGACCATCTTTTGAAAGTTCCATCACCTCTCCAAGTGTTTCCAGTGAAATTGCATTCAATACAATCTTCACTTCTGGATTTGCAGCCGTCACCTTCTCTATGATCTGACGCAGATTTCCTGAACTTCCTCCTATAAATACATGCGTTGGCATTTCCAGGCCTTCCAGTACCTCAGGTGCATTTCCCTCAATAATCCTGATTCCATCCACACGGAATTTTTTTCTGTTCTGCCGGATCAGTTCCACTCCTTCCGGATTCTTTTCAATCGCATAAACTTTTATTTTTTCTCCTGACAATGCTATTTCCACTGAAACTGATCCGGTTCCCGCCCCTATATCATAGACAACAGCATCTTCTGTCAGTTCCATTTGTGCAACACTCACTGCCCGGATTTCTGCTTTCGTCATCGGTACTTTTCCACGTAGAAACTCTTCGTCCTTTCTATGCGGTCCTGTCGCCTTAGATGGAACTGGATTTTCAACCATCACTGCTGTTAATCCCTCAAAATCCTCCTCCTGAAAATCAGAAAGTACACCAGATCTTACGCATTCATCTGCATAAGAAAGATTTGTTCCGATATGGATCTTTACTTCATTCATCTCATACTCAAGCATTTTTTTATAAAACACTTTTCCGGCATCCGTTCCTCCAAGCAGAAGAAAGGTTTTTTCTCTTTTATCAATCGTCTGTATAAAATTTTCATTTTTTCCGTGAAGACTGATGATTGCTGCATCCTCCCATGCAATCCCGATTTTTGCACTCAAATATACAATCGAAGAAATTCCCGGAACCAGTATTACCTCATCTGCAAAACTTTTCAGTACCTTTTCCAGCTTTTTTGCTCCACTGAAAAATCCAATATCCCCTGAAAGAAGAATCCCTATTTTCCAATCCTCCTTTTCCGCTTTTATAATCTCTGCAATCTGCTCTGGACGGTATTCCACCATCATCTTTTTCTTCTCCTGCATCTCACCAGGAAGAATCCGCTTTGCACATTCCAACATCCGCTTTGCACCGATCAGGCAGTCTGCCTGATCAATCACTTCTTTTGCCCGGGCGGTCAACATTTCCGGCATTCCCATTCCAATTCCTGTCAAAAATATCTTTCTTCTTTTTTCTCCGCTGTTCTCTCTGTTCTTATCTACTCTCATGCCTCGCTCTTCCCTGTGCTTTTTTCATTCCTTTTTGCTCATGATCTTTTTCTCATGCCTTTTCTTTTTTCATCTCTCTATATCCACGGGGAGTTACCATTTTTCCATTTAACTCCATCGTCTTTTCAGTTCCGATATAAACTGTAGTAAACATATCAACTGCCGTTTCCCTTAATATTTCCAACGGCAATATCTGATAAGTTTCCCCTTCTCTTCCGATATTTTTCACAAACCCACAGATTGTATCAGGGCGACGGTATTTCAGAAAAATATCACATGCTTTTTGCAGATAGTCTGCTCTTTTTTTACTGGATGGATTATAAAGACAGATCACAAATCCTGCTTTTGCCGCAGCCTCCAGACGTTCTTCAATCTGTTCCCACGGTGTCAGCAGATCGCTCAGACTGATCACCGCAAAATCATTCATCAGCGGTGCTCCCAATACTGCTGCTCCTCCGGTAGCCGCTGTAATTCCCGGAATAATCTCAATTTTTATCTCAGGATACTCTCTTCCCACTTCATAAATCAGCCCTGCCATTCCATACACTCCGGCATCTCCACTGCACACCATTGCAACATCCTGCCCTTTCACAGCTTCTTCAAATGCCATCTGACAGCGTTTCACTTCCTGCTTCATAGGTGTACTCAGGAACTTCTTTTCCGGGTACTGCTCTCTGACCAGATCAATATATACCGTATATCCAAGGATCACAGGACACGCCTCCAGTATCTTCTCCGCTCTGACCGTCATCTGTTCTCCTGCTCCCGGTCCAAGACCAACCACATAAACTGTACTCATACTTCTTTTCCTTTCCTGAATTCCGTCGTAAATGCCGGATCATACAATTTTGATCTTTCATATTCTGTGTTCAGTACATTTCCAACTACGATCAGTGCAGTCTTGGTAACCTTTTCCCTCTCTGCAGTTTCTGCCAGTGTTCCAACTGTACAGTGCATTACTTTTTCTTCCGGCCAGGTCGCTTTATACACGATCGCCGCCGGAGTTTCTTCCTGATATCCGCCTGCAACCAGTTCTTCTGACAGCTTTTCTAACATACCGGTACTTAAGAATAATACCATGGTCGCCTGATGTGCCGCGAAACTTCGGATTGATTCTTTTTCCGGTACAGGTGTTCTTCCTGCCATCCTTGTAATAACCACTGACTGGGAAATACCGGGCAGAGTGTATTCTGCTTTCAATGCTGCTGCCGCCCCACAAAAAGAACTGACTCCCGGACAGTCTTCAAATGGAATCTTCCGTCTGTCCAGTTCATCCATCTGTTCTTTGATTGCACCATACAGACAGGGATCTCCCGTATGCAGACGCACGATCTTTTTCCCCGAACTCTCTCCTTTGATCATGACCTCCATTACTTCTTCCAGTGTCATCTCTGCACTGTTGTAAATCTCACACTCTTCTCTGCACATCTTCAGCAATGCCGGATTCACAAGTGAACCTGCATAGATCACAACGTCCGCTTCTTTCAGTTTATTCTGCCCTCTTACAGTAATCAGATCTTCTGCTCCCGGTCCCGCTCCGACAAATGTAATCATTCTTTTTCCTCCTTCATAATCAGCAATGTATAATAGCCGGCTTCTTCAGGGATACACTCCGCCCCCTGATAAACCGCTTCATTCTCCATTCCACAATTTTCTATCATAATGACCTTTTCTGACCGTCCCTGTAATCTTCTTTTTAATTCAGGCAATTTTCTTCCTGCTTTCATTAATATCTTCGTCCCTGAAAGTTCCAGAGCTTTCCCAATCTCATAAGAAGCCGGAATAATATGAATCTGTTCCTCTTTCTCTGCCAGTGAATCATTGATTCTCGATGCAGCCGCACAAAAAGAGGAAATTCCGGGAACCATTTCCGCTTCATAACCCATTTTCAAAATCCGTTTATGAAGATACATATAAGTTGAATAAACGGAAGGATCACCAAGCGTAAGAAAAACCAGCTTCTTACCCTCTTCCAGCAATTCACAGACCTTATCTGCATCCATATCATGAATTTTTTTCAGCCGGTCTTTTTCTTTTATCATCGGCACAGGTAAATACATTTTTAATTTTTTTTCTACCTGGGGAACTGCCTTTTTTACAATCTGATAAGCGACACATCTATTTTGATAATTGTTCAGTCCGTCCTCTTCTCTTTCATTCTCTCCTGAAAATACCGGTACTTCCAGACCTCTGTCTGACACCGGAAGAACAACTACATCACTTTCCCTGATCTTCCGGACCGCTTTCAATGTCAGAAGTTCCGGGTCTCCCGGACCGACCCCTACACCTGTCAATCTCCCTTTCGTCATTTCTGCTTCCTTTCATTTTGAATCCGCTCCAGTAATTGTTCTGCATTCGGAGTTTTTCCCAGGATTCCATCCTCATTTGAGAACATGATTGCACCGATCTCAAATTCTCCCCCGGCTCTTCCCGATAAATAGAAATCAATCCGATCCATCACGCTTGCCATAACCGGTTCTAATATTCCAAGCTGTCGGATGATTTTCAGGGCTTCTGTCGTATTCAGGCATTGCATGATCCTGCATACACTTTCCCGGTCTGCTCCCTGCATGGCTGCATGAACTGCCAGCACTTCCATCCGGCAGTCCGCCTGCCGTGAATGTGTATTCATTACACCTGCCGCCAGCTTGATCCATTTTCCTACATGACCAATAAGAAGGATTCCCTTCATACCAAGCAGTCTTGCATCTTCAATAGCCTCTCCCACATAATTACTGCACTTTACGGTAAGCTCTTCATCCAGTTCTAACTGCTCTGTCAGAAAATCCATTCCATAATTTCCCGGAACAATATAACACCTCTCATCCCCACTGCTCCGAATCATTTTCATTTCCAGATAAATTGTATCCGTCAGTGCCTTTTCACTCATAGGCTCTACGATCCCACTTGTTCCAAGAACCGAAATCCCGCCTCTGATACCAAGTCTCGGATTGAACGTCTTGTTCGCTGCATCTACTCCCTCCGGAATGGAAATTTCAACAGAAAGTTCTCCCTGATATTTTTTTTGCAGACAAATTTCCTGAACCGCATCAAAAATCATTTTTCTCGGAATCTGGTTAATTGCTGCCTGTCCTACTTTCTGCTCCAGTCCTGGATGCGTGATCCGTCCAACGCCAACTCCTCCTTCCAGGCTCAGATTTCCTTCATAAAATGCAGTATCTGTTGTCTGTCGTTCCTTTTTTACTCTTGCAAAAACCAGTAATCCATTGGTCACATCCGGATCATCTCCGCTATATTTCCTTATGGCACACTCCACGAATTTTTCTGTCTGCCGAATTTTCTCTACATCCAGATAAAGTTCTATTCCCTTTGGAGTCATCAGCTTTACCTGCTGGATTGTCTCTCCTGAAAGCAGCATATAAGTTGCCGCCTTTGCTGCTGCAGCAGCACAACTTCCTGTTGTAAATCCCATTCTCAGTCCGGATTTTGTCCTTCCAATCTCATACACCACTTTCTCACCGCCTTTTCAATCTTTCAGTACCTTCTCAGTATTTCATAATGCTTTTTCAGTATTCAATCCCTTTCCTTGCATAGATTCCTCGGTCAAACGGATGCTTTCTTTTTTTGATCTCCGATACATAATCTGCCAGTTCAATCAGCCGCTCGTCCGGATTTCTCCCGGTTAATACAATTTCCATCCTTTCCAGTTTTTCTTTCAGAAAGGTAATCGCATCCTCATTTGGAATCAACCCATAATTGTATGCTGCCATAAATTCGTCCATAACAAGTACATCATATTCTTCTTTCCTTGCCTTAACCAAAATTTCTTTCCAAAGGCGAAAATACATCTCGGACATTTCTTTCTTTCCCTGTTCTGAAAGAGTTTTATAAAAGCCAAATGATTTCTTGAGATGAATCACTTCAATCCCGCTGATCTGATCCAGAATTTTCAATTCTCCCGAATCTTCCGTCTTTAAAAATCGCGTAAACAGAACCTTCATTCCATTCCCCGCTGCCCGCACTGCCAATCCGATCGCCGCTGAAGTTTTCCCTTTTCCATCGCCACAATAAATATGAATCAATCCCTTTTCCATCCACTTTTTACTCCTGTTCTTTCTTTCCAAAGTTACTTTCTATAAAATGGCAGACTTCCTGAACACTCCTTCCTCTCTCCTGTGGTCTCCCGATCACGATCAGTACAGCTCCTGCCTTTTTTGCTGCTTTCAGCTTTTCCTCAAATCCACCGGCTTTTCCGGATTCCTTCGTGACAAAATATCTTGCACGGGTCTGATGAAGCAATGCAAGATTCATTTCTTCCGAAAACGGTCCCTGCATAGCAATCAGATGCTTACCTTCAAACCCCAGCCTCACGCTTTCTTCCATCGCTGCTTTTGTCGATAACACCCTCGCAAAGCATCTTTCCTGATAATTTCCGATCTTTGTATATTCTTTCAATTCTTTGCTCCCGGTCGTAATCAGAATCTTTCCTTCTGTCGTACTTAAAAACTCGGCTGCCTCTCTGACAGATTCGAAAACTCTCACCTGCTCCTGACCTGCCAGATCTTCACTGGAAGTTTCCATCTCCCGCAGGCACCTGATATAGCCGGTCTGCGTCTCTTTGCAGGCATTCACGATATTTTCCGTGACAATTTTTGCAAATGGATGGGTCGCATCAACAACACAATCAATTTTTTTCTCTGTCAGGAATGTCTTTATTTCCTCCTCATTCATCCGCCCTGCAAGGATTATAATATCCGAGAGCTGCTCCTCCTGTAGAAGACTCTTTCCATATTCTGTGGCAGTACTTACATAGCATGCGATTCTTTTTTTCGATAAATATTCAGCCAGCATCCGCCCTTCTGTCGTTCCTGCAAAAAGTAATAATTTCCGTTCTTTTTCTCTCATTTTCCTTTTTCTTTCCTCCTTCAGAAACGGATTCTGACTGGTTCTTCCACCAGTGCAACTGTCATTTTTTCTTTTCTGTATTTTGGACAGATCAGTTTTCCATCTGGTACATAAGTTCTCACCGCACGTTCGCATACATTATCCACTCCCGTTACCTTTTTCACAAAATCCGATGAATCTGATACACTTCTAATTTTCATCAACTCATCTGCATTATAAGTTACAAAAGGAATTTTATATTTTTCTGACAGTTGCAAAAGTCCGGCTTCTTCCTTTTTCAGATCAATACTGGCAAGTCCACAGAGCTGCTCCATCTCTAATCCATATTCCTTCAATACTTCCTTAAGCCCCTGTTCCAGCACTTCCTCGGATACGCCTTTTCTGCATCCAATCCCGGCTGCAATATTACGGGTTCTCAGCAAAAGGAACCCCTCTTTTTCTGCATCCGGATTTTTCATTTTCCCCGGCTCTTCCGCTTTCTCCGTTCTCTTCTCTCTGAAACTTTCCAGCTTCACCTTATACGGATATGGTTCCCATACTTCCCGGGATCTACAGATAATAAGCTCCTTTGGAATTTTTCCTTCTATTATAATATCCTGATCCTCAATCAGACATGCTATTTTTTCTCCTTCAAGTACTGCTGCTGAAATTTCTTTTGCTTTCTTCCGATCCTTAAACAACAGATGATATTTTCTGGCAAAAACATCTACTGCAAATTTCTGCTGCACATCAGTCGCTGTCGTATGAACGACTTCTGCCTCTATCCACATACCGATCTGCTCTGCAAGTTCAACCGCACCGCCTATATGACCGGACAAGATCGGAATTACATACTTTCCCTTTTCATCCATGACAAGTACCGGTGAATCTGTAAACTTATCCTTTACAAAAGGTGCGATCCAACGGACAGCTATGCCAGCCGCCCCGATAAAAATAAATCCGCTCTTTCCCCAATTTTCTCTGATAAACTCCTGGCTTTTCTGTGGAAGTGGCAGGATTTCATTTTCTGCATACCTTTCCACTGAATAGCTTTCCACCGGAATCTCATTTCTTTTACAAAATTGGTTCAGTTTCCTGTTTAACTGCGTGCCTTCTCCTGTAAAACTAAAAATTATCATCTTGTCCATTTTAGCTGCTTTCTCTAAACTTTCTTCTATTCGACCTTGCTACTTTAATATTTTAGCATGAGAGAAATAAGTTGTAAATTTGTATTTGCTGGGGTGATACGCTTGTAAAGCAAAAGACTTCTTTATGGCGAAGCGGACGCGGAAAGCAG
>OGYF01000297.1_pt1 | contig 55993 bp, 49 predicted proteins | sample 1576451 | NCBI WGS metagenome assembly OGYF01 (sample SAMEA3541505, study PRJEB24748) | human gut metagenome | biome: human gut; feature: human-associated habitat; material: faeces | place: China | collected 2012
CATCGAGATCGGTGACGGTGTCATCGAAGTACTGGCTACCAACGGTGATACACACCTTGGCGGTGATGATTTCGATAACAAGATCATTCAGTGGATGCTGGATGAATTCAAGAAGGCAGAAGGTGTAGATCTGTCCGGTGATAAGATGGCTATGCAGAGACTGAAGGAAGCAGCTGAGAAGGCTAAGAAAGAGCTGTCCAGTGCAATGACCACCAACATCAATCTGCCTTTCATTACCGCAACCGCAGAAGGACCTAAGCACTTTGATATGAACTTAACCCGTGCTAAGTTCGATGAACTGACCAGAGACCTGGTTGACAAGACCGCTATCCCCGTACAGAACGCTATGAAGGATGCAGGCCTGAATTATTCTGATCTGGGTCAGGTACTGTTAGTAGGTGGTTCTACACGTATCCCTGCTGTACAGGATAAGGTAAGAGCTTTAACCGGTAAAGAGCCCAGCAAGTCCCTGAACCCTGATGAGTGCGTAGCAATCGGTGCTTCTATCCAGGGTGGTAAGCTTGCCGGTGATGCAGGTGCCGGCGATATCCTTCTTCTGGATGTAACTCCACTGTCTCTGTCCATTGAGACTATGGGCGGTGTAGCGACCAGGCTGATCGAGAGAAATACGACAATTCCTACGAAGAAGAGCCAGATCTTCTCTACAGCGGCGGATAACCAGACCGCGGTAGACATCAACGTAGTACAGGGTGAACGGCAGTTCGCGAGAGACAATAAGTCTCTGGGCCAGTTCAGACTGGATGGAATCCCGCCGGCTCCGCGCGGAGTACCGCAGATCGAGGTTACGTTCGATATCGACGCAAACGGTATCGTAAATGTTTCCGCGAAAGATCTTGGAACGGGAAAAGAGCAGCATATCACCATTACCGCCGGCTCCAATATGTCGGATGAAGATATTGACAAGGCAGTCAAAGAAGCGGCTGAATTTGAAGCTCAGGATAAGAAGCGCAAAGAAGGTATTGACGCGAAGAATGACGCGGATGCCTTAGTATTCCAGACAGAGAAAGCTTTAAGTGAAGTGGGCGATAAGATTGACGCTGCTGATAAAGCTTCTGTGGAAGCAGACTGCAAGGCTTTGAAGGAAGTTCTTGAAAAAGTTGACATGGATAATATGACGGATGCTCAGGTCGCGGAGATCAAAGCTGGGAAAGAAAAGCTGATGGAGAGCGCCCAGAAGCTGTTTACGAAAATGTATGAACAGGCAGGAGCGGCCGCTGGAGCGAACCAGGGAGCAGGCTCAAATCCAGGAGCAGATCAAGGAGCAGGCCCGGCGCCAGACGGATTCCAGGGAGACGATGTGGTAGACGGAGATTATAAAGAAGTTTAAGAGCAGTTGAAATCAGGACTGTTCCGGGGAATCGGCAAAGGGATACCCCTCTGCCGGAATTTCCCGGAACTTCCTTGTGTAAAACGCTCTTTGGAGAGAGAAAGGAACAGTTGCGATGGCGGAATCAAAGAGAGATTACTATGAGGTCCTCGGCGTCAGCAAAGATGCGGATGAGGCGACATTAAAGAAAGCATATCGTCAGGTCGCGAAGAAATACCATCCAGATATGAATCCGGGAGATGCGGAGGCGGAGAAGAAATTCAAAGAGGCTTCAGAGGCATATGCGGTTTTGAGTGATCCGGAGAAACGCCGTCAATATGACCAGTTCGGACACGCCGCTTTTGAAGGCGGCGCCGGCGGTGCTGGCGGCTTTGGCGGCTTTGACTTCAGTGGAGCGGATTTCAGTGATATTTTCGGTGATATTTTTGGCGATCTGTTTGGCGGCGGAAGAAGAGGCCGCGGAAGCCAGGGACCAATGAAGGGAATGAACATCCGCAAGAGCGTGCGCATCACCTTTGAAGAAGCGGTATTCGGATGCGAAAAAGAACTGGATGTGGTCCTGAAAGATCCATGTCCGAAATGCGGCGGTACCGGGGCAAAACCGGGGACTTCGCCGGTGACTTGTCCGAAATGCGGCGGAAAGGGGCAGGTCGTATTTACCCAGCAGTCCTTCTTTGGAACTGTTCAGAATGTGCAGACTTGTCCGGATTGCCATGGTACGGGAAAGATCATCAAAGAGAAGTGCGCGGACTGTGGAGGGACCGGCTATGTATCCAGCCGGAAGACTATTTCCGTATCTATTCCGGCGGGAATTGACAACGGTCAGAGTGTGCGTATCCGGGAGAAAGGAGAGCCGGGAGTAAACGGTGGTCCAAGAGGCGATCTGTTGGTGGAAGTGTCTGTTTCCAGGCATCCGATTTTCCAGAGACAGGATATGCACATTTTCTCTACCGTGCCGATTTCTTTTGCTCAGGCGGCGCTGGGAGCTGATATCCGGATTAAAACGGTAGACGGCGAAGTGATTTATACAGTAAAACCGGGAACCAAAACGGATACCAAGGTACGGCTGAAAGGGAAAGGCGTTCCTTCTGTGCGGAACCCACAAGTGCGGGGCGACCATTATGTGACGCTGGTGATCCAGACTCCGGAGCGGCTGAGCCCGGAAGCCAAGGAAGCGCTGCGCCGGTTTGATGAACTGGCGGGAAATACCCTGGGGACGCCAGAAGGCGCGGCTGGAAAAAGCGGAAGCGGCGCAAAAGGCGGAAAAAAGAAAAAAGGGTTTATGGATAAAATGAAAGAAGTGCTGGAGGATTAATCTTCAATTTGGGACGTAGTAAAATGTAAAAATACTACGTCCCAAATTGCGTTTTACCCTGTACCTTTTTGCTCATAGAAACCATCTATAGCTATATAAGGATTATCAATTTCCTTTCTTTTCTGTGCGGTGCTAACATGGATATGTCAAAGACGTATCAAAACAGCAGGATGGAGATGTTTGCATGGCGGCAGAAAAAATTCCGTTTTTAAGGACGGAAGATCTACATAAGAATTTTAATCATGTCCAGGCGCTCCGTGGAGTGTCTGTCCAGGCATTTGCCGGCGAGGTGCTGGCGGTGGTGGGCGACAACGGGGCGGGAAAGTCTACCTTGATCAAGATCCTGTCAGGGGTGCTCTGCCCAGACAGTGGTTCCATTCAGATTGGTGAAAATGTATATCAGAAGCTGACGCCTAAAAAGGCGGCAGAGCTTGGAGTGTCTACGGTGTATCAGGATCTTGCCCTGGGAAATACCATGGATGTAACGGCAAATCTTTTTCTGGGGCAGGAAAAGACGAAAGCAGGCTTTTTAAAGAAACGAAAAATGGATGAGGAAGCAAGACGTCTCCTGAGAGATCTGGATATCCAGATTCCTGACGTAACGGTACCTGTCGGGAATTTGAGCGGAGGTCAGCGCCAGGGTGTAGCGGTAGCAAGACTGGTCCATAGGGGCGGGAAACTATTGATCTTCGATGAACCGACAGCAGCTATGGGGCTGAATGAGTCAACCGCTGTGCTGAAACTGATCCGAAGACTGGCGGCGGATGGGCTGACGGTAATTGTGATCAGCCATAATCTTCCTCAAATTTTCCACATAGCGGACCGAATCTGCGTGATGCGGCAGGGAAAGGCAGTGGCACAGCTGAAACGGGAAGAAACATCTATGGATGAGATTGTGGCGCTGATCACGGGCGCGGCAAGAGAATCGGAGGGAGGGATCGCATGAAACGAAAAAGCTTACAGGATTATTCCTATCTTCTGATCTTACTGGCGGTGCTGGCCGCATTGACAGTATTGATGGCAGTGGCTTCTCCCTACTTTTTTTCCTGGAAAAACTGCAGAAATATTTTGAACCAGTCGGCTATTTATCTGATTTTATCTGTGGGCATGACCTTTGTTATCTGCGCGGGACAGATTGATCTTTCTGTGGGAGCGGTGATCGGATTCGCGGGAGTGAGCATGGGACTTTTCTATCACGCGGGCCTGCCAGCGGGCGCCGCGATCTTGACAGGACTTTTGATCTCAGCGGCGGTCGGACTGGTAAATGGCATTTTTGTCGCTTATGGGAAGATTAATTCTTTTATTGTAACCTTGAGTACCATGACAATCTTACGCGGGATCGTATTGATCCTGACCAATTCCAGCTCCGTATTTGGATTTGGTCCAGTGTTTACCTTTATCGGAAGCGGCAGCATAGGGCCGGTGAACATGCCGATCCTTATCTCGCTTGCAACGGCGGCGGCCGGGGCGGTGCTCCTTCATAAGACCAAATTCGGGAATTACTGTCTGTTTCTCGGCTCCAATGAGATTGCGCTTCATCGCAGCGGAGTAAACGTGAAAAAGTATAAGTTGATCATATTTTCGCTCTGCGGTCTCTGCGCCGGAGCAGCGGGACTGGTCGTAACGGCTCGGCTCAACTCTGCGGAACCGCTGGCTGGGCAAGGATATGAGATGGATGCCATCGCTGCCACGATTCTGGGAGGAACGAGTATGCAGGGAGGGAAAGGCTCCTTGATCGGAACGGTCATTGCCTGCCTGATTCTGAATGTATTAAAGAACGGGCTGACTTTGCTGGCTATTTCTTCCCATTACCAAGAGATTTTAACCGGCATGATCCTTTTGCTTTCTGTACTGATCTCGGAGAGTAAAGACCGGAAGAAAAGGGAGGTATAAAAATTGAGAAAAAACCTATTATCACTTGGCGCAATCGCAATGGATATGGTGATCAACAGTCATGAACTTCCAAAAGACGATGGATTTTCTTTCATCCATCAGGAACAGATGCTTCCGGGAGGAAGCGCATCCAATGTGTCAGTCTGCGCTGCGCATCTGGGCCTTGCGGCATATCAGACCGGAAAGATCGGAGATGACAATATGGGCAGGGAATTTCTAAGGACCCTGGAAGAAGATGGAGTAGATGGGCGTTATGTGGTGACGAAGGAAAACGGTACGACACTCCATACTTATATCTTGACGGCGCCGGAAGGCCGCCACTGTATTTACGCAAATGTAGGGGATGCAGTATGCACATTGACGCCGGAAGAACTTCCTGAAAATCTGATGGATAGAATGGACATTTTCTATAATGATATGTTTTCCCCAAGAGCCGCTTTGTTTCTGGCAAAGCAGGCCAGGGAACAGGGGAAACCGGTTCTCTATAATATGCAGTGTACTCCTTCTTTTATGGAACAGTGCGGGACCTTGGCGGCAGATATCGAAGAAATGATGAGACTTTGCACGGTCTTTGTCAGCGGAAGGGATGGATATTATGAGATGACGGGAGAAAAGGATTACCGCAGAGCGATGCGGATCGTGCAGGAAAGATATCAGGTCCCGGAAGGGGTAATCTGTACAGCAGGCAGTGAGGGGGCGGTATGGCTGGCGGACAAGGAATACACAGCTCCGGCTTTTCACATTACCCCTGTGGATACAACAGGCGCCGGGGATTGTTTCCTGGGCGGTTTATTATACGCTTATTTTTCAGAATGTCAGGAAAAAGAAGAGGCGCTTGCTTTTGCCAATGCGTGCGCGGCGGTAAAATGCACTCAGCCGGGCCCCAGGAGCAGAGCGGGCGTAAGCGAGATCCGTAAGTTTAAAGATTCCGCTAAAAGGAATTTTTAATAGACAAAATAATGATGGATGTACAAGAAGGAGGATGTATCATGAAAAAGAAATTAGTGAGCGTATTACTCTGCGCGGCAATGGTGGCGGCGATGGCGGCAGGCTGTGGAGGTTCACAGGAAGATACTCAAGAAAGCAAAGACGAGAAAGAAAGCGGCAGTTCTAAGACAGAAGCAGTGTCAGAGGATACTATGTTCGGCCAGGCTTTGGCCCAGGTTGATGAGGACCTGGCTCCTCTTCCAGAGAAAGATACCGGAAAGAAACTGGCGGCGATCGAGAGCACTCTTTCTAATTCCTTTTGGGTGACTATGCAGGAAGGATATGAAGATGCCGCAGAGGAATTCGGAGTGACGATCGACATTCAGGCTACAGATTCAGACACAGATACGGCGGGACAATTAGATATCATGAATAATATGCTAGTGAAGGACTATGAGGCGATCGCGGTATCCCCGCTGACAGAGGATTGTCTGATCTCCGGCATTGTGGCGGCGAATCAAAGTGATATCAAGGTTATTACCACTGGAAATGAAGTGAATGAAGAAGCGCTAGAGGAAGCAGGCGGCTATCTGGATGCGAAGATCACAGTGGATTTCCATAATCAAGGTGTACTGGGAGCGCAGTATATCATCGATCAGACCGGCGGAGAGGGCAAGGTGGCCATCATTGCCGGAAATGAAGGGGCAACTCAGTCAGATGCCAGAAGAGACGGCGCCAAAGAGACCTTTGAGGCGGCCGGTATGGAAGTAGTTTCTGTAGAACAGTGTGATTTTGACGCGCAGAAGGCTTATGACGCGGCGTCTGCCCTGATTGAAGCAAATCCGGATCTGGTGGGCATTACTTGTGGAAATGATGATATGGCTCTGGGTGTAGTGCGGGCACTGGAAGAAAAAGGCGTTAAAGACCAGGTGATGGTAGTGGGCGTAGACTTTACAGAAGAAGCGAAAGCAGCGATCGAAGAGGGGTCTTATGACGCTACGGTGGCTATGAGTCCTTATCTGATGGGAAGAGAAGGAGTCATCATTATGCTGAAAGCGCTGGAAGGTCAGGATGTGTCTGAAGTAGGCGATGGAACTCCGATGGTGGTAGTAGATGCGGACAATGTAGATCAGATGTCTGATTGGCGTTAATGGAGGGAAAAACCAATGTATGATCTGTATGACAGAATCCTTGGCGGACTGATCGGCGCTGGAGCCGGAGATGCGATGGGAGCGGCAACAGAGGCACGGACAATAGAACAGATCTTGGAATATTTTGGGCATCAAGTGACGGATTTTGAGACACCGCCTATGGATACTTTCGGAGCGGGAAATGTGCCGGGACAGTTGACCGATGATTTCAGTTCTGCTTATTTTGTGGCAAAACATATTCTGGAACATGAAGGGGAAGTCAGTGAGAAGATCATCCAGCAGGCGTTGATCGACTGGTCGGAGCACCCGGTGTTCTTCGATCGGTTCGCCGGCCCTACTACACGCCTTGCGATCCGCAGATATAAAGGCGAGAAGATCGAGCGTTCCGGCGGGGTGGAATTGGTGACTCGGCAGGCCACAAATGGGGCGGCCATGAAGATTTCTCCGATCGGGCTTTTTAATGTGGGAGATGTGGACCGGGCCATCCAGGAAGCGGTGACAGTGACCATGGTGACCCACGACAATTATCTGGCGCTTTCCGGAGCCTGCGCGGTAGCGGCGGCGGTCAGTGAGGCTGCCTCGGAGGGAGCAGATGTCTATCGGGTTCTGCAGGCAGGGCTTTATGGAGCGAAAGAAGGAGAACGGATCGGACGGGAGGTTGCCCGGGACGTGGCAGGCCCGTCAGTGGTAAAGCGTATGGAGATGGCGATCGACATTGGCCTGGGATCGGGAACGCCCTGGGAGAAAATGATAGAGCTGGGACACCGCATCGGCGCCGGCCTGCACGTGTCAGAGGCGATTCCTTGTGCCTTTGGATTTTTCGCGGCAAATGAAGGCGATGCGCTTGGTTCTATCGTGGGAGCGGTAAATGTAGGATATGACACAGATACCATTGCTACCATGTCGGGCGCGCTGGCAGGAGCGCTTAAAGGGGGCAAAGCCTATCCAGAACATTTTCTTCCCACCTTGGAGAAAGCGAATGGCCTGAATATTCAGGAACTGGCAGAAGGGATCCGGAAAGTCGTAGAAGAAAGATGGGCAAAAAAGGAGGGCAGAGCATAAAATGAAAGAGAAGATTTTAGGCTGCCTTCTGGGGGCCGCTGCAGGAGACGCCATGGGAGCGGCCACAGAGACCAAATCACCAAGGCAGATTCGAGAGACATTCGGGGGACGGGTAGAAGAATTCCGGGAACCGCCGATGGATACTTTGGCAAGAGGAAGAAGAGCGGGACAAGTGACGGATGCTTTTAGTATTCCGTATATCCTGACGCAGCATTTGATCGCGGCAGAAGGAAAGGCTTCGAAAGAACTGGCGGAAAGAGCTCTGCTGGAATGGGGAGAGACCGAATATTTCGAGCCCTTTGCCGGGATGACGACACGGAACGTAGTAAAACGTCTGAAGGCAGATGACACGATGGGGACTTGGGCATATGCGGGAAGATTAGGGACAAAACTCTATAAGAGCCACTATTATGCGCTTTCCTCAAATGGGGCGGCCAGTAAGGCATATCCGGCAGGATTGTTCAGTAAAGGAGATGTGGACAAGGCAATCCAAGACACACTGGAACTGACCATGGCTTCTCATGATGACCCTTACAGCATTTCTGGCGCCTGCGCTGTTGCGGCCGCGGTAAGCCGCGGTCTGGGAGAGAACGTTTCTCTTTATGAGGTGGTCAGGGCCGCCCAGTACGGAAGCGTGTGGGGTGAAAAGCTGGCCAGAGAACGGAAGGATATCTGGACTTATCCGGGCCCTTCTGTGACAAAGCGTATGGAGATGGCAGTTTCAATCGCCCTTCATGGCGGGAGCGGGACGGATATTGCTGTGGAACTTGGAAGCCGTATCGGCAGCGGTCCGGCGATCGCGGAGACTGTGCCGGCTGCTTTCGGGATCCTGGTAGCAGAGCAGGGCGATACTATGGAAAGCATTTTTGACGGAGTAAATATTGGGGATGAGACCAGCGCGATCGCAAGCATTATTGGGGCGGTTGCAGGAACTTGGAATGGGGCCGGCAGCATCCGGAAAGGTTACCAGGAGATTCTGGAGAGAGAAAATCAAATGGATCTCGGCCGTCAGGCGGAAGAGATATGGCAGATTATCTCGTAGAGTCGGCCCTATTGTCTCAGGGCCTGGGAAGCATTACGGAACAGGAGATGCTGGCCTCCTGGCCAGCATCTAACGGACGGATCGCATGGATGTGGAAGGGCAGTATCATGACGGGGATATTGGAGGAATTTTGCCAGATCAGAAAGACGGGTATCTTGAAAGAACGGATTCATTTCCGGAATTTTGAGCGGGCTGTGATAGAAAGAAAAACAGGCGCCTTTACTGCTTCTGGGACTATGAAAGCCTGTGAGAAGCTTGGGATTCCTTTGACAGTCAGCGGAGGAATCGGCGGTCTGAATGAGCGGGAGGGATTTAAAAGCTGTCATGATCTGGAGGCGCTCATATGTACGCATACCGCTCTTTTAGCTACTGCCCCGAAGGATATGTTTGATCTGACGGAAACTGTAGAGACGATGAAAGAAGCGGGCATCCAGGTGATCGGCCGTGAACGGGACCGCTGTGACGGATATCTGTTCCGGCAAAGACCGGCGCGGCTGTCTGGACGTTGGATGGGAGAAAGAGCAGGAGAAAAGCGTTTGTTCTTCCAGGAAATCCCGTTAGAAAAAAGACTTGCCGATCCGGACTGGCTTCGGCAGGCGTGTGAGTACGGGACGAAGGAGCGGAAAGAAGGGAGAGAATACCATCCAGCGGTCAATAAAAAGCTGGAGCAGCTGTCAGGGGGAAAGAGCGCCTGGCTCCAGTTCCGGTCTTTGACCGCCAATCTGCTTTGGGCGGAGGAAATGACGTAAGAGAGGAAAAAGAAAACATGAATTATGTAGGAATCGATATTGGCTCTACTGCTTCTAAGGTTGTAGCCAGAGGAGATATAGGGCTGGAATTTGTGCTGCCGACTGGATGGAACAGCAGGGAGACCACCCTTACGATCCAGGAAAGGCTGAAGGAACAGGGCATCGATGTTCTGGACGAATCTACGAAGGTGGTGGCTACAGGTTATGGACGGATCGCGGTAGATTTTGCGGATTACGTGATCACGGAGATTACCTGCCATGCCAGGGGTGGCAGAGAATTGGGAAGTGACGACTGCGCCATCATCGATGTGGGCGGACAGGACACAAAGGTGATCCTGGTCCGGCAGGGAATGGTGCAGGACTTCCTGATGAATGACAAGTGTTCCGCGGGAACCGGCAAATTCCTGGAAGTTATGGCAAACCGGCTGGGCGTTACCCTGCAGGAGTTGTTTGAATTGGCGGGAAAAGGGACTGTCCTTCCAATCAGCTCTCTTTGCACCGTGTTCGCGGAATCAGAGGTCATCAATTATATCGGAGAAGGAAGAAAACGAGAAGATATCGCTGCCGGCGTGGTGGATTCTGTTGCGGCAAAAGTGGCCCAGTTAGCCAATCGGAAGAATCTTCCCTCCCAGGTGATCTTAACAGGAGGGTTAAGCCACAGCAGATATTTTTCAGGAATTCTGTCTGAGAAATTAGGCCAGACAGTGACGCCCACAGATTACGGAAGATATGCGGGAGCGCTGGGGGCTGCTATTTTGGCAGAAGAGAAAACAAGAAGAAAGAAATAAAAAATGAGGTGTATTTATGGAACTGATCAAAGATTTGCCGGAGGTATTTGAAGAATTTGCGGAGCAAAGGAAGAATTCTTTCCTGGGGATCAAGAAAGTAAAGGAGCAGGGGATCCCGGTGATCGGATCTTATTGTACCTATTTCCCGCAGGAATTGGCTATGGCTATGGGAGCCGCCAGTGTCAGCCTGTGTTCTACGTCAGATGAGACGATCGCGGATGCCGAGCGGGAACTTCCCAAGAACTTATGTCCTCTGATCAAATCCAGTTATGGATTTGCCCGGACGGATAAATGTCCGTTTTTCTATTTTTCTGATGTGGTGGTGGGAGAGACTACCTGCGATGGGAAGAAGAAAATGTACGAGTATATGGGGAATTTTAAGGATGTATTTATTCTGGAGCTTCCCAATACTCAGGGAGAAGAAGCGCTGAAACTGTGGAAGAGTGAGATCATCCGTTTCAAAGAGTACTTGGAAAAGAAGTTTGAAGTGACCATCACAGAGGAGGATATCCGGGAGGCTATCCGCATCAATAACGCGGGAAGAAGGTCTTTGAAACATTTGTATGAAGTTATGCAAAATGACCCGGCGCCCATTACCGGGCAGGAACTCTTCAAAGTCCTGTACGGCAGTACTTTCAAGCTTGACCGCAAAGAGATTCCCGGCGAGGTGGACGCTTTGGTGGAGAAGATCAAAGAAGAGTACGCGGCAGGAAAGATGCAGGAGAAAAAGCCAAGGATTCTGATCACAGGCTGTCCTATCGGCGGAGCTACAGAAAAAGTGATCCGGGCGGTAGAAGATAATGGCGGGATTGTTGTGACCTATGAAAACTGCGCAGGAGCCAAAGCAATCGATAAACTGGTAGATGAGGATGATCCAGATGTCTACAGCGCTCTGGCGCGCCGATATCTCAACATCGGCTGTTCTGTCATGACACCGAATCCTAATCGTTTGGAGCTTTTAGGGAGACTGATCGACGAGTACAAGGTGGACGGAGTGGTAGAGATGACCTTGCAGGCTTGTCATACTTATAATGTAGAAGCATTCGGAATCCGCAAATTCGTAAATGAAGAAAAAGGAATACCATATATCAGCGTAGAGACAGACTATTCTCAGGCAGATATCGGACAGTTGAACACCAGGATCGCGGCGTTCATCGAGATGCTGTAATCAAAAGGGACAGGGCATTTTTCATCGGGGCCGGGGGATTTTTAAAAATCCCCCGGCCCCGATTGCTATTGCCCAGAAGTCATAAATTTGATAATATTTATTGCAGAGATAACATTTTGTTTGCCGCATGTCTATGACTGATCTTAGGGAGGGATGTCTATGCCGCAGGAATCAAAGAATATGCCAGAAGAACTGACCACAGCCAGTCTGTTTGGCACCCAGATCCAGCATATGGAGCCTTTGGACCGGGTGAATGGGTTTGACGTGCGCCCGGGTTTTTATATGTTTTTAGGCGCCACACCAATCCCCAAAGGCGTGAATTTTACAGTACAGTCTAAAGGCGCTGTGTCCTGTGAACTACTGCTCTATCACAGAGAGGCGGCGGAACCTTACGCAGTCCTGCCATTTCCGGAAAATTACCGGATTGGGGATGTGTATTCTATGATCGTGTTTGGGCTGAATGTGGAGGAATTTGAGTACGCTTACCGGCTGGACGGCCCCTGGGACCCAGAGAAGGGCCTTGTGTTTGACAAAAGTCACGTGCTGTTGGATCCTTACGCGAAGGCAGTCACTGGTCAGAGCGTATGGGGCAGGAAGGTGCGTGAAGAAGGCTACCGGGCCAGAGTGGTGAGGAACAATTTCTATTGGGGTACGGAACCTCAGCCGAAAATACCCATGGAGGAACTGGTCATCTATGAGATGCATGTCCGGGGATTTACAAAACTGTCCCGGCAGACAACAGCTCCTGGAACATTTAAAGGAATCCGGGAAAAGATCCCATATCTTAAGGATCTGGGGATTAACGCCATTGAACTTATGCCCATCTTTGAATTTGACGAATTGAGCGGCCGCCGCGAGGTGGGAGGGAGAGAACTGGTAAACTATTGGGGATATAATACGGTCAGCTTCTTTGCTCCTAATACCAGCTATGCATCGGCGGTAGAATATAACCGGGAAGGAATGGAGTTTAAGCAGCTTGTCAAGTCTCTCCATGAAAATGATATAGAAGTGATCTTGGACGTGGTCTTCAACCATACGGCGGAAGGGAACGAGAAAGGTCCTTTCATCTCGTTTAAAGGATTTGATAACAACATTTACTATCTCCTGACCTCAGATGGCCATTACTATAATTTCAGCGGCTGCGGCAACACAATGAACTGCAATCATCCGGTAGTACAGCAGTTGATCCTGGACTGCCTGCGGTACTGGGTCACCACCTACAGGGTGGACGGCTTCCGGTTTGACCTGGCATCGATCCTGGGAAGAAATGACGATGGTTCTCCTATGCAGAATCCGCCGCTTTTGCGGGCGATCGCCCAAGACCCTATCCTGGGAGATACCAAGCTTATCGCGGAAGCCTGGGATGCGGGCGGATTGTATCAGGTAGGGAATTTCCCGGCGTTCCGGCGCTGGAGTGAATGGAATGGCCGCTACCGGGATGATCTGCGGGAGTTTTTAAAAGGAGGCCTGTGGGCGGCGTCTGCGGCGGCCCAGCGGATCATTGGATCTCCTGACATTTATGATACAGATATACGGGGAAAGGATGCATCTGTTAATTTCCTTACCTGTCACGATGGATTTACGCTGTATGATCTGTACGCCTATAATGAAAAGCATAATGAAGCAAACGGATGGAATAATACGGATGGAAGCAATGACAATCACAGCTGGAACTGCGGGGCAGAAGGAGAGACGAAGGATCCAGAGGTTCTTTCTCTTCGGCGCCGGATGATCAAGAATGCCTGCGCGGTCCTTCTGACCAGCCGGGGGACCCCGATGTTTTTATCTGGAGATGAATTCTGCAATACCCAGTTTGGAAATAACAATGCATATTGTCAGGACAATGAAATCTCCTGGCTGGATTGGGAAAACCTTAAAAAATACGAGGATATCCACGGATTTTTCCGATATCTCATTCATTTCCGGAAGAGACATCCCGCTATTATGGGCTTATGCGGCCCCGCCAAGTGCGGGCTGCCGGAAGTAAGTCTTCATTCGCAGAGAGCCTGGGAGGCGGCTTACGATGACGGAACCCGGATGATCGGCGTACTATTTGCTGGATATGATGAGAAAAAGGGGAAAGACGATATTGTCTACCTGGGAGTGAATGTATACTGGGAGGCGCTGGGATGTGAACTTCCAGGGCTTCCGGAAGGATTTCGATGGAAGATTGCCGTTAATACTGGCGCAGAGGGAAGCGGATGCTACCAGGAACCGGCTGAACTATCCGAAACGGGACTTTTGATGGGGCCCCGCTCTGTGGTGGTGCTGACCGGAGAGAAGATTTATTGATACAAAGCAAAGGAGTGTTATAAAATGCAGAGTTTTACACAGTATAGCCCAACGGAGATCGTATTTGGCAGAGAAGCTCAAAAGGAAGCGGGAAAGATGGCGAAAAAATGGGGAGCCAGCCGAGCGCTTCTGGTCTACGGAGGCGGGAGCGCTGTAAAAAGCGGACTGTTGAAAGAGATTGAAGAATTGCTTGCGGCGGAAGAGATTGCCTATGACGAGCTTGGAGGGGTAAAACCGAATCCCCGTTTATCTCTTGCCAGAGAAGGAGTAGAGAAAGCAATCGCGTTCCAGGCGGATTTGATCCTGGCGGTAGGCGGAGGAAGTGTGATCGATACGGCCAAAGCGATCGCGGTTGGGGCATACGTGCCGGGAACAGACATCTGGGATATTTGGATGGGGAAAGTGCCTTTGGTGGGAGCTTTACCGGTGGGAGCTGTGCTGACCATTTCAGCGGCAGGAAGTGAAACCAGTGATTCGGCGGTGATCACCAATCAGGAAACAGGGAAAAAGGCGGGAGTCAATAGTGATCTGGTGCGGCCAAAGTTTGCGCTGATGAATCCAGAATTGACTTATACACTGCCCAAATACCAGCTTGCCTGCGGCATTACAGATATTCTGATGCATACGCTGGAGCGGTATTTTACTCCGGTCACAGGAAATGAACTGACTGATGAGATCGCGGAGGGGCTGATGCGCACGGTGATTCGAAACGGGAGAAAAGCGTATGAAAACCAGATGGATTATCAGGCTATGAGTGAATTGATGTGGTGCGGGAGTCTGTCTCATAATGGACTCACCGGATTAGGAAGGCCCAAGGATTTCGCCTGCCACAAGCTGGGCCATGAGATCAGCGGTATGTTTGACGAGGCCCACGGCGCTACGCTTTCCGCTGTATGGGGAAGCTGGGCCAAGTATGTGTATCAGCTGGACGTGCCCCGGTTTGCGCGGTACGGCAGAATGGTATGGGGCATTACGCAGGAGGATGAGGAAATGGCGGCCAAGGAGGCGATCAGGTGTACGGAAGAGTTTTTCCGAGAATTAGCCATGCCGGTATCCATAGGAGAACTGTCCATTGGCGTACAGCCGGAAGAAGTGCTGCGGAAACTGGCGGACAGCGCGACCAAAGGAGATACCGTGAAGCTGGGCTGCTTCAAAAAGCTGGGAGCCCGGGAGATGTTCGAGATTTACCAGGCTGCTAACCACTAGCAAGCAGCTCCTGCGCAGGAAGCGGCCGGATAAGAAGGACGTATGTAAAAAAAGAATCAGAGAAAGGAAGAAAGACTCATGATTTTACTTGGAAAAGAAGAAATTGAAAAACTGGCGGACCGGAATCAGATGATGGATGAGATCGAACATGCCTATCAGATCATTCGGAGTGGAGAATACTATGTCCCCAACCGGCCTACCGTGGAACACGAGAACAAGACCCTGATGTATATGCCCTGTTATACGAAAGAGGCCATTGGGACCAAGATCCTGACTATTTTCCCGGATAACGCGAAGCTAGGGCTCCCTTCTATTGATGGGGTAGTATTGCTGAATGACCCAGTGACTGGGGCGCCGCAGGCGATTTTAGACGGTCAGGCGGTGACGGCCTGGAGAACCGGAGCGGTAGGAGGCGTGGGAATCCGGCATCTTGCCCGCAAAGACTGTCATACGGTAGGAATTGTGGGAGCCGGGGTGCAGGGGTTCTATCAGGCTCTTTATGCCTGCGCGGCCAGAGAGATCCATACTGTTTACTTATTCAGCCACAGCGGCAGAGATCTGACGGAATATATGGACAGATTGGAAAAAGCTATTGCGGATCCCAAGGTAAAGGTAGTACAATGTAGTACAGCGGAAGAGTTAGCGGCAAACAGCGATATTATCTGCACGACCACCCCTTCCGCTGCGCCAGTGCTCCCTAATGACCGGGAGCTTCTAAGAGGAAAATGCATCATTGCCATTGGTTCCTATACGCCGGATATGCGGGAAATCCCGGATGCGGTGTGGGACCTGGTAGACCGGGTCTATGTGGAGCTTCCTTACGCCTGTGAGGAAAGCGGAGACTTAAGTCAGCCTCTGGAAGAGGGAAGGCTTCGGAAGGAGCAGGTGGTATTGATGAGCGATTATCTGGCGTCAGGGGAAACAATAGAAGAAGCCGCCAAAGAGACTACCTATTTTAAATCTGTAGGGATGGGTCTTTTTGATATCTGTATCGCGCAAATTTTATTAAATCAAGCAAAGGAGAGGTAGATCATGAAAGTAGTAGCGACAGAAAAAGCGCCGGCAGCACTTGGCCCTTACTCACAGGGATATGTAAGCGGAGGAGTTTTCTATAGCGCGGGACAGCTTGGAGCAGATCCGGCCACCGGAAATCTGGCGGAAGGCATCGAAGGTCAGGCGGACCAGGCATGCCGGAATGTGGGAGCTGTGCTGGAGGCAGCAGGGACATCCTTTGACAAGGTTGTAAAGACCACCTGCTTCCTGGCGGACATGGGAGATTTTGCGGCATTTAATGAAGTGTACGCAAAATATTTTACTTCAAAGCCAGCCAGAAGCTGTGTGGCAGTAAAAACACTTCCGAAAAACGCGCTCTGTGAGATCGAAGTGATCGCGGCGGCGGAAGAGTAAGAGAAGAAATAGGGGCCGGAGATGCTCCGGCTATAGACAGAAAAGAGGTAAGAAATATGGCAGAGCAGCAAAACGGGTGCTCACCCTCCGACTGTGCCGGGTGCGCCCATGCGGATACCTGCAGCAGCAAGCCCCAGGACCTTAGGAAACCGGCGAACGCGTTTTCTCATATCAATAAGGTGATCGCAGTGGTCAGCGGGAAGGGCGGTGTTGGAAAATCTATGGTAACCGCTTCTCTGGCAAGGATGATGCGGGAACAGGGATTCTCCGTAGGAATCCTGGACGCGGATATCACTGGACCTTCCATCCCCAAGATGTATGGTATTCATGAGACCGCGCAGGGGACGGAGGACGGCATTTTTCCAAGCGAGGCAAAAGACGGCACCAAGATCATGTCGGTGAACCTCCTGCTTCCTCACGAATCCGATCCGGTGATCTGGAGAGGTCCTATTATCGCAAACGTAGTAACGCAGTTCTGGACCGATGTAATGTGGGGAGAATTAGACTATCTGTTTGTAGATATGCCTCCAGGAACCGGAGATGTACCGTTGACGGTGTTCCAGTCTCTTCCGGTAGACGGCGTGGTGATTGTTACATCTCCACAGGATCTGGTACAGATGATTGTTAAGAAGGCCTATAATATGGCGAAACAGATGAACATTCCGGTATTAGGCGTGGTAGAAAATTACAGTTATCTGATCTGTCCTGACTGTGGAAAGAAGATTTCTGTTTTTGGAGAAAGCCACATTGAAGAGGCGGCGAAAGAACTGGATCTTCCAGTGCTTGGAAAGATGCCTATTGATACAAAGCTTGCGGAGGCTGTAGAACAAGAGCGTTTTTACGAAATCAGCAATGAGTATCTTGCGGCGGCAGTGAATAAATTGTAGGAAATATTTTTTAATATAATCTTTTCATAAAAGATTGGAAAAGTGTGTAGGTTAGTAATTCAAAAACTTACACACTTTTTTTGTCGAAAGTTTGATTTGTTTCAAAAAAATTTATAGACATTTTGTATAAGCCATATCTATTTATGAATATTTTCGATTTGCCCTTTTTCTATCTCGCATACTATAATAAGCTAGATTCGTGAATTTTTACTAAATAAAGGAGAAAAAGTATGAAAAAGAAATTGATTAGCGCCCTCCTTTGCGCCGCTTTGGTTGCCGGGATGGCTGCTGGCTGTGGGAGCGGCGGTGATGAGGAGGAAAATGGAGGGAAAGAAACCTTATCCGTATGGATTCCGCCATTGGATGATGAAACGGAGAAAAACTATGTTCCTCTTCTTGACAAGTTTGAGGAAGAAAACAACTGTGAATTAGAATTCCAGATCATTCCCTGGGATACGTATGAGGAAAAATATATGACAGCGATCAACGCGGATAAAGGGCCTGATGTTGGATATATGTATGTAGAAATGTTTCCTACATATATTGATTCCGGAGCAGTTGTGGATATGGAAGAATATCTGACAGAAGAGGATTATGAGAAATATATTTATTTGGAGAAGGGACAGATGATGGGAGGTACCTACGGTTTCCCATTTAGTACCGGAAATCCTTTTATCCTGTATTATAATGAAGATATTCTTGAGAGTCTTGGCGAAGAGCCGCCGGAAACCTGGGAGGACTTCAAACGAATCTGTGAGAAAGCGACTCAGGACACCGATGGAGATGGTAAGATCGATCAATATGGATATGCGGCAGGATTTAATAATGGAGATATGAGTCCTTTATATCTTTTGAACTCTTATTATTATAGTCTTATCTGGCAGAATGGAACAGATATTTACAATGATGACCTGAAATCTGTGCGATTTAATGATGAAGCGGGTGTAGAAGCAGTAGAGTTTCTGCAGAGTCTGACACCTTATATGCCGGAAGACTATATGTCACTTGCCGCGACCGATGCGTTCTCTAGTGTGTTTGGCGGCGGACATGCTGCTTTTGCCTGCGCACGGGCGATGCAGGCGCAGACAGAATCTTTTGAGGAGACTTATCCAGATCTGCACTGGAATTATGTAACTTCTTTGAAAAATAAACAGTATGGGACCTTTGGAGCTGCGGACTGTTTAACACTGATGTCGTCCTGCGAGAACAAAGAACTGGCCATGGATTTGATTCGTTATATGGCAGGCACGGAGGTTATGAGCGAATATCATAAGATTCATTTTGGGGCGCCTACGACCGTAGATGAGCCATATCAAGGGGATGAAAAACTGGAGCGGATTCTGACAGAAGACCGCGATAAATGGCGTCCTCTGCAGGCCGGCCCCTGTGGCTCTGATATCCTTTTGAATCTTACCTCCCAGCTGCAGGCTGTTATGGGCGGTGATAAAGATGCCCAGACCGCTATGGATGAGGCGGCGGATTATGCAAATGATCTTTTGGATGAATACTGGGCTGACAAGGAATAGAATATCATAGCAAAGGTGCCTGTGGGATACCGCAGGCGTCTTTGCGTAATCCAGGAGGTAACGATGACAGGAAAGAAAACCAAATATTCACCCGCGGCATATGGATATATTGCGCCGATCTCGATCATCCTGATTGTGTTTGTCGGGATATCCTTAATATTATCTGTGGTGTTGAGCTTTTCGAAATACAATATTTTGCTTCCCCCAGAATTTAACGGAATAGAAAATTATCATCGCCTGCTTACAGATCAAAAGTTTTTGACAGCCTTGACCAATACATTAAAGCTTTTGGTATATATCGTCCCGCTCCAGACGGTGTTGGCGTTGGTGGTCTCCGCTGTGATTACTTCCAGAAGACATACTTTTCTTGGAAAACTGGCAAATATTGTAATCTTTATCCCCGTATTGTCTTCGAACGCGGTGGTGGGCACAATATGGAAAGCTATTTTAAACGGACATGTAGAGGCGGTAGAAAATTTGTTTTCTTTTTTTGGAATTAACTGCTCTATGCTCCTAGGTGATGCGGACAGCGCGCTTCTTACGGTCGCTATGGTGTCTGTCTGGAAATCTTTAGGATATTATTCCGTATTATATATATCGGCTTTGATCAGTATCCCGGATAACTATTATGAGGCGGCAAAGGTTGACGGGGCTGGCCGGCTGGCCCGTTTTTTTTACATCACGCTTCCGATGCTCAAACCAACTACTATCCTGGTTGTGTTCCTTGGGGTTACATCTTCCCTGCAGTGTTTCGATATCATTTATAATCTGACCGGCGGCGGACCAGCCATGGGAACGACAACGCTGGTTTTTTATGCTTATGATCTTTGTTATAAGTCTGCAAGAGCCGGATATGCTATGACAGTCTCAAATATGCTGTTTTTGCTGATCCTGATTACGGTCATCGCACAAAGAAGATTTATGCGGCGGGATGTTTCAGAAATATAGGAGGGAAATGGGATGAAATATGTAGAAAAGTATGTCGGAGGCTTGATCCTCCTGATTGTGATCGCAGTCAGCATCCTGCCATTTATTTATATGCTCATTATGTCTTTTAAGGATACATTGAGCGCATATAACTTTAATCTAGATAGGCTGACCCCAGAAAATTATGTAAAAATTTTTCATACGGCAGAATTTGGTCGTTATTTTTTTAACAGTGCATTTGTAGCACTGGCCGGGGTTGTGCTGGCTGTTGTTGTAAGCTGTCTTGCGGGCTATGCTTTTGCAAAGCTAAAGTTTCCGGGGAATGATCTGATTTTTTTCTTGTTGATCATGACGCTGATTATTCCCTCGGAAGTTATCATTGTTCCGCTGTATCTGATCATGAAGAATCTGGATTGGCTGAATACCTATCAGGCATTGATACTTCCGCTGCCTACAGCGCTTGGGACTTTTATTATGCGGCAGGCGATTCTCGCAGTGCCTAATGAACTATTGGATGCCGCGAAGATAGAAGGCTGTTCCAATACCAGAATACTCTGGAAAATCATTATTCCATTGATCAAACCATCTATTTTGACTCTTTCCATATTTACATTTGTGGGCGCGTGGAATAATTTCTTATGGCCTTTGGTAGTAAGCACAGAAAGCGAGATGATGACGCTTCCTTTGATCTTGAGCACGACGAAGACACAGTTTGAACCTAATATTGGTCTGACGATGGCGTGTGCCGCGGTCAACTTTCTGCCGCCTTTTATCTTCTATATTCTGCTTCAGAGTAAGTTCAAAGAAGGCGTTGTATTAACCGGCATGAAAGGATAAAAAAGTATGATAGAAAAGCATCTATTAGACGAAATGACGCCTGTAGAGCGAAGAAAAGCTATCCAAAGCGGGAAACCTTTCGATCGGTTCCCCTGTATTCCAGCTATGGGCGAATTTAAAACACAGATCAGCCATGTTTCTATCTATGATATGTGGCACGATTCTGAAAAGTTAGCCGCGATGGAGCTGGCCGCTTTTCAGCGTTTTGGACATGATCAACTGATGATAGGCCCAAACTCCTACGGCATTGCTGATGCTCTCGGCGCTGAGGTGAAATATCCGCTTCAGCAGCTCCCTTATATTCAGCGGCCTTCCTTGGATACTTTGGACAAGGTTCGCGCATTGGAGCCAGTGGATCTGCGAAAAAAACCGCGTATCCAGATGTTTTTTCAAGCGGCCGCGATATTAGAAAAAGAAGCGGTTTCAGTCGTACCTGTCGTTGCAAGTGCTGGAGGTCCTATGACAATCGCATCATATCTGCGTGGAGTAGAGGCATTGCTTCGGGATTGTTACAAAGCGCCGAAAGAAGTCCATCATCTTCTGCGTGTAGTTACGGAAACAGAAAAGAGCAGTATTCGCGCGATGGCAGAATATGGACTGGGGACTGCTTTTGCGGATCCTGTCGCTAACCCAGAACTTCTGGGGCCGAGATATTATAAAGAATTTGCCTTTCCTTATATGAAAGAACTGACGGATTACGCTTATGAAGTAAGCGGTAGGAAGCCAACACTCCACATGTGTGGGAAAACTTATCGTATCTGGGAATATTTCCGTCAGTTCCAGATTGATAGTATAAGCCTGGACAATCTGATCGACCTGTCCAGAGCAAGAGACGAGCTTTCAGATGTGCTCCGCATCGCAGGGAATGTCCCTCCTGTGGATGTGATTATGTGCGGAGACAAAGAGGATATTTTTGAGTCTGTTAAACAATGTTTTGCGATAGGAAGGCAGATGAAAAAGGGATATGTATTGTGTTCGGGCTGTGAAATCCCTTATGGAACTGATCCGCAGAAAGTAGATTGGTTCATGGAGGCGGCGAGGATCTACGGGAGATGGGAAGAGAAAGACAGAGAAAGGAATTCAAATGGGAGAGATCAAAGATTTTCATTGTACCTATGACAATTCAGCCGGAATCAACGGGGATGTGACAACGGGGCTTGGCCTGACTTTCCCGGACGCCTATCTGCGCCATGAGACGATGGCCCGGCTTTCAAAGGCGTTAAAAGCCCATGATAAGGCGGTGTTCTGCGAACTGCCTTTCTGCCATACCGTTGAGGCGGAGGCACTGGGAGGGATCGTGAATTACGGTGATGAGAAAACTGGGCCAAGAGCCGGAGCATATATCTGTAATTCTTTGGAAGAAGTTCTGAAACTGCCTTCCATGGATCTGACTCAGGGAAGGATCCGCGAGGTCCTGCTGGCCTGCAGGGAACTGAGCGGCCAGGGAGAGCATGTGGTGCTGCAGGTGTCCGGTCCGTTTACGATTTTAAATGGACTGTTGGATGCGAAATATGTATTTAAGGGATGGAGAAAAGAACCGGAGCTTATGAAAGAAATCTTTTGGAAGCTTGGAGGGGAGTGCTTAAGATTTATGGAGGAGGCAAAAGGGCACGGAGTGGAATTTATCAGCTATGCGGATTCCGCCGGGGGAGTCTCGATTCTGGGGCCTAAAATGACAGCCCAGGTAATGGAGGCATTTACTTATGGTTTCCTCAAAGAGGCAGAAAAGTTTGCTGACGAACGGACGATGATCCTTTTGTGCCCAAAGACTACATTAGCCCTTCTTGGCACAGGGAGAGGCAAATTTGTGGATCGGCTTTTGAGCGGTCCAATGAGATATGGAGAAGGATGCATCGAGATGCTTGGGAAATCGGCTATGGCAGGCCAGATGTGCATCAAAAATATCGGATACCGATTGGAAAATGCGGTCTTTAAAGAAGTAAAACTGATCGAAGGAGCATGATCGGGCAAAAGAGAAAGGAAAGAGGAGAAAATGGGAACCCAAAAAGAAGAATTACTGAAGCGCCTTTCCGATGATGTGTTGGAAATGGAAGAAGAGGATGTGGCGGAAGCGGCCAGAGAATATCTGGAAGCAGGATATCCGGCTCTGGACGCGATCATGGAAGGTCTGGTGGATGGAATGGATCGGGCAGGTCAGCTTTATGAAGAGGAGGAATACTTTGTCACCGACCTGCTGTTGTGTTCGGATGCGATGTATGCCGGCCTGGAGATTTTAAAACCATACCTGCCGGATCATTCAGGGGATCAAAAGATCAAAGGAGTCATTGGCGTAGTGGAAGGAGATACCCACGATATTGGAAAGAATCTGGTAAAGATCATGATGGAGACGGCAGGATTTGAGATGATCGATCTGGGCAGGGACGTGCCTTTGCAGAAATTTGTTGATACAGCCAGAGAGGAGAAGGCGAAACTGGTGTGTTTGTCTACACTGATGACCACTACGATGGGGGGAATGGAGACGGTGATCCGTCTGCTGGAGGAAGCCGGAATCCGGGATCAGGTAAAGGTGATGATCGGAGGAGGGCCTATTTCTCAGAAATACGCGGATAAGATCGGAGCGGACGGTTATTCCCAGAACGCCGCTGAAGCGGTGAAGCTGGCAAAAAGTCTTCTGGATATCGCCTGATCAGTCATAGATAGGAGAAGAAAAATGTTGACACCAAAAGAACGACTGAGCCGGATAGTTGCGGGAGAAAAGGCAGATCGTCCCGCCTGTATCTGTCCTGGCGGTATGATGAACATGGTTACGACTGATCTGATGGAAGCAGTCAGGACCTATCTGCCAGAAGCTCACACCGATGCCCGGAAGATGGCGGATCTGGCTAAAGCAGTGTTTGAGGAAGGATGTTTTGAAAACTGCGGAGTGCCATTTTGCATGACGGTAGAGGCGGAAGAGATGGGCGCCAGAGTGGATCTGGGGTCCAAAATCCATGAGCCGCACGTGATTGGCTATATCATGAGCACCGTCAGCGATTATAAAAGGCTGAAGCCGATAAATCTTCATAAGGGAAGAGTTAAAGTGGCGCTGGAGGCAATCCGTATTTTGAAAAAGGAGACAACGGATGTGCCCATTGTTGGCAACCTGACCGGACCGATCAGTGTTGCCAGTTCTTTGATGGAGCCAGTGGTCTTTTATAAAGAACTGAGGAAAAAGCGGGAAGAGGCCCATGGGTTTCTTTCTTTTGTCACAGACCAGCTTATTTCTTTTGGAAGAGCGCAGGTGGCGGCCGGGGCGGATGTGATCGCGATCTCTGACCCAAGCGGAACAGGAGAGATCCTGGGCCCGAAGTATTTTGAGGAATTTGCGGTGACGTATATTAATCGCCTGCTGGAAGGACTTCCAAAAGAGAAAATGGGGACGATCGTCCATATCTGCGGTCAGATGCAGCCGGTATATCGGGAAGTAGATAAGATTCGAAGCAATGCTCTGAGTTTTGATTCTATCGTATCCATGAAAGAGGCAAAGAAAAGGCTTCCGGGCCGTGTGCTGATGGGAAATGTAAGTACTTACGCTTTAGAGTTTGGAACGCCGGAACGGGTGGGAATATTGACAAAAAGCTGTATCGAGGCTGGATCTGATATCCTTTCACCAGCCTGCGGGCTGGGAATGCGCTCACCCCTCGCTAATGTGAAGGCGATTCTGGCGGCCCTGGAACAGAAGGGAGTTTGAACCATGGTCAAGATCAGGATCGCGCAAAGCGAACAGACCATTTTCTGCCGGGAGGGGGAGAACCTTATGGAAGTCCTTCTTGGGGCGGGGGTTTTTGTAGATAATCCGTGCAACGGTAAGGGGATTTGCGGAAAATGTAAAGTAAAGATATCAGAAGGAAGAGTTTCCCCCTGCACACAGACAGAGATGGAGCATATCGGCAAGGAGGAGAGAGAGGGAGGCATCCGCCTCTCCTGCATGACCCAGATCTTTGGAGACCTGGAGGTGGAACTGGTCCGTCAGGAGAGGGACTGTCACATCCTGGATCAAGGCTTTCTGCCGGAATTTCATCGGGACAGGGTCGAAGAAGGATACGGGATGGCGGTAGATATTGGAACAACTACCGTGGTAACATCTCTGATAGATTTGAAGACGGGAGAGGAAATCGGAACCGCTTCCCGGATCAATGCGCAAAAGCAGTATGGATTGGATGTGCTTACCAGGATCACTTATGAACAGGAACACGGGGAGGCGGGAATCCAAGATTTACAGAACGCCATTGTAGGAGCATTGAATGAAATGATCCTGGAGATGTGCCGGAAGGCGGCGATCACCCCGGCGCAGATCCGGGAGATTGATATCAGCGCTAACTGTACGATGATGCACATGCTTCTGGGAGTGGATGCAAGATCCATTGGGCGAGCGCCGTATCAGCCCGGGTTCCTGGATGCAAAGACCCTGAAGGCTGACGATATCGGCCTGAAAGCCGGGAAAGATACAGTTCTCTATTGTCTGCCCCAGGTTTCCGCCTATATTGGCGCGGATATCGTAGCGGGAGCTTATGTCTGTCAGCTTTCCAAGGCCTCCGGCAATGTGCTGTTTATCGATATCGGCACAAACGGGGAAATAGTCCTGGCCAGCGGGGGCAGGCTTTTGTGCTGTTCCTGCGCGGCCGGTCCCGCGTTGGAAGGGATGAATATCAGCGCCGGGATGCGGGCGGAGGAAGGCGCTGTTGAAGAAGTGGAAATTACAGAAGCTGGCGTCCGGCTTACGACCATTGGGAACGCTTCCCCAAGAGGGATCTGCGGCAGCGGGATATTGGCGGTGCTGCGTGAACTTCTTAGGACTGGCTTGGTAAAAAAGTCAGGAGTTTTCATAAAGATGGAGAGTGTTCCAGAAGAGGACTGCCGAAAAAAACTGCTGCGGGCGAAAGGAACAAAGCGAGAATTTGTTCTTTGCCAAGAGCCGGAACTTGTTGTGACTCAGAGGGATATCCGGCAGGTCCAGCTTGCGAAGGGAGCGATCCTGTCTGGTTTCACAGCTTTGCTCGACCGGGCGGGCCTTCGAATGGAAGAGCTAGATCTGGTGCTGGTGGCTGGTCAGTTCGGCGCCCATCTTCCGGCAGAGTCTCTGGCAGGCACAGGGATTCTGCCGCGGGAAGTGCGGGAGAAGATTGTTTATGTAGGAAACTCTTCGAAAAACGGGGCTTATATGGCGCTTTTGTCGCAGAAGGCCAAGACGGATATGGAAGAATTGGCTAAGACAATGGAATATCAGGAATTAGCGGAGATCCCAGGATATGAGAGGATTTTCGCAGAGTGCATGATGTTTCCGGAGTGGGTAGAAACAGGAACGTAAAAAAAGATTGACGAAGAGAACGTATGTTTGTATAATGATTATATCGAACATACGTTCTTTTTTAGTGGAAATTTAGTTGGAAATATTCTGTGATACTGGGAAGGGGAAGAGTATGCGGATCCAGAAAGAAAAGACCTTATATGAAAAATTGACGATCCTGACGGATGCTGCCAAATACGATGTGGCCTGCACCTCCAGCGGCACTTCCAGAAAAGGAGACGGAACAGGTATGGGAAATTGTGAGCAGGCGGGCATCTGCCACAGCTTTTCAGCAGATGGACGCTGTATTTCCCTTCTTAAGATTTTATTTACGAATGAGTGTATCTATGACTGCAAATACTGCATTAACCGCAGGACCAATGATGTGGAGCGGGTTTCTTTCACACCGGATGAAATCTGCCGGCTCACCATGGAATTCTACCGGAGAAATTATATTGAAGGCTTATTCTTAAGTTCCGGAATTCTGATAAGTCCTGATTATACAATGGAACTGATCTATGCCGCTTTGTATAAACTGCGGAAAGAATACCATTTCCAAGGATATATCCATGTGAAGGCAATCCCTGGAGCCAGCCAGGAGCTGATCCAGAGGACTGGGTTCCTGGCGGACCGGATGAGCGTCAATTTAGAACTGCCTACGGCGGAGGGCCTGCGGCTGCTGGCGCCCCACAAGACCAGAGAGAAGATTTTGACCCCAATGCGTCTCATTCAGGACCGCAGCCGGGAAAATAAGCAAGAACTGCAGATTTACCGCAGCGCGCCTCGGTTTGTTCCGGCGGGGCAGAGCACTCAGATGATCATCGGGGCTACACCGGAGACGGATTATCAGATCATCCAGGTGGCGGAGAGCCTTTATAAGAAATTTGAATTAAAGCGGGTTTTTTACTCCGCTTTTATCCATGTCAATGAGGATAAAGACCTTCCCGCCAGGACAGATGGAGGCCCTCCTCTCCTGAGGGAGCACAGGCTGTATCAGGCGGATTGGCTGCTGCGTTATTATCATTTTCAGGCGGAAGAACTGCTCTCGGAAGAGACCCCTAATTTCAACGTCCTGTTTGATCCAAAGTGCAACTGGGCCTTAAAGCATTTGGACTGTTTCCCGGTGGAAGTCAACCGGGCGGATTACCGGACGCTGCTGCGGGTCCCAGGCATCGGATATAAGTCGGCCCAGCGCATTGTGAAAGCAAGGCGGCTTGGGAATTTGGATTTCCCGGATATTAAGAAGATGGGAGTTGTGTTGAAAAGAGCGCAGTATTTCATTACCTGCGCAGGCCGGATGCTTTATCCGGTGAAGATGGAAGAGGACAGCATCACTCGGAATCTCCTTTCGGCAGGAGAAAAACTTCCCAGAGAAGTGAGGGAAATGGGGTACCGGCAGCTTTCGCTTTTTGACGATGTACGGTTTTTGGGAGGAATTTCATGAAGACGGTTTATATATGTACAGACACGGTAACGGGTATTTTTTCCGCTGTCTACGATGCCTGGAATCCCGCAAGAAAGGGACAGGAATGTGGGATTGCGCTGAATGGGCAGGTGGAAGCCTGTCTGTTTTGCGAATATACAGAGGTAGAGGAGACCGCTCATAAGGCGGAAGCCGTGGCCAGATTGATCCGATGCCATCTGGGAAGTACCGCTTATCAGGAGATTTCCCAGGCGGTCCTGTCCTATGACGGGCGGAAAGGAGACGCGATCCTCCAGACTATGCTGGAGGCAAGGAAGCTTCCAGACAGCGGCAGGATCATGGAGCATTTGAGCAATCCATGGGTAGGACAGGTTTTTGAGATGAGCCGTCAGGTGGGATGCGAAGCCCATCATCTGAAGGGGTTTCTCCGGTTCCGTGAGTTGGATAACGGGATTCTTTACGGGGAGATCGCGCCCAGATCACAAGTGCTGTCCTGCCTGGCGCCTCATTTTGCCGACCGGCTTCCAAAAGAGAACTGGATGATCCGCGATCTGAATTATCAGATGCTGGCTGTTCATGAAGCGGGAAAGCAATGGGTGCTGGTATGGGATCAGGAAATGGAAGAGGAGAAACTGAGCGTTCTGTCCGGAGAGGAGGAGAAATACGCCAGACTGTGGAAGGATTTTTGTCAGGCGATTTCTATTGCTTCCAGAGAGAATCCCAAGTGCCAGCTTCATAATCTGCCTCTAAGGTTCCGGCCCTATATGACAGAGTTTGAAAGGCGGTGACGGAAGGTTTCTTGTGCCTTTTGGCGTCCGGGTGTATAATGTGGTATCATGATCTGCGGAACGAAGGAGCGGAAGAGACGGAGCCGCAGAAGCCGCGGGGAGAGGAAAACGATAGACATGGAACAGCCACATGTAAGAATATCCGTGCGCGCACTGGTAGAATTTATCCTGCGCGGCGGTGATATCGACAATCGAATGGGCGGAATGGATAAAGAGGCCATGCTGCTGGGAGCAAAGCTGCACCGAAAGATCCAAAGGAGTATGGGAGCAGGATATCACCCGGAAGTCTCTCTGCGATTTGAGGTTCCCTGTAAGGAATTTGTGCTGGAGATCGAAGGCAGGGCAGATGGCGTATGGAAAACCCCAAAAGGAGTGGTGATCGATGAAATCAAAGGGAGCTTCAAAGAACTTTCCCTTTTGGAAGAACCGGTGGAGGTCCATTTAGCCCAGGCCCGATGTTATGCGTATATCTATGCTCAGCAGAATGGTTTGTCGGAGATCGGCGTTCAGATGACCTACTGTCATTTGGAGAGTGAGGAATTGAAACGGTTTCAAAGCGTGTACGCCATACAGGAGCTGAAGACCTGGTTTTATGAGTTGGCGGGGAAGTATGAAAAATGGGCCCGGTACCGAATTCAATGGGAGAAGAAGCGGAATCAGTCTATCCAGAAGGTGGAGTTTCCTTTCCCATACCGGGAAGGCCAGCGCAAACTGGTCGCTTCTGTTTACCGCACGATCCAGCAGAAAAAGGAATTATTCATCCAAGCGCCTACAGGAGTAGGAAAGACTATGGCTTGTGTTTTCCCGGCGGTGCGTGCGGTAGGAGAAGGGCTGGGAGAGAAGATCTTCTATCTGACGGCAAAGACCATCACCCGCACGGTGGCATGGCAGGCTTTTGAGATTTTGAAGGAACAGGCATTGCGGATGAAAGTACTGGTGCTGACTGCTAAGGAGAAGATCTGCTTTTGTGAAAAACAAGAGTGTAATCCAGAGGCATGCCCGTATGCTAAGGGACATTTTGACCGGGTCAATGACGCGGTCTATGAGTTGTTGACTTCCTCTGATGAGATGAGTCGGGAGATCGTAGAAGAGCAGGCAAGGAAATGGAAAGTCTGCCCGCATGAGATGAGCTTGGATGTGGCCGAGTGGGTGGATGCGGTCATTTGTGACTATAATTACGTGTTTGATCCCAATGCCCATCTTCGGCGTTTCTTTGGAGATGGAATGAAAGGGGAGTATCTGTTTCTCATTGATGAGGCCCATAATCTGGTAGAGCGCGGAAGGGAGATGTACAGCGCCGGGATTTACAAGGAAGATGTGCTGAAGATCAAACGGACGGTGAAAGAAGAAGACGGGAAACTGGCGAAAAGACTGGAAGACTGCAACCGTCAGATGCTGTCTCTTAAACGGGAGTGTGAGGGATGTCAGATCCTGGAAAGCGTATCTTCCCTGTATCTTAAGCTTTTGAATCTGACAGGAGAACTGGAGAGATATTTGGAGGAACACAAAAAGCCAGATGAGAAAAGAGAAGAAGTGCTGGAATTTTATTTTGAGGTGTGCCGGTTCATCAACACTTATGACCGGCTGGACGAAAACTATCTGATCTATTCAGAACTGGAAGAATCGGGAAGGTTTCTGATAAGACTTTTTTGCGTCAATCCTTCCAGAAATCTGCAGAGTTTCTTGGAAAAGGGAAGCAGCGCGGTCTTTTTTTCCGCCACTCTGCTTCCGATTCGTTATTATAAGAACCTTTTGAGTACAGAAGAAGAGGTGTACGCCATCTATGCAGAGTCTCCCTTTGATCCGGCGAATCGACTGCTGCTTTTGGGGAAAGACGTCAGCACCAGATATACCCGCAGAGGAGAAGGGATGTATCGCAGATATGCCAGATATCTTCTGGCCGCGGCGGAAGGAAAGCAGGGAAATTATATCGCGTTCTTCCCTTCCTACCGGTTTATGGAAGCGGTCTATGAGGAATTTCAGAAACTTTTGGAAGAAGAAGCGTTAAGAGAGGGCGGAACAGGAGAGCGCCAGATTGACTGCGTGATGCAGTCGCAGCATATGACCGAAGAAGCCAGAGAAATCTTTCTGGAGAATTTTGAGGAAGAACGGGACAGGAGTCTGATGGGATTCTGTGTGATGGGAGGCATCTTCGCGGAAGGCATCGATCTTACAGAAGACCGATTGATCGGGGCGGTCATTGTAGGAACGGGACTGCCCCAAGTCTGCCGAGAGAGAGAACTTTTGAAAACTTACTTTGAGGGAAAAGGGCAGAGAGGGTTCGATTATGCTTATCTGTATCCGGGAATGAACAAGGTGCTCCAGTCCGCGGGCAGAGTGATCCGTACCGACGAAGACCGGGGAGTGATCCTGCTTTTGGACGACCGGTTTGGAGATGCGAGATATCAGGAGACCTTTCCGAGAGAGTGGGAGAAGATTGTTCCCTGCAGTCTGTCCGGCGTGAAAGAGAAGTTAAGAGAGTTTTGGGAGACTTGATCCTGTGCGTGGATCTGGATTTTGAACGGTATATAGAAAAGCGGAGCCCGTTGGTCAGGCTCCGCTTTGGTCTTTCTAGGAAAGATTTATTTTCCGGCTGAAGATTTTCCAAGTGATAAGATATAGGATGATCCCTGTAATGACCGACCATACGACTGAAAATTGAATTGTTTTCCCCAGGTATTCGCCCAGATACATAGAAGAAGAGCCGTCTGAAGGCACCAGTGCCTGGGAAGATAATCCAATGACCAGCATGATGGCATAGGAGATCATGGAAAATATCGTGGAAATGGCAAAATAGCACGCCACTGCCCCGATCACACGGTGACTGGAAAAAAGCTGTCCCAGGACAACAGACGCATAGATCATGGCTACCGAAGAAAAGCCTGAGAGAAGACTCAAGATCAGCAGGAAACCAACGATAGCCGGAACAGAAGGAAGGGTGTAAGATCCTGTAAATCCCATGGCTTCCATTACAGCCTCCTTATTATCCTGGAAAAGCTCCATTACATTTGGCGGAAACGCCACAATGTAGATGGAAAGAAGCAAAAGAGCCATATCCAGGGCGGTCCAGATACCGCCGGAAATGGTTTTGGCCAGAAGAAGGATTCCCCGGCTCACCGGCAGGGTGTTGGTCAGATATCCTTCATCCGAGAAAAGATTCTTGTAAAACCGGACCGCAACGATGATGGAGGTGGCAAAGCTTGCCCCCATTACGATCAAGGAATAAAGAAGGATGGTAAGAGCCATAAGGATATTGGAGCTGTCTTCTACATCCTCTAATTGAATCTGGCCAGTCATAAATATCCGCATCAGAAAAGCGGAAAGCAGCAAGAAAGCATGGACCAGAATCAGCACCTTGCTTGTGGATTTTAAGTCATATTTGATCAGTTTCCCTAACATCTGAACACCTCCCGGAACATTGCATCCACCGATTTTCCCTGCTCGGTGCGGATCTCGTCTACCTCCGCGTTGAGCACGATCTGTCCCTGCCGGATGAAGAGAACCCGGTCCAGAATGTTTTCTACATCGTAAATGAGATGGGTAGAGAGAAGGACGGTTGCTTCATCGTTGTAATTTGCAAGGATCGTACGCAGAATATAATCTCTGGCGGCAGGGTCTACTCCGCCGATGGGTTCATCCAGGATGTAAAGTTTGGCGTCCCGACTCATGACCAACACAAGCTGTACCTTCTCCCGGCTTCCTTTGGAGAGGGTCTTCAGACGGACATTTGGTTCGATTCCCAGATCTTTTAACATCGCATTGGCCCGGTCGGTAGAAAAATCCTCATAAAAATCCGCAAAAAGTCGAATGATCTCCTGGATTTTCATAGAATCATCCAGATACGTACGTTCTGGAAGATAGGAAACGATCTTTTTTGTCTCCGTACCGGGTTCCTTTCCATCGATCAAGATCCTTCCGCTGGTAGGCGCCAAAAGGTCGTTGATCATCTTGATCAAAGTTGTTTTTCCGCTTCCGTTTGGCCCCAGAAGTCCTACGATCTGCCCCCGCTCAAGAGTCAGATTCAGATTGTTCAGGGCATAATATGAACTATGATACTGTTTGGAAAGCCCCTGACATTCTAAAATCGGATTCATGTTATTGTTCCTCCTTTATTGCTTCCTGGATCAGCGCAAGAGTTTCCTCCTTTGGGAAACCAAGCTGTCTCATTTTCTCAAAAAAATCACGGACATGTTCCTGCGCAAGCCGGTTTTTTAATTCCTCTAGCATATGTTTATCCTCCGTAATAAATCTCCCGCTGGTCCGCTGTGAATATACAAGACCGCTCCGTTCCAGCTCGGAGAGCGCTTTCTGCATGGTGTTGGGATTGACAGCGGCGTCAAGAGCCAGTTCCCGTACGGACGGCAGCCGGTCTCCGGGTTTATATGCACCGGAGATGATATCCTGTTGGATCCTTTCCATAAGCTGCAGATAGATCGGTCGGTCGTTTGATAAATCCCATGGCATCGATTTCACCTCGCTTCCAGGTTTTGTATTATCTATATAATACAATAATACGTTGAAATAAGAATGTCAAGAGAAATCAGAAAGATGTATATAGGGTCCTAACATGGATTTTATCAGATTCCTGTAGAAAAGAATAGAAGATATCTGTTATACTGGATGGAAGACGGTAGGAGAAGGAGAAAAAACAGTGCTTCAGGAAAAGAAATATTTTTTGTTTGATATAGACGGCACTTTGGCGGTGGATGACACTTTGTTTGACGGAAGCCGGGAATTGATCGAGTATATCAGCGCGGTCGGAGGCAAGTCTTTTTATATTACTAACAATTCTATGAAAAGCAGAAAAGATTATGTGAAGAAATTTGCCAGGTGGGGGATCGAGACAGAGGAGAGCCAGTTTATGACGGCATCTTATGCCGCGTGCCGATATCTGGCCCAGAATTACCAAGGGAAGAAGCTTTTCGTTTTGGGAACGCCTTCTTTTGTGGAGGAAGTAAAAAGCTTTGGCTTGAAAGTGACTGATCAGGCGGAAGAGGATGTGGCCTGTGTGGTAGTGGGTTTTGACAGTACGCTGGATTATCCAAAGGTGGAGAAGGCCTGCCAGCTTTTGTTCCGGCCGGAAGTAGACTACATCGGGACCAATCCGGACCTGCGCTGTCCCACTGCTTATGGTTTTATGCCGGATTGCGGCGGAATCTGTCAGATGCTGAATGTGACCACAGACCGGGAGCCTTTATATATCGGGAAGCCTAATAAAGAAATTGTTTTTATGTGCATGGAACAAGTGGGGGCGGATAAGCGGGAAATATTGGTTGCGGGAGACCGTCTGTATACGGATATTGCCTGTGGGATCAACGCGGGAGTGGAGACTGCTCTGGTATATACAGGAGAGGCAAAAGCAGAAGATCTTGCCAAGACTTCCTATCAGCCCGACTATATTTACCGGAACATTCGGGAATTATATGAAGCTTTTCGCGCGGAACTTGAGAATTCTAAGGCGAGGGAATGAAGGAGGAATACATGAAACGGTTTAAAATATTGGCGGGGAGCTTAGCTTTGCTGGCCTTTTTTGAGAATCTCCGGGAACTTCATGGATTTCAGGTCACAGAGTACGCGATTGCCTCAGAAAAGCTGGCGGATCTGAAGGAAGAAGCAAAGATTTTGTTTTTAAGCGATCTGCACAATCATAGATATGGAAAGGAAAATGAATGGCTGCTGGCGGCAGTCAGAAAGACAGCGCCAGATCTGATCTTGATCGGCGGGGATATGCTGGTAGGGAAAAATGGACATCCTGTTGGACCTGCTCTGGAATTTGTGAAAAAACTTCCTTCCATTGCCCCGGTCTATTATGCCAATGGGAATCATGAACAGCGGATGAAGGAGCATCCGGACAGGTATGAGGAATCTTATTTTGAGTATAAGGAAGCGTTAGAAAATGCCGGGGCGATATTTCTGGAGAATCAGACGGTGGAGTGCCCTTTGAAAGGAGCCGGCCTTCGCCTTACGGGATTGGAAATCCCGATGGACGGCTATACACGTTTTCATAAGAGGGAATTGGAACAAAGCGAGATCAAAGAGCGGATCGGAGCCTGTGACACAAAAGAATTTTCTATCCTGCTGGCCCATAATCCATCTTATATAGAGGAATATGCGCGGTGGGGAGCGGATCTTATCTTGTCCGGGCATTTTCACGGAGGACTGGTGCGGCTGCCAGGAATCGGCGCGGTACTGTCCCCCAGCTTTCAATTGTTCCCTCCGTATTCCGGCGGCAGATATCGGGAAGGAAATCAGGAGATCATTGTGAGCAGGGGCCTAGGGACCCATACGTTTCACATTCGTTTGGGCAATCCGGCGGAAGCTGTTTTGCTCCGGCTGAGAGGAACATCCCGGGATTGTGACGGGAAAGCTTCCGGGAATACTTGTGCAAAAGGAGAAAATCCTGTATAATAATAAAGTTGCCATTAGGAAAGTATGAGGAAGACAGATGGGAATTCCGGTAAAACTGCAGGTGTTTGAAGGTCCGCTGGATCTTCTTCTGCATTTGATCGATAAGAATAAAATTGATATCTATGACATCCCGATCGTGGAGATCACCAACCAATATATGGAGTATATCCGGGCCATGGAGAAGGAAGATCTGAATGTGATGAGTGAGTTCCTGGTCATGGCGGCCACCCTGCTGGATATTAAGTGCCGGATGCTCCTTCCCAAGGAGGTCAAAGAGGACGGAGAGGAAGAGGATCCAAGGCAGGAGCTGGTGGAACAGCTCTTGGAATACAAGATGTATAAGTATATGTCTTACGAGCTGCGGGATCGGGAAGTGGACGGACAAAGAGCCTTGTACCGGGCGCCTTCCATTCCGGAAGAGGTGCAGGAATATGTGGAACCGATAGATATGGATGCGCTGCTGGGGGATCTGACGCTGAGCCGGTTAAATCATATTTTTCAGGACGTAATCCGCAGACAGGCGGATAAGATCGATCCGGTGCGCAGTAAGTTTGGCAGGATCGAAAAGGAGACGGTAACACTCTCCCAGAGGATGGAAGATATCCGAGAATTCGCCCGTAAGAGCAAGACTTTTCGTTTTCGGCAGCTTTTGAGCAGCCAAAGCTCCAGAACGCAGATCGTAGTTACATTTCTGGCGATTCTGCAGCTGATGAAAGAAGGGGCGATGCAAACCCGGCAGGAACAGCCTTTTGATGATATTTTAATCACATGGAAGGCGGCGGATTAGAGATTTAGGAAAGGTTGTATGGATAGAGTGGAGATTAAAAAACTGGAAGGCGCGATCGAAGCGATCCTTTTTACCATGGGAGATTCAGTAGAACTGAGCAAGATTGCCGCCGCCGTGGAGCATGATGAGAACACGGTACGAAAGATCATCCATCAGATGATGGACAAGTATGAGGCGGAGGACAGGGGAATACGGATCGTAGAATTGGAAGATTCTTTCCAAATGTGCACCAAGACGGAAATGTACGAATATCTGATCCGGGTAGCCAAACAGCCGCGGAAATATGTTCTGACAGACGTGCTTCTGGAAACTTTGTCGATCATTGCTTACAAACAGCCGGTAACAAAGCTGGAAGTTGAGAAGATCCGGGGAGTGAAATCAGATCATGCGGTCAATAAGCTGGTGGAATATAATCTGGTCTGTGAGGCCGGAAGGCTGGATGCGCCGGGACGTCCGCTTTTATTTCAGACGACGGAAGAATTTCTGCGAAGATTCAGCATCCATTCCATTGATGATCTGCCGGGCCTGAACCCGGAACAGATGGAGAGTTTCAAGACGGAAGCGGAGGAAGAAGTCCAATTGAAATTGGATATCTGACGAAAGGAAAAAGCATAGACGGACCGCCTGGGTCATACACTGAACTGAACGGGATGAAATGACGGGATGGTTTATGGCGGATCGAATAAAAAAAGTGATAGGGATCGGAGTGCTTTTGATATGCCTTGCGGCCGCGCAGGTTTTTGCGCCCGCGCAGCCAGTCTGTATTCCGGCATATGCCAGGGAAAGCCAAGACGAGCCTTCAAATCTTTACGCCCAGTGCGCAGTCCTGATGGACGGCGGCAGCGGGCGTATTTTATTTGGGAAAAATGAGACTCAGGTTCGGCCCATGGCCAGTACCACTAAGATCATGACCTGTATCCTGGCGCTGGAACAGATGGAAGAGGGCCAGACAGCTGTCGTATCGGACTACGCCGCCAGCCAGCCAAAGGTCCGGCTTGGGGTGAAAGGAAAAGAAGAGTATGCCATCTGGGATCTTCTCTACGCCCTGATGCTGGAATCGTACAATGACAGCGCGGTTGTGATCGCGGAAGGCATCAGCGGGAGCGTGGAGGAATTTGCCGGGCTGATGAATGAAAAGGCCAGGGAATTGGGGTGTAAGGATACTCATTTTGTGACGCCCAACGGTCTGGACGGAGAAGACGAAGGAGGCGTACACGCCACTACGGCCGCGGATCTTGCAAGGATCATGCGTTACTGCATCAGCCAGTCGCCAAAGAAGGAGGAGTTTCTTCAGATCACCCGAACGAAGACGTACCAATTTACCGACTGTTCGGGGAAACGCAGCTTTACCTGTACCAACCACAATGCTTTTTTGGATATGATGGAAGGGGCGCTGAGCGGAAAGACGGGTTTTACCGCTGAGGCGGGATACTGCTATGTGGGGGCCCTTACGCAGGGAGACCGGACATTCATTGTGGCTCTTCTGGCCTGTGGATGGCCTAATAACAAGAGTTATAAGTGGTCGGATACCCGCAGGCTGATGGAGTACGGACTGGCAAACTATGAGTATCAAGAGATCCAGGTAGATCCGGAGATCCGGGAGATCCCGGTAGATGGCGGAGCAGACCAGGAAGCGCCCTTTGCGAAAGAGGCGTGGGTGAAGGCGGGCCTGCCACAGCCGGAAAGCTTCCAGATCCTTCTGGGGAAGCAGGAACAGGTAGAGATCCGGGAAGAATACCGCCGATCTTTGCAGGCTCCCGTAGAAACGGGCGAGACGGCAGGAAAAGTGCTGTGCATGCTGGATGGAGAAAAGATCCGGGAGTATGAAGTGGTGACGCTTGAAGCATCCGGGGAGCGAAGCTTCGGGTGGTGCCTGGGAGAGATCGTTAAGAGATGGGCGCTGTGAGAGGCTTTTCTTTACTTGCTTTTCCATCTTCCTGGTCCTATAATAGAGCACAGAACGTGAAAAGGAGATACAAGAGATGGCAATCGATAAGGTAAAAGCATATTTTCGCCAGTACGGCATGGAAGAAAGAGTGCGGGAGGAGGCGACCTCCAGCGCGACAGTTGAGGAAGCGGCGGCTACTTTAGGCTGCGGGCCGGAGCGGATCGCGAAAACCCTTTCCTTTCACCAGGGAGATAGGGCGGTGTTGGTGGTGACCGCTGGAGACCAGAAGATCGACAATAAGAAATACCGGCAGCAGTTTGGATGCAAAGCCCAGATGTTAAAATTCGAGGAAGTGGAGCCTTTGGTGGGCCACGGCGTAGGCGGAGTCTGTCCTTTTGCGGTCAACGAAGGAGTGGACGTGTACCTGGATGTTTCCATGAAACGATTTGAAACGGTGTTTCCGGCGGCGGGAAGCTCTAACAGCATGATCGAGCTTACCATAGAGGAATTGGAAACATACAGCCGGTCGAAAGGCTGGGTCGATGTGTGCAAAGAGCGGTAATCCAATGGAAAAGAACACGTTAAAAGAAAACGCGGTCCACGGAACGCAGAATTATCCTTACGCGGAATATTCCTTCGATGGGAAGGAGGACTTCCAGGTGCCGCTGCATTGGCATAAAGAGGCGGAGATCATTTTCATGAAAGAGGGCCGTTATAAAGTGACGGTCAACGCGGAACAATACAGCGGAGAGGCGCCGGCCATGTTCTTTGTGGGGAGCGGGGAGATCCATTCTCTGCGTATGGAGCGCGGAACGGTGGAAACGGCGGTAGTATTTTCCCCTCAAATACTGGAATCCGCTTCCTACGACAGTATTCAGCATACCATTCTCACGCCTTGGATGGAAGGAAAATTAAAGGTCTCATCTTTCCTGGCTCCAGGAGATGCGATGTGGGCAGAAACGCTCTGTTTGTACCGGGAGATCTGGCAGGCGGCAAAAGAGAAAGAGATCGGCTCATACTTAAGGCTGAAGGCGGGATTGTTCCGGCTTTTGGCCAGCCTTTATGAACAAGAGCGAATGATCCGCATAGACCATGGGAAGGAAGAGGACCCAGAGCGGATAGAGCCTTTGAAGAAGGTGCTGGGATTTGTCCGCCAAAATTACAGCCGCAGGATCACGGCAGATGAGATCGCGGATGTGGCGGGGATGAACACTCAGTATTTCTGCCGGTATTTTAAGAAGCATACGGGCAGGACGTTGACGGAGTACGTAAATGATGTGCGGGTGAGCCAGGCGGCGCGGCTGCTTGCCCAGACCCAGGATAAGATCTTGAATATTGCGGTCCAGTGCGGTTATGAAAACGCGGGGTACTTTATCAACCGGTTCCGCCGCTGCAAGGGAATGACGCCTTCTGAGTACCGGGAATGGATGAAAAAGTCAAAATAGTGTAGTGATAGCATTAAATAACAGAAGAAATTTCAAAAAATAGTATGTATACTGTAATAAGTTTTGAAAAAGAAACGGATTACAGGAGGGTTTGCCATGGAGAGAAAATGGTGGCAGGATAAGGTTGTTTATCAGATTTATCCAAAAAGTTTTAACGATGGAAACGGCGATGGAATTGGAGACTTAAAAGGGATCATTGAGAAACTGGACTATCTGAAAGATCTGGGGATCGATCTGATCTGGCTTTCTCCTATCTATCAGTCCCCCTTTGTAGATCAGGGATATGATATTTCTGACTATTATAAGATCGCGGAAGAATTTGGCACCATGGAAGAGTTTGATCTTCTTCTTGAGGAAGCGAAGAAGCGGGGCATCGGGATCGTGATGGACCTGGTGGTAAATCACTGTTCCGACCAGCATGAGTGGTTCCAGAAGGCGCTGGCGGATCCGGAAGGGGAATATGCGGATTATTTCTACTTTAGAAAGGGAAAGGATGGAAAAGCGCCTACCAATTACCGTTCTTATTTCGGCGGAAGCACCTGGGAGAAAATACCGGGATCGGATAAATATTATCTGCATGTGTTTGCGAAGGAGCAGCCGGATCTGAACTGGGAAAATCCTGTCGTCCGGGAGAAGATCTACGAGATGGTCAACTGGTGGCTGGACAAGGGGATCGCGGGATTCCGCATCGACGCGATCATCAATATCAAGAAGGATCTAAGTTTCCCGGAATTTGAGCCGGATGGACCGGACGGACTGAGCGCGGTGACGAAAATGATCGAGCAGGCGGAAGGGATCGGAGAATTCCTGGGAGAGCTGCGGGACCGTACGTTCGCGCCCCATCAGGCGTTTACGGTGGGAGAAGTCTTTAACGTGGAAGAGGATGAACTGGAAGAGTTTGTAGGAGAAAACGGGTATTTCTGCAGTATGTTTGATTTTGGACCCCATATTCTGTCTCAGGGAGAACATGGGTGGTACGATGCTCCGGAAGTCGCGTTTGGAACATGGAGGGATACCATCTTTCATTCCCAGATGGATGGCCAGGGGAAGGTGTTCCTTTCCAATATCATTGAGAATCATGATGAGCCAAGGGGAGCCACCAGGTATCTGCCGCCTCATGCCAGAAACGCGGATGGGGCCAAAATGCTGGGAACCGTCAGCGTGCTTCTTAGAGGGATCCCTTTTATCTACCAGGGGCAGGAGATCGGCATGACCAACTGCAGGATGAAGGATATCAAAGAGTATGACGATCTGGAGACAAAGAATCAGTACCGTCTTGCCAAGGCGCAGGGATACACGGAAGAAGAAGCGATGGAGATCTGTTACCGCAACAGCCGGGATAACGCCAGAACGCCTATGCAGTGGAACGCTGGCGCGAACGCGGGATTTACCACAGGAACCCCGTGGCTTCGGGTCAACGACAATTATGAGACGGTAAATGTGGCCAGACAAGAGCAGGATGAAAAATCGGTATTGTCTTATTACCGCAGGCTGATCGCCCTGCGTAAACGTGAGGACTGGAAGGAAACGTTTGTATACGGCAGTTTCCAGCCGGCCTATCAGGAAGAAGAGAATCTCTTTGGCTTCCGCCGGACCGGTCAGGACCGGCAGGCGCTGATCCTGGCGAATTTTGGCGAAGAAGCGGTGGAATTAAAGCTGGAGGAACAGGTAGAAGAGGTGCTTCTTTTCAACCAGGATCTTCCGCAGCTTGACGGAGGCCATTTAAAGCTCCGGCCCTGTGAAGCGGTGGTCTTGCGGGTGAAGGAGAAATAAAATAGGAAAACAGGAGACTGGTATGACAGATAAAGAACTGATGCTGAAAGGGAAATTGTATAATCCTTTAGGAGATCCGCGGCTGAAAGAAGATTTCATGAGAGCCAGAAGGCTGACAAGGATCTTCAATTCTCTGACAGAAGACGAGATGGACAAGCGGGCAGAGGTCATCAAGGAACTCTTTGGAAGTACGGGAGAACGGGTCCATGTAGAACAGACCTTCCATTGCGATTATGGCAGTAATATCTATGTGGGAGAGGATTTCTACGCCAACTACGATTGTGTGATCATCGATGTGTGCGATGTGCGCATAGGAGACAATGTAATGCTTGCTCCCAAGGTGGGGATCTACACAGCGGGGCATCCCATCGACGCCGGGGTGCGGAACGAAGGCCTGGAATTTGGGGCGCCTGTCACCATCGGAAATAACGTGTGGATCGGCGGAAGCGCGGTGATCAATCCAGGAGTGACGATCGGGGACAATGTGGTCATTGGTTCTGGTTCCGTGGTGACAAAGGATATCCCAGACAATGTGATCGCCGTAGGGAATCCCTGCCGCATCCTGCGGGAGATCACCCAGGAAGACCGGGAGTATTGGGAGAAGAAAAAGAAAGAATATGAGCAGCTTATGGGACTGTGCTGAGCACAGTCCTTTTTTGTGAGCGGCAGGGTTTGTTTGCGATTGACCGCCGGGAAAAACTGTGCTATAGTGAACCTATCTTTGAGGAAGATCTACAGTTTTATCTTGGCGGTTTCCGCTGGAAAATTCCGTTTTTTTAGTTGACATTTTGTTTCGAGTATACTACTATATTAACCAGAAGCGAACATAAGTTCGAAATGAGAAGGAGAATTTATCATGGCAGGTAATGAAGATAAGAAGAAAGCGTTGGACGCCGCGATCGCGAAGTTGGAGAAGGATTTTGGAAAGGGTACGGTCATGAAGCTGGGAGATCCGGCCGCAAGGGTGGCCGTAGAGACGGTGCCTACAGGGTCGTTAAGCTTGGATATCGCCCTGGGCCTTGGAGGGGTCCCCAAAGGCCGTATCGTGGAGATCTATGGACCGGAATCCAGCGGTAAGACTACGGTGGCTCTCCATATGATCGCGGAAGTGCAAAAGAGAGGCGGCATCGCGGGATTTATCGATGCGGAACATGCGCTGGACCCGGTCTATGCAGGAAATATCGGCGTGGATATTGACGAGCTGTACATCTCTCAGCCGGACAGCGGTGACCAGGCGCTGGAGATCGCGGAGACGATGGTCCGTTCCGGCGCGATGGATATTATCGTCATTGACTCGGTGGCGGCGCTGGTGCCCCGCCAGGAGATCGAGGGCGATATGGGAGATTCCCATGTGGGACTTCAGGCCAGACTGATGTCCCAGGCTCTTCGGAAACTGACGCCGGTGATCAGCAAGTCCAACTGTGTAGTGATCTTTATCAACCAGTTGAGAGAGAAAGTGGGCGTTATGTTTGGAAATCCGGAGACGACTACAGGCGGCCGGGCGCTGAAATTCTATTCCTCTATCCGGATGGATGTGCGCAGGACAGAAACCTTGAAGCAGGGCGGAGAGATGGTCGGAAACCGGACTCGTGTGAAGATCGTGAAGAATAAGATCGCTCCGCCGTTTAAAGAGGCTGAGTTTGACATCATGTTTGGCAAAGGGATTTCCAAGGAGGGAGACATCCTGGATCTGGCGGTGACGGTAGGGCTGGTAAATAAAAGCGGCGCCTGGTTTTCATATAATGGAGAGAAGATCGGTCAGGGCAGAGAAAACGCTAAATTGTACCTGGCAGAGCACAAAGAAATCATGGAAGAACTGGAGAAGAAGATCCGGGAACACTATCGCTTCGAAGGCGGAACTGACGAGGGGGAAGGCGGCGGAGAGTCCGGCGCCAAAACAGCGGGAAGCGCAAAAGAGCCGGCAAAGGAGAAGTAAATGGTCATTACAGAGATTGAGGCGGTATCCAGAGCAAGATACAAGATTTTTATCGATGGGAAATTCGCCTTTCTCTTATATAAGGGCGAGCTTTCCAGATATCATCTGGCAAAGGGCAGCGATATAGAAGTAGAGACCTTCCGCCAGATCCGCAGGGAAGTTGTCTTAAAACGCGCCAAGCTGCGGGCGCTCCATCTGCTGAATGATATGGGAAGAACAGAGGAACAGCTCCGTCAGAAACTGAAGCAGAACCATTATCCGGAAGACATTGTTCGGGAGACCCTTGATTATGTCCGGTCTTTTGGTTATATCAACGATGGCGCTTATGCCAGGAATTTTATCGAGACCCGCAAGGGGAAGAAAAGCAGGAGAGAAATCTACGCGAAACTGTGCGAGAAAGGGATTGAAAAAGAAGAGATCGACCAGGCTTTGGAAGAGTGTTATTCAGAGGAAGACTCCAGAGAAGCGATTCGGGAAATCTTAGAGAAAAAGGGCTGGATACCGGGGGAAATGGATGATAAGGACCGGCAGAAAATGCTCGGATTCTTGATCAGGAAAGGCTTTTCTTATGATGATATCCGTCAAGTGATACAGGTTTCTGACTGGAATGCTTGACATCTTTGTGAAAACAGTATAAAATTTAAGTGTTGTAATCGTACAATGAAAACTAAATAAGGAGGTGCTCCTGTGCCGATTGGAATCATAATTGCTGCGGCAGTGGTGCTGATCCTGGCAACGGCAGTCATCAGCCGCTTCGCCACGATCTCCAGTCTGAAGAAAAACGCGGAATCCAAGATTGGAAACGCGGAAAGTAAGGCAAGAGAGATCATCGATGATGCGGTGAAAACGGCTGAGGCAAAGAAGAAGGAGTCTCTCTTGGAAATTAAGGAAGAGTCTATCAAGAATAAAAATGAACTTGAAAAAGAGACAAAAGAACGCCGGGCGGAGTTACAGCGCTACGAGAAACGCGTTCTTTCCAAGGAAGAGGCTTTAGAAAAGAAGTCCGATGCGATCGAGAGGCGGGAAGCGAGCTTTGCAGCAAAAGAAGAGCAGCTGAAACAGCGGGAAGCGAAAGTGGAAGAGCTGAGTAAGCAACGAGTACAGGAACTAGAAAGAATCTCAGGACTTACCTCCGAACAAGCAAAAGAGTATTTATTAAAAACTGTTGAAGACGATGTGAAACATGACACTGCTAAAATGATCAAGGAGATGGAAGCGCAGGCGAAAGAAGAAGCGGATAAGAAGGCAAAGGAATATGTTGTCAACGCGATCCAAAGATGCGCCGCCGACCATGTGGCGGAGACGACGATCTCTGTAGTCCAGCTTCCAAATGATGAAATGAAAGGAAGGATCATCGGAAGAGAGGGACGGAATATCCGTACTCTTGAGACGATGACCGGTGTTGAATTGATCATTGATGATACACCAGAGGCTGTAGTGCTCTCTGGTTTTGATCCTATCAGAAGAGAAGTCGCAAGAATCGCGCTTGAGAAACTGATCGTGGATGGAAGGATCCATCCGGCAAGGATTGAAGAGATGGTGGAAAAAGCGCAGAAAGAAGTCGATGCAATGATCCGTGAAGAAGGAGAGGCGGCAGCCCTTGAAGTTGGCGTTCATGGAATTCATCCAGAGCTTATTAAGCTTCTTGGAAGAATGAAATTCAGAACCAGCTATGGTCAGAATGCCCTGAAACATTCTATTGAGGTTGCGCAGCTTGCCGGACTTCTGGCGGGAGAGATCGGTCTGGATGTCAGAGTAGCAAAACGGGCCGGACTTCTTCATGACATCGGGAAATCCATTGACCATGACGTGGAAGGATCACATATTCAGATCGGCGTCGATCTTTGTCGGAAGTACAAAGAATCGGCAACGGTTATTAACGCAGTGGAAGCACATCACGGCGACGTAGAGCCGCAGACTCTGATCGCCTGCGTGGTACAGGCCGCGGATACGATATCCGCAGCAAGACCGGGCGCGAGAAGAGAGACTTTGGAAACATATACCAACAGGTTAAAACAGTTAGAGGATATCACCAATCAGTTTAAAGGTGTGGACAAATCTTTTGCAATTCAGGCAGGTAGAGAGATTCGTGTTATGGTAGTTCCAGAGCATGTATCTGATGCAGACATGGTATTGATGGCCAGAGATATCGCGAAGCAGATCGAGTACGAGCTAGAATATCCTGGACAGATCAAAGTCAACGTCATTCGGGAATCCCGTGTGGTTGACTATGCCAAGTAGAAGATAAATGTAGAGCAGGACCGGTGTCATCGCCGGTCCTGTTTTGTTTCATTTTGTGTTTTAGAAAAGCAGAGTAAAGGAGGGAAAAGAATGGGTGAAGAAGTTCGGCGTATCGGGCGAGACTTGATCTATCGGGGCGCGATCATTGAAGTTTATCAGGATCACATGGAGTTTGCCAATGGAAACCGGGCGGACTGGGATTATATCCATCATGATGGAGCCGCGGCAGTGGTTCCGGTGTTGGAAGACGGCCGGATCTTGATGGTGCGGCAGTACCGAAGCGCTCTTGGACGGGAAGCGCTGGAGATCCCGGCTGGGAAACTAGACGGGCCAAAAGAAGCGGGAGAAGTCTGCGCGGGAAGAGAATTAGAAGAAGAGACAGGTTACCGCTGTGAGCATTTGGAGTGGCTTTTGACTTTAAGGCCTACCATCGCCTATTGTGATGAAAAGATCGAGATTTTTGTAGCAAGAAATCTGATCCCTTCCAGACAGAATCTGGATGAGGATGAATACGTAGCAGTGGAGGCGTGTTCTCTGGAAGAATTAAAGGAACAGATATTCTCCGGCCGGATTGAGGACGCAAAAACCATCGGGGCGATCTTAGCCTATGAGGCGAAGTATTTGAAGAAGCGATAAGCATATCTAAGGATTTTGGGCATATATATGAAGTATCTTGACGATAGGGAGGCCGGTCTGTGAAGATACGGGAAAGTAAAAGATACTTCATTTTGTTTTTTATGCTGGGATTTCTGGCTGGGATCTTGTATACCAATCTTTTGTCGAAAGACTATATCGCCAGCGCGGGAAGCTTCAGCAACTATTTCTTAAGCCAGTATCAGCAGATGGACATTGATACGGGAGAATTCCTGTGGTATATCCTGCGGGCGAGAAGTATCCCCTTGATCTTGGCATGCGCCCTGGGAAGCACAAAGCTGCGGAAATGGGTAGTGGTGGTTTTCCTGCTTTGGACAGGCTTTTCCAGCGGCTTCCTAATGACCTCCGCGGTGCTGCAGATTGGGATCAAGGGGATCGCTTTGTGCCTGATGGCTTTATTCCCCCACTTTCTCTTTTATGGGGCGGCCTATGTGATCCTTCTTTGGTATTATTTTCAGTATCCGAAAGTGGAATGGAATCGGATGAAAACAGTGTGCTTTCTCTTGCTTACGGCTGTGGGGATCGTACTGGAATGTTATGTGAATCCGGTTTTGCTGAAGTGGCTGATCGGGACGTTTTGATCCATTGGGGCCGGGGGATTTTTAAAAATCCCCCGGCCCCAATGGATCAATTGACTTTCTGGAATTTTTCTTTTGGCTGCCGGCAGATGGGACAGGTATAAGTGTCGGGAAGCTCTTCAAAGGGAGTTTCTCCATCATATACGTAGCCGCATACGCTGCATTTCCAAACGGCCCTTCCTGACGGCTCATCTTCTTCTGGAAGATAAGTGGGAGCGTTCTTGGGGCTCTTGCCCTTGACGACTTTGTGATAGTAAGCGTAGGTCATAGCTGGATCGGCGCTGTTTACGTCCCCGTCCACGACCTCGCCCAAGAAGACGGTATGGGTGGAAGTCTCCATCTGATCGATGACCCGGCAGACAATATAGCCGCAGGAATCATTGACAATGGGAAGGCCGCTTTCCATCCGGTGATCGACTCCATCGAATTTATTCACGTCTCTTCCGGACTGGAAGCCGAAAGTTCCGATGAGAGAAGGATCTGAATTCTCGGACAGGATGGAGATAGCGAATCTGCCAGACTTTGCGATACAAGAATTGGTAAAGTTGTCGTGATTCATACTGAGGGCTATGGTGGCGGGAGAAGACGTGATCTGCATGATGCTGTTGGCGATGCAGCCGGTATTGCGTTCCCCGTCCAGGGAAGAGATCACGTAAACACCATAAGAAAGATTGCGAAAAACATTGGTATTCATAAGAAGCCTCCTTTGGAGAAAATAGTAATAGTTATCATTATATTATCATAAGAGGACGGATTTTACAAGAGAGTTTAAAGATATAGTTGTTGGCAGGATTTTCTTATGATAGAATGACTTAGTATGAAAAGAACAATTCAGAATGGTTTGATGGATAAATGAAGGAGGAAGCAGCATGGAAAAAATGGTGGATCTGATCGGACAGGAGCTGGCAAAGGCTTTTGATCAATCTGGATATGATGCGTCTTACGCGAAGGTGACCCGCTCAGACCGGCCCGATCTTTGTGAGTATCAGTGCAATGGGGCCATGGCTGGCGCGAAAGCCTATCATAAGGCGCCGTTTATGATCGCGGAAGACGTGATCGCTAATCTTAAAAAGAGAGAATGGATGGAGCAGGTGGAAGTGGTAAAGCCGGGCTTCATCAATATCCACGTAAATACGGCTAAGACGGCAGAATATCTAAACGCTATGAAGAATGACCCGCTGCTGGGCCTGGAGAAGACGGACAAGCCGGAGACGATCCTGATCGATTACGGCGGCCCTAATGTGGCAAAACCGCTTCATGTAGGACATCTGCGCTCCGCCATTATCGGGGAGAGTGTGAAGCGGATCGCCAGGAAGATGGGACATAAAGTGCTGGGAGATATCCATCTTGGAGACTGGGGCTACCAGATGGGGCTGATCATTACGGAACTGGAGGAACGCCAGCCGGATCTTCCTTATTTCCAGAAGGATTATGAGGGGGAATATCCCGCAGAAGCTCCGTTCACCATCGGAGAGCTGGAGGAGATCTATCCAGCCGCCAGCGCGAGAGCCAAGGAAGACGAGACTTACCGGGAGAAAGCGCTCCATGCCACCTATCTTCTGCAGAATGGAGACAGAGGCTGCAGGGCGGTGTGGAAGCATATCATGAATGTATCTGTGGCGGATCTGAAAAAGAATTACGCCAATCTGAATGTAGAGTTTGATCTGTGGAAAGGGGAGTCGGACGCCCAGGCGGACATCCCGGAGATGATCGAGGAGATGAAAAAGGAAGGGTATGCCCATCTGGATGAAGGCGCTCTGGTGATCGATGTCCAGGAGGAATCGGACACAAAGGAAATCCCTCCCTGTATGATCCAGAAGTCGGACGGGGCTTCTCTTTACGGGACCACCGATCTTGCCACGTTAGTACAGCGGGAGAGAGACTATCACCCGGACCAGATTATTTATGTGGTGGATAAACGGCAGGAACTGCATTTTGTCCAGGTGTTCCGGGCGGCCAGGAAAACAGGGATCGTGCCGGAAGAGACCCGTCTGCGTTTCCTGGGATTCGGAACCATGAACGGGAAGGATGGAAAGCCTTTCAAGACCAGAGAAGGCGGGGTTATGCGACTGGAAATGCTGATCTCGGAGATCCAGGAGGAAATGTATAAGAAGATCGCCGAAAACCGGACGGTAGACGAAGAGGAGGCCAGCGAGACGGCGAAGATCGTAGGGCTTTCCGCCATCAAATACGGCGACCTTTCCAACCAGGCATCCAAGGATTATGTGTTTGACGTAGACAGGTTTACCTCTTTTGAGGGCAATACGGGGCCTTATATCCTTTACACGATCGTGCGGATCAAGTCTATCTTGAGCAAATATGAGGCGGAAGGAAAGAACCCGGAAGAGACGGTGATCACAGAGACGAAAGAGGGGCTGACCAAGACGCTCATGCTGTCCTGCGCCCGGTATAATGAAGTGATCGCGGGAGCGTTCGCTGAGCTGGCGCCCCATAAGCTCTGCGCCTATATCTATGACCTGGCAAATGATTTTAACCGGTTCTATCATGAGACCCGGATTCTGGCGGAGGAAGATCCGAAGAAGAAAGAAAGCTATATCGCCCTTCTGGTGCTGACCAAACGGGTATTGGAAGCTTGTATCGATATGCTGGGCTTTGAGGCCCCGGAGAGGATGTAGGAAATGACGGAACGTTTGTATTATAAGGACAGCCATACCAGAGAATTTGAGGCGGAGGTGCTGCTGTGCGAGCCGGAAGGAGACTTTTTCAAAGTAGTATTGGATAAGACGGCGTTTTTCCCGGAAGGGGGTGGACAGTACGCGGATACGGGACAGATTGGGGGTGTCCGAGTGCTGGATGTAAAAGAACGGGACGGCCAGATCTGGCATAAGACGGAGAAGCCGCTGACTCCGGGAACTAAGGTGCAGGGCTGGATTGACTGGGAGCAGCGGTTCGACCGGATGCAGCAGCATACCGGAGAACATATTGTGTCTGGCCTGGTACACCAGAAATTTGGTTATGATAATGTGGGATTCCACTTGGGAGAAGATTACTGCACGATGGATTTTAACGGTCCGATCACCAAGGAACAGTTAAAAGAGATCGAGCGGGAAGCCAACCAGGCGGTATTCGCCAACCTTCCGGTGACCGTTCTCTATCCTTCCAAGGAAGAGCTGGAGGATCTGGATTACCGCAGTAAGATCGAGATCCAAGGCCAGGTGCGCCTGATCTCGATCCCCGGCTGTGATCTGTGCGCCTGCTGCGCCCCCCATATGGATACCACCGGGGAGATCGGCCTGATCAAGCTGGTCAGCATGGTCAACTACAAAGGGGGAGAACGTATTACGCTCCTGGCCGGAATGAGGGCTTTGAAGGATTATGAGGAAAAGGAGGCGAACGCAAAGGCGATTTCAGCTCTATTGTGCGCGAAGGAGCCGGAGATCGCCCGGGCGGTGGAGCATTTAAAGGAAGAACAGGCGAATCTGAAGCGGAAAAACAGTTCCCTTCAGAAGAAGTTCCTCAGATATCTGGCGGAGGAGATCAATGTGGAGGATCCGGTCGTGACAGTGTTTGAGGAAGAACTTGCCGGGGATGCGCCCCGTGAACTGATGAATCTGCTCCTGGAAAAAGGAGCCGGGGTATGCGCGGTGTTTGCGGATAATCAAGAGGGATTCCGGTATGTGATCGGGAGCCATACAAAGGATGTGCGTCCGCTGTGCCGAAAGCTGAATGAGGCGCTGGATGGAAGAGGCGGCGGAAAGCCGGAGATGGTCCAGGGCTCTGTAAAGGCAGGAACCAAGGAAGAGATCCGGGCGCTGTGCGGGGAGGTGCTGCCCAATGAGTAAAGCCCAGAAGTTCCTTGGGACGCTGGCCATGTTTCTTTTGATCCTGGCTCTTTTGATCACCAGTTTTCAGATTGGCATCTATGGAGATCCTCAGTATGGATTCTACGAGACGGAATATGAGAAATATCAGGTGACGGATGCGCTGGGAATGGAGATGAGGGACGTGATGGAGGTGACAGACCACATGATGGCCTATCTCATTGGAGCAGAGAAAGAATTGTCCATCGTCACTCATGTAGATGGAGAGGAACAGGATTTCTTCAACGAACAGGACCGCATCCATATGGCGGATGTGAAGGATCTGTTCTTGGGCGGCCTAAAAGTTCGGACCATCTGTCTGATCCTGGCGGCTCTCCTGATCCTGGTCCTGGCAGTCAGAAAGGCGGATTTAAAACGTTTCCTGCCAGGCTGCTATTTCCGAGCGTTTGGGATTTTTCTGGCGGCAGCGGCGTTTCTTGCCGCCGCGTTTGCCATTGATTTTACCCGATGTTTCACCATTTTCCATGAGATTTTTTTTACCAATGACCTATGGATCTTTGATCCAGCCACAGATTATATGATCCGGATGCTGCCGGAGGGGTTTTTTGCGGATATGGTGGCCCGGATCGGAGGAATTTTCCTTGGGATCCTGGCGGCGCTGTTTGCGGTATTTTTTATCTGGCGTCGGATTGCGTGGGAAAAGGAGAATCCGGAAAAATCATGAGATTCGCTGTGCGGATCAAAAGGAACCATGTTATAATAAAAGAAGTCGGAGAAATCCGTGGCTTCGTGGGGAAGAAATTGCCCCTGACATCATAAATCAGATGGAGGAAAAACTATGAGTAAGGTAAGACGAGTGTACGTGGAGAAAAAGCCGGGATTCGCTGTGCAGGCGGAAGAACTGCGGCATGAGATCCAAAGTTATCTTGGAATTAAGCAGGTGACTGGCGTGCGGGTACTGATCCGCTATGATGTAGAAGATCTTAGGTCAGAAACCTTTGAGAAGGCCTGCCAGGGGATTTTCGCGGAACCTCCGGTGGACAATCTTTATCTGGAGGAATTTCCAAAAGAAGCACAGGACCGTGTTTTCTCTGTAGAATACCTGCCGGGACAGTTTGATCAAAGAGCAGATTCCGCGGTCCAGTGCGTACAGTTTATCCGCGAGGATGAAATGCCGGTGATCCGTACCGCCACTACCTATGTGATCCAGGGAGAGATCACAGACGAGGAATTTGCGGCCATTCGAAACCACTGCATCAATCCGGTGGATTCCAGGGAAGCTGGAGAAGAGAAGCCGGAAACTCTTGTAGTGAATTTTGATGAGCCAAAAGACGTGATCGTCTTCCAGGGCTTCCAAGATATGGGAGAGCAGGAACTGAAGGGATTGTATGATTCCCTGGGACTTGCTATGACGTTTAAAGATTTCCTCCATATTCAGAATTATTTTAAAGGAGAAGAACAAAGAGATCCTTCTATGACAGAGATCCGGGTGCTGGACACCTATTGGTCGGATCACTGCCGGCATACCACCTTCTCCACTGAGCTTACAGACGTTTCTTTCGGAGATGGGGACTATCGGCAGCCTATGGAGGAGACCTACCGCCAGTATCTGAAAGACCACAGCGAGATCTTCCGCGGCAGAGAAGATAAGTTTGTCTGCCTGATGGATCTTGCTCTGATGGCGATGCGCAAATTGAAAAAAGAAGGAAAATTAGAGGATCAGGAAGAGTCGGAAGAGATCAACGCCTGCAGCATTGTGGTCCCTGTAGAAGTAGACGGGGTGGAGGAAGAATGGCTGGTGAATTTCAAGAATGAGACCCATAACCATCCGACCGAGATCGAGCCTTTCGGAGGAGCGGCCACCTGCCTGGGAGGCGCGATCCGGGATCCCCTGTCAGGAAGGACCTATGTGTACCAGGCTATGCGTGTGACGGGCGCCGCGGACCCGACAGTTTCTATGGGAGATACCATGAAGGGGAAACTGCCTCAGAAAAAGCTGGTGAGGGAAGCGGCTCACGGATACAGTTCCTACGGCAACCAGATCGGACTTGCTACAGGGGCGGTCAAAGAAATCTATCACCCTGATTATGTGGCGAAACGGATGGAGATTGGGGCAGTACTGGGGGCGGCTCCCAGACGGGCCGTGATCCGAGAGACTTCAGATCCGGGAGATATCATCATTCTTCTGGGCGGAAGGACCGGACGGGACGGCTGCGGCGGAGCCACGGGATCTTCCAAAGTTCATACAGAAGAATCGATCGAGACCTGCGGAGCGGAAGTGCAGAAGGGAAATCCGCCTACCGAGCGTAAGATCCAGCGTCTGTTCCGCAGAGAGGAAGTCAGCCGCCTGATCAAGAAATGCAACGACTTCGGGGCCGGCGGCGTATCCGTCGCGATCGGCGAACTGGCTGATGGGCTCCGGGTGGATCTGGATAAAGTGCCAAAGAAATACGCGGGCTTAGACGGAACAGAGATCGCTATTTCAGAGTCTCAGGAACGGATGGCCGTGGTCGTGGATCCCAAAGATGTGGATGCGTTTCTTGCATATGCCAAGGAAGAAAACCTGGAAGCCACAAAGGTTGCGGTGGTAACAGAAGAGCCGAGGCTGGTGCTGGTTTGGAGAGGCCGGGAGATCGTAAATATCGCAAGAGCATTCCTGGATACCAACGGGGCGCATCAAGAGACCCGTGTGGCGGTAGATATTCCAAACCGGGCGGACAGTATCCTGGGAAGGCCGGAAGTAGAGGATGTACGGACAAAATGGCTGGAAACTTTAAAGGATTTGAATGTCTGCTCCCAGAAAGGCCTGGTAGAAATGTTCGACGGTTCTATCGGAGCTGGTTCTGTCCTGATGCCCCATGGCGGGAAGTACCAGATGACGGAGACCCAGACCATGGTAGCCAAACTGCCGGTGCTGAATGGAGACTGCGATACTGTAACGATGATGAGTTATGGATTTGACCCTTATCTGTCATCCTGGAGCCCATATCATGGCGCCATTTACGCAGTGACAGAATCAGTGGCGAAGATCGTGGCTTCCGGCGGCGACTTCCGGAAGATCCGATTCACCTTCCAGGAATACTTCCGGAGGATGACAGAAGATCCTCATAGATGGAGCCAGCCTTTCGCGGCTCTTTTAGGAGCTTACAGCGCCCAGCTTGGCTTTGGCCTTCCTTCTATCGGCGGAAAAGACAGTATGTCAGGGACTTTTGAAGAGATCGACGTACCGCCGACATTGGTTTCTTTCGCGGTAGACGTGGCAAAAGAAAAGGACGTGATCACACCGGAATTGAAGAAAGCGGGAAGCAAGCTGATCCGGATCGGCATTGAGAAAGACGAGTACGATATTCCTGTCTATGAGAAGGTGATGGAACAATACGGGAAATTGACGGAAGATATGCGGGCCGGAAGGATTTTATCCGCCTATGTAACAGACCGTCATGGAGTGATCGCGGCAGTCAGCAAGATGGCTTTTGGAAATGGAATGGGTGTGAAGATCGAACATTCTAGGGATCCAAGAGATCTGTTTGCGCCGGCTTTTGGTGAAATCGTGGCGGAAGTGCCGGAGGGCAAAGTCGGAGAACTTGCGGTGAGCTATACGGTGATCGGTGAAGTGACCGATGACGGACGTTTCTCCTATGGAAATGTGGAGATTCCGCTCTGCGAGGCCGAGGAGGCTTGGACAGGAACCTTAGAGAAGGTATTTCCTACCCGCTCCGGAGCAGAGGAAGAGCCGGAAGCAGTCTTCCTGACAAAGATCGCCGGGAAGGAAACAGAAGGCAGACTGCGGGAAGACGGCTGCTTCGAGGCTTCAAAAGTCTATGTGTGCGGCCATAAGATCGGGCAGCCTACCGTGTTTATTCCAGTATTTCCTGGAACCAACTGTGAATTTGACAGCGCCAAAGCCTTTGAACGGGCAGGGGCAAAGACGGTGGTGAAAGTGTTCCGCAATCTGGATGCGGCAGACATTGTAGATTCTGTGCAGGTGTTTGAGAAAGCTATTAACGAGGCCCAGATCATCATGTTCCCAGGCGGATTCAGCGCGGGAGACGAACCGGACGGTTCCGCAAAATTCTTTGCCACCGCTTTCCAGAACGCAAAGCTAAAAGAAGCGGTGGAGCGGCTGCTGAATGAAAGAGACGGACTTGCTCTTGGAATCTGCAACGGATTCCAGGCTTTGATCAAACTGGGACTGGTGCCGTACGGCAAGATCACAGGCCAGATGGAAAATTCCCCCACTTTGACCTACAATACCATCGGACGTCACATTTCAAAGATGGTCTATACAAAAGTGGTGACAAATAAATCCCCATGGCTTTCCCAGGCTGAGCTTGGCGGTGTTTATGTAAATCCGGCTTCCCACGGAGAAGGCCGCTTTGTAGCGCCGAAGGAGGCGATCGCTCAATTATTTGCCAATGGACAGGTGGCTACCAGATACTGTGACCCGGAAGGAAATATCTGTGTCGGTGACGAAGAATGGAATGTGAACGGTTCCTATCTGGCTATTGAGGGTATTACCAGCCCGGACGGCCGTGTGTTTGGGAAAATGGCCCACGCGGAACGGCGGGGAAGGTCTGTGGCTGTGAACATATATGGGGAGCAGGACATGAAGATCTTTGAGTCTGGTGTGGCTTACTTTAAATAGACCGGGTTTGTATCTGTAAAGGAGAAATGTAAAAAAATGAAACATTTGCGGAGGATTGTTGCAGGCGGAGTTCCGACGGGCCAAGAATTCTCCGCAATTTTTTTTCTCAAATGCAGGAATGGAAGAAGGAAATTGCAGAGAAGTTGCAGAAAATTGCAAAAAAAACTTGTGTTCCAGAGGGAAATCCTTTACAATAGTAAAGGGCCAAAGTGCCGGAAGGAATCAAGTTTTAGGAGGTAGAAAGCGTATGTCATATGTTGATGAAGTCCTGGAAAAGGTAGTGGCGAAAAATCCAGCGGAACCGGAGTTCCACCAGGCAGTCAAAGAAGTATTGGAATCTCTCCGGGTAGTGATCGAGGCAAACGAGGATAAGTACAGGAAAGAAGCGCTCCTGGAGCGTCTTGTGGAGCCGGAGCGGCAGATCAAGTTCCGGGTGCCGTGGGTGGACGATGCGGGACAGGTACAGGTAAATACCGGTTACCGTGTACAGTTTAACAGCGCGATCGGTCCATACAAGGGCGGCCTTCGTCTTCATCCGTCTGTAAATCTTGGAATTATCAAATTCCTTGGATTCGAGCAGGTATTTAAAAACTCTTTGACAGGCCTGCCGATCGGCGGCGGAAAAGGCGGTTCCGACTTTGATCCAAAGGGCAAATCAGACAGAGAAGTAATGGCATTCTGCCAGAGCTTTATGACAGAACTTTGTAAATATATCGGAGCTGATACAGATGTTCCGGCAGGAGATATCGGAACAGGCGCAAGAGAGATTGGCTATATGTTCGGTCAGTACAAGAGAATCAGAGGCCTGTATGAAGGTGTCCTGACAGGAAAAGGATTAAGCTACGGCGGATCTCTGGCAAGAACAGAAGCTACAGGATATGGACTTCTTTACTTAACAGAAGAATTATTAAAGATCAACGGAAAAGACATCAAGGGAATGACAGCAGCGGTTTCCGGAGCAGGTAACGTTGCAATCTATGCAATTCAGAAAGCTCAGCAGCTTGGAGCGAAAGTTGTAACAGCAAGTGATTCAACAGGATGGGTATATGATCCGGACGGAATCTATGTTGAAGCATTAAAAGAGATCAAAGAAGTAAAACGTGCAAGACTGACAGAATACAAGAATTACCGTCCTAATTCAGAATATCACGAAGGACGTGGCGTATGGTCTGTAAAAGTAGACCTGGCTCTTCCGTGTGCTACACAGAACGAACTTCATCTTGAAGATGCAAAACAGTTAGTAGCCAACGGATGTGTAGCTGTATGTGAAGGTGCGAACATGCCTACTACATTAGAAGCAACACAGTATCTGCAGGAGAATGGTGTAATCTTTGCACCTGGTAAGGCTGCAAATGCCGGTGGTGTTGCTACATCTGCACTTGAGATGTCACAGAATAGTGAGAGACTGAGCTGGACATTTGATGAAGTAGATGCAAAACTGAAAAACATCATGGTTAACATCTGCCACAATATGGATGATGCTGCAAAACGTTACGGAATGGAAGGTAACTATGTTGCCGGAGCTAACATTGCAGGATTTGAAAAAGTCGTAGATGCTATGACGGCTCAGGGAATCGTATAAGATTTATAAAAATGCCCCGCAGGCCTTGTGTTTGCGGGACTTTTTTTGAATTAGATTAACGCACAGCGATTTTGATTTATTCCGGTTATAGAAGAAATTGTAGAAAAAATTTGAAAAAATCAAAAAAAACAGTTGACTTTCCAAAAAACTAATGCTATACTAACGAAGTCGGTTCGAGAGAAACGACAAAATATATGGGATCATAGCTCAGCTGGGAGAGCATCTGCCTTACAAGCAGAGGGTCATAGGTT
>OGYF01000298.1_pt1 | contig 55831 bp, 46 predicted proteins | sample 1576451 | NCBI WGS metagenome assembly OGYF01 (sample SAMEA3541505, study PRJEB24748) | human gut metagenome | biome: human gut; feature: human-associated habitat; material: faeces | place: China | collected 2012
CCTCCGGCAACACCTCCAACTATCAGGTATTTCATATTATTTATAAGTTATTAGTTTCTGAGTTCGTAAGCTAAATCGTTTGTTTACTATAAGAACAAAGGTACACAATGTTTTGTTTTTATCTCCTTAAATACCGATCAATGAAATTGATGAGCTGATAGATGAAAATAGGGGTGTAAGTAAAATCTCTGTTTTTGTAACAAAAAGACTTATATCCTGATTATTTGCTGACGAGAGAAAACTGAAAACCGGATAAAATAGGAGAGAAAACGAGACTTCCCATCAGATTTCCAAAGCCTTTTGGGCAAAAGCCGGCTTATTTTTTCCAAAAGCCGGCGTGTTTTCAGTCATTTCTGGTAGGCTTTTGAGATAAAAGTAACGAAGAATCGAAACAAAATAAGTATGTTTTACTCGAAAAACGACCCTTTTCAGAGAGAAAATCTTCAAAAACGGCTCCTTCTTGTTAAAATATATGTATTAAAAGAGCTCGTTTTGGAAAAAGAGCTCCATCAATTCTCATTTTTGAGTCCAGAATTTACGCAGATCCAGTCTTTTTTCGGGTGACAAAAAGAAGGAGAAAATGCTTTCAATACGAACTGACTACTCTAATTCCCGGCATGAATGTTTTATCCGTTGATCCGAATGTCACTGAAAAAACGTTTCCTATATCGATCTGTCAAACCTCAACTCCCTGTGCGTCGCTTATTTGGAATCAGTCTCGCAGTCCGGTTCAAATAACGCAAAAATGAAAGGGGTAATTTGACAAAATGTCAATACCAACTGTTGGGTTGTAGTTTGAGGTTAAAGGTGGATTTTGGCTACAACAAAATGCAACTCAGGAATATCTCTGATAGATTTCATCTTATCAATAAATACATAATAGATAAAACGAAACCTATTACAGGTCGTTATCTGTTCTTATTATTCTTTTCTCGATCTTTTAATATGAAGTCCATGTTATCTTTTGCCCATGCAGTAAGTTGATCTATGTAAGGCAACAAAGATAAAGCTCTTTCAGTCAGAGAATATTCCACTCTAGGAGGAACTTCTGCATAAACTTTGCGTGTGACAAATCCATCATCTTCTAACGTTCTCAATGTTGTTGTCAGCATTTTTTGTGATATGTCGGGAATATTTTTCTGTAACGTATTGAAGCGCATAACGGGTTCTTGTTTTAATGTATATAAAACGAGTAACGACCATTTATCGCAGATACGGGCAAGGATATTTCTGATTGGGCAATCAGGGGCAAATTCGTTTCTAAGTTCATTTCGATTCATAATAATTCCTATTATTTAGGATACAAAAGTAACTAACTATCTATGATGAGGCAAGAGAAAAAGTTATTTTTTTTTTTCGTTTTTTATCTGGTTAATTATCAGTATTCGTTTCATTTAGGTAACTAAGAGAGTAATAAGTACCTTCTTGTTTTACCATAAAATCTAATCTATATTTGCAATAGAAAAGAAATAAAGGAACTTTTTGAAACTAATATAAGAATTAAAGTTATGAGAAAGATTTTATTTGTATTAATGAACTTTTTAATGATTACAGTTATGGGACAAACAAAAGGACATTTTGATGTGTATGATTTCAGCACGTTTAAACTTCATGTGAATTACACGAATGATGCACTGGGAGATGCTAGTTACATTGTGGAAGGAGAAAATGCACTTGTTACTATGGAGCAACCTCTTTTTAAAGATAATGTTGCTGAATTTGATGCTTATTTGGATAAACTGAACAAACCAGTAGAGCAACGTATTGCTAATTATCATGTAGGAGGTACGGGGCATCATGATTATGTTATGGTAGATGGAATGCCTGAGTTTTCAAAAGGCGAAATTTATGGCGGCATGATGCAAAATTTTCAAAAGATGTTTGGAGACAGTATGTCTGAACTTCCTGAGGGGAAAATATCAGAAGTATCGTTTGGTAAAACTTACGTATGGGCAGGTGTTACGTTTGAGTTTAATCATGGTGTTTCTACGGATTTTCCTGCTGCCAGTATCATTATAGGGAAAAAAGTTTATTACACGCATTGGACACCCTCTAAAGCTCACATGAGTTATTTACAAATTTCATCTTCGGAAGCTATTGAAGCAGAAATAAATGAAGCACAGAAAGAATTGAAATCCGGTTGTATGTTGTTTATTGGTGGTCACGGAGGCGCAGTAAAAGCGGATGTTGTTGAGTTCAAAATTTCCTATCTTAATAAAATGAAGGAATGTTTGCAAGCATGTAAAACAGCAGATACGTTTATTTCAGCTATGAAAGAAGAGTTCCCGAATTTACCAGGGGAGGAAGGTCTGGCCGATTTAGCTAGGACTTTGTATAAATAAGAATATGACTCCGCATAAAGTTACTAAAACTTTATGCGGAGTTGTAAAATAATTTATCGAATAATTGGATATATTTGCGTGCTGATTGGTTATAACGAGGAAAGCTTCGGTTGTACCAGTCGATTTTCTTTTAAGTGAAGGAGGAATTATGTTAGGTGGAAAGATCGGAGAGAGGCAAGCGATATTATATTTGTTGGGAATGAATATCATGTCAGTTGGAATCTTATTGAGTACCCGAACCAATCTGGGTGTGGCAGCGATCAGTTCAGTAGCCTATTCATACTCCACCTTTTTACACATCTCATTTGGAACGGCCAACTTCATCTTATATATAATCTTTATCACTGCTCAGGCCATTCTCCTGAAGTCTTTATCTTATAAGTTACTGCTACAGATTCCTATGGCTTTTCTTGTCGGATTTTTTATCGACATCTACGACCTGCTTGTTCCGGTGATGAATCCGAAGTTTTTGTCGGGTCTTTTCCTGTTGATCCTGTCCAATATCCTTACAGGTGTCGGAGTTTATGCCATGACAAAGGCAAATCTGATTTTAGATCCCGGCAATGCCATTGTAGAAACATTGTGTCATGTATTACGTAAGCCCTTTTCTTATTTACGTATCCGCTTCGATATCTCTTTGGTCTTGTTTACCCTATTGTCGGGACTTATTCTTGTACACAAGGTCGTTGGCATTGGACTGGGAACCATTATATCTGCCTATCTGATTGGGAAAACCGTTGGTGTGACCGATCTGTTGATTGGAACACCCGTCACCAATTGGCTGGATGTACATAAGGAATGAAGCAAAATGAGCCGGATGTGTAAGTTAACTCCATGAACGATTAGATGGAAATTCCATTATACGCCAATAACTTTTCGGCCAGCGGAGCATAATACGTCCGCACTTCTTCAGCTGTTGGTGTGTGACCACCCGGGAAATGATAAGCATATTTGTAATGCTTCAGGAATAAAGGCTCAAAGTGCGCCAGATGATCGTTCTCTCCAAATATACCCCAAATGTTTTCCTGACTGGCTGTCTGGCAATAATCCCACTGATGCTGTTGAAGACCGGCAAATTCGTCAATCAATGCCTGGTCGATGACAAGCTGTTGGTTTCCATTAGCCCTTGGGGACTTGTATTCATGCGAACCGATACGTTCGATAAGGAAGCGAGTCATCTCGAAATACGGATTTCCTAGCAAGGCAGGAATCTTGTTTTGGGCAGCCACTATCTGCGCCAGAAACGAACCGTTGCTGTTTCCTACCAAGATATCCGGTTTTTCCTGCTCGCATAATCTCCGGATAAAGTCGAGAGCTTCCCGTGGGTGCAGAGGTAAGTCCGGAGTCAGAACTGTAGCTTTACCGTTGAAGTAGTCTTTCAGGGCAAGAGCCGGAACGCAGGCACCCGAAGCAAAGAAGCCATGAAGAAAAAGAATCTTTTGTGCCATCATCAACAACCGCTTCCGTCAATACTGCATGTCGTTCCTTCGCCGATGGGGCGTGAATGCAACCCCGCGTCTTCAGGATTCAGTGTTACCGTGCCGTCATCGAGTACAAAACAAGGAATACCGGCTGCTCCGATACGCTTGGCTTCATCAAAAGCCGGATGATGGTCCCGGAGTTTCAGAAAAGTCTTCAGATCTCTTACGTGCCGACCGATATCAATTACTTCGTACTGGTTATTATCTTTCACTTGTTCTTTCACATACGTACAATCCGGACATGTGTCCATTCCATATATTTTTATCATAACCATAGTCAATTAATGTATTCAAACTCCACCAAAGATAATTTATTTTACCTGATAAAGCAAATCTGTCTATTGTCAGTTTTACTCCATAAGTGAGTTCGGAATTAAAGAGACGACCACATATAGAAGTTTTCGGTAATCAGTTATAATCATTGGATGATCAAAGTTTTCTAGGGAAATTAGTTTTATTTAATGGATTTGTATAGTTTTGTTTTGTAGAAAGTAGTTGGTCAGGAACGTAAGTTTGTTATAGGTAAAAACAAGGAGGAGTTTTCACTTATAGAATCAATAGGAATAGCCAATCTGTCGTCGGATCAGCTTAAAGGAATGATGGAGAAATATTTTGTTCTCTAAAAATGTAGTTTGTTTGTGACGGGTTTCATGCATCAAGACTTATTCATGAAATCCAGCAAATATGTAATAACATAGAAGCTTGATAAAAATAGATTACAATTATAAACAAGAAAGTCATGAAGAAAATAAGTTCTTTTGTATTATGTGCCTGTTGGTGTCTTGCTCATTCAGCAAGAATGAGAAAAGCGATGTTTCTGAAGTATCAGCAAAAGAAGAAAGCAGTGTAACCAGACAGGAAACCGGTTTCAACACGGAATTGACATATCCCGGAAGTAAGATTTCCTTTAAAGTGAGTGTGAAAGGAGACAGTCTTGTGATTCAACCTTCCGGATTAAGTATATCCAACGAGACCTTGTATCATGATATTACCGGATATACAGTTGTCAATGCCGAAATAGGAGACTTGAATATAGACAGTTATCCGGAAGTGTTTGTCTATCTGACTTCGGATGGTAGCGGAAGTTACGGGAAATTTATTGGATACTCTGTTAACAACGGAAAGTCAGTGAGCCAAGTATATTTGCCCGAAATCTCGGAAAACAACGAAGTAAACAAAGGTTATATGGGACATGATGAGATGGCCATTGTGGAAAATACATTTTGTCAGCGTTTCCCCATCTATAAAGACGGCGACAGTAATGCCAATCCGACTGGCGGAACCCGACAGATACAGTATAAGCTGGTGGATGGAGAAACCGGTCGAATATTGAAGATTGATAAAGTCCTGGAGTTTTAGGGTGTGATCTTTTCTTTACAGATAAGACATTGATTGCTTCCCAACAATATTCACAGCCGTCGGAAAGTTCTTACCACACTTTCCGTCGGCTTTCTTTTTATCCAGTAGTGACATTCACATGATTGGCTCTGCTCCGTCATTTCCGTCCGTATTGAAATTATATGTTTATCCATTCCTGCTTTTAGCATTATTCTATACTGTTATGGAATGATTTCCTTCCGATAGAGTTTAACCGTTTTCAGATAGATCATCTCACAATAATAATATCAGTTTATCAAATTGAGAAAGTTAAAATAGCATTGGAAGTAAACTGAATACTTGTATTGCTTTTATATTCAATTGATTATATTCTTTATTCCTTTTCTGGCATACCAATTGTATAAGTAAAGATGAATTTTAAAACATAAAAATATGGAACTATTTACAATTGGTTTTGTAGTCTGCCTGCTAATAGGCATGAGCTGCTTTGGATTATTCGAGAGATGTATTGATTGGTTTGAAAACATTTAAAATGAAAAGGAGGGAATATCGATGTACACAGTATTATTTATTGTAGGTCTGATTATGTTTGGCTATTTAATGTATGTCCTGGTTAAGCCGGAAAAGTTCTAAATAGGCGAGTTGACAATGTATTAAGGCTATCTGCTAAAAAAATAATTAAAGTATGAATACAGAACTATTAGGTGTCATAGCACAAATCGTTCTAATGATGGTATTAAGCTATCCGTTAGGAAAATATATTGCTAAGGTTTATAAAGGGAAAAAGGTCTGGAGTGATTTTATGAAGCCGCTAGAAAATTTAATCTTCCGACTTTCAGGAATCAATCCGGAAGAAGAAATGAACTGGAAACAGTTTCTGAGGGCTTTGCTTGTTGTAAATGCATTCTGGTTTGTATGGGGTATGATTCTGCTTGTTATGCAAGGTTACTTACCTCTGAATCCGGATGGGAATATCGGTCAGACCGTACATCAGGCTTTCAATACTTGTATTTCTTTTATGGTAAACTGTAATGAACAACATTATAGCGGTGAAACCGGTCTTACTTATTTCACACAATTGTTTGTCATCATGTTGTTCCAGTTTATTACAGCAGCTACTGGTATGGCTGCTATGGCTGGTATCATGAAAGCTCTTGGCGAAAAAACAACTCAAACTATTGGAAACTTCTGGAAGTATCTTGTGCTGAGTTGTACACGTATCCTTCTTCCGTTATCACTTGTGGTTGGTTTTATACTTATTACACAAGGAATACCTATGGGATTTGATGGCAAAATGGAAATAACTACTCTTGAAGGTAATCCTCAGAGCATATCACAAGGACCTGCAGCAGCTGTTGTTCCCATCAAACAGTTAGGTACTAACGGTGGTGGATATTATGGTGTGAACTCTTCCCATCCGTTGGAAAATCCTACCTATTTGTCGAACATGATTGAATGCTGCTCCATTCTTATGATCCCTATGGCAATGGTATTTGCATTTGGTTTTTATGTAAACCGTAAGAGATTGGGATATAGTATATATGGTGTTATGCTGGCTGCTTTCCTTATAGGGGTATGTATCAATGTATCTCAGGAAATGGGCGGTAATCCACGAATTGACGCAATGGGTATAGCTCAGGATGGTGGAGCGATGGAAGGAAAGGAAGTTCGCCTTGGTGCCGGGGCAACAGGCCTTTGGAGTGTGGTCACGACTGTTACATCTAATGGTTCTGTAAACGGCATGCACGATTCCACAATGCCTCTTTCCGGTATGATTGAAATGCTTAATATGCAAATTAATACATGGTTTGGCGGTGTTGGAGTCGGTTGGATGAATTACTTTACATTCATTATTATAACTGTTTTCATCAGTGGATTGATGGTTGGACGTACACCGGAATTTATGTGTCACAAAGTCGAAGCCAGAGAAATGAAGATCGCTTCAATAGTAGCACTGCTTCATCCGTTTGTCATACTTGTCGGTACGGCTCTTGCTGCCTATCTGTATGTTCATGCTCCTGCATTTGTAGAAAGTGAAGGTGGTTGGCTGAACAATTCCGGTTTTCATGGACTTGGAGAAATGTTATATGAGTTTACTTCATGTGCAGCCAACAATGGTTCAGGTTTTGAAGGACTTGGTGACAATACCTGGTTCTGGAATGTATCATGTGGTATTGTATTAATATTGAGCCGCTTCATACCTATTATCGGACAAGTTGCGATCGCAGGACTTTTGGCACAAAAGAAATATATACCGGAAAGCGCCGGAACTCTTCAAACAGATACTGTAACATTCGGAGTGATGACCTTTGCTGTTATATTTATCGTCGCAGCATTGTCATTCTTCCCTGCACAGGCATTAAGTACACTAGCAGAACATTTTTCATTGTAATAAATAAAAAAATCAAGATATGAATTCAAAAAATCAAGATACATCACTGTTTCAAAAGGATCAGGTTATAGAAAGCTTGAAACAGTCATTGGTAAAGCTGAATCCGAAAATCATGATAAAGAATCCTATCATGTTTACAGTTGAAGTTTCAACATGGATTATGTTGTTTGTAACTGTCTATTCAGCATTCAGCACATCACAAGGTTCATTTATTTATAATCTATGGGTATTTATAATCCTTTTCCTTACGTTGTTGTTCGCCAACTTTGCAGAAGCAATAGCTGAAGCCAGAGGCAAAGCTCAGGCTGACAGTTTGCGTAAGACCCGTGAGGAAACTCCCGCAAAACTTATTGTAAACGATAAAGTAAAGACGGTGAGCAGTTCAAAGCTTAAAAAAGGAGACGTATTTGTATGCGAAGCAGGCGATGTCATTCCTGCTGACGGTGAAATCATAGAAGGTCTGGCATCCATTGATGAAAGTGCCATCACGGGCGAATCGGCTCCTGTAATTCGTGAAGCTGGCGGCGACAAGAGCTCTGTGACAGGCGGTACTAAAGTCCTTTCGGATCATATTAAGGTAGTTGTGACTACTCAACCGGGAGAAAGCTTTCTGGATAAGATGATCGCATTGGTAGAAGGGGCAAGTCGTCAGAAAACACCAAATGAGATTGCTCTTACCATTCTTTTGGCCGTATTTACGTTGGTGTTCCTTGTGGTTTGTATCACGCTTAAACCAATGGCCGACTATTCCAATACCGTCATTACTATTGCAGCCTTTCTTTCTCTTTTCGTGTGTTTGATTCCCACTACGATTGGTGTTTGTCTTTCTGCCATTGGTATAGCGGGAATGGATCGGGCATTACGAGCCAATGTAATTACTAAATCTGGTAAAGCTGTTGAAACAGCGGGCGATGTAGATACACTTCTATTAGACAAGACTGGAACCATAACAATCGGTAATCGCAAAGCAACGGATTTTTATCCGGTAGCAGGCCTCGACAAACGTAATTTTATAGAAGCGTGTATGCTGTCTTCTGTCTCTGATGATACACCGGAGGGAAAATCTATTATAGAGTTAGGACGTGAACAAGGATTTCGCATGCATAACTTAAACACGGAAGGAGCTCACATGATCAAATTTACGGCTGAGACGAAATGTTCAGGAATAAACTTAAAGGATGGTACTCAAATCCGGAAAGGTGCCTTTGATGCAATTCGTAATATAGTAAGCGAAGCCGGGAATGAGTTTCCCAAAGAAACCGAGGAAATCATCAAACGAATTACCAGCAACGGTGGAACTCCATTGGTAGTATGCATCAATAAGGAAATAGCCGGAGTGATCGAGTTACAAGATATTATCAAGCCGGGCATAGAGGAACGTTTTGAACGTTTGCGTAAGATGGGTGTAAAGACAGTAATGGTTACGGGTGATAATCCATTGACTGCAAAGTATATTGCTGAGAAAGCCGGAGTAGATGATTTTATTGCGGAAGCCAAACCGGAAGATAAGATGAATTACATTAAGAAGGAACAGGCAGCCGGTAAGCTGGTTGCGATGATGGGTGACGGAACAAACGACGCACCGGCTCTTGCACAGGCTAATGTGGGTGTAGCCATGAATAGTGGTACTCAGGCCGCAAAGGAAGCCGGCAATATGGTTGATCTTGACAACGATCCGACAAAGCTTATCGAGATTGTAGAAATAGGTAAACAGTTACTTATGACTCGTGGTACACTGACCACATTCTCTATTGCCAACGATGTTGCCAAATACTTTGCGATAATCCCTGCATTGTTTATGGTTTCTGTTCCACAGCTTGCGGCTCTTAACATTATGGGTTTGCATAGTCCTGAAAGTGCTATTCTTTCGGCAATCATATTCAATGCCATAATCATACCTGTTCTGATACCGTTAGCTCTTAAAGGCGTTGAATACAAACCGATCGGAGCCAGTGCTTTACTTCGTAGAAATCTGCTTATCTATGGTGTGGGTGGTATTATTGTGCCTTTCGTGGGTATCAAACTTATAGATTTATTCGTAGGACTATTCTTCTAATAATAAAAACAAAAAAGACAGTTATGAAAAATTTGATGAGATCAATCCGAATTACATGGGTGTTTTGTGTATTCTTTTCGGTATGTTATATATTGGTATTATGGATTTTCGCACAATTGGCAGCTCCTGGTGAAGGAGGAAATGCTGAAACGGTAAAACTCAACGGTAAAGTTGTAGGTGTAGCAAATGTCGGACAAGTCTTCACTAAAGATGTATTCTTCTGGGGCAGACCTTCTTGTGCCGGTTCCGGCTATGACGGTACAAGTTCAGCCGGTAGCAATAAGGGAGTAACTAATGAGGAATATCTTGCTGAGGTAGAAGCAAGAATTGATACATTTCTGGTTCATCATCCGTATTTGAAACGCGAAGATGTTCCTGCCGAAATGGTTACAGCAAGTGCTTCTGGTCTTGATCCTGACATAACGCCTGAATGCGCATATATACAGGTAAAACGTGTTGCAGAGGCCAGAGGAATGAGTGAACCTGATGTGAAAGCCATTGTCGATAAAATGGTAGAAAAACCTTTGTTCGGCATATTTGGTCCTGCTAAGATTAATGTATTAAAACTGAATGTGGCTCTGGAAGAAGCGAATCCGACTATAGACTGATTCATGAACTTGATACTGCTGGAAATTAAATGTATATAAATAATGGCAAATAGAGAAGAAAGTGTACGTCATTTCTTAAATCTGATAAAACGCTCACAACGAGGTGCTTTTAAGATCTATATCGGAATGATTGCCGGTGTGGGTAAGACATACAAGATGTTGCAAGAAGCACATGAAATGTTGGACAACGGTATTGACGTACAGATTGGTTATGTTGAGACGCATGGACGGGCAGGCACAGAAGCGCAGCTAAAAGGATTACCTGTTATTCCTCGTAAGAAGATATTTTACAAAGGGAAAGAACTGGAGGAAATGGATTTGGACGCCATCCTTCAGTTGCATCCTGAGCTGGTAATCGTTGATGAACTTGCGCATACCAACGTTGACGGTTGCCGAAATGAAAAGCGCTGGCAAGATGTAATGGATCTTTTAGAGGCCGGTATTAATGTTATATCGGCTGTTAATATTCAACATATTGAAAGTCTGAATGAAGATATTAAAGGCATAGCCGGGATTGAAGTGAAGGAACGCATTCCTGATAAGGTGTTAGAGGAAGCAGATGAGGTTGTGAATATTGATCTGACGGCTGAGGAACTTATCAATCGCTTGAAAGCCGGGAAAATATATAAAACGGAGAAAATACAAACAGCACTTAGTAATTTCTTCAAGACAGAAAATATACTTCAATTACGGGAATTGGCTCTTAAGGAAGTGGCATTTAGGGTTGAAAAGAAAGTTGAAACGGAAGTAATCCCCGAAGAAAAAGCGGTTCACCGGGAATTATACCTTGCTTGCATAAGCAGTAACGCGAAAACCCCGAGACATATCATACGCCGTACCGCACGGCTTGCTTCCCGATATAATACCGATTTTATGGCTCTATATGTTCAGACGCCTTCTGAAAGTCCTGATAGGATCAATTTGTCTGTCCAGAGGCATTTACTCAACCATTTTAAATTGGTGACTGAACTGGGTGGTGAATTGATACAAGTTGCTTCACCCGATATTATACAGGCTATTATTGATGTATGTCATGAACGGCATATTACAACCGTTTGTATTGGGCAACCGACTTTAAATTGGAGTAAGATTTTTAAAATACATCGCTATGGATATTTTCTTAAGAATCTTTCAGCAATGGATATAAAATTGATTATCTTTCCGCAATAAAAAAATGTGTTATGAATATTAAGACAAAATTGACCCTGGCAATAGGAGTACTTGTGGCTATGATTGTACTTCTGGTCTCACTTTCTATTGTAAACTTACAGATTCTGACAGCAACAGAACCCAATAGTCCTGCTGCAGGTCCTGGATTACAACGCGCACTACTTTGGATCTCTACTATTGGAGGCTTTTGTATTGTGATTGGTATTTTCATGCTGACAATCCTTCCTTCTTATTTTAATAAACCGATCAAAAAGATTATCGACGGAATAAAAGATATAGCCAATCATAATTATGATTGTAGATTAAATCTGGAAAGCCATGAATTTGCAGAAGTTTCTGAAAACTTCAATAGAATGGCTAAGCGGTTGTCTGATTATCATTCAAGTACACTGGCACAAATAAAGGCCGCGAAGAATTACATGGAAACCATTATCAATAGTGTGAAAGAACCTATTATAGGCTTGGATAATGAGTTAACCATTTTGTTTATAAATGATGAAGCCTTGAATGTCCTTAATTTAAAGCGCGAAGAGGCCTTACAAAAACCAGCTCAGGATATTTCTATGAGAAATGATTTGCTGAGAAGGCTTATACGAGAACTGATAGACGCACAAAAAGACAATAAAGTCAGTAAAACGGAACCTCTAAAAATATATGCTGACAATAAGGAAAGTTATTTCCAGATGAAATATATGCAGATTAAGAAGTCTGGGAATAATAACTCCGGTTCTATGAACGAGGGATACGTTATTATGCTTAAGAATATCACGGAGTTCAAGGAACTGGATTCTGCCAAGACCACTTTCATTTCGACCATATCACATGAGTTGAAAACACCTATTTCTGCCATCATGATGAGTTTACAGTTACTCGAAGACAGTCGGATTGGAGACTTGAATGATGAACAGAAAGAATTGGCGCAAAGTATTCAGGATAATAGTGAGCGTTTGCTGAATATCACCGGTGAACTGCTTAATATGACACAAGTAGAGTCTGGTAAGCTGCAGCTTAAACCCCGTATTACAAAACCCATCGAATTGATTGAATATGCCATCAAAGCCAATCGGGTACAAGCTGAAAAGTTCAACATACAAATCGAAGTACAGTATCCGGAAAATAAAATAGGCAAATTATTTGTTGACAGTGAGAAAATTGCTTGGGTCTTGACTAATTTACTCTCGAACGCAATCCGTTATTCTCCTGAAAATGGCCGTATTATTATAGGTGTCCGTCAGACGGATGATAATTATATTGAAATGTATGTCCGTGATTTCGGTAAAGGCATAGATCCTCGTTATCATCAGAGTATTTTTGATCATTATTTCCGGGTACCCGGTACAAAAGTTCAAGGAAGCGGATTGGGATTATCCATTTCGAAGGATTTTGTTGAGGCTCATGGTGGCACTTTAACTGTAGAAAGTGAAGTTGGAAAAGGAAGTTGTTTTACATTACGTTTGAAATCATAATCAGCTTTATCTGATCTTATCGCTGTATGAAACCGTTTATAAGCAATTAACAGGTGTGCTTATAAACGGTTATTTTCGTATCATATACTTATTTTATATGCTTCAATCTTACGATAAAGAGTTGCCAATCCTATTTTTAACAGACGTGCCGTTTCTGTTTTATTGCCATTGGTGTATTGCAGCACTTTGATAATATGCATTCGCTCGATTTCAGCCAGTTCAAAACTGTCTTTCACCGGTGCAACCTCTGATTTTCGTCTTTGTAAATCCAAGGGCAAATCTTCGAATGTTATTTGATCTTCGCATACAATCGAACATCTTTCTATGACATTCCTAAGTTCCCGAACATTTCCTTTCCACTCTGCATTTTTTAATATATTGAGCACATCCGGAGTGATTCCAGTAATTTTCTTCTTCAGTTGAGCAGCAAATTTATCCAGAAACATATATGACAGACTTTCAATATCTTCTTTTCGCTCTCGTAACGGAGGCAGGTTTATCTGAAAAACGGATAAACGGAAATATAAATCTTCACGAAAGTTCCCATTCTCTATTTCTTTCTTTAAATCCCTGTTAGTGGCTGATATAATCCTGACATTCACTTTAGTAGGTTTGGTGTCACCTATTTTTATATACTCTCCGGTTTCCAGGACACGCAAAAGCCGGGCCTGCAAATCATAGGCCATTTCTCCGATCTCGTCTAGAAAGATAGTTCCATGGTTGGCTACTTCAAATAGTCCTTTTTTATCTTTTAATGCACCAGTAAAAGCTCCTGCCTTATAGCCGAACAATTCACTTTCCAGCAAGTCTTTACTGAAAGCCGAGCAGTTAATATCTACAATAGGTTGCGCAGCTCTTTGACTGGCTTGATGGATCGCATGGGCAAAAACTTCTTTCCCAGTACCTGTTTCTCCGGTTAGTAATACAGCGGCATCCGTCGTAGAAACTTTCTGTGCCAGTGTTATGGCCTGTTTTAACTCTTTTGACTTTCCAACAATAGAATCAAAGGAATAGGCAACAGAGGCTGGCTTTTTCCCTTTCTTTTTCTCCGTTTCGTCAACAGCGCGATTTATAGTAGGAATAATCTTTCGGTTATCATCTCCTTTGGTAATGTAGTCAAATGCTCCATTCTTGATTGCCTGTACGCCATCTTGAATATTTCCATGTGCCGTTAATAATATGATTGCCGAATCATTGGAATATTTTTTTATATCAAAAATGAAATCTATACCATTACCATCGGGCAAAAACACATCACAAAGAATAACGTCATATTGTTGTTTACGCAGTTGTTGCAATGCTTCGCTACAACAGCTTGCTGTTGATACTTTATAACCTTCTAATTCTATTATTCGAGCTAATAATTTACGAATAGGTTCTTCATCGTCTATTACTAGAATTTGCACCATATGTCGATTGATCTTTATAAATCGTTTTCTTACATACAAAGATACGATTTTATTAAATACAACAAAGCCTGCCCACTGTAGCTGGATGCTGTCCAATATTATTGGATATGCAGATTCAAGATACAGTGTTCAACAGGTTGCAGACTGGATATATTGAATTTAACCTTTTAATAGTTCCTGTTTTTGAGATAGATAACAGAGAGTACTCCAAGCAATATCACATATAAATATTCTGCAGTCCAATATACAGAAAGGGATGTGCTGAAATAGCTTATTGACCATAAATAAATCTGATAGGCAATAATGGTTACTGCCTGGAACATGAAAGTGGTACGTGTAGCACCTGTTCCGGTTACGGCATTCATATATACATAACCCGGTAAGGCAAAAACATAATTCAACAGGGCTACTGTAAATGGCAGCTGGGCTATTTGTAGTAGGCTCTCATTACCCGAATAAATATTGAAAAGCGGATTGAAACAGATTATAGAAAGGATAATAAGTGGGAATCCCACTGTATATCCCAGACGGATAACCCGGTTACATAACGGGATAACCTGATTCTGTTGTCCTGCTCCCAACAGATTACTTACCAATGAGCCGGTAGTTGCTGCCAATGAATTGACAATGACGAAAAACAAGGTGGATATGCTGCGTATGACATTTGTCGCTGCCAGTTCCAACTCGCCCAAATGCTCAATGGCTACGAAGAAGGCAAACCATGAGGCTACACCAATAAACGGATTGAACATGCTCCAGATGGATACACGGTAAACGTGATGGAATATGTTTTTATTAAACTGCCAGTTCAGGCCATAAACCTTTCTGTCCATTTTTCGTAAAGCATGGATAGACAATATTACCAATGAGCATAATTCGGCAAAAGATGATGCTATAGCGGCACCGGCTATTCCCAGATCGAAATGAAATATGAGAAGCCAATTGCATGGTATATTGACCAATACGGCAGTAAGCGCAGCTTTGTTCAAGGGTTTTGTAAGTGTGATACCAACCAGAAAAGAACGCAAGGCAAGAAATGGGAAGGAAAACATCAATCCCCAAATGCGCCAATCCAAATAGTCGATGACAGCAGAATATACTTTCTCTGATGCAATTAGTTTGATCAGAATCACAGGTGAGAATACTTTCGAAATAGTACACAACAGAATGGCCAGTCCTGACAGGAAAAGTAATCCCTGGAAGAATGTCTTGCCTGTTTCCGGATAACGCTGTTCGCCATTACGCCGTGCAATGACAACCTGCAGGCCCAGACTGAATCCGAAGCCGAGCATATAAATGGCCAGATACCAGATTCCGGCTAAGGCAGAAGCTCCTAGTTCTATTTCGCCTACATGGCCTAAGAAAATGGCATCAGTTATGTTTATAAGCTGTTCGATCAGGATGCTCATCATGACAGGAAAGTTGATGAGCCATATGCTTTTATATGTATAATTCATTGTTCAACATGATTAAATGCAACAAGTTCTGTAACCGATGACATAAACTTATTAGCAATGTGATAATTTGATTTAATGGCAAAATAAAAAGATACGGACCTATTCAATAAGCCTATATATTAATAATAGCGTTGATTGAGAATGCTATTTATAATGCGTAGCTATATGCACACTTGCCATTTCATAGGGTTGAACAATCTTTGTTTTTTTCTGTATACGGCAAAGGTAGTAAAAATAGAGATAGATGAAAACTTTCTGTATTTTTATAATCTTCCGTTGTCATTCCATTCTCCGTAAAGGAGCCCTTTTCGGGTATTTTCTATGAATTTATTCAGGCGGCTTTCAAAAAGTTCGGGCTGATTCTTCTTGATTTGAATGGTATCAATTCTGATTCGCCTATATAAATCAGGGAATTGGCAGAAATTGTCCCACACTACCGGGTCAGATTGTAGTCTGTGTAATATTTCCTTGTCTATGATAAAACCATTAGGCGACATATCCGGCAGAACGGCTCTTCCTGCATCGGTCATCAGTCCTAATCGTTCCATTCTACGGCATCTCTCTTTGTTGAGTTCGGACCAGTTGCTTCGCGGCTTTCGTGGACAAAGTTTCTGGGCTGTTACGTCTGCTGCTATTTTCTTTGTGGTGCTGTCTATCCAGCCGAAACACAGGGCTTCTTCTACTGCGTCAATATACCAGAAAGTATTATCATCCGTAGGTCTTCCACGTTTCACGACTACCCAGCATTCTTTCTCCGTTTTATGGTTCTGCATTAGCCATTCACGTAGTTCGGTTCTTGATTTGACATTTAGTAAATTATGTATTTCCATTGTCTGTTGTTTCAATTTGCATTTTACAATGTTGGCTTCCCCGTAAGATGGATTCGCAGATTCATGCTGTTTCTGTTTTCGATTTCAAAAGTAACGAAATATCTTCAATTTTAGTACGGAAAAGAATCTCCAATTATATTCTGCATGATTCCCCTAAAACTATGTATCTTTGAATTTCCGAAAAGTGAACTCTTGTGGAATGATGACAGACGGATTCAGATTTTATAAACCCAGCCCACTGTTGCGGGATTATGTGAGGTATTATTGGGTGTTTAAGAGTGATCAGCCGATTGAGACTTATACTTTCCCAATCGGTTGTCCTCAGATCATATTCCATAAACGAGCTGTTCTGTTGATTCCGGAGTTGGGTACGAGGCAGGACAGACTGACTATTAGCGGACAAGTGAATTTTTCGTCGCATATCAAGGCTGAAGAGAGCGTGGAAATGATTGTGGTCGTGTTTCATCCTTATGCCATGAGTGCCTTCCTTCATGTTCCCATCTCTTTGTTCTACAATACGGAAGTGTCTGGTTATGGGCTGGAGAATAAGACTCTGGATGATCTTGCCGCCCGTGTCCTGGCATGTGAAGATAATGATTCTTGTATAAGTCTTATCGAACAGTGGCTGCTTTCACAGGTAGCGATTAACTTTGCTTCCAAACGTGAGGCGGATATGGATCGGATTGCGGCAGTTGTCCGTCAAATGTATGTTACTCCCAATAGGCCGATTTCCGAACTGGCATCCATCGCCTGTCTGGGCAAGAAGCAGTTTGAACGCCTGTTCCTTGCAGCTGTCGGGATGAATCCGAAAGAGTATGCGCGACTTGTGCGCTTCCAGAAATCACTTAGACTTATGCAGTGCTCGGCCGGAAACATCAGTCAGGCCCAGATAGCTTATCAGTGCGGTTATTCAGACCAGTCGCATTTCATCCTGGAATTCAGGAAATTCAGTGGATATACTCCTTTGTTGCTGGCTACCGTATGCAAACCGTATTCTGATTTGTTTACTTCACCCGTATAATGTCTCATTTGTTCTATCCTTCGTTACAGCTTCGCTTTATTTTTGCTTCTTTGATTTAAGAGATACAGAAATGAAGAAAGAAGTAAATCCCGCAACGACAACACGTGCCTATGCCTACGAAATGTGGATGCAGGCTCCTATGCCGATGGTCACGTTTTTCAGAACGCTTGATGTGACAAACCTTGTAAGAACCAGTAAAAGAAAAGGACTGAAACTGAATATGCTGATGTGTTGGTGCATCGGCAAGGCTGCTTCTGGCATCAGAGAATTCTATCTGCTTCCGGTCGGCGACAAGCTGATTCAGTATGATACAATTGCCGTGAATACAATTGTGGCCAATAGAATAGGGGAAATAAGTTCCTGCGACATTCCTTTTTCGGCAGATCTGATTCAATTCAATCATGACTATATCCGGCTGACCAAGCAAGTGGCTGAAACCTGCCGAAACCATGATTTGACGGAGAGCATGGTGATCGGCACTTCAGCACTCGTACACTACGAGATAGATGGAGCAGTAGGCATGTATAGCGGTATTTTCAATAATCCGTTCCTGATATGGGGAAGATTCAAACAACGTATTTTCCGGAAATACCTGACTGTTTCCTTCCAGTTCCATCATACACAAATGGACGGAGCTCATGCCGCACAGTTTTTGGAGGAACTTCAACGGGTGATGGATGATTGTTTAACGAAATAGTATGTTTAAGGATAGCGCTCGAAATTTAACGAAACAGGGATGTTATTTGTATAAGCTGGCATTGTTTAAAATATAATTTCTATCTTTATGAGAATAATATATTGTTTGTTATAGGTATAATATTAGATCTATGAATAATATAATAGCATTTAATACATTCAATGCTCTATGATGTGGTCAAGCTAAATTAGAGTCTAAAAAACGGAAAAGGATATCCCAAAAGGATAAGTTTTGAATGGATTTATGTATTTACCGATTTTGATTGACTGAAAGAATTTTGATTAATAGGAGAGTTTATTACAACTGGATTTTGAAATAGTAACATCAAAGTTATTCTTTGATGAAATTAAAAAGGATAATCAAAGCAATATGTAAAATAAATAGCTCTAAAGAAAATGGATAGAATAAGACTATTTATTGAAGAACTTTCTAGGGAAAGATCAACACCAATGCTTACAAACGTGTATTCTTCCAACGTGTCTTAGAGTGATGTTTGCATAGAAAATCTGTATAATTACCTTCAACGGATTAAGTATAATAGCAATAAGGTTATGCTGATTGGAGGAGCTACTGGTTATCATGGGTGTAGACTGTCAGGAATAGCATTTACATGTGAAGAGAACTCTACTGAGGAGATAATATCAGGAATCATGGGTAAAGGGTTGGGATATTTGATTTATTCAAAGAGAAACCCAAATAAAGAACAGTCTGCTTCTATTGTATGGCTAATATTGAAAGATTGGTATAAACTTCACGGTTCAGTTCCTTTATTATGGAATATATGTTCTTTTTATCCACATAATAGAGAGGATATCTTGAGTAGCAGAACACCAAAAATAATGAGATAGAAATAGGTATGAAATATTTTCTTAAGCTTATAGATCTATTTGAAATTCAATATATAGAATGTATCGGCAGGAAATCAGAAAAAACGATTAAAAGTCTTGGACTTAATATTAAATGTGAGTATCTTCGTCATCCTTTTTGTGGAGGTAAGATGAAGTTTATAGATAATATAAAAAATTATATGGAGAAAATTTAATATAGAAATTTTATTTTTAGCATAATGCAGTTATTTTTACAGTTATGAAAAATTTATATATCTTAGTAAGATAATAAACAATTGAGAACTTAAATCATGAAAAAGAAAATTAGAATGCTGTCTAGTAATCGTTATAAATTAAAAGAGGTGCAAGACTTTTTAAAAGATTATGATATTGAAATTGTGGGAAATGAAGTTAAACTAGAAGAGCTGCAAACAGAGAATTTGGAATCTCTAGTTAAGGATAAAGCTTTAAAGGCTTACAGAAAGGTCGGAAGACCTTTAATAGTTGAACATACAGGTTTGTTTTTAGAAAAAATAAACGGATTGCCAGGAGGGCTTACTCAAATTTTTTGGGATAAATTAGGTGTTAAGAATTTTGCTAAAATATTTGGTGCTCCTGATGATAGTTCAAAAGCTGTTGCTAAAACTGTTCTATGCTACGTTGATGGGAAGAAAATTAATATTTTTAATGGAGAAATAAAAGGATATATAACCAATTCTCCAAGAGGTGAATCCTCTTTTCAGTGGGATTGCATTTTTATTCCAGAAGATTTTGATAAGACTTTTGCAGAAATGGAAATTAAAGAAAAGAATAAAATAAGTATGAGAGGGAAAGCATTAGATGAATTTGTGAAATTTATAAATGATATTGAATTGAAATGAAAAATTTGGAGGAATTGAAAGAAGCTGTCACACAAAAGAACGTGATATTATTTGTTGGTGCGGGTGTCTCAAAAAATTTAGGATTGCCTAACTTTAGTGAGTTGATAGATAGTGTTGCTGAATCATTAGGTTATGACCCAGAAATTTTTAAATCTTTATCCAATTATCAGTCTTTATTGGAGTACTATAAAATAAAGAAAAAGTCTATTGGAGAATTAAGGAGTGATATGGATATTAAATGGCATAAGTCAGATATTAAAATTGAAAATTCTGAAATCCATAAACTTATCGTACAGTTAGGTTTTCCGATAATATATACAACAAATTATGACAAATGGCTTGAAAAAGCTTTTGAATATTATAAAGAGAAATATACGAAAATAGTAAATGTAAAAGATTTTACAGAAATAAAAGCAGGAGTTACTCAGATTGTAAAGTTTCATGGTGATTTTTCTGATGATGATTCAATTGTATTGACAGAGAGTAGCTATTTTGAAAGACTGGAATTTTCAAGTCCTTTAGATATAAAACTAAGATCGGACATGCTTGGTAAAACTATATTATTTATTGGTTATAGTTTAGAAGATGTCAATATGAGATTTCTTATATATAAACTTAATAAAATATGGAGTGAATATAAGGAGTATCGTCCAAAGTCATTCATATTTTTGACAAAACCTAATGAAATAGAAGAGACTGTTTTAAAAGAACGTGGGATAATATCTTTGGTATCAGATTATGATGACCCAAGTAGAGGCTTATTAGATTTTTTAAGTTCTTTACATTGTGGAATAAATAACGATATTTGTTTAAATTCCGAAATATAATAGAAGGAAGTATATATTGAGATGATGCTTCTTTCAATGATGGAGGAGTAAAATAATTAAATCTCCAGTTCTATTTTTGAGCTGGAGATGTGAATAGATAGTAATAACTGATTAAAGCTAATAATAATATGAAAGACAATGATATTTATTTTGATTTTAGACAAACTGATTATTCAGATGCCGCAGTACGTAATGACAGCGAACTTGTAAATAAAGTTCAAATGAAAAAAATGATGGAACTTGTTGATGGACAAATTAAGAAATCTAGAGAATTTAAGTTGCCTAACAATAATAAATTTGATAATCAGCATGTTCATAATACAATCTCAATATTTGGGAATAGAGGGGCTGGTAAGACAACCTTTCTGCAGACTACATTAGATAAAATAGCCCGGTTATACGGGGAAGAAGTGGTTTTATTGAAAGTATTAGACCCTTCTTTGTTGGATTGTAAACAACATCCTTTTATAAGCATAATTGCATCCATCCACGAATTAGTAGAGGAATGTATTAATAAAGATTATCTCAACAGAGGAGATATATCTAAAACAGATAAAGATAAATATGATTCTTCATATAAGAGTCTTTTGAAAGGTTTGCCTTTTATTGATGGTGTTGGTAGTGTGAATGGTTATCAGGATTGGGATGATGATTTATATGTTTCAATGCAAGGTATGGAGAAGGCTGAGGCATCAAATAATCTGATAGATAACTTTAAAAAATATGTATATAATGCTTTAAAAGTTCTGGATAAGAAATGTTTTATAATACCTTTCGATGATATAGACACTAATATTAATAAAGGATTTGAGATTTTAGAAGTAATAAGAAAATATCTTATTACTGAGCAGATTATAACCATATTGACAGGGGATTTAGATCTTTATAGTAAATTAGTGAGAAAAGCCTCTTGGGAAAGTTTTAGCAAAGACTTTTTAAAAAAGGAATGTGATTATTCAAAAAGAAATCCAGATGAGTTCTCACATATGATTAATCATTTGGAGAATCAGTATCTTTTAAAAGTTTTGAAGCCGGAGTATAGAATTCATCTTAAGACTATTAGAGAGGTAATAGAAAGTAAAAACAGCGATATTATTGTAAAATTTAATAATCTCGACACTAGTTTTACAATAAATGAATGTTACACTGTTATTCTCGCTAGAATTGGATTTGAAATTAAAAATATTCGTGTAACTAATCAAATAATATATTTTTTTGAAGGCCTGTCTATTAGGACACAAATGAGACTACTCAAATTATTATCAATCTATTACGAACAATCGCTTGATGAAAATACGTTTGTACATGAGTTTATTAATATATTTTGGACTGATATAAAGCAAAAGTCATTGAATGCAAAAAGCTTAGTGAATGATGATAGATATTATCCTGTAGAAATGATGAAGTTTTTAATCGATACTAAGTCTTTGAGTGATTGTAGTGATTTTATGCCTCATACTAATGATGATATTCTAAATAAAGCTCTCTTGGCTATTAGTGCTCAATTTACAAAACAAGCTGAGAACTCATGTTTTATGATATTTGATTATTGGGTAAGAGTATGTTATATTAAGTATGTCGTGGAGAGTCTAAAAACTGAAGATAATACAAATATGCTTGATGAGATCGTTAAATTTAGTTCTATATTAGAGCATGATGATCTTACAAAATGTATAGGATTGGTTGAGGCATATAGTAGGAGTATATATAAATCACAGTCTTCTTACAATAAGGCATTGTCTGGAACAATTATTATAAAAGAAAAGGTCTCAAATATGAATAATCCTTATACTGCTTTTTTGGATATAATTTCACATGGTACAATAGATCAATCAAATCATTATATCAGATATGTATCAATATATAAGCTTTTTGCAATATTAAGAGACTTTTTGTTTCACTCTATAGAGAATCAAAATTCGCATGTCTTAAAGGATGAGTATAGTGATTATTTATTTCTATTAAGGAAAATATCCCAGTTTAGAGGTTATCTTGAACCTACTTTTACAAAAGATAAATATGAAGTAAAAATAAATAATGATGAATTTGATCCTATATTGTGGAACCAAAGAATGATGACTCCACAATGGTATGATCTTTCGCGGAAACTTATTAACTGGAGTAAGAAATATTCATCTAATAATATGAATATCATTTATCCTCAATTATTAAACAGAATATTTACTCGGACTTTCTTTACTATGATAAACATTGATAATAGTTCTTCGTATGTAAATCTAGGTCAAAAAATTAATGCTTATATAATTGCTTTTTTAAATTCTGTTTTGGTTGAATGTTCCTTTGATTCTATGATGGATAAAGAACATAATATAGGACTCATAATTGATAATACAAAGAAAATCGAATACGTATTTAAAAGTAATTTGTATAGTTTGGGACATCTGAATGATTTTAACTTTCTTTACTGGCTTATTGATTGCCCGTTACTCAAATTATTTATTGATCCTGTTTTTTATAATCTTATAAAAGTTAGTGAGAAATCAGAAGATAGTAGGAAAAAACTGGATAAGAGTTATATTGAAAGAGAACAAACTTATAGGTTAAATTCATTACATAGAAAATTGGATGAATATAATGAATTGTCAGAAAATTTAATAAAAGCTATAAGATGGTCTGATGAGTTACGGATGAAAACAAATTTAGATAATAAAAAGAATAATCTTACAAGACTTATATTTTCATTGGAGCCTGTAGAGGATGAAATAATGTTTCTTGATATTAATATGTCAAATAACATTATTTTTTCTAAGATTGAAAAATTGTCAATAATGCTTGAAAAAGTTGGTTTGGCTATTAATGATTTAACAAAACAAATAGAGTTAGTAGAGATGTTTTTAGATAATAATAAGGTTATTATGGTAAAAGAGCAGCAAATGAAAGAAGACGAAAAGAATAAAGACTTTTATTATAGATTTTTTAATTTCTTGTGTGAAATAAAATTGAATAACAGATGAAGGACTAAATTAATGTATCATGTATCCAATTGCAATAAAACTTTTATCTGATAATGAGAGCCTTTTGGAATATGAGCAATATGCTAATACAAAAGACTATATAATTTCATTTGACCATGTAAAAAGACGACTTATCTCAATAGAAAGAATGTCGGATATAAAGAAAAATGATAATTTTTATGAGGATATGGGACAGATTCAAATGGATAAATATAAAAGTCTTGCCCATTTCCTGTATAAAATGCCACAACATATATCCAATGATTTATTATGTAATATTGGGAATTGTATCTATATAAAGAAGGAAGGATTTAATGTTTGGATGGATATACTTACTTATATCCCTCCAACGATCCTTATTGCTGGATATATTTATGGCAACATGGAGTATTCTTTATCTACCATGTCTTTGAAAGGACTAAAAAGCTTGATAGAGAAAAGAATTAGTCAGTTTAAATATACATCTTATCCTGTAGTATATTTGCCGGAATTGAATTTCTTAACGAAAGAAGTTGGGCTACATGACTTGCATATACATTTGAATGGTTCTACGGAGTCGGATATAGTGTGGAATTATATGCTTAAGCACCCATATAGAACTATAAGAAATTATGCTGATGAATTCAATAATAAACATTCTGTCAGGAAATTGGCAGAGCAGACAACTTTAAATTTTACACCGGAAAGGTTTGGTAAGAGATTGCTTGAAGCTAAAAAGATACGTTCGTATATATGTAAAGTTATTTCAAATAAAATCAATGGTGTAGATGGGGGTGATATTGCTGATGATTATTCTGTTATTAATATTTGGGGTATGGATAAAACTAAATCTTTTTCTCCGATAATTGATGAAATATTGTTCTATTTATATGTTTTTGATTATCTGTCACGATATGAGAATGATTTTATAGCGTGTAAATTTCATCATTATCTTTTAATTAAGGGAATAATACATCGATTATCCGTAATGCAATGCTCGCAATATGGTTTTACCCAGTTTCAATATATAACTGAAACTCCTTCAAGATATGGCGTAGAGACAAGTTACAAAAATCGCTTTTTACAACTTTCAGGTGCAGGTGATAATAAGTATTTATCTTTTATTGAGGGGAGGTTTTCTCCTGGAAAGAATAAATTTGAGATAAATAATCTTGTGCGAAGAATATATAAAGGGTTTAATGAGGCTAAAGTAGAAACTGATTCTCGTTTACTGGATGATGTAGAATTGTACTTAGTTGCGCATTTTATAAAGAAGAAAGAGAAGAAGAATGTAAAGAATCTTCCAGTAAGGCACAGAGATTTAAGAACTGATTTACGAAAGAGGGCATTAGCTTTAGTACAGTATATCATGACTAATAATGAATATGGAAGTAAAATAAAAGGAATAGATGCTGCCGCAAGTGAATTTGATGCAGGTCCGGAAGTCTTTGCACCTATATTCAGGTTTTTGAGAAAAAACGGAATAGCCAATTGTACTTTTCATGCAGGTGAGGATTTCAAGCATATAGTATCCGGTATTAGAAGTATTTATGAAGCTGTTCTTTTTCTTGAATTAAGACATGGTGACAGATTAGGGCACTGTACAGCTATAGGTATTGAACCGCAATTATGGATGGATAAGACCGGATGTAAATGTATAATTTCGCAAGGAGAGTGGCTTGATGATATGGTATTCTTATGGTTCTTAATAAAAGAAACAAAAGAATCTCGTTTGCAACAATGTGTCCCTTTGCTAGAAAGCCAGATTTCAGAATTCTCACATAAAGTATATGGAAAAATATTTCCTCCATATATTTTGTCTGAGGCATGGAAATTAAGAAAATTTGATCCATTTCTTTATATGGAAGAAAAGAATTTCTCAGATTTTAATCCTTTTATAATTGAATCTTATGAAAAAGATAAAGAGATAAGGCAGATGTTTGAGAATGAAGATATGAATGAAATAATGAAGATTTATCATAGAATCTCTTTCAATGCCAATGATGAATATGACAAGCTGATTGAAATAGAAAGTGGAAGAATTCTTAATCCAAATGAAATATGTATCGTTCAAGGGATTGTTTTGGATTTTCTTAATAAAAAAGGTATTGCAATAGAAACTTTGCCTACAAGTAACCTAAGAATAAGTTATTATGACGAAATAAGGGAATATCATTTGAAGAATTGGTTGAATAATACATTGTCACATTGTACTCCTCCTGTTGTTTTAGGTACAGATGATCCAGGTATTTTTTCTACTAATATTTTCAATGAATATGCCCGTGCTTATTTGCATCTTGAAGAAAACAAATTATCTTCGCATGAAATTTATAATATGATGTCTTTTATACATCGTAATAGTATAATATATAAGTTTAGTGGTAATGACTGATGAGAAAAGAGCAGCTGTAGCATTTATCTGTGGAAACAAATATAGAAACTTTGTTGCAACCAGATTGTTTGACTATAACCGCAACAAATATATTCCATATAATATTCAGAAAAACATGTATGGCTTTAATATGTTTGATTATGATAGGAGCTCTTATCTCAATGGTAATGATGGTCAAATCTTTGATTTTGCAACTAACTCATATATACAGATAGTATATAATAATTTTTCCTTTTCTGGATTCGATTATCAGTCTGGGACTTCATTTAATGGTATTATTAATAATGAAAGTGTATCGATTTATGATTATGAGAATATGAGGTATTATAATTATCATATTCAGTAGTACAATAGATGTCTTGACCTGAGGATGTTGACCAAATCAAAATGTTATGAAAGAGTATAAGACACGGAAGAATGAGCGATATGATTAAGAAGTGATCCGTCTTTATACTGAATTAAGTTATTGTATCGGACATATATCACGAATATTTTAGCTCAGTTTCTCAAAATCCAGATATCTTTTCCTGAATTTCTCATAAACTGAAGCGTAAGAACTTGGAAGTGTGTGAATCATCGTATTCACAAAGTCTTCCAGTGTCACTGCGCTCAGCTTATAGGAGTATTCCGGCTTCAGGAATTTTGTCACTGATTCGATTTCTTCTTCTGTGGAAGGATGTTCTTTGGGTGAGATCACTACCGAATACGAATCCTGTAGCTCTTCAACTAGCCGATATCGTTCTGTAAGTAAAAGATTCCTGTAAATCTGTGTGAGTTTTACTTTCCCTTCCGTGAGCAGTTTCTCAAACGCCGTATCGAACAGGTCGGTATCGATGAGCATCTGTTTCTGATCCTTGCAGTTCCGGGCTTCATTGACTCCGAGTACATCTGTATATTTTGTCTCGATAGCGATAATATACTCGCGGCCTTTGTCGTTTTGGAATTTGATATAGGCATCCATAGCCGACTTGTCTTTGGTGTATTTCTCTATGGGTGTCGGGATAAATTCCAGCCCGATTTCAGTTACCTCGAATATCGGGAACTGCTTGAATACTGCTTTTATGGCGGGCGTTATTATTGCCGGTTCCTGCTTTAGAAGTAACATCAGGGGATAAAACAGATTGAATGCCATCGGCATACTCGATAGCAGGTTGTTGAAGAGCCGAAACTCATCAATCGTCTCGTTTTCCTTTCTGTTCTTAACCCGGTATTTGGCATATTCGAAAGTTTCTTTCATCAGGAAGTTCTTTCCAGATATTTCGCCTCCATTGATCATGTTCCCATATTTCAGCATGGAGAATCTTGTCGGTCCGACTCCTTCCTCTTCACCGATTTCTACTCTATACATCGACTGGAGCAGCCTCGCTTTTCTGGTGAAAGCATTGTCGCTACTGCATGGTTTGCCGTATCTGGTTATGTCTTTTTGATTACTCATGCTATTTTCTTATCCGTTTCTTGTTTCAGTTTTTATATCTTCAGTTGTGCCTTTTCTTCTTTGGAAAGATATGATTCTGTAAGTGTTATCTGTAAATACCAACTGAAAAGTGCACCAGTAACAGACAAAGGAACAAAAGAAAGCAGACTTAATCAACAAGATGAATGGAATTTGAACTTCTTTAACCCTGAAGAGGTTGTCCGGTTTCTATTGATAAGAAAAGTTCTTTTCATCCGTGAAACAGAAGAACAAACCTGACTTCCCGGAAGCGGCTGATAAAATAACCAGACTTCGGGGAAGCCGGAATCATTACAAGACAGGATTTACACGCCGTCATCTTCTTCCTCATCTTTATCGACGGTGAAGCGGGTGAACACGTAAATATGGCTTCTCAATATGGCAAGATGATATATATTATCTCCTAAAACCTCCCTTTTCCCCATATCTCAAATTCTAAACAGGGGTTCACACACTCCTATATATCAATAATATTCAGTAAATTACTGTGAAGGGTGTGAAACCACCCGATATAAATTACCATAACGGGTATGGATGCGTTCTATATCGATGGCCGATAGGGTTTGTGCCATACGTTGGACGGATATGTTACGCATTGACTCCGGACTTTTCTGTTTCAGTCGGCGGTAGATTTCTGCTGCGGAATATGTCTCGATAGATTCGCCGGGAAGAGGTTTGTGATAATAGCGGTTGAAGACATCTTCTTCGGCAGAAATCCGATAAAAGGATTGGTTGACTTTTTTCCAGGCAGCTTCTTCTTCCTTGTTCATCCAATGTCGTTCACCTTGGTCCAGCAGCGTTTTCAGTTGGGCATACAGCTGGGCATGATCAATGGGAGATGAATCTATTTCTTCATTCACTTCTATACACAGGAAACGGCGGCTTCCAGTTGGATCCGTCAGCAGTTCTTTCTGATTGGAAGTTCCGATGAAGGAGGCCACGCGCGGCAATGAAGAAAAGTTTGACTGATGAGATTTACGGATGTTCAAGCGTGACATCTGTAATAGGTTCTTCAGCAGTGGTCAGGTATGTACACACTTTTCTATGTCGGACATAGGCTATGCAGGAGCCGTACTGGCATTTATAACATTTATCTATTGGAATAAGATTATCAAAAAGAAGATGAAAGAAAAGGTAGTTTGTTGTTAGCAATCTTTTAGCTGTTGAATTACATCATCCAGATATTTCTTACCGATTGGAAGTACCTTTTCATCTTTAGTCAGTGTAACTTCAGACCGCGAGAAACGTGAAATGCGGCAACGGGATACTAAGAACGAGCGATGGATTCGGATAAATTCTCCTTGCGGTAATTGTTCTTCAATTGTACGCAGAGGCATTTTGGAGAGCACGGACGTACCATCTGCAAGATGTACCTTGACGTAATTGTCTATAGATTCAATGTACAGAATCGTATCTATAGAAACGGTTACATTCTTATATTCCGATTTTAATATGAATTGACGTGTGGCAGATTCGGATGTGCGGAGCAAATCGTTCATACGTAACCATTGTTCTGCCTTTTGCATGGCGCGGTCGAAACGTTCGTAGAAGTATGGCTTGTGTAGGAAATCCACAGCATTTACTTCAAAGCCATCCAATGCATAGTGTGCGTATGCGGTGGTGAATATCAGGCAGCAAGATGAAGGAAGCAGCCTGGCCAGTTCAATGCCGGACGTACCGTTCATCTCAATGTCGAGCAGTACGATGTCGGGCAACCATTCACGGATACGTTGCATTCCCATGCGTGGCTTGCTATATGTTTCCAGCACTATACCTCCACGACGTTCACAATACCGTTCTATGATATTCAGTGCAATGGGTTCGTCATCTATAGCTATTACTTTCATGCTGTTTCTTCCAGTTTTATTTCAAGTCGGATACGGAATATCCCTTCATTTCCCTGTTCAATGTCTAAACGGTGGCGGTCGGGATACAATAATTCAAGCCTGCGACGGCAGTTCTTTATACCCATTCGTCCGGAACTTTTCACTTCACGGTCGAATGTAGAGTTCATTACTTCAAAATATAGTTTATCAGCCTGTTGGCTAAGTCGGATATGTATAAAGCAAGGATCGTTGGAAGATATTCCGTATTTAAACGCATTTTCCACGAATGTAATAAGCATCATAGGGGGAATAGGAATTTCTTCCCTCTCCACATCGTGTGTAAAACGGACGTCTGCCAGTTCATTCAATCGTAGTTTCTGAAGAGCTATGTATTGTCCGATATAATCCACTTCTTCCGCCAGAGGAATAAATTCCCGGTTGGCATTGTTGTACATATACTTGGTCAGGTTGATAAAACGTTCAAGAGTTACCTCTGTCTTGTCAGACTGGGTAATAAGCAATCCGTAGAGCGTGTTGAGCGTATTGAAGAGGAAATGCGGATTTATCTGTGCTTTATAGAGTGCGAGCTCCGCCCTGTTACGCTCATATTCCATTTCTGCCCGCGCCAGCTTTTGTCTGTATACTTCTTTTAGCATTCCTACAGCAAAACAAAAAATGACAACCAGAATGTAATGTAGCCATATCGCCTGTTGGTTCTGCCTGATTCCCCAATTGGGGTACGGAGAAATCTCACGTTGTTGCTGATGGACGTGGTAAAGTGGTGATGTTATTTCGTAGGCTGAAAAAAAGAAGGTGACAGACAGCGAGAGTAGCACCGTTATCAGTGCTACCACACGCTTTTTGCCTTTCAGAAACAGCCTGGGAATAATGAAGTATTTGTATAAAAAATAGGTAACATACAGCCATCCGACAAACGAACAGAAAAATAAAGGATATGTGCCCCACCATCTTTCCACCGGGAATGCGTATATTACCAATGGCAATAGGATGAAGCAGAATGCCAGATCGATGTAAAGCGTTGCATTTTTCATCAGACTTTCATTTTTATAAACTGTTTTTTCCTTGAAAAAGGGATGCTTATTATTTATGTTGCTCAAACAGCCAATCCTGCACACCTTCTATGCCGTATGCCACGAACCATGTGGCGCGATGATTGCCGCCTGTAAGATGGGTAAACAGCAGATGGTTGCCTTCAGCACGCATTTTGTTTGCTTCCTCGGAGAGTTGTTCCTTGGGCAACGTCATATCCCATGTTGCTTCTGTTACCTTGCTCCCTTGACTACGCCACAATTCTACGGCTTGTCCTTGTAATGAATTGGACGAAGTATCGCCTTCGCATGAAATGATCCAGATGTTCTGTTTGTCCAACGGTCCCATTAGGGAAGGATTCCATTTTCCTGCTACAAGTAGTGCACCGGCAAACAGATCCGGCTCTTTTAACATCAACACAATGGATGACATGCATCCCATTGACTGGCCTGTGGTATAAATGCGTTTCGGGTCAATGGAATATTTAGTCTGGAGCTCTTTTAATAAAGCAATGGTAGCATCAAGGTGGTGGCTGTAGTTCCAGTTATCATCTACCGTAATGACCGGATACTCAGGGGCAACAACGATGCACTTATGACGTGCTTGTGCTTCCGGCTCTGCCCACGAAGTCGCACCGTTCCCCTGATAAAGTGTGTGCGTGACGTCTCCGCTGGCCACTCCCGCATCGTGGATGAAGAGTACCAGAGGATATTGTTCAGCCGGATTATAGTCTTCCGGCAAGTATATATTATAAGGTAATACTTGTCCGGTGTACGGACTTATAAATTCTTCTTGTCTGAAATCATCTGCAACGAGGCATTTCTCGGAAGTACTTTCTATCGGCAAGGTGTTTGCCTTGTAGGTTTTTCCTGCACTGGTTTTTATATCGGCGATTTGCGTTACTACAGCATTACCGGGATATTTGTCATTTCCCCCAGTGCTCCATCCTGCACGTAATCCCGGACCTCCCTGCATGCGATCGCGTTCCTGTTTCTTTTCTTTGTCAGCCTCGGTAGGCATTTGAGGCTGAGCATTCAAATCTACTTCTGCCTTTACTTCAATGATGACATACTGTCCGTCTGCTCCTTGTTGCGCTCGTTCGGGAACATTGTTGGCATATATGCGTGTCACCTCCTTATCTTCTACACGATAACTTTCGGCAGAAAGACTTTGGTTGCTAATAGGTGTGTCGTATTGAAGTACAACGGTTTCAACTTTTCTACCGTCTCCTAATACGCGACTTATCGCTGTTACAGACTGCAAGTGTTTGTCACTTATGGAGTTGTTTTGGGCTTGTACCAAGCCGAGGATTCCTGCCAGAACCATTGTGATAATTGTTCTCTTTTTCATAAATGCAAAATATAAAATTCTTGTATCTGTCTCATTGACTGGATAGTGCAAAATTACGCTCTTTTATTTTGAAAACAAAATTCCGTTCCATTCGTTCACCACCAAAAATCGGTTGTTGACCCCCGTTCGTGCGACAAGATAGATTTCTCTTATGACAGATGGCTATTTTTGTGACAACGAAAACAGAATTAAACCATAGTTGGAATATTATGTATTATAAAACTTTGTTGATTGTTCTTGCAGGTTTGTCGATAGCTTCCTGCAAGAGTAGGACGGTAGAAGAAGAGACGTCCGATTACAAGACTCTGACCGTGAAACTGGAAAACCGTACGTTGATGCAGGGGTATAGTGCCCGATTGGATGGGCAACAAGTGGTTGAGGTTCGTCCGCAGGTAAGTGGGCTTATTACACGTATCTGTATAGATGAAGGGCAAAAAGTACGAAAAGGACAGGTCTTGTTTGTCATTGACCAGGTGCCTTATCAGGCTGCATTGGCCGAGTCTACAGCTAATGTGAAAAGCGCAGAGGCGAATCTGGCTACCGCAAAGCTTAATCTTGAAAGTACTGAAGTGTTACGGGAAAAGAACGTGGTACAGGACTACGACCTCAATACCGCCAGAAACGAATTGGCTGTTGCAGAGGCTGCATTGGCGCAGGCGCAGGCACAGGAAATGAGTGCCCGCAATAATCTTTCGTATACAGAAGTGAAAAGTCCGGTTGACGGTGTCGCTAGCATGATTACCTATCGTGTAGGAGCGTTGGTGAGCAGCAGTATCAGTGAACCGCTTGTAACATTATCGGATGATAGTAATGTGTATGCTTATTTCTCGTTGAATGAGAGTCAAATAACATCATTGACAGAACAGTATGGTTCATTGGATGAGTTTATGAAGAGAATGGATAATGTAGAATTACAGATGGCCGGAGGTAAGATGTATGGCGAAAAGGGGCACATTTCAGCCGTGAGCGGCATTGTCACTACTGGTACAGGAACAGTAGTATTGCGTGCAGATTTTCCTAATGATAGGGGATTGCTGCGTAGTGGAGGCAGTGCAACGGTTATGGTACCTACTACGTTGGCACAGGCTGTTGTTATTCCGCAGAGTGCCACTTACGAGTTACAGAACAAGACATTTGTTTATAAAGTGGTGAACGGTAAGGCTCAGTCTGCTCCGGTTACGCTTTATCGCCTGAATAATGGTACGGAATATGTGGTAGAGGAAGGCTTACAGCCGGGCGACGTGATTATAGCCGAAGGTGCAGGATTGGTGAAGGAAGGTGTAAATGTAAATATCAAGCAAGGAAAGGAGTAAGTCATGACTGTCAAAACCTTTATAGACCGCCCGATATTATCGGGTGTAATTTCCGTTGCCATAGTTATCGTAGGACTTATCGGCTTGAGCCAGCTTCCTATAGAACAGTTTCCTGACATTGCTCCGCCAACAGTAAACGTATCTGCTACATATACCGGAGCCAATGCGGAAACAGTGATGAAGAGTGTCATTACCCCGCTGGAAGAGGAGTTGAATGGTGTGGAAAACATGATGTATATGACTTCTACTGCAACCAATACAGGCTCAGCTTCCATCAATGTCTACTTCAAGCAGGGCACAGATCCAGATATGTCGGTAGTGAATGTGCAGAACCGTGTTGCTTCGGCGCAGGGATTGTTGCCGGCCGAGGTTACGAAGTCAGGCGTAACCGTACGCAAGAGGCAGAGCAACTCCCTGAAAGCCATCTCGCTTTATTCGCCAGATGATTCTTTTGATGCAAATTTTCTGACAAACTATATGAAAATCAATATAGAACCGCGTCTTTCGCGTATTGCCGGTGTGGGCGATGTCAATATCTGGGGAGCCAGTTATTCAATGCGAATCTGGCTTGATCCGCAACGTATGGCCCAGTATGGACTGATGCCCTCTGATATTGAAACGGTATTGAACGAACAGAATGTGGAGTCTCCTACAGGCACACTAGGTGCGGAATCGGCCAATACGTTTCAGTATGTTCTGAAATATCGGGGGCGTTATGAGGAAGAAGAAGACTTTGGTAATATGGTTATCAAGTCTTTACCCAGTGGTGATGTGTTACGCTTGAAGGATGTGGCCCGTATAGAGATGGGTGCCGAAAATTATGCTATGCTCAGTGAGACAAACGGACATCCGGGAGCTAACTGTATGACAGCTCAGACTTCCGGTTCGAATGCGAACGAGATTATTAAAGAAATGGATAAAGTAACGGCTGACATATCCGCATCGTTGCCCAAAGGTATGGTATTGGCTGATATAACGAGTACCAAGGACTTTCTGGATGCTTCCATTGCCAATGTGGTGGAGACATTATTTGTGGCTATACTGCTCGTAATATTGGTAGTTTATTTCTTCTTGCATGATTTCCGTGCTACGCTGATTCCCTCGCTGGCTATTGTCGTATCACTCATAGGCACATTTGCTTTCCTTTATATTGTCGGGTTCAGCCTGAATCTATTGACACTTTTTGCTCTGGTTCTCGTTATCGGTACCGTGGTTGATGACAGTATAGTGGTTGTCGAGGCTGTGCAGGCTCGTTTTGAAGAAGGGTATACATCTGCCTATACAGCTACAGTCGACGCAATGAGCGGATTGTCTTCAGCGTTGATGACAACGACCATCGTGTTCATGGCTGTATTTATTCCAGTGAGTTTTATGGGCGGAACTACCGGTACTTTCTATACGCAATTTGGTTTGACGATGGCGGTAGCTGTAGCTATTTCGCTGCTTAATGCCATGACATTAAGTCCGGCACTTTGTGCGCTTATCATGCGTCCTCGTGCCAATGTGGCCCAAGGTGAAAAGTTAGGATTTTCAGACCGTTTCCATTATGCCTTTGATACCTCTTTCCGGCATCTGCAGCAGAAATATATGACAGGTGTATCGTTTCTTTTTCATCATAAGAAATTTGCTGTGGGGAGCATAGCTATAGCTGTCATTGCACTTCTGGTGTTAATGAGCACTACAAAGACCGGACTTGTACCGCAGGAAGATATGGGAACCATCAACATCAATGTACAGACTGCACCCGGTACTAATCTGGAAGAAACGGGGCGTGTAATGGACGAGGTGGAGAGAGTTATACGGGATATACCGCAGATTAAGATCTATTCGCGTGTAACGGGAAAAGATGCCGTTCATAACCAGTCGGCATCTGCCGGTTCGTTCACTATCCGTTTGAAAAATTGGAGCGAGCGTAGGAAAAAAGGTGACGATGTGAATTCTGTAATGAATGAAATCTATCACCGTACGGATAGTATCAAGGCTGCCACAATCCGCGTTTCTACCAGTCCGATGATTTCAGGTTACGGAATGAGCAACGGGTTCGATCTCTATGTTCAGGATAAAAGAGGGGGCAGTATAGATGACCTGCTGCAATATACCAACAATTTTATTGATGCCATGAATAAGCGTCCGGAAATTTCTCGCGCTTATACGACCTTCGATACCAAATATCCGCAATATCTGGTAGAGGTGGATGCAGCCTTATGCAAACGTAATGACATATCTCCGGCAGATGTACTCAGCACGTTGGCTGGATATGTGGGAGGAAGTTATTCCAGCAACCTGAACCGCTTCACAAAACTGTATCGTGTCATGGTGCAGGCTGCTCCGGAATATCGTCTCGATACGGAAGCTTTGAATAATATTTTTGTACGCAATGGCAGCGGAGAGATGTCACCGATAGCTCAATATCTTACGCTTACAAGAGTGTATGGTTCCGAAAGTTTGTCGCGATTCAATCTTTTTTCCGCCATCAGTGTTTCCGGTACACCGGCTGACGGATACAGTTCAGGTCAGGCTCTGAAAGCAATTGAGGAAGTTGCCAAGACAACGCTGCCTGAAGGGTATGGCTATGAGTTTGGAGGAATGTCACGTGAGGAGGCTTCGACAGGCAATACCACTACATTGGTATTTATTGTTTGCATTGTTTTTATCTACCTAATTTTATGTGCCCTCTATGAAAGCCTGATGATTCCGTTTGCTGTTATTTTGTCTGTTCCGTTCGGGCTTATGGGCAGTTTCCTTTTCGCTAAATTCTGGGGGTTGGAAAACAACATCTATATGCAGACAGGGCTTATCATGCTTATAGGTTTGCTGGCCAAGACTGCCATCCTGCTGACAGAATATGCTTCCGATCGCCGCCGTCAAGGTATGAATATCGCTGCCGCTGCCATGTCGGCTGCCAAAGCACGTTTACGTCCTATTCTGATGACTTCCATGACAATGATTTTTGGCATGTTGCCACTGATGTTTGCACACGGGGTAGGTGCTAACGGAAATATTTCTGTTGGCGTGAGCACTGTAGGCGGCATGTTGTTCGGGACGATTGGGTTACTTTTTGTGGTTCCATCATTGTTCATTGTTTTCCAATATTTACAGGAGTATTTCCAGCCAAAGAAAAAAATAAACAGAATAAAATAGAGACAATATGAAGCACATACATTATTATTTGTTTTTATTTCTCGCTGCTTCCATTCTGAATGGGTGCGGACTGTATACCCGTTATTCGCGGCCAGAGTTGGATATCTGTACCGACAGTCTTTATCGGTCAGCAGTAGTGCAGACGGACAGCTCTACAATTGCTTCAAAACCGTGGCGTGAATTATTTACTGATTCATGCTTGCAAACGCTTATAACCATTGGCTTGCAGCGCAATACCGACCTTGATATAGCACGGTTACAGGTAGAAGAGGCACATGCCGTATTGCAGAATGCCCGCTTGTCCTATCTGCCATCAATCAGCTTGACACCACAGGGAAGCATCAGCCGTTACAACGGTGAGACTAAGAATGTCTATGATATTGGGGTAACCGCTTCATGGGAACTGGACATCTTCGGGCGTGTGACCAATACCAAACGTGCGGCTCTTGCCTCTTTCGAACAGAGTCGGGCCTATGTACAAGCGGTACAGACACAGCTGGTGGCAACTATTGCCGAAAGCTATTATACACTGTTAATGCTTGACGAACAACTTGATATATCCAATGAAACACTGGCTAACTGGACTGAGACGATTGCTACATTGGAAGCACTCGTACAAGCTGGAAAGTCAAATGATGTAGCTGTCCATCAGGCGCGGGCAAACCGGAGTGCACTTGAAGCTTCTATACAGACCATTCGTAAAAGTATCAGTGAAACAGAAAATGCTCTTTCTGCTTTGCTGAAAGAACCGGCTCATACGATTGAACGAGGAACACTGAGTAGTCAGCATTTTTCTGACGATATTTCGGTGGGGATTTCTCTTCAGCTTTTATCCAATCGTCCCGATGTACGACAGGCGGAAGCTGCACTTGCAGAAGCTTTTTATACAACCAATTCTGCCCGTGCGGCTTTTTATCCAAGTCTGACACTTTCAGGAACAGTTGGTTGGACGAACAACGGTAACGGCGTAACCGTTAATCCTGGTAAATGGCTGTCATCGGCTATAGCTTCGCTTACCGCTCCATTGTTTAATAAGGGGACGAACGTGGCTAATCTGAAAGTAGCCAAAGCGCGTCAGCAGGAAGCCGTTCTACAGTTTGAACAATCGTTACTTGATGCGGGAAATGAGGTAAATAATGCTCTTACCGGATGGCAGACTGCCGACAGGCGTATTCGTTTTGATGAGGAACAAATTGCAGATCTTGAGGCTGCAACGGAAAAAACAAAACTACTTGTACGTTATACTTCATATACTTATCTTGAAGTGCTTACCGCTCAACAGTCGTTGCTTGATGCCCGTTTGACATTGGCACAAGATCGTATAGAAAAGATACAGGCAGTCATTTCTCTATATCATGCACTTGGTGGAGGTGTTGAATAGCTGGGTATATTTTTTATTTTGCAATCTCTTAAATACTGCAGAAAGTAATTTGTTATTCAAGTTGTCTGTTATGTTTTTCCGAAAAGCTCAAAAGTTATTGTTTAATATTAAGGCGTTTGTGTATGAATAAGTATGAAATAGAAAAAAATGCAGGTCTAATATGGAATTTGTTGAATACCAGATATTATTGGAGTTATACAGAGTTGAGAACCGAAAGTCATTTGTCTGATATGGAACTCGGAGCCGCTATCGGTTGGTTGGCTCATGAAGATAAAATAGAAATAGATATCGGTAAAGAGAACTCTGAACAGAGGCTTCATTACCCATACTATAACCTGTTTTTTTGATATGTTATAATTTTGAGTAACTGTTGAGTCCAATTGCAATTAAATATTATGCATTGGACTCTATATAATTATTATAAATACAGAATCATTTCCTATTATTATAAAGACGCTGATGATTTTAAAATGAGAGAATTATGATAATTTGTATTTATATGTGGTTAGGATATAAGTAGTAACAACTTGAGGTGTCTGTAAACTCAGCCCGAGATGCTAGATGTCTGTTGTCCGTTAAAACCGTTCTGTGTTCTTGAATATAGCGATCTTCCGTTTAGGAGGTCCTGCTTGACGAATGATGAGAATTCATTTTCTTTACATTTAATCATGTTTTCAAAATAGACAGATTACCATTTGTGTAATGCTTCTTTATCCTTTGGTGTGAGTTGTACCGAATAGATTTCTTTCGGTATGCAGATTCCTTCCATTTCCGGATTTTGTCGCATATTGTGTAGACCATCTGTTACCTGTCCATGGTAGCGAAGGCAGTAAAATGTTTACTGTTCTTTTGTCTTATGTCCTCTACAAGGATGGTGTTTCCTTTATTCAACCTTTTGAGCTCTATGGGAGAAAGCGGTACATTGTCAAGTGTCTGCTGGTGTTACGGTTCCTGCTGTTCATGTCTTTATGTGTTTGGCTTTAAATATACATTTGTAAAATTGTGCCAGATGAATTTCTGTTCTTTCATCAACCCTCCCAAAAACAAAAACTCCGGCTTCCCGGAAGCGGCTGATAAAATAACCAGACTTCGGGGAAGCCGGAATCATTACAGGGCAGGGTTTACACGCCGCCAGCATCTGCGCCCTCGTCTTTATCGACGGTGAAGCGGACGAACACGTAAATATGGCAAGATGATATATATTATCTCCTAAAACCTCCCATTCCCCCATATCCCAAATTCCAAACAGGGGTTCACACACCCCACTATATAGATAGTATTCAATGAATTACTGTGAAGGGCGTGAAACCACCCGATATAAATTGCCATAACGGGTATGGATGCGTTCTATACCGATGGCCGATAAGGTTTGTGCCAGACGTTGGACGGATATGTTGCGCATTGACTCCGGACTTTTCTGTTTCAGCCGACGGTAGATTTCTGCTGCGGAATATGTCTCGACGGATTCCCCGGGAAGAGGTTTGTGATAGTAGCGGTTGAAGACATCTTCTTCGGCAGAGATCCGATAAAAGGATTGGTTGACTTTTTTCCAGGCAGCTTCTTCTTCCTTGTTCATCCAATGTCGTTCACCTTGGTCCAGCAGCGTTTTCAGTTGGGCATACAGCTGGGCATGATCAATGGGAGATGAATCTATTTCTTCATTCACTTCTATGCACAAGAAACGGCGGCTTCCAGTTGGATCCGTCAGCAGTTCTTTCTGATTGGAAGTCCCGATGAAGGAGGCCACGCGCGGCAATGAAGAAAAGTTTGACTGATGTGATTTACGGATGTTCAAGCGTGACATCTGTAATAGGTTCTTCAGCAGTGGCATCTTTTTCTCCGATATTTTGTCGAACTCATCCAAGTTGATTAATCCAAACAGTGCCAGCTTTTGTTCGGCTGCTGCCGGTGAAGCCAAATCAAAGCTATCAGTATAATAAGCCTGTAGTTCGTTTGGTATCAAAGTTTACAAAAGGTGGACTTTTGTAATCCCTGTTGACGGCTGATTAATAAAGGTACCAGCGCGTTGGCATGTATCATTTCTTTCCCTGTCCATTGTGCCGCCATTCCCAACATCCATAATCGGAAACCTTGTATCCAAAGCATGTCGTTCGAAATCCTTTTTGCCAAGTCGGTTACTCTGTCCTGACCATCCCATTGGGGTAAATGTTTCATATAATCCAAAAACGGATGATAGGAGGGAATTTTTTGTTTTGAGACAAAAATAAGCCTATACACTTGCGATTTGCAAATAAATATATAAGAATCTAATCTATTGAAAAACAGTTGGGAATTAATATAAACCTCATATGAAACTCTTGAAAAAACAGTTATATATTATTTAATTCACCAATGTGATGCAATCAATTCATATTGGTAAATTAATCAAATCATATTTGTGAATTAATTAATTCATATTGGTGAATCAATTAATAAATAAGATATAAATAAGAAATATTCGTTAGAAAAATATGAGTTTTCCTGATGTTCTCCATTAAAAAATAATTTGAAAATAAATACCAAAACCTATTTCACTTCCACATGATTTATGAACCTTTGAGAATAACAAGCAGAATAATGAAGTACCGTATATTTTATACGTATTATGAAAAATAGTATGTCAATGATTGTAGCTGGAAGTAAATCGTTTGGTGGGTGGCGTTCTACCCGTCTAATCGGTTTGATGATAAAAAAGCACTCTGAGAAGAGTGCTTTTATAATAAAACTGTGTCGTTATTTGTTGGCTATTTCCCGGAATATCATTTCATTCTCGTTGATTATCAATAGTTTACATCTTAAAAGGTAGACTGCTCAAAAATTTACTTGTTTTTTTGCGAAAAATCGAAGATTTAACGTTTTTTTTCATCAACATCCTCCGAACAGAGGGGAAAAGGCAAAAACAGCCCTTTGGATCCCCGACTGACCCCGTCTGCAAAGATAGGGCATGTCGGGGTTTATTTCGCCAAAACGGGATGTGAAATTGAGGATGGATTCACGGATATTTTTGGATTCCGAGTAAGGTATTTTATGCTTGATCGGAGTGGCCGTTGGGGACCGACCTTTGCCTCGGGTCGTTTATAAGTTTTTGCAGCCAAAAGAGAAAATGGCCGGAACCATTTAGCTATGGCATAGCCATCTCTTTTCTTCCCTCAATTTGACTTTACTTTAATGAACGTATATATGAATACGGGGATAAAGTAAAGGTGATGATTTCATGGAAAAGTGTAGATTTCAAGCCTCAATTTTGATGGAAAAGTGTGTAAAGGGTAAGCATTCGGCAAACCTCGTATTGTGAGAACAGCTAATGCCTGTAACGGTTTCCCGAGTTATGAAAAAGTATTATGATAAGCACAATTTTACCTTTAGCAGGGGCGAAACAAGGAGGAACGTACGCTTTAAATGGTTTTAAGAGGATATTTTGTCATCATGATATCAAAAAACTTGCAGGAATCATCTACCATACAAAATATTTCAGTAACTTTGCTTTCGGTGATTACAGTGATTATTGTTCGTAATTCTTTGTTTTATAGTATTATAAAAACATGGCATTTCCGATAATCGTCAATATTATAAGCGTTTACAATTCGTGTAACTCACGTTGTTTATGTTTTTACAAGAGAATATAGACAGGTAAAAGAAGGATTACTTATGAGATTTCAAATAGAAAATATTGCAAAAATAAAATCGGCAAAAGTGAAATTGAATGGACTGACAGTCATTGCCGGTGAGAATGGGTCCGGTAAAAGTACTGTGGGCAAGATGCTCTTTTCGGTAATTCAGGTACTAAAATCAACTCAAAGTAATAACGTGCAGAAGCAGCATAATCTTTTGCAGAAACATATAGTAAAATTATATACACGTCTTAATAGTCGTTCGCTGCGCATGTCATCTCATTGGGAAAATATGCCTAAAAGCTATCAGTTGAGATCGCAGTTATTAGAGGGAACCTTGAGTATAGAACAATTAAAGGAAAAGATAGAGATACTACTAACAGATATCCCCAATTTGTCTCCTCGAACTAAAGCTAATATAGAGACTGATATTAAAAATATAGAATTGTGTATTAATAATTCAAACAATCGTGCTGCGGTACAGGCTGCATCTATTCAAGACATAATAGAGTCTGAATTTATGAATAAGGTATGTTCTGTAGGCCAAAAGAATGCAGAGGTAGCTTTAGAGGTATCTGAAGATGACAGTGAAGTATATATTAGATTTTCAATATCTGGCGATAAGGTACGAAGAGTGGAGACCCAAGGTGAAGAGTTTCTTGAAGATGCCACATATGTTGAATCTCCACTATATTTACACATGCTAGAAAGCCTGAACAGTTCCATACAATATGTCGAAGCAGAATCGCGTCCGTATATCCGAGGTATGTTACCTACTCATATTAAGGATTTTGTAGAAAAAATGGTTTTTGCAAAATCTTCTTCACCTTTGTTTGAGAATTATTCGACCATTTTGCAAGGAATAGAGAAACGTATTGATGGTGTATTTCATTTTGAAAAAGACACCAATAAATTATACTATCGCAGTAAAGGAAATGAATATTCACCAATTAATACGGCTTCAGGGACAAAGACATTTGGAGTCTTACAATTGTTGTTGCAAAGTAATGTCATAGGTCCGAATCGTATTTTACTTTGGGATGAACCAGAGAATCATCTTCATCCAGAATGGCAGGTGGCTTTTGCGGATGTGATTTTACAGTTAGTAGAGCAAGGCATTCCCATTGTGATAAGTACTCACAGTCCTTATTTTATTCAAGCAATTAGATATTTTGCATCAAAATATGGAGTAGAAAATAGTGTGGATTATTACTTTGCTGAAGAAGTGGAAAATGGACTTTCTACATTACAGGAAGTAACTCATGACCTAAACAAGGTATTTGCAAAATTGTCTCGTCCACTTACAGAGGTTATGAACGTTGATAAAGTAAGAAAACATGATTGATGCACACGTAATCTACGAGTATATAAAGAAATATGCTTCGCTTGGGGACAAGGTATTTTGTGATTTACATAAGTGCGCTAGTCCTGACAAATGTGGACATAAGCAAAATCATTGTATGTTGAATTTTGACGAGGTCAAAGATGCATATTGCCGTAACAAAAGAATTACTCCTTGTAAATCAGCAGATGGACTTACGTATAATAACAATGGAATTCTGTTTGTTATAGAGATAAAGGGTTGGGAATTATATAATAAATACAGCAAACCTAAGACTGAGCAGGAAGTGAAAGATAAAGTCGGTGAGTACGGGTTATCAGTAAAATTATCAGACTCTTTGATAATATGCAAAGATGTCTTGGGGAAACTGGGAGAGATAATCGTTCCTATAGTTTATTTAGTAGTAAGTGATATAAAAAATGAGGGTATTGAAAGCATTGCTAGTAATTTGTCACTTTTGGCAGAAACTTCTTCTAGTTTCTCTCATACCTATGGAAATGAAATTAAATCGCAGCTTTCGAGTATATCTGATATAGATGTCGGATTTGTAGAGAATTGTCAGGAAATAGACAATGAGTTAGGTTCATGGACAAAAGCTAGACAAATTCAATTGGTATAATTAACAGGCGCTGTAAGATATTTTGTGAAATGTAAAATACGGAATTCAAATAGAGTTCCGTATTTTTTATTTTATACCTTTACCGAATGAAGAAAATTACAAAGAAAAGAATCAAGTAGTGCTTGATAAAATATTAAGCAAGGAGTTCCTTAGCCAGTTAAAAACAGAATCCAGATATAAGGAAAACTTACAGCTAAATCCTGTTTCCATTTACACAAAATTTTGGACAATGTCTGCGAGACAGACAATCTTTACCTTTTTTGTATCTCAGGAAGAACATGAATAGTAATGCTACTAATGGTCGCATATATCTGTTACCGAACAATTCCTCTAGGATGTTACTTTGGTAAGTATTATCATATAAAAAGATAATCTTAATTATTGTATATCAATGTCAGCGTTCAAGAGCTGTTATGAGTTTTCGTGGCAAAGAGTCAAAAGATCAAACCGAATATGTTTTTGCTTTTACACTATGTGCTCCGTAACTTACTTCATATCGGCTTTTCTCTAAAGAAATTTGCTGGTCCTCAAGAAAATCCGTAATTTTGTGCTGTCAATTGAATAAAAACATAAAGCTTACAATGCTGCAAAGAAGAATGAACAACTGGAACACCGTATTGGATCGAGGCATAAAATGCCTTGAGAGATTGTCGTGTGTCCATACTTCGGGCATTGGAGCATTCTATACTCTTGGAGACATTTTCCGACGAACGTTTGATAGAACATCGGGGATACGATGATGCTGGTATCCCGCTGAAACGATAAATGAAAACCGTCGGAGAGTCCTTACCAAACTTTTCGACGGCTTTTTCTTTATGCCTTTTGGTGACATCCGCTCGATGCGTCCTTCTCCGTCAATTCCGTCCATGGGCAAAATACAATGTATTATTAACCGCGCAGTGATGCGCATAAATGAACAAAATTATGAATTATAAATTTGATGGAAGCAGGGTGTTCTTTACATCCGACACGCACTTTAACCATACCAATATCATCCGGTTCTGCAACAGGCCCTTCAAAGATGTAACCCACATGAATGAAACGATAATAACCAACTGGAACAGCGTGGTTGGCCCTGATGATATAATATTTCATTGGGGAGACTTTTGTTTGGGAGGTTCTGCCGAATGGATAAATGTACTAAACAGGTTGAATGGAAAAATATATCTTATAGCTGGCAATCACGATATAAAGAATCTCAGGCAGAATTATACGAAGTACTTTGAACAGATAACGATGCAGATGCATATTGAAGTTGATAAACAGAAAATTTATCTGAATCATTGTCCCTTCCTTTGTTATGGAGGAGCTTACAGTGATACATGGCAGCTTTTCGGGCATGTACATACCAGCAGGCATAAAACTGGCAAGGATGTTCCGCGGTTGAAAATGCTTTTCCCGACTCAGTATGATGTAGGTGTAGATAACAATAATTTCACACCGGTATCATTTGCACAGGTAAAGATGATAATAGAGAAACAGATAGAACAATTAAAGGAAGGAGAATGATAAAATGAGAATACAATATATGAGTGATTTGCATCTCGAATTTCAGGAGAATAGCAGATATCTGAGATATAATGAATTGCCTGTAACAGGTGATGTACTGGTGCTGGCAGGAGATATTTTCTATCTCAAGGATAAGACTGCTCCAGTTATGAATTTCTGGAAGTTGGCATCCAAAAATTACCGTCAGGTATTGATTGTTCCTGGTAATCATGAATACTATAACTATTCGGATGTGATGGAACGCGGTTTTCAATGGAAGTGGATGTTGCGGGAGAATGTGGGTTATTATCAGAATCAGGTTGTCCGCATCGATGATACGGACTTTATACTGAGTACGCTTTGGTCGCATATCAATCCGAATGATGAATATTTTGTATGGAAAGGTATGAACGACTTCCGTCAGATTAAGTTTGGCGGGAAGCTGCTGCAAGTGGAGGAATTCAACCAGATGCACAAAATCAGTATTGACTTTATTCGGAAAAACATCGAAGAGAGCACAGCAAACCATATTGTGGTGGTCACGCATCATTTGCCTACACTCCAAGTAGTAGCAGCGCACCATAGAGGATCTGTTCTGAACAGTGCATTTGCAAGTGAGTATGATAATTTAATCGCCAATAGTAGGATTGATGCATGGATATATGGACATTCGCATACCAATATTGATACGGAAATAGGAGGGACCAGAGTAATCTCTAACCAAATGGGATATATTTTTGCAAATGAGCATCTGATGAATGGATTTGAATCGGGCAAGTTTATTGAAATTAAATGAGTACAGCGATGAATGAAAGAAAAATCATAGATAGAAAATACCTTTGCGATTTAGCTAAGGAAGTTGGTCTGACTACATTAGATCTGGAAGCATTAGGCGAAAATCATCATTGGGTAATTGTTGTTGAAGGAAATTTACTGGAAAGGATGATTGAGACTCAGCGTCAGTTTGAGCGTCTTGCCGTGATTGGTGATGAAGAGTGTCGTGGGTTTTATATAGAGGTGCCTCGGCCAACATCAGAAGATTGGGGTAATGCAGAGGAACTGATTGCTTCGGGAGAATACAGTAGCATGGATGCATATCTGTCGGACTGGCTTGCGTTCAATCCGATGGAAACGCGCTGGTTCTATGTAACCTCAAGAAAACACGGGAATAACCGGTCGATTCATGTTACCGACCGGAAATTTACCCACTTTGTTATTTCTAACCGCTCCTCGTATAATGAAAAGGAGTTCGATGATGTTTGTTGCAAGGAGAACCTTACACGTTTTTTCGACTTTTTGAATCTTATGATTGGTGTTATTATAGCAGATTCCGACGGGTTTAATGAGTATGTAGCAAACAATCTGCCATACCAACAACGTACAGGTAGGATTTCCAGAAAGAACCTGGTTTGCATAGTTCCGAGTCTTAGGATTGATGTAGAGGACCGTGAAATGACAGTTAAGGCTTTAGAGGACTCAATACAAGGGTGTTCTTTATCTCCTATAGAGACTATGACCATACGAAAGTATTGTAAATTTTATCGTATTGCTAACGAAGCTTATAAGGCTTACCATAGGAAAAAGGGTATCGGTAGACGTATCAATAAGGATTCAAAAAGGGATCTCCAAAAAATCTCGGATGTGGCTTACTACAAGTATATGAAGTATGTGGATGTGGAGAACCTTTATAACGTCGACAGCCAAGAGGATTTCATACGGTTTGCAACGGATCATTACGGTGAACTTGGGCTTTCACGTTTGAATATCTTAGCTTCAAATATTCAACATCAGGGATGGAAGATTGTTGTTTCCAACAGTTATTCATCAAATGTCGGATTGGCTATGGAGGTGGCTGTTTCCCTATATAAGGCTGATGCTCCATTACATATTTACGATGCAGAGAAACTTCTGAGTATTCTGAAGGAAGAGGATTTTGTCCGACTGGTTCCTGATTCATACCATAACTATATGGGATATCAGGAAGAAGGTACCGTATATGAACTTCCTTGGGAGTATGAATGTTCTGATGAGAAAAACTCTTTTCTTACTTTGGAGCAATATCATGATATTATTTCTCATACCGAATGGGAGTCTGAGAAACGTGTAGAGCCTATTTCTTAATGGAACGTCGTAATTAAAAGTTGGCTTATCTCCATGTTTATGCGTGGTTGATAAGCCATTTTTTGCAATCAAAATTTCAAGAGGGAAATAGTGAAATTGGATATATAACAAATACAAAATATAGGATTTACAATCAATCACTATGATTTGACGATAAGTTTTCTAAGAAAAATTAGTTTTATTCTCAGAAATTGCATAGTTTTGTATTTATAATCTTCATAATAGTGAATATTAATGCTTAAAAATATATATAAATATCATTATAATGATATATAAATTCGGTTTATATGGTAGATTTCTATGAATACTCCACGCCTGAGCTTGTAAGGCTATTAGGCAACAGATTTAAGGAATATAGAATTCGTTGCAATCTTACTCAGAAAGATGTTTCTGAGCAATCCGGTATTGGACTTACAACCATCCACAAATTCGAGAATGGTACAGCTGGCAATATTTCATTGTCAACATTTATTGTGTTGTTGAAAGTGGTCGGTCAGATTAACACTATAGACAATCTTCTTCCGGAGTTGCCTGAATCTCCTTACATGATGCGTAGGGATGATAAAAAGGTACAGCGTGTCAGACACTCTAAATAGCATAAATTATGGTACAGTCGTTAAAAGTAATACTTTGGGGTGAGGAAATTGGTAGATTGGCATGGGATGCCAGACGCAGGTTGTCCTATTTTATGTATAATCCGGCCTTCTTGAAGAAAGGTCTTAATATTTCTCCATTAGCTGCACCAGTTGATGGAGCTAGAGGACTTATGCCTGTATGGGGAGAAGAGGCCAAGATTTATCAAAAATTACCGGCATTTTTAGCAGATTCATTGCCTGACTCATGGGGTAATCAACTTTTTGAATTATGGCGTCAACAGAATCACTTGTCAAACGCAGATATTACTCCTCTTGACAAACTCTCATTTATAGGAAAGCGTGGAATGGGAGCTTTGGAATTTTTGCCTGAGGTTTCAAGAGAGCGTAAGGTTGAAAAAATAGATATCAAATCATTGGCAAATTTAGCAGAGCGTATATTCTCAGAAAGAGAAAATGCCAGAATCCTACCTGAAGAGTCGGTGACAATGCAATCATTACTTACGGTTGGTACTTCAGCTGGTGGTCGTCAACCTAAGGCTATTGTTGCCATTAATCGAAAGAATGGTGAGGTTCGTAGCGGGCAGATTTCCGGATTAGAGGAATTTGATTACTATCTGGTCAAATTTGGAAATTCGCAATATGGTTCGGCTGAATTGGAGATGTCCTACTATGAACTAGCTACAATGGCAGGGATAAATATGATGCCTTCAAAACTCTATCAGGTGGACGGAAATAATCATTATATGACGAAACGCTTTGACCGTAATCATGGAAAAAAGATTCATACACAAACTTTGGCCGCAATTAGCCCCGATGCGGACAGTTACGAACAATTGATTACAGTATGCCGGAAGCTCCATCTGCCGGAAACAGACTGTTATGAGGTATTCCGCAGGATGGTCTTTAATGTATTGGCAAACAATACAGATGATCACAATAAGAATTTTTCATTCGTTATGAGTGAGGACGGTACTTGGCGTCTGTCTCCTGCATACGATGTAACTTATATATTTGACAATGGAGGATTCTTGCCAAATGAAGATCATTGCATGTATATTAGGGCAAAACTTAGGGATATAACACGGGATGATGTTATTCAATTTGCTAAAGATAATGGAATACGTAGGCCTGATGCAATAATACGTGATATAGTTAATGCCATAAAACAATTTCGGATGGTTGCCACTAAATATGGTGTTGCAGAACAGTGGGTAGGACGTGTTGAAAATACTATAGTAGACCGTCTGAAATCATGGGGAGAGTTAGAGGAATGGCTCCTGAAATATGCGAATTTGTCATAAACGGACATACTGTAAAGAATATCCGTATGGAGCAGGCATATAAGGGAAATTTCCATTTGCTTGCTGAAATAGACGGTCATGAACGTAAGTTTATTATTGGTAAGAATAAAGAAGAGTTTTCACTTATTGAATCAATGGGTATAGCAAACCTGTCATCGGATCAGCTCAAGGATATTGTTGAAAAGTATTTTATTCATTAAATTAGTAGCCATCTTTTCAGTAATAATTCTTATAATACTTGAACTATGAATACCTTTAAATCTATTGATGAGCTTTTGCGTGTACTTGAAAGAGAGAAACTTTTGTTGAAACAGATGTTTCAGAAAAGAGCTTCAACTTCCTTGAAATATGATTATGCACTCGAACTTACTGAATATAAAGAAGAAAGAATAAAATATCTTATTGACTACGGAATAATAAGAGATAGCGGAAATTTCCTTGAAATGGAGGATGTGTATCTTAAATTCTTCGAGGATGTTTTACAAGTCAATGAGAATATAAATGTTTCGTTTGTGGATGATTATCTAGGACGACTGAATGAGAATATTGATTATTATCTTAAAGAAGATAATGAGCAGCGGAAATATAATTATCATAAAGAAGTAAGAAGGTGTCTGAAAAATATTGCAATGATAACAGTGCGTAATGTAATAGACTTGAAACGCAACATTGACAATACTTACAAGAACGAACCAAACTATCGTGTAAAGCTCTCAAAATTGAAGAATCTTGATGAAAAACGTAAGAACATAGCACTTCTCATCAACAGGAGTGAAGATATAATAGACAACACTCAACCTGTCTTTTTCAGAGTTGCCATGGACACTCAAATGCGTATAGCGGTGAATGACGTGAAACTTCAGCTTAATGATTCCTATCATAATCTCATTGAGATAGAGAAGCAGATTATTCATTACCTGAATCTTATAGCTTATCAGAACAGGATATTCGAGAAAGTCCGTCGCTTGAAATACCTCCGTGACCAGTTCCTTTTAGACGAAAAAACTGATATACGTCAGGTTGTCAGTATGAGAAATCCTGTGTGGATGGAGCCTCAGACCAATTACAGAATAAAACTTTCGGTAGATAATCTGCGTACTTCTGCAGTGGCGTTGGAGATAATAAGAAAAATCATATCCAAAAGGAAGAACCTGGCTAAAGGTCCGAAGAATATGGCCGATGCTATACCTCAGGAATATATGAAAACAGAAGGTGAAGTTCTTGACCAGATAAACTTACAGGAAATTTATAATGCTTTCTCAGCATCAAGCAGTCACCTGTTTAAGTTTGTAATGAGCTATAATTATCATAAGAAACTGAGCACTGACGACAAAATCCTGTTTTTCTGCCAGATAGCGTCGCAGTATGCCGAAGGACTGAATTTCACCGACAAGTATGAAACAAGCCATAACGTGGAATATCCTTTGATATATTCCAGATGACTCCAAATAATTACCGATACTTCCCAATAATTACATAATCAGAATAAGCATGAAATATACAGAAGAAATATTCAATATATTGAGTAAGGGCGGATTTATTTCTGCAAACAGCGTTTCTCCTGCAATAAAACGGTATTATGATGCCATAGAAGAGGATTTGACCGATTATTACGAATATTATAAAGGCATTGGTTTTTATCTCGAAGGTGGTGACGGATATTATATGTTCACCCGCCAGGAGGCGAAAGTCGACCTTGAACGCAAGCTTGAAGCTGTTATGAAGTGGATAGACTACCTAAGTTTCCTTAAAACATATGATGCTACATTCGGTCCCGGGTTTAAGTTCCGTCAGGCAGACATAGAAGTTCAGATAAGTTGCCAGATTGAGCTGAAGGATAAGGCTTCCAAACTGTTTCAGGATAAGAAGAAATATAATGAGGTTGTGGAGAAACTTGTTTCAGAACTTGAAAAGGCAGGAATGATAGAACTCGAGAACGAACATGATAACACTTATAAAGTATTAACGGCATTTCACTATATGGAGGATTTGGTGGACTGCATAACAATATCGGAGGAAATGAACGATGAGATATCTCAATAAGGTAATATTTCTGAACAGCGCACATGTGCCGTATGCCGAAGTCAAGTTGGATGGCAATGTACATTTTATTGGTACCCAGGGAGTAGGTAAAAGTACCCTTTTACGTGCTGTCTTGTTTTTCTATAATGCAGACAAACTCAGATTGGGCATACCGAAAGAAAAGAAGAATTTTGATTCTTTCTATCTCCCTTTTGTCAACTCATATATAGTTTATGAAGTAATGCGCGAGAACGGTGCTTATACAGTAGTTGTAACGAAGTCGATGGGTAGGGCCGCCTTCCGGTTTATTGATGCGCCATACAGTAAGGAGTGGTTTGTTGACGGTAAAAATGAGGTTTCGGCCGACTGGAGTGTGATTCGTACAAGAGTGTCGGAATCGGGTGCAAGCGTGTCATCGCTGGTTACAGGCTATGATATGTTTCGTGATATAATATTCGGCAACAACAGAAAGCCGGATTTGCTTCAGTTCCGTAAGTATGCCATTGTAGAGAGTTCACGATATCAGAATATACCGCGTACAATTCAGAATGTATTCCTTAACTCAAAGCTTGATGCCGATTTTATAAAGGATACCATTATACAGTCAATGGATGATAATGAGTTTGTTGTTGATCTGAGTTATTACCGGAACCAGATAGAGACTTTCGAACAGGAATATTCTGATGTAATGTTGTGGATAAAGCAGGATAAGAATGGAGTGGTACCTGTAAGAAAACAGGCCGATGCGGTAATAAAGAATTACAGAATGCTTCTGCTTGCTGAAAAGCAGATTAAAAACGGAAGACAGCACCTCAATTATTCTGAAAGGGTGGCACGCCTGAAGCTCCCAGAACTGGAAGAACAGCTTCTGCAACTTAAAGAGGAAGCCGAACGGTTTACACGTTTACTTGGGGAAGAAAAATCCAAGTTTGACAGTGAACGCGACAAACTTTTAAAGTTAAGCGGTAGTATAGAATCTGACCTTAAGAAGATAAGGGAAAAACGTAAATATTATGAACAGGAACACATTGATGAGGTTATATCAAGAGTAAATAGAGAACCGGCACTGAAATACGAGCTGGAGTCCCTGAACAAAGTGTATAATGAACTCACGAGTACATACCGGGATGTAATAAGCAAATACTCTTTGATGGAACAGAGCATTGATGCCGATCTTGCAAGATTTGAGAATGAAATCAACAAAAGGGTATTATGTCTTGAAAACGAACTTGGTAAAAGAATTGCCGAATTGACAAAGAAAACCAACGGTCAGACAGATGAAGTACGCTCTGTTTATGAAGAGAAACTTAAAACACTTGCCGACAGCAAGGAGCAGCTTCTGGAAGAAATATCCAACCTGAAACAACAGAAAACGAGGGTTGAGTGTACAGCTCATTTCAAGGATGAGATACGTGACTGTGAGGAACGGTTGAGAAACATATCTTCCGAAGAAAAGGATACCGCCGTGAAAGTTGACCGTCTGAAATTGGAGTGCGACCGTCTCAGACAGAAGTCGGAAGCGGAAACTATGGCAGTTGAAAAAGAGTCTGACGCGAAAATAGATGAGATTTTACGCTGCAGAAAACAGTTGGACGCAGAAATAGAATCATTGGATGTGCTGATAAACAGCAGCAAAGGCTCTTTCTGCGAATGGCTCGACAAGAACAAGCCAGGATGGCAGGAAAGTATAGGTAAGATTGCCGATGAAAAACTTATACTCTACAATCAGAATCTTTCTCCCGAACTCTCAACCGATGAGGGAAACTCTTTCTATGGTGTAAAAATTAGTTTAGCTGAAGTACAGCGTGAGTTACGCTCACCGGAACAGCTTAAAGCTGAATTTAAGGCCAAATCTTCCGAAAGAGATGAATATACGAGAAAAATAATCCTTCTGAATGAAGAAAAAACGAAGCGTACTGATGAGATAAAGAATAAGTACAGAAAACAGATTTCAGCCATATCGGCTGAAAGGCATCTTATTGAAATTCAGTTACAGCAATATCCTCTTCAGATTAAGAATATAAAGGCGGAACAGGCTTCATGGGAACGTAAAGAATCTGAGTGGAAAAGAAACAGGCTAGATGAGATAGAAACACTTATAGGAGGCAAGGAAAAGGGAAGGCAAAAATGTTGCAATAATGAGGAACTTCTGAAACAGGAGAGAGAAAAACGGATTCTTCAGATTTATGAGGAACAGAGAAAGGCGGAAAAGAAAGAACGCAGTGCTGTTGATATTGAGAAACATGCCGCACACAAGGAACTGTCCGACCGGCGTATGGATGCGGATAACAGGAAAAAAGAACTCCGCAAGTTGCAGAATGAGGAGTTAAACGGTAAGGGAGCTGACACATCGGTTATAAACTTCTATAAATCAAAAATTGATACAATAAAATCTGAGTTGGATTATATATCGCAAAAACAGTCGTTTGTGTGGAATTATGAAAAAGACAAGAGAGAACTGTTTGACCATGAGCCGGAGTTGCGCGATAAAAAGAAGAACAATGAAATGCATCTGGATGAGCTTGCAGAAAAATATGCGTTGCGGAAAAACAAGCTCACCGGTCAGTATGAAAATGTAAAAAACAGTATAAACGAAAAGTCGGCCGAACGTGATGCCATTAAGAACGATCTTTGCGTTCTTGAGAATTTCCGCAAAGATGAAGGCTTCTGTCCTCCGGAGTCGTACACTCCCGAAGAACTCCCTACCAATAAACCTTGCGGTAAGATAGTGGAAGAGCTGAAAAGTCTGATAGTTTCTCTTGGAAAGGATACTGAAAATTTAAAAAAATCGGTAAATCTGTTTAACAGTAATTTTACTGAAAGAAATACCTTCAGCTTTCCTCAGTCATTGTCGTGTGATTCAGATTACATGGATTTCGCATCCAATTTATGTGAGTTTGTGGAAAACAATAAAATTACCGAATATCAGAACCGCATAAGTGAAAGATACGTAAACATAATAAGACGCATATCAAAGGAAACAGGAGAACTTACACAAAGCGAAAGTCTTATTAATAAGACCATTAAAGACATAAATGACGATTTCATTAAGCGTAATTTTGCAGGAGTTATCCGCAGTATTGAACTCAGACCATTGCAGAGTAACGACAAACTTATGCAGCTTCTTATAGAAATAAAGAATTTCAATGATGAGAATACCTTCAACATGGGTGAAATGGACCTATTCTCGCAGGATTCGCGTGAGAACGTTAATCTCAAGGCTGTAAAATATCTTAATGCATTCAGCAAACTGCTGAAGGATGAGCCTTCCAGGAAGAATCTTGTCGTTTCTGACACCTTTAACCTGCAGTTCCGTATTATCGAAAATGATAATGACACAGGCTGGGTAGAGAAAATAGCGAATGTAGGTTCCGACGGCACAGACATACTGGTTAAAGCAATGGTAAACATTATGCTTATCAATGTCTTCAAGGAAAAAGTATCAAGAAAATTCGGGGATTTCAAGGTGCATTGTATGATGGATGAAATCGGTAAGTTGCATCCCAATAATGTGAAAGGCATACTTGAATTTGCCAATTGCCGCAACATATTACTTATCAACAGTTCGCCTACCACTTATAATGTTGAGGATTATAAATATACTTATCTGTTAAGCAAAGATGCGAAAAGCAATACACGGGTAGTGCCATTGCTTACACGAAAATAAAAATGACTTGTAACAATATGGAAATAAATAAAAACCGATTTACAATATCTGTAGCGAAAAAATTACTTTATATGCTTGAAGGAAAAACTCTTCCTTCAAGCTCACTTCCGCGATGGATAGTTGATGAATTAAGGATAGAGGGCCTTATAACCGGAATAACTAATGGCAGCAGAGTTTCCTATCGCCTTACAGATACAGTGGCATTCGGCAGATATATTTCAGATAATTATACATCCGGCACATCTCTCGAAAGATGGATTGAAATCTTTTCCGGCGAAAACAAAGACCTGCAGCGCAGTATGCTTGTACAGGAAACCGGCGACTCCAAGACAGTAAAGCTTCGCACTTTCAGAGGTTTTCTTGTGAACTGTTACGAATCTGTTCATGCAAGAATAGGGAATAGTGAGTTTGTTATATCCCCTCCTGAAGGAAGTGCTGTTTTCATACAAAACCCAGATGAATTTTATATACCGACAGACGTGACAGTAGTGGGAGTGGAGAATGGTGAGAATTTTTGTCGTATACGGAGTCAGAAGCATCTGTTTGGAGATAAGAAAGTTCTGTTCGTTTCCAGATACCCCCAGTCGGCAGATTTACGGGAATGGCTTATCAAAATTCCTAATAGATATATACATTTTGGAGATTTTGATCTGGCAGGTATATGTATATATCAGTCAGAGTTTTATAAATTTCTGGGCGACAGAGCGAGTTTCCTTATTCCCGAAGATATTGAAGAAAGGTTGAAATCTGGTAATACGGGATTGTATAACACTCAATATCTTAGATATAAAAATCTGAAGATTATAGATTCACGTTTGAATGGGTTGGTTAAAATGATTCATCACTATTGTAGGGTGTATGAACAGGAAGGTTACATTGAAAATTGTACATACTAATTAAATTGCAAATCAATTTGGTTTCTAATAATTCTCTATATATTTCGCATCAATGATGCTGATTTTGTTCTGACTATATTGGGATCACATATCAGCCCGAATTACGAGTATTTTGTGTAGAAAGATATGAATGACTTTCGTTAGATTAAGTTTGCAGAGAAGTTTTTGCAGGTGCAGGAGTTCATCGGATATGCGAGACTTTTTGACTCTATCTGCAAAAATATCAAGAAAAGCATAGCAAACTCTATATCGTGGCGGTTACCTATCATTTACCTACAAGATGTGAGTTGTGTACCATTAGTAGGATTGATGCCTGTATATTTGGATACTCGCATACCAATATTAACGTGAGAATAGGGGTAACCAGAATATCTACTTATTATCAATCGCTCATGGTTGATTAGAGAATGATATAGTACATTATTCTGTTCAAAAAGTAGTGGATTGGATGCAAAATCATTATAGATCGTATAATCGCCGACTTCAATAGACGGGTCTTTTACAAC
>OGYF01000299.1_pt1 | contig 55821 bp, 81 predicted proteins | sample 1576451 | NCBI WGS metagenome assembly OGYF01 (sample SAMEA3541505, study PRJEB24748) | human gut metagenome | biome: human gut; feature: human-associated habitat; material: faeces | place: China | collected 2012
CTGTGTATGAGCTGTTTCTCCCCGTTTCGCCGCACACCCCCAATTAGCATCGGAAACTGATGCCAGTTTCCGATGCTAATTCTCCCGGTGTGAAAGTGGGCACAAAAGGGGCTGCGATACAGGACTATAACCTTCCGGGGAACACAGTTATTGCTCCGATAAAAATAGATTCCGGATGGGGATTCGGACACTGGCAAAGCTGGGCGGATGCAGACAATATTGCAACCACAACTTCCAATGCAGGAAATGCATTTACGAACCTCGGTATTATGCAACCGTCCCTATATCTTAATTATGTGGTAAAGGTATAGGCTCGGCTGCATGAGATTCATTGCCGCGCTCCCGCCCGATGTGATTACGCCGGTCGCATCAGCGTAGTTGTTGTATATATCCGCAGCGGCACCCCATGCATTTGCTTTAAGGAGTGCTGCACGCAAATACTGACCTGTATATATGTTTTGGACTTCGAGGTTGAGGGGCGGATTTGCTCTAATTCCGTGGCCATGGTTCGGCATCTCGTTCGCGGTTTGAATATGTGTTTTTTCACCAGCCATCGTCCCCGGAGAATTAGCATCGGAAACTGGTATCAGCTTCCGATGCTAATTTAGGGGTGGCTGCCGGCGAGAAAAGAAAAGAACTTAAACAGGCCAACATTCCTTTCCAGCCGGAGGCTTGGACGGTCCCGACTGGTACAGGTGATTGGCACCGCTTCATGGGAGACCGGGACCCCGATTCCGTCGATATGATGCAGCCCAGCCTATACCTTCACTATGTGATTAAGATATAGGGATGGCTGAATCAGTGACATAGCCTGTCCTCCGCCTATGTTTAACGAAAAATGGCCGACAGAACTAGTCCCGACATCGCTCACCAGTTCGCCACCGCCACGATATTTCCCATTGTTTGTGATTGCTGGCTTAAACACTCCATTTACTGTCTGGATATTCGTCCCCACATTTGAACTGTGCATAACGATGGCCCCGCTCAGCACGGGCAATTCTGCATTCGTGAGAGCGTGAGTCTTTGCGCCAGCTTTCGCCCCTAAATTAGCATCGGAACCTACCGCCACTCTACCGCGCATATCCGGGAGGTTGAAAGTAGTCTTACCGTCACCGGAGCCATAGGTCGTGCCGATGACAGAAAAAAGTTGTGCATAGGTGGTACGGGAGATTGCCTGACCCTGGCAGAGCAGCCAGCCAGTGGGAGCGGCAGCGCCCGCGAACGGGATCACACATCCGACGGGCATGACCGGCACAGCCTTGTTGTTGGCGTCACCAACAGAAAACTCGCCGGACTTTGAAGTGCTGATGCATCCATAATTGAGTGTATCAGGCCGGTATTTGGAAGCAGAGGACTGCCTCCAAGGCAAAAAAGACCACTTGGCCATAAATTAAAACTCCTCTCCATAGACACCGGAGGCCGGCATCCCATCTAATTTTGTTTTGTCAGCTGCCGACATGAGGCCGTTGGCGGACTGCGTAGCCACGCCGTAGGTAGTGTTTGTACCAGGGATGCCGAGAGCTGTGATGTCAGCCTTTGCAACCGCTGCCGCCGCGCTCACATGCCCATATGTATCGACCGTGACTTTGTACAGTCCGGACGGTCTTTGCGTGTAGGATGGATGCGTGTACTTGTTGGCCCCGGCGGAAATACCGTCAAGCTTCACCTTATCCGCCGCCGGCATGAATCCGGCGGAAGCAGTAGTGGCAGCAGCGTGGGAATGAGAGCGCAGCGCGTAGCGGGCCTCTATTTTTGACAATGCGTAGCTCAACCGCTGAAGCGATACCCATTTCATACAACATCACCTCATCCAGCGGCAAGGTCTGTGAATATCTGGTCGATCTCAGCGTTGGTACACTCTTCGATCGTGAACGCACCGCCGAGCGCATCCCAGGCTGTGCCGTTCCACGCAACGTTCGTGCCGGCCGGGCCATAGGAGGACGCAGCCTGGATGTCATAGACGTCGCCCGCCACCTGACCGGAGGCAGGCAGCTTTGAAGCGTCTGAGACAGAACCCTTGTAACGGTACATCTGGGTAATATCGCTCTTGAGCGCGTAGGAAGAAGCTGTGCCGAATCCGTCAAGTTTTGTCTTATCCGCTGCCGACATGAGGCCGTTGGCGGACTGCGTGGCCGGACTGTATTTGGTGTCAGGAGGCGTCTGCCACGTGCCGTCGCCGCGTAGATATTTTGCCTGGCCGCCCGCAGCCGGAGCAGGAACAAGACCGGCTTTGCCCGCTGCAGAAGCCGACGCGCCGGACATATCGGTGTATTTGGTGTCGTTATCCGCGCCCCACACCGCCGTGCCGTCGGCAGACCAGCGGAGGATCTGTCCGGACGCGCCGCCCGTTGGAATGTGCTTGCTGCCGGAGCTCGTGGGATGTACATATTTGTTCGCGCCCGCAGCGACCCCGTCGAGCTTATCCAGGTCGGCCTGCTCGATCTGGTCCAGTACGGTTTTGTTCGCGTGTGAGTGATTTCCCTCGCTGGCAGAATTGACCTTTTCTTTCAGTGCGTCGTCGAGATCCGTCTCAGAGACCTGGCTTTTGCCAGCCAGCGCTCCGGTCGGTACGCGAACGTTCACCTTGCGAGAACCGTCCGGCGCGAGATCGCTGCCGTTGACCTGAACACCAACGATAATATTCTTCTCCGCAGCTGCCGGTGCGTGAGCCGTCTGACTGTGCGTGTACGCTGCGTCGTAGTTTCCCTTGAGCGCAGCGGTCAGATCGTTGGCGGACAGACCTTTTCCATCGACCTTGTCAACTTTCCCTTGCAGCAGCGTGTGTATTTTACTGATCGCATAACGCAGTTTGTCAAGAGATACCCATTTTGTAGCCATAATTAAAAACTCCTTTTCTGGACCACAAGGTCCCTAAAAATATTGTCGATGTCCTCGTTTGACGCTTCCTCCAGCTCGCCCCCTTCTCCAGTGGCTGGCTGGCGTGTATCAACGTATTTTCCTTCAAGTGGGTCATATACCCACCAAGTACCGTTTCGTGGTTCCGGGTACCGCATGGCGGCTGTCTCGGCACCATCTTTCGCATCTTCTGCTTGTTCAGCGCACTCACCCGCCAAAGCCGCGGCATCCTCTGCACGCTGGCGGTCGCCATGAACCGCAGAAATAAACTGCTGGTATTCGTCAGGCGTGTATTCCGGCGGTGGTGAAGTCCCCGCCGGGGCATGAAAAAGCACTTCGCACATAATGCTTGTACTGAATATCACTCGACTATCAGTGCCGCATCCATCAATTACTGCCTCATAACGGCCCGCTTTAACTGTTGCCTGTGCAGGCAACGGCAAGATGCCGCTGTCTGGAATTAAGAAAGGTGCCGCAAGTTCGCCAATATTCGCATAAAAGGTGATGCGTTTCTGTAAGCCATCCCATTCGGGAGAGAATCTAAATTCCAGGACTTCAATTCCGACGCTCCCGCATGTTCCCAACCGAATGCTATAAGGCGGACCATTATATTTGTCTACGTATACCACAATAGGCATCAGAACGTCTCCCCTTCCAGACTTGCCGCTGTGTCGATCACGCCGTCTCCGTCAGCATCATACGTTTCCTTGTCCAACGCGCCAATGCTTTCCGGCGTATGCGTGTGCGTTGACGGTGGGAACGTGGATGGCTTTTCAGTCACGCCAGCCCATGGCACAGCCTCGGCTTTATCCACTACTCCATCTTCATTGGTGTCATATACAGCCTTCGTCATATCACCGCTACCAGAAGCCGCCATTTTGTCGTCTACATACTTCTTTGTGACGGCGTGCATGTTGTCCGTTGGCGCAGCATGCAGCGTCAGAAAGCCCGTCAACGTACCGCCCGCCAGCGGCAGCTTGGACGATACGCTGTCCCAAGTGGATATCAGTGTAGACGTGATTCCGTCCAGCACGCTTTTGTTGGAATGACTGTGCTTTGAACTGACCGCCGATGCCAGGTTTGCCTCGGTCTGCGTGTAGGTATCCAGCAAAGCCTTATTGGTATGGCTGTGCTGGGCGTCGACGGCCCCGTTCCATTTCGTGCGTTCGGCGGCGGTGATATGCTTCACACCGTCCGCTAGATGTGCGATGAGGGACGACACTCCCGCCGCAAGCTTTCCAAAGGCAACAGAGAGTTTTTCACCACTGGCCAGCGCCGCCGGCGCAGACGCGGCGGTATAAGTGGGCGTCTGGTCGTTGGTGGCGACATTCGGCACATTACCAAGCCCAACCTGTGCCTTTGTCACACCGTGCGGATTACTTTTACCGTCCATATGCGCCTTTGCCGCTGTCAGCGTGGTGGCGGGCGTGCCATTCCATGTGTCCGCGCCGCTGACAGCCTTGATCGCGTTGCCGATTGCCGTCAGCAGCGTTTGCAGCGGGCCGCTGGTCGTCAGTACCGTGCGCTGACCGAGCTTTGCGTCCGTGACGCTGCCGTCCGGGTGGTCCAGCACGGCGGCGGATTTGTGCTGCGACATTTCCAGCTTTGTGGCCTTATCCTTTTCCAGCCGCACATCTTCCAGCCGCTGGCGCTCCATCTCAGCGTCTATGATGCCGAGGTCATAGGTCAGGTCCTCGATGTCGGCCGCATCGTTTGCCTCGCCCTCCCGTGCGCCGCGCTCCGGCAGGCGCATGTTGTAGAATTTGCTGCGTCTCATTCTTCGTCCACCATCCTTTTGGCGATCATCTTTCCTTTCAGCCCACCGCTGAACGACAGTTCATTTTTGAGCACGCGCGCCGGCGCGGCGAAAGGCGCGAACTGGCTTTCCAGCCAGATCAGGTCTCCGGGGTCCAGCTCCGGGCTGCCCCGATACTCAAATTCGTAGGTATTGCGCAAAAGCAGCCAGTCCCGTACCCATTCAGCCACCGCAAGCGCATGCGCGGCGTCGGTAATGAGGGGGTTGTCCAGCGTCTCCACGCTGCCGTTTTCGTCCGGGCTTTCCACGGGTGCCGTCACGGTGCGGGCGCTGCTTTCCAGCTTGCGCCCTGTAACCGTCACAACAGCCTCACCGCTCCCGGTAAGGGTCAAATCCACTGCGCCCGCAAAAACAGCCTTAGCGGCCACCGTAGCCCCTGAAACGGCAACGGATACGTCCGCCGCCTGCGAAAAGGTCAGATGCAACTCCAGCGTTCCGTCCACGGTATAGCTTTCCTTATGCAGCTCACTGGCCGCTGCCTCCGGCGCGTAAGCATAGGCCGGACACTCTACGGCCCACAACGTGGGAATCTGGCTCACCTTGGGCCGCGCCAGCATCGTGTGGAAATCCAATTTAAAATTGTCCTGCACGTCGTTGGCTGGCTCGATGCGGATATACCCTTCCCGGTCGGTGTACAGCACGCAGCACGCCGCGTGGGCGATGAGCTGCAGCAGCTCCTTGTGCTTTTTCACGGGCAGGGGCGCGGTGGCTGTGAAGTCCGCGAGCCCCTCCCACAGCTTCCAGGGCGGCGCGGTGCCGCTGAACGGTGCAAGGCCGCTGTCCTCCAGCACATCCAGCGCAAGCTGGTATAGGGTGCGCCCGGCCGGAGCATATACCCCTTTATAGTAAGTGTCGTCTAGCCCCGAAAGCGCGTCCTGCGCCTTAAAACTGGCCGACAGCCCGTCCACTGTGGGCTGGCCCGTCAGGTAGTACCGCCCGCCGGGCACCCATTCCGTCACACCGCCCTCGTACACTTCGCGCCAGCCGTTCAGTTCCAGCTCCGCCCAAGTGTTCGCCGCAACGTCTTTCCACGTCATGCCCCCGGCAAGGTACTGGCCGTACTCCACCTTCACCGGGTTCTGCTCGGAGATATATTTGTAGATGCCGGAGGCGTTGTCCGGGTCGTAGAGATATTGACCGCCTGTGCCCGTCAGCGTGTTGATGTTGACGATCGTAAAATCAAACGAATTTGTGGGCAGGCGGCGGGAAATGGGGTCTACATCCAGTTTGTGCGTTGCATTCTGTACCAGCTTGTTGTCGAACACAAGACCGAAGCCGAACATCAGCTGCTGCAGCCGCATGCGGCGGTACGGCCTTGTCATGCGCGGGAATGTGAACGCCAGCGCGTCAAAGCGCTCGATGGCGTCGGGCGTGGTGTATACGGCCGTGTCCGGCGTGTAATCCGCCGTGAAAAATACGGCTCCCTCCCGGCTGGCCGTCAGGTGCATTTCCTCGGGCCAGTCCCCGCAGGTCGGGTCAAATGTGAATGTTAAACCGGGCACGGTGTGCGTTTTGGAAAACGTCAGCACCATGCCCGGCACGTCCGCTGGCGTAAAAGCTCCGTCCGCGCCGCAAAGTGCCGCAGACACAAACCCCTCGGGCCGCAGGTCGGCGGAGCCGGGCTTGGGCGGGATCAACTGCGAGCCGTCGGCAAGCATGCGCCCCGGCTCAAAGGTGGCGTAGGTTGCACGCGGCGTGCCGTCCTCCAGCAGCATCGTGTCTGGGCGCGAGTAGAATGTGCCTGGCGCCGTTTCCGGCGGCGCGCAGGTCGCGGCCGCGTCGGTGTCCGTCAGACCGAAGGTGATGCGGATGTATCCTTGCGGCGCAATCTGCTCCTGCACCGCCGCCTGATACAAAGATGATGTTTGCTGCATCACACCACCCCGCAGTCAATGACATTGAACGACGCGTTAAGGTAGTATGCCGGTTCCCCACTTACGGGGTCGACCAGATAAGGGTTTGTTTTCACGTCGCCCAAATAAAAAAGCCGCGTTTCCCAGCGGCCGAAGTTGTGGTTGAAGTAGTGGCAGTAGAAAGTAAAATGCCCATCGTCAAACCATCGGTTCATTTCCCACCATTTTTCCTTGTCCATTTTGGACCAAGCCAGGTTTTGCTTATGTACGCTGCGGCCTACCTGCCGCCCCACCACTTCGCCGTTTGCATTGCGTGCGCTGTCCACCATGCGGGACGTTTCAAAAGCCGCTTTATCCAAATCCGGATACGGTAGAGCAATCGCGTAGCTTGTTCTGCTGGTATCAGATGATGCACCAAGATAGATATATCCTGCTCCGCTTGCCATTTTCTCACCCGCCCTTTTAATATTCTTCTGCAAATTTGCTGCTCACCGCCGCGCCGCGGTTCGCTTTGATGCGCGTTACAGTCCGATAAATCACTTCTCCGTCAAGCAGGAGTTGGATGGGCTGCTCCACCTCAAGAGACATTGGCGCACCTGAGCTTTCCTCCCGTACAATCTGGCGAATCAAATCTTCCGGAGCTTCAAGGTTTCGGCCGGACGTCTGATCGCCCAGGACCGCCATAAACTCCCGGTTTGGCGGAATGACCGCGCCCTGGGCCAGGTAGGGGATTTTTCCGATACTCGGGAAGTTAAAGCCTACCGTGTTCCCCGTAAACGGGTTTGTGAACGATATGCCGTTGACCTTCTCAATGACCCAGTTGATGGAGTCGATTAGACCGTTTAGAATACCGATGATCGCATTGATTGGCGCGAGCGCAACCGCCTTTAGGGCGCCGAAGATACCGGCAAAGATTTCCTTAACACCTTTCCATGCACGCTCCCAATCTCCTGTGAATACGCCGCGGATAAAGTCGATGATGCCATCGAATACCAACTTGATGCTATCCCATATGTTTTTTACGTTCGAAAAAAACGCATTCAGCAGATTGCCCAGGATGCCGAAAGTCTCGCTCCAATCCCGCGTGAAAATGCCTTGAAGCCACGCGTCCACCTCTTGCAATTTCGCTTGAATAGCATCGCCGAACTGGTTCACCACCGCGATGAAAAGCACGACCAGCCCCGCTATTGCAATCGGCCAAAGACCGATAGAGGAAATAATCGTCGTGAGCCAAGTGCCGAGGTTAGAAAGAACCGTCGGAAGCATTGTGGAGAAAAATGTCGAAATGCTCTGCCCCGCGGATGTAATCAACATGCTCAAAAGCGAACTGCCGATCATTTTTACCAGATGCATTCCTATGAAAGCCAGCAGTCCGGGCAACAGAATAGGGAATGCGGCCTTTATGACCTCAAACACCGCAGAGATCACCCCGGCCCAGTCGATGTTCATCAACAGTGTAGCTATACCTGTGCCAATGGCGCTCCAATCCACGGACTGTAACGAATCCGCAAGCGCCGAGAGAAATCCAATCGCAAAACTGCTGAGCTGTGTGCCCAATGTTGCCCAATCGAGGTTCGCGAGAAATGTGCCGAGTGTGCGTATCGCAATTGTGAATTTTGCCGCGAAGAGTGCGCCAAGCTGTGCGCCATCCACCTTGTCCAGAAGGCCGTTAACAAACCCGGCCAGCTTGGCTCCGAGTCCATTCCAGTCGAAGGTTGTAAGGAAGCTATATCCGAAGACAATGCCGTTTTGCAGTATCGTGCCCAGCTTCTGCCCCCACGAATAAGCATCCACGCTTTCCACCATGCTATTTACCTTGTCCGCAAGCAGGATACCCGCCCCCGCCCAGTCGCCGCTTTCTATCGCGGCCATCAAGGTATCCAGAAAGTCGTTTTGCCCCTCAAAGCCATAATTGGGTTCTATATTCCCCAGCCCGCCTCCGCCGCCGCCAGAAGCCCCAGAATCGACCACGTTAAGTTCATCGATTCCAAGCATGTTGTTTTTCAGCTCTTTTGCGCTGCTCGCCGCACCGCCCATCGCTTTTGCCGTAGCTTTCAGCCCGGAGATGCTTTTCCCTGTGAAAAATGCGAACAGCCTCGAAAGATAAGAAAGCGCCACCGCTGCCGCATTCGCGAGAGCGGTAAGCGCTGGCGTAAGAGCTGATACAAGCGGCGCCGTGGCGTTCAGGGCTGCGCCTTTCAGATTGGACATGGTCGTCACGAATGCGCCGGATTGGCGGAGGGCGTTCTGCAGCCCAGTTGTAAAGTTTCGCAAGGCTGCTGAAATCCCATTGAACAGAAGCGCTCCGAAAGCGATCTCACGCATTCGGCTGCCGAAATTCCCCATTAGTTTGGGCGCCTTTATCATATGGGACATGAACGTTTTTGCACGCTTTATAAGCGACCCAAACGCCCCGCCCGCTTTGCGCAAGGAATTTCCAAAGGAGGTTACTGCAACTTTCGCCCGTTGAATTGCCGATGCTTGCTGTTCAAACTTCTGTGTTTCAGCAAGCTGCCCCGCCAATATTCCTCGCGCGGCAGTCATGCCGGCTATACTTGCCTGCTGTCTGTCATAAGCAGCCTGTGCCTTTGATTGCGCTGCGAGCTGGGCGTTATACTTTTCTCTCAGCCCCTCGCCGGCCTGCTGCATGCTCAAGAAGCTTTCCGTATTTCCCTGACCGCTGCGTTTCATCTTTATGAGAGCAGCATCTATCATTTCCAGCTCTTTTTCCGTAGCAGCTGCCGCCGCTTGCGCATTCTTTAGATCATCCGCCAGCTTTGTATCGCCTTGTGCCTCGTGAATCTTCTGGTCTATCTTGCTGATTTCGCTCGCGGTTGCCTGGGCATCTTTGCGTAACTCATTCAGGTCTTTCTTCGCATTATCCTTCCGGATGCGCGTGTCAATAATAATCCGACCATCCGCCACACCTTACACCCCCAATCTTTTAAAAAATTCTTCCTCTTCAGCCGTCAGCTGTGAGGTGATGTTCACCAGATCCGGATGCTCCCGGACGAATTCCTTTTCGTACTTTTCGAGCGGTTTTCCCTTTACCCGCTTGCTGCGTATGTTCACGACTTCCGCGAAGAGCCCACGGCCGATATTGCTGTATGCTCCAACGAATTCCCACCAATGCAGATACTCGCAGCGTCGGCACGAATATCCGAGAACTGCATCGACTGCGGGAGCAATGATTTCCACGTCCTTTTCCCAGTCCACCAGCTTTGGCTTTGGTGGCTGATTTTCCGGCACGGGCTTTCCGCAATTCACGAATTGCATCGCAGCGCGGAACGCCTCTCCCCAGTCAGATATCTCCTGCCAGTCCGGATACAGTATCCTCATGCATGCGAATTGCCGCTCCGGCGGTGTAAGCTGGGCATCGTCCAGCACCGCCAGAGCGTCCAGCACCGCACGGAAATCGCTCCGGATGACAAACTCTTTTCCACACACAGAAACGGCTACGGGGAGGTTCCAGGCGCTCATCGTTGCCCGGGGGCAAGCCCTTTCTTGCTGCCCTCATATTCCGCCGTGCGCGCACGCACGCGAGCTTCCGAGTTCTTTTGCGCAACCTTCATCGCCTCTTCGATGATGGGCTGCACAGCCTCCAGCACGTTTTCCAAAACCATTCTGCCGTCCTCGCACAATGCAAGGCTGCTCACGTTCTGAAAAAGCACACTGGAGACATCTGTGCCGAAAGCATAGTTGAATTTTTCTTTGATTGCCCGATCCGCTTCGCCGATTTTCTCCGGGGCATTGTATTCCTTTTCGTCGAAGCCGTTTATAAACTCTTGCACCTCTTTCCAGCGAGATACCATGCCGGGATCGGACGGGTTAAAACGAATGACACCGACGGTATTGCCGTCGGTGTCACAGATTTCATAGCTTTTTAGACCAAGGTTGATATTTAATACTGCCACAATGCTTCCCTCCTGTTATTCCGTTGCGGCGTCGGCTTTGAACGTGGGAACGCCGTTCGCTATCGTCACAGTGCCCAAGGTCTTATCATTGCTGAGATACACGTTCATGGGCATATCCACATAGGAGCTGCCTCCGAGGCTCTGCGGCACAATGGTGCAGTTCTTATGCAGTTCGGCGGTGAATGAAGGCGCGGTCCCCAAGTAGCAATGCACATGCAGGATCTCAAACTGTCCCAGCTCTGCAATTGCATTTCGACGTTCGATGTCCAACAGCTTCTCACTGAGCTTCTGCCCGCCGCGAATCGTGCACGGGTCAAGGTCGAATTCTGGTTTTGCCGGTGAAACAATGGTATCCGTGATGCCCAGAATGTCGGTTGCCTGATTCGTATCGTGGTTAAACGCCACAGACGCTTCTTCCACTCCACGCCCCAGGATTTCCCACTCGGCTGTTTCACTGGTGCCCATGTTCACAAAAATCATTTCCAGCTTGCGGTCTGCCTTGAGGCCGGGCGCTAGATTGATTGCAGCGATATTTTCTGCCATGTCTTAGTCCTCCTCTAAATTTAGTTGTAATTGTAGTTGATACTGCGCGGAATTGGCTTCCGCGGAAATCACAACCCCCGCATTTGTTGCGGATACCTGCGTTGCGCGGTAGCCGTCCACAGCGGGATAATTGTGCTGCCGTTCCTGCTCGCGCACCCATGCGCTCAGACCGGCGAAAAATTCAGCGGCGGCGACATTTACTCCCAGCGCCGCTCCAAAGGGCATACGCGCCATAAAAACCAGATTGTAGGTAGCAAGGTCTCCGCCACAGATATCTTCCTTGTGGGTCTCACTGGCGGTCGTCAGCGTATATTCCACTGATTTATCGCCCAGGTATGCAACATTGAAACGGTTGGCTTTGTCGATCAGCGGGCAGCTTCGGAGCCAGTTCCGTGTTGCTGTCAATGCATCTGCCATCTCACTTGCCCCCTATGCGCTTCTGCAGCCCCTGTATAATGTCTTTCTTGTGCTCTGCCATGGCCCGTTCAAACCAGAATGCGCCGCGTTCCGGGGCGCCGTGATAGCTTAATGGCCGACCAGTGGGCCGCTTCTTCTTGCCTTTGGGACTACGGAATCCGACCAGATTCTTCCCGCTGTAAATCGGGATGTTCGGGCCGTACACCTGTCCGTAATACAGATATCTGGCGTATGGCCCCTCATAAATGATGGTGCCAAAGCCAATAAGCGAGGCATCCTTCGCGCTATTTTTCAATGTACCTGTATCGAATGGGACTTTGGGATCGCAAAAAAGAATAACTTCGTTATCCACAAAGTTCTGCCCCACGCCGCCAGGTCCAAGGCCGTGATTATCCAGTATCTTGTCGACGCCGTCAAACTCCAGCGTTGCATTGAACATGTTCACGCCCCCTCAATGTAGATGTGGCGGTTCACTCCGAAAAGATTCCAGTGCACGTCAAGCACCGTTGCGCTCTCATGGGTGTGGGCCAATTCTCCGAATTCTTCAGCTGAGACGCTCTCCAAGGCCCCGAGAAGGATTTTATCGCCCGGATTCACCGTAAACCCCTCTGGTGCATTCCCGGCCGGGATACGGCATTTCAGCAGCCTTGCAGAGTTCAATCCGCTTTCGGATACACTCACGTTGTTCTGCCAGTACCACGAGGCCCCGCGAACCACCGTGCAGCGGAAGATGTCATCGTCTCCGTCCAACGTGTGGTTCACAACCGTGACTGTCTCAATGGCTTTTATCATTGTCCTGTTCCTTCCTGCTGCAATGGTAGATGCCTGCGTAACGGAGCGGGTCCGCAGGTGATAGATACATCTCTGCCGCCTCAAGCAGCCGCGCGTTCATGGATGCCTGGGTCTCCGAATAAGCCGAAAAGCTTGCACTGTACCCGTCGTTATTCTCGGACCTTATCCCCAGCGCCGCTGCACGGGCGGCGTGAGAATATTCCTCCTGCGCACGCATTTCGTCAGCGACGGCACAGCACGCATTCCGCACCGCATCCGTTACCTCCCAGCCTGCGCGCAGGCGATTAAACGTCAGCTTGTCGATGAACGCATCAGCCATGCGCGCAGCCCGGGGCCAATCTTCCGGCGCAATATCCCGGCCGAAGTATGTTCTTGAGTAGTATTCATAGTCTGCGTACATGCCCGCCACCGTCTTATTTCTCCGGACTGTCGGTGTCCGGGTGGACCTTGGCGATGTGTTCCGTCAGCGCCTTTTCGGATTTGTATTCCTTGCCGCACACCGCACACTTAAACGAGGTCTGCTGGGCCTGTGCCTCCATAGCTTTCAACGCCGCCAGCTCCGTGCGCAGCGCTTCATTCTCGGCTGTCAGCGCGGCGTTCTTCTCTTTCAGCGCCTCCACCTCTTTGGAAAGTTTCTCTGCCACGATGGTTTTAGGCGCGAGCACAAGATTACCCGCTTTGTCGAAGATGGAGTATCCCTCGGCCAGATAAGATTCCGCCTTGGATTCCGGGATATCAACGACGCGGTTTGCTTTGATAGCTTTATACATAAAATTTCCTCCTTAAAAGTGGCCCGCCCAGTAAGGGCGGGCCGTTTCTGTGAACTCAGCCACCTACGCCAGCGGCAGGCGCAACCACAAACTGCAACGCATCTTTGCGGTTGTTGAGAATAAATACGTCTTCGTCGGATTCCTCGAAATACACGTATTTGCCCTCGCTTAAAGCGTGCGGCGGATCCAGTCGTGCAAATTCGTATGCGATGGGCGTAATCACGGCGCTGGGATGCACCATGAACATGGAAATCTGCCGTGCGTTTTCTTCGGGCTTGTAACCCTCTGTGAAGTTGTACAGGGTCTTCATCAGCTCGGACGGAACAGTGACAAACTGCACGTTGTCGATGTTGCTGATCGCGCGTTTGATGACCTCAGAAGAAACCCCCACATTGAGCGTGCGGTACAGCCCCGCCGCATTTTTCAACAGCGTATCCACGGCCGGCAGGATATAGCAGTAACGGCCATTCTGCGGCACACGCTTCTCCGTCATCGCCTGATACATGGTGTCGAAAGCGGTCAGAACGTTTTCGGTGGTCAGCTCCAATTCAATGGGCGTCATAGACTGAGCTTTCCAATCGGCATACAACTTCGAAATCAGGTAGGCGTCCATCTCGGGGAACTTTTTCTGTTCGTTGTAGGCTTTGGTGATGTTCTGGATGCTGGCCACGTGATTCGTTTCGATGATGTCTCGCGGATGCACCAGCGTAGACCACTTGCGGTGATTGGTCAGTTTCTTGGGCTCCCACGCATTCGCATAGTTCCGCGTTGCCATGGTGATCGTGTCCCTGTCAGAGTCTACGCGGCCCGTGGTGGTGATCGAGGGAATCTCAATGGTGTTGCTGTTCAGCCAGCGGTAACGGTCGTCGTTCTCCGTCTGGAACAGCGCGGCAAAGTACAAGACATAGGGATACGCCTGTGCCAGTGCCTGAGAATACTGAGTTGCATAGTTTAAAGCTGTCATTTCTTATAATCCTCCTTAATCTTTGGGTTTGGGACGAACGCCGGTAAAGTTGAAGCCGAACGGGTTTCCATCGCCTTTCACCGGAGCGCCGCTTCCGCTCATTCCCGCCGTAAATGCGGGAGGCGGAGGCGGTGTCTCCTTGGGCTCAAAGGCTGTGGGATTCTTCTCCTGAATGCCAGTGATCCACTCTTTCGCGCCCTGAAACGTGCCATCTTCGCCCAGTTTAAAGCCTTGCTTATCGAACTCCGCGCGGACGCCTGCGGCCGCGACGTCGCTTGTGAACTTGTAGCCGGAGAAGAACCGCTCGGCAGCGAAAGAAAGTTCTTTCTGCTCCATCTGGCTCTTGAGATTGGCCGTCTCCTGCTCATATTTCTGCTTCCATTCGTCCGCCGATTTCTGGATTCCCTCCAGATCCATGGCTTTAAATCCCTCAATGGCTTTATTGGCGTCGCCGAGCTGGGCCGATATACCTTTCAGCTCCTCCACCTTGGCGTCATATTTTGCTTTCGCAACGTATTCGCCGGTGGAGAGGTCTGCCACGTTCAGCTTCGCCTCGGTCATCTTCTGCGCAAGCTGCTCATAGGTGAGCGCCTCCGCCTGTCCGTCTGCCGTCGTCCCAAACAGTTTCTTTAAAAATTCCATCGTCTTTCCTTTCTCCTGCTGGTTTAATTTAAACGTCGGTTCGCTCCGACACGCAGGATGCGCTTTTTATATATCCCCCGCGCAAGGGGAATTCTCGGGCCTTTTATATGCCATGCCAAGGGCAAGGGAACCTCACTGCGGCTCCTGTGTCGTTAAATCGTCCATGCGGCCTTTGCCGCGCATCCCTCCTTCCAAAAGAAAAAGCCCCATATGGGGCTTAAGAAGCATCTATACTACATCAGCTGCTTTGCGCGCGAGCGCGCGGTCGAAAGATATAATGCGGCCGTCCGGCGCCGTTATAGCATGCACCTGCGTGCGTGCCGTGTCCATGCGTCGTTTGGTTGCTGCGCAGAATTCTTGCAGGCTCGCCTGCCGGCGGTCAAGCAATCGCGCCTCCTTGGCAAACTCGGCCTGTAATGCCGCCTTGAGCGCCGCGTCGTTGGTGCTTTGAGCCGCCGCATCCAATACAGCCAATGTACGCTTGCTTTCCCGGATGCGCACCTCGCGCGCACGCTGCATGGCGCGGGCTTCTGCTTCTGTCAGCATCTGGCCTTGCCATGGGATGGATGCCGCCGTATACACCTGCAATTGTTCTTGTGTATACACCGGAACTGAAATGCCCGGCCAAAACATGTAGAAATTATGACGGCAGTTGACGCCGCACAGCCCGTCCACTTTTCCGTATCCCGTCGCTTCAGCAAATTTTCTGTATCCCGTGTCACGGCCGGAGATGCAAAACACCTGCCCTTGCCACAAAACATGCGTTGGCCGTGCGCCGGCGTGTGCCGTTGTTTCAACATAGTCGCATTCAACCTCATCGGCATAGGCAAGAGTGACCGATGCTGCGGCTTGATTTACTCCCGTCAGCACGGCGCGGCGCATCGCCACATCAAGCTGTGTCGGCCCTGCCGCGTCATATAAGACGGTCGTTCCTTGCCGTGCCGCCGACTTGACGGCTTCTGTCAACGCATCTGTATAAGAAGCGCTCCCACTCTTGACTTGGAGAAAAGCCCGGTTTGCTGCTTCGATGAAAAGGCTCTGAGAGGTCGATACCGTTGTCCGGGTCAGGTTCAGCAAATCTCCTGATGCATCCTGATATGCATTCTCCAGCAGTTCCTTCATCCTCGGCGTGAGCCGTGTGATTCGACGCATATCATGCTGTCTCAGCCTCGCATTCTCGGCGCGGATATCCTCTTTCCCGGCAGCATAGAACGCATCCTGTAAAGCAGCATCGAGCGGGGTTCGAAAAGAACCATAACGCCGTAAAGATTCCTCTTGCAGCTGCGCCGCTGCTTTGGATATTGCTTTCTCGGAGTTTAGATTCTCCAAGCTCACCAGACTGATGCCAACCGCGGCCGCGAGAGAAGTGGATAATTCGTCAGACATACCCAACGTCTCATCTGCGCAGCGGTCGAGGTAGTCAGGCGATAGCATTCTTTGCCTCCTTACTCTTCATCCTCTATCTGGTCACTTCTTCCATCAAAAAGCTTGCTTTTCTTCGGCATCATCGCTTTAGCCTCTTCCTCCGAGCAGCCGAAGTACCAAGCCAGTACCGGGACGCCATCAAGGAGGCCCGCCGCGTTCATCTGCATTCGTTGGCTGAACTCCAAATTCGTGTCGGTTACAATAGAGTCGCCCCACTCAAAACTCAGTTCATAGCCGCCTTCAGGCGCCAGGCCGTACAGCGTCGCCAGCGTGTCCATCGCCGCCACATACTCGCCCAGCGTTTTTTCAAGAGCCGACTGTAACGCGCTGACCGTGGATTGAGAGCGTTGTTTCGATGCAACAATTTCGGATGCAGTCTTCTCCACTTCATTGACGTCGCTTATCGTGCCGTAGGCAAGGCCCGTCTGAAGCTCCACGATGCGCAGCCACTTGTTAAGGCCATTGAATAGTGATACATCGCGAATAGTGGGTGCATACTCCTTCAGGTTCGAAGCGAGTCCTTCGCTGTTCTTGCTATCTCCGTTCAGAACCCGGTAAATTCGCTCCATGCCAACCGGCAACAATGGCTCCCCCTTGTTGCTCAGCTTAAAGAGCCTACTGTCTGCAAATACCGCGGCCTCCGTCGCCTTATATTCCCACAGGATGCGGGTGAATTGCCGGTCGGCTTCTTCGATAGCGTGCTCGGCGCGTGCGAATACCGAAACCCCTATCGGCGAATCGGGATCGAGCCAGTTCGCGCGCGGCGGCCGGAAGTAGGCAAAAAGCATCCGATTTACGTTCTCGATATGCACCTTAGGCGAAATCTCCGCCCATTCCGGTACCGCTGATAATTCGCACGGTGAGCCGAGATCTGCTGACCATATGCAGCACTCATTCATGGTATCCGCCGTATAGTTGTGTTTACAGTATGCCGTATTGAAGATACTGTACCCGGTTCCTTCCAGCACATGATATTCCAGACGGGTGTAAGTATCGCGGCCAATCGTCTTCTGGTCGGCGAACAACGCCGAAGTGATTTCCTTGTTCGAGTTGAACGAAACCGGTGCAAATTTGTTGGCGTAAACGAAGTCCGTTTCAATGCGGCCATTCGCCACGAATGGTTTGAGCACGACGCCGCCAAGCGCCAAAGCTCGTTCTATGTGATCGCGCACGTTCCGCAAATCGCTGAACATATCTACATATTGCGCATTAAGGTAATCTGCCCGGGCGCTGCCGCTTTGCACCGAATGTGCCGCCCGCAGAAAAGAATCCCGAGCACTTCCCGTCTTTGCCAACTTCGCCTTTGCCAGGTATTGCGCCTGTTCCCCCGCGGTCACTGTGGATTTTGCCTCGCTCATCATCAGGCGTGCCAGTTCCTCACACACCACAGCTGGCAAATTGAGGGTGCGAACGTCGTCGCATCCACCTTTCCATGGCGGTTCATCAGCATACATCCGTGCCCATGCATTGATGGCGTTTATCATGGTGTTGGATACGGCCAGCTCCAGATGCAGGTCGTCCTTTATCGGCATCATTTTCCTTATCACCCTTTTCAAAAATTCAATAACACGCACGCCTTATCCTCCTTTCCTCCCCGTAACTGCAATGAGCCTGGCACTGTCCCTCTCGAAGCAGTATTCAAAGGCGTCCATGGTATCAATATCGCTCGTTCCGTCGTCCAGACGCTCATTTTTTATAGCGCTTTTGGGATTCCAGACGGCCGAGCATATCGCGTCCGTCAGGCTGTCGCACTCCGACACAACATAAAAAAAGCGCCTCTGCTGCGTGAGCATGTCAAAGGCGAATATGCGGTCGTTGATCTCTGTCTTCCAAGCATTGCATATGCGGACATACCCGAGGTCCGCTTCATTCAACGCCGTCCTCAGCGTGTTTATGAGTGTCTGTTCGGCACTGTCACAGAATACATCATCAATACGGCCATACACCGCCAGTATCCGGCGGACGAAGTTCACGAACAGCTCGCACAATGCCGTCGCATCTGTATCTTTCGCTTTGTGCCACTCCGACGCCAGCGCGAACAATGTGTTATATCCTTCGGAAAGCCCCGTCGCTACAAGGGCATGCCCGGACCCGTTACCGCCAAAGTCCACTCCGACATTGATTTTTATAAAACCAATATGCCTTGGATCTCTCTCCGGCAGTTTCAGGCGCTCCAAAAGCTCTTCACGAGAAATTTTAAACGCATTGCTCTTTGCAAGCGCCTCGCGCACGAAAGTGCCGTATATGACGCCTTCAGCAGCGCACCGCTTGCCCTCGATGTCGCGCCTGTACCATATGCTGTGCGGGTCGTACTGGCTGATGATTTCGCGGCGCCGCTGCTCCGACACCGTGGCATTGTCCCAAATCGTGAAGTGCTCGTAATTGTATCCGCCCAGCAACTTGCCCTCTTGCTGCTGGGTGCTGTATTTGTCTATGTAATCAGTATAGATCGGCGCGTGCGGGTGATCCGGGTTGAGGTCCCAAAAGATTTTGCGCCGCTTCGCCGCAAGCTGTCGGTTGAACGCCTCTTTGATAGTGTTGTCGTGATGCAGGTTTATTTCTGTTGCAATCCACATACCGTAGGAATTCTATGATTCACATAGTAGACTATCTCTTAAACCCTCTCGGGTTCATACCCTTTTCCGAGCGCGTATCAATAGCGCCCGTACTTCGCAATTACGCGAATAGTCGTTACAGGATTAGAACGACACGAATGAAAAACCATAATAAAAAGCGCCCGTGTCAATCTTTTTTCGGATTGACCGAGCGAGCGTCTCTATTGATGTCTCAGGAGGAAAGCAATCTTTCATTTTTTGGGCAAGCTCTCTCGAAAAATCAGCTTTCGCAACCACCTTGCCATCTTTTATTGCCGCTACCTTTCGAATCTCTTTCCAGTTTTCCACAGTGCATACTCCTTTCGGGTATTTCTTTGTCGTTCCTTCCCACGGGATTAGCTCTCGCTTTCCCCGTTAGCAACCCATTCGGGTTACCCCGCCGATAAGCGGAAAAGGTATGTTGGGGCAATTCCTGTTTGTTTCACCCCGAATTTTCTTGAACGAGGACGCCAGCGCGCCGCCTGCAAAAATAACGATGCGCGTGCGGTATCCGGTATCCGGCCCCTTTATTGTAAGGCAGTCGTTGCCCTTATACTTTCCCCAGCGGGATTGCCCGCGAAAAATATGTTCCAGACCGAATCCGTTCGCGTCACCTATATTGAGCTTTGCGTTTGCCGCCGTACTGCCGGTAGCGAGGTGGATTTTGTCCGGTGTGGTCTTCAGTTCATGCGCGAAGGCGAACACATTGTCCACGGTCTTGCCCGCGCGCACGGCGCCCTCGGCCACGTTGATTTGATTTGCCGCACAGCGCCGGATGTATTCCACATGCTTTGCAGAAAAGGCAAAAGGCAGCGTCTTTTTACGGCTCGCCGCTCTCGCCATCTTCATGGCCATAGATTATATCCTCCGTATCACTTATATCTTCCAGCTCAGGATTCACTTTCTGCATCTCGAATTCAAGTCGCTTCTGATTCAAACGCAGGTTTGCAAGCATGGACGCCGCTTTAGTTTTTTGCCGTTGCACATCGGTCAACAGCACCTCCAAGCGGTGGATCACCTGATAGGTTGACTCCGAAATCGTGCTCACATGCGTGAGATTCCCGGGCAGGATCTTTCCCGCCTGAATCTTTTCGTCTTGCCGTTCGATATACAACTCTTTGTCCTGATCTTCCCGGTCTTTATCACCGTCCAGCCTCTTAAAGTCGCGTCTGTCCTGGCTCGTGCTGATGGATGCTGCCATCATAGGCGATTTCTTCTCTTTCTCCGTCAGTTCCTTTATGCGCTTCATAATGCGGGCCTCACGAATCGTCAGCAGCCGTATTTCCTCCACAAGGATAGTTTCCTCATCTGCGTCTTCAAGCTCTTCCAGGGCCTCTCTCTCTGCTTCTGTGAGGCTGCTTGCCCATATCGTTGAATATCCGCCGTGCTTCATGGCATTCGTGTTTCCGAACGGCGCTCCGCCCTTGTTCCCGACCGCGTTCACGTTGCCCTTTGGTGCGCCGGCTTTGCGCGGACTGGTTGCAACTTCCGGCTTGGTTGCGGGTTTCGCTTTGGTTGCAACCTTGCCATCCTTCCAGTATCTCGTAGCCCAACTCTTTACAGTGTTCAGCGGGACACCGATTTTCTCCGCAATCTCCTTATACTTCATGCCCTTTTTATAGAGCGTATACCCGCGGTCCCGGGCCTCCATTACATCACCACCACCGCCCTTATTATGTTGTCACGCAGAAAAGGCGCCGGGGATGAACTCTCCCGGCGCCATGCACTTCATCATATTAAAGAATTCCCCTTTTTCTCATAGGGGCGAAAACCGCTGTTCCCGCAAGCAGGATCGCTGCGGTTGACGCGAAAAGACTTACCACGTTCACCCCATACGGAATGCCGTACAGCATGGTCAGCTCTGCTCCAATGAACACTGCCACCATGATAGACAATGCTGCCTCTTTGGCGAGTATCGGCAACTTGCGTCCCGGGCCAAACACAAACAGTGCATGACACATTGCGTGCGTTCCTACTCCGAAAGCGACGTCTATAATGCCGAGGGGGCTGAAAGCATTTGCAAGCCCCACGCCCAAAAGAATCGCCGGAGAATAGCGCCTATCCAAAAACGGCAGCACGCACACCAGATTCGCAACACGAAACTGCATCGTCCCCCATGAAATAGGGTTCACCATCGTCAGGGCCACATACACGGCCGCAATGATCGCCACCCGGCACATCTCATGCACACTATGTTTCTTCACGCCGAGCCACCCGCCTTTCGTACAACAAAAAGGATCTCTTTTGATGCTTCGGGGAAAGGCACAGACATGATAGCCGTCAACCAGGTCTTAGGGATGTATGCTTTCATGGCCTCGTAAAACTCGCTAATCTCCCGCGGCTGCGCCGCGTAGAATGCGTCCATGTCCCGGCCCCCCATTACTAGCCCCACTTCCTGTACGATTTCAAAGCCAATGTCCGCCAGCGCATTCTTCAGTTCCTCATATCCCCATTCATACACATGGGCCCGATACTGTGTATTGTAGCCGTTGCCCGGCGTATTCGGGCATGACAGAAACATGAGGGCCTTATCGCTCATGATTTTTCTGCACTCGATAAGGCTCTTTCGTCCATCGTCCTTGTGCATGTGCTCCAGCGCTGAGGTATAAATGACAAAATCTGCAAAACCTTCAGGAATGATATCGCTCATATTCGCCACATTCCCCAGCTTCCATCGAACCTTAAACGGATAATAGGCCCCCAGGTCTTCCGGTTTCAGCTTTTTCTCCGTAGCTCCGCGCATGGCCTCCTTGATATTCGCCCGGGAAATATCCACGCCCGTATAGCTCGCAATCCCTTTTGCATAGTACCGCAGAAGCGGCAGCATCAGCGAGCGGCCGCAACACACGTCCACAATGTTCATGCCTTTTTTCGCCATTTGTGCCGCGGCGAAATGCTGAATATAGTTCATCACATCCAGGTTTGTGAAAAAGCCATCCCGGAATTGGCTATAAAAATTCCGCATCTGGTAGGTGGTGCAAAGCACTTTGCTTCGGTCCATCCCATCCTCGACGCGGTACACGATTTGTTTATCCATTCGCTATCCTTTCCTATCAAGATATTTTTGATATTTAATCCATTCCTGCAACGCATATTCCCTTCGGAGGCGGTGGTCTCCCCCCATCTTTCCGGGCGGTGGCCGAACCGTAACAATCTTCTGCCCATCGAAATACGATGTACTGCCAAAAGAAACGGCTGTGCTCCATGTTGTGCTGTCCACGCTGAAAAAGCCAAATTCCGGAGCGTCCTTGCGGGTATACCCCAGCCCGTGCACCTTGGTGCCATAACCTGCGGCGATCTGTATGAGCTTTCGCACAAAAGGGAACTCGTTTGGCAAGATTGTTTTGATGGCGAAGCCGCCGATTCCAATGTACGGGTACTCTTTGCAAAGCCGCTTGAACTCTTCCAGCCCGCGGCTCCTGTGCCATACCGGGATGCAGCGTCTTTCCGTCTCGCTCTCCAATCGCCGCCGCATTGCTTTTACGCGCTCATAGCCGACGATAGCGTCAATATCCAACTCAAAGAAATACTCAATACCGTTGGCCTTTATAAAGGCGATATACTTTGAAAGGTACGCGTCCCAATCGACGCGCTTACGTTCTGCTGCATGCAGGAATGTAAATGCACCACTGTCCAGCAGGAACATTTTCCAGTTTGACATCTCCTGTATCTGCCAAGGTTTGATGTAGTAGAAGCTCTCCAGGACGTAGAGTGGCTTATACTTCTTAGTGAGCTCTTCGGCGATAAAGGTGCCGGCCAAGAAAAGCTTCATTGTTCAATCCAGCCGCCACAATGCGGGCACTGGATACGCGAGCGGGACGATGGTTCAACCGGAGTTTCCGTCGAAGTTTGCGCAGGCGCCTCCCCCTGCCTGGCCGTCCCTGTCTGTGCAGTTGTCTCCTCTTTGGCGGGACGTTCGATGGATTCCACAAAGAAATCCTCAAAATCAGTGTCTTGGATGTCTCTCAAGATACTATCCAGTTCAAATTCTTCAAAACCCGTCTGTGCCAAATCATATCCCATAGCCTGCAGCTGTTCCAGCTCCCCGCGAAGCAGTTCGCCGTCCCAAGCTGCCGCCTCGGAGACCTTATTGTCTGCAATGCGGTATGCTTTGATCTGCTCATCGTTCAGGTCCTCGGCCACAATGCACGGAATCTGGTCAAGTCCAAGCTGCAGCGCCGCCTTGTAGCGCGTGTGTCCCGCGATAATGACATTGTTCCTATCTACGATGACTGGCACCTTAAACCCAAACTCTTGAATGCTTTCTGCGACCGCAGCAACTGCGCCGTCGTTTTTTCGTGGATTCTTTTCATAGGGATGAATAAGCGAAAGATCCTGATAAATAATTTGTTGTTTCATACTGCTCCCTTCTTTTCCATAGCTGCGGGCGAGCAGCCTTGATTCGGGAGCGTTGCGTCTGATTCCTGCCTCCTTTTTGCCAATAAAAATAGCGCCGGCTCAAAAAATGAACCGGCGCTTCGGCGGATTAGAATTTTACGAATACAGTTTATCACACTCCATATTGCCCTGTCAATGCCCACTTTTTGCCCTGGCTTGTCAAGTCCTCTTTACCCCGTCGATGCCGAATAGAAGTGCCGCCAGTTTTGTGCAGGCGGCTTTGATATCCTTGTACACCGTTCTTTCATCAATGCCCTCGGATTCCGCGATTTCCTCCACGCTCCATTCCCGGGAACATATATACATTTTCTCGACTACTGAGCAGCGCCGCATATCCTCCGGCTTCTGGCTTTTCGCGCACAAAATGCGGTATACCTCCATCATGGATTCTATGTGGGCGATGATGATTCGTGTTCTTTGGGCGGACTTTTTGATGCTCTCAATGTACAATGTCTGTTTGCTGGGCCGGTCCATCATTGCATCCAGAATCGACAGCGCCTCCGCTTCATCATCGGCTGAAAGCTCCGCCTGGAATACCGCAGATTCACAATGGATCTTGAGCGTCCGATAATTCTCAAGCAGGAGCCGGGTATTCCGCAGGCGGCGATCCCGGCGCCATTGCTCTTGCCGGCGCTCTCTCTGTTCCAACTCTTCGATTGCAGCCCTTGCCCCTGCCTCTGCCGCAATTCTGGCGATTTCCTGCATCGCTTCGGGTAAAGTTTCCATGGCTTGCGCTCCTCCGTTCTATTGATTTCCCGCCGGGAAATTGTTATAATAGATGTGCCACGAGGGGGGACGCGCAAGCGTCCTCTTTTTTATTTAGTTTTCTTCTGTGTCTGGAAGGTCGTTCAGCGCGTCCAACAACCGGTCAATGTTTGCGGCAACCATTTCTATGGTCGCATCAGACAAAATGTGCATTGCAGCCTTCGCCTTATCGGCCGTTTCCATGTTGTAATACCCTATAATCACGTCGTCTGCCGCATCCGCCATGCCCACCATTGCTATTTTTTGAACGCCTTTTTCGGATATCTTGTGCAAAAAATTCGTCACGATCTCCCCATATGGTTGAGTCATGTCATCGCTTATAATCACTGTGCTCATATGTTCTCACTTTCTTCGCCCGTCCCTTTTCCGGGGCGGGCGTTTTCTTTTTTCCTCATCGAGCGCGGCGCCGACACAGGAGAGGGCGAATACCAGCGCCGCCAGCGGAACGATCCACAGCGTGCGCCACGCTTCATTCGGCATCGCAACCGCCCTTTTCACGTACCGCGTCAATGGCATAGTGTAGAAGCTTTCTTTCCGGGCCATATTCAGTTTTCTTTTGCATCTGCTGCAGAAACCAGATGACTTCCTGTGCATACTGTTTCTCTGGGTTCATTTTCAACTCCTCCTCTCGACTCGGTGTCTGAATACTGCATATCTAAGGACTGGGATATAAGCGCTTCTGGCAGCTGCGCGCCGCAGATGTGGCAGAAGCGCGCGCCCTCGATGCGCTCTGAATTGCCGCAGCACGGACAGCAGCCTTCTTGAGCGCAAAGGATCTCCCTCAGTTCCTCCGGGCTTCGACGCAGTGCCTCATATGCCGCAAGACAGTCAATCGCTTCGCCTATCAGATATTCTCCATGAATCTGCACTGCCGCCATGCGCAGAGCGATGCGACCATCTTCCAACTTTTTTGTATATGTAGTGCGAATGCTCATAGAAAGGTCCCTCCTATTCAATTGTGGAAATCTCGGGCAACCACATTTTGGGGTTAAAGTTCAGCGTGTACTTATACTGGTTAACATCTCCGGATGTGACATCTTCCACCACATAGGTGACATTATCGCTCAGGCCGATAAAGTGCTTTTTGTACTCGCCGTTTTCGTCTTCAACCACAATTTCCAGCTGGTTATCTTCTGTGTCTGCCGTGATGCTCATTTTGCCTGTCATCTGGAATAGCACATCGCCTTGCAGGCAGTTGATCACTGTCACTTGTCTGATATCGTTAAAATTGTCTGCCTGCTGTGACAGGTTGTAGGACACGCGCTGCGCCTCGGTTTCGCAGCCTGCCAGTACTGCTACGAGCGCCAGAACGGTCGCAATGAGGCCAATTTTTTTCATTATGTATTTCTCCCTTCATTTTTGCACTGCAAATAATGCTCAGTCCGCATCCAATCTTCCAGCACAAAGACGGTTTCTTCCGGCCCCATCCCGTGCAGATCGCAGATGAAATCTCCATCGCCGATATATAAGCAATGGTCGCAAATCCCCGGGTCACATTCTCTGTTTCTATTCACGGTCTGACTCCTTTCTCCGTTCCGCAGTCGGTATGAGCGGGTTTCTTTGGCTTCGGTAGGCTCTCCAACCTTCGCCATATTCACGAAACGGCCAATACCCAAATTTAGGAACTCCGACATCCACAACCCTTTCTTGTGATACGGAAACTATGCCCATTCCACCAAAATATTCTTCTGATTCTGGTATACAGACTACCTCCCCGTCCATCCGACGTAATTCCTCCAAGGTCAGCGGCTGCGGGTTCTCGCGCTCCGCCTTGTAGCGGTCGCGCTCTGCGGTCGCTGTGTCAAGCTCGGCTTGCAAGCGTTCAATGGCATCGGCTGCGGCTGTCAAATCATCCGCAAGGCATAAAGGCGTTTCCCACTCGTTGCCCCGTGCCCACTCGGCTTTTTCGCGCAACCGCTCCACAAGCTCTTTATCTGTCATGTTCTGCCTCCATTTCCTTCAGCGCGGCCTCTTCTCCAATTTCCCACCGCAGTTTCATCTGCGCAGGACACAAATCCACTTCCGGGCGTCTTTTGCCTGTCCAACGCAGCCCGCCAGCTTGTCCCACACATTTCCAGCCCGCAGCACGCAGGCTTGTGCCTGGCTCCGTGTCGAGTATGTAGGTAATCAGCTTATGATACCCCATAGCACGCGCAGCCCTCCACGCCGCCGCGTAAAGCATGGAACAGGCATTGCGTGTCCCGTCCGTACAAAGACGGTTTACTTCCAGCGTCCACCCATCGTCAAGGTACCTCGACACCGGACGGCCAACAATGGCAACGCCGACTATTTTCTCTCCGTCTGTGCAGGCGATGGAGAACTTATGGCCGACAACCGGCTTATGATGCCTATGATGCTGCTCCACAAAAGCGTTTGCCTCTTTAAGCGACACCGGTAATACTTCAAGCATTGTTTTCGCCTCTCTGTGCCTCCAGCGCGACCTCTGCGGCTTCGCGGGAAATTTCACGCATTCGCTCGACAGCTTGTTCCGTATTATACGGTGTCCCGCAGATGTCAATGAGCGGAAAAGTCCAGCGCTCGGACTTGTATACCACAGCATATCTGCCATTGTGCTTTTGGTCTGACATGGGTTTCATCGTTCCATCACGCAACGATTGTTCCACCATCGCGATGAACGGAAATTTCGCAAGCTGTCCCGTTTTCTCCGCCTGCGCCAGCTCGCGGAGGCGGTCAATGGGGACACCTTCAAACTCCTTAATTTCCGCGATGGCCTTTCCCATGCTTGCAAGCTTCAAGTGCTCCACTGCCTCTGGCTCCAGCCCGGTGTCCTCATAGGCGGCGAGCCTCGCAATTGCGTTGCTTAGCGGTGCGCCATCGCGTTCATTCTTTGGGTACAAAGATTTTGTGCCTTTAATTCTGATGTACTTGCCGTCTACGTATTCGGTCAATTTTTCCATGTCAATCCTCCTACCATCTGCGCCCATCAACAGGTTCAAAGCGATTCTGGTCGAGCCAATAATGCGGGCATTCTCGTAATCCGTATAAATAGGCCAGATACGCTTTTCCTACATTCGCATTCCCGCAGCCAAGGCCTCTGCCATACAGGCATGTGGAGCAATTCCGCGGCACTTTTTTAAACTCATGTACTTCTATTTCTCGCATTGTGAACCCTCCCGTATGTCTCCGGCCCACTGCTCTGCCATGGCTTTTGCAATGCCGGGAAATGTTTTGCTTCTCGCCATTGAACGTTCTTTCGGAGGTAGGCGCATCGTCTCCATATGCCAGCGCGGTTCTCTCGCACCGCTCGCACACTCTATGATTATTGGTTCAACAATATTTATTGGTTCCAGTTTCGGCACCCCGCGCAACCACAAGCCTGTTTTCTTTTTTTCTCTGTCCCCAAACATGTATGGTTCTATGTATTGGTCCGGCTTTCTAAATCTGCTGGACATAATTCCTTGCGGATTTTCGATTGCGATTTTTTCACAATCTGCATTCCATATATACATGAAAAACTCCACAGCGTCTTCACGCTGTTTTTCGCGATACGGAAAACGGTCTTTGTATTCCGGATTGAACCATTTATTTCCTGCAAGAGTAAGAAAAGTACAAGGTGGATGTGCGACAATCATGTCCCATCTTGTTTCAATGCTGTGCTCGGTCCCGTCCATTGTCTTAAAACTGCAATTTCCATTCAGCAAAGGCAGAACGTTCTGCATGATGTGCCATTCCGGGTGCCCTCCGGAACAGGGTATAATGTCGCAACTATACGCCTCATGCCCCAATCTGCGCAGCTCAATCGTCACCGCCTGGCTTTCTTCGCAGGCTACTAAAATTTTCACTTCGTATCCTCCCGGCGCTGGCCGCACATGGGGCAGAAACCAGCGTCAATTTCAACATACACTTCGCCTGTTAGGTCTAACAATTTGTCCCTCAACGCCTGTACTTCCGTCAGAGGTGCAAGCAAGGGTCTTGCATACTGCGTAGTCTTGAAATACAGTTTTGCTCCACAAAACTCACACCCCTTGCTCCGTTCCTCACGCTCTTTGATGGCGGAGATTGCATGCGCACAGGCTTCTTGAAACTCTTTCCGGTAACACTCGTTCCCGATATACGGCTCAAACCGAGCAATCGCCTCTCTGTCAGTCATTGTCATGCCCTCCGGCTTTATCTGCCTCTTTCCAAACTTGGTATAAAGCGTAGGCCATTGGATTTCTTATAAATTCAAGATTTTTTGCTCTTTCGTATTCTTTCTGAATTTTATTTATGGCTGTCTCAATTTTCATCGCACCCCTCCGTTAAACAAGCTCTACGGGCGGTGTCGGAATTTCTTGTTCAATGGGTCTCCATAAATGCAGACAATATTGATGCTGGTCTACATACTGCGATTGTGCCGGATGAAACTGAATCACCGTTTCCTCAGGCTCAAAAAACAGATTTTTCACCGCGCACATTTCTTCCCATGTAGGACATCTTTTCTGATTCTTCGGCGACACGCTTACGTGCTCCCAGCCTCTACCGTTTGAGGCGATACAGAATAGCGCTCGGCCATTCACAAAAATCTTAAAAGCCCCATTCTTATCGTCGCCATTGCTCCCGCAGTATTTGCGCACATCCAGACGCCATTTATCCAATGCATGTAGATCTCTCATTCGCTTATCATCCTCCATAACTTGCTGCCTTTTGCTTTTAACGGCCTCTCCATTTGCTCTTGCCTTCGTGACTCACTGCTTCCACGCAAGAGACCCCGCAGCCCCAACCGCTACCCGGGATTATGTGTTTTTTAGTTCAGATACTCTCCTTGGTCTTCACCGGGAGAACCAGCGCGCGGTATCCGTCTTTTTCCATCTGCGCCGGACGGAGACGCCCCGCAAAGTAGATCGTCAAATCGTCTGAATCAAAATGCTTGATTGCATCTATCAGATAAAGGCTGTTGAATGCAATGTCAAATCCGTTCAACTTCTCAAAACCACCTGCAATGTCTTCCGCATAGTTCCCCGTTGCGGATTTAGCCGAGATCGTACACTTGTCTGTGTCGAACCTCAACATAATGATGCACTTGTCCTGATTCGTGGCCAGCAAGGCACGCCGCAAAGCGTCCATCGTTTCTTTTTTAGGGAGCCGGGCACACATCGGTGGCTGTGAAAGGAACGCTCTTTTGTAGTCCATAAAAGAATCCGCAATGAGCCGCGTCACCATCATGTATTCTCCGATCTCGATATACGCCGCTGATGCACTGGCTTCAATTTTTACTGACTCAGCCTCGCCCAGTGACATGATTGCCTTTGCTGCCACCATTGGCAATATAAAATGGAACTCGCCCTCATGCGGGATTGTTGTCCACACAGAACGGTATCCGTCACAAGCAACGATATTCAACGTCGCACCGTCTGCGTCGAAAAATATCCCACCAAATGCAGGCTTTTTATCTTCACGGCTTACGGCATAAAGCACATTCGAAATCGCGTTAAACAACGCCTCGGCGGGAATCTCTAAGGCGTGATTTGGACTCTTAGGACGCTGATGAAGCACCATTTTACTGGCGTCAAGTCCCTCCTGTTTGCTTGTGATCGTGCCCGCGCCTATCGTTACCATATCTTTTTCGTCTGACTCAATCGAAATCATCCCATCCGGCAGGCTCTCAATAAGTGCGACTGTCTTTGCTGCCAGCACCGTCGGATGCTCCATAGATGCCGGCAATTTCGCCGAAATCTGCATAATTTCATTGACAGCTGTAACGGTATCGCCGTCAATCAGCATTCCCGCTGGTATCGCTCCCTGCTTGCTGCACGGCACCGCGCCGCGCAGATTTGCGAGTTTTGGGGCGATTTCATATTTTTCGATATACATTTTGAGTCCTCCTATAAAATTCTATATTCCGCCGTGCAGCTGCTCCGGCGTTCGTTTTCTTATGCCTTTTGGCGTGCCGTCATCTCTTCGATGATTGCGTCCAATGTATCAGCGCCGCCCCATATCTGCGCGTGATGCTCCAGGCACGGCCTGTGAACGTACCACAGGCGCCGGGGCGCTGTACGGCCCACACGTACCATCAGCGCCAACATCTCCCTTGTAGGGCTTTCCTGGCCGCATATAGGGCACCGTCCATAGTGGTACGCGCGATATTCGTCGCTGGTGTTGGCATTCTCCCGCAGCAGCTCTGCCGGATATTCCTGCGGTGCGCCGGGGAGCCACTGATCGCGCAGATTGTTGCGGACAAATACCGGCGTACCATTCGCCGCGGCTATTTCAACGATTTCTTTTGCCCACACGGCTTGCATTTTTTCATTGATTGCCGCTCTTCCACTTTCTGCACTAAGTACCACCCACGAAACGTTTCGGAGCTGCGTATGCCCTGCCGGATTCGCAAATGAGCCGGACACAGGTTCGATCAGAGCGAAGCTGTTCACGCCGTGCGCATTGAACGCCGTATCCTGCGAATTCTCAAGCACCGTGCCATACCAATAGTTCGAGCGCACCGGGAGTTTCCCCGCACGCCATAACGCTTCGTACCGCCACGGCGTTTTTGTGATAAACATATACCGATGATATGGATACCTTGCGCAGCTCTCAAATACTTCTTCAATCCATTTGTCAGGCACCCACTCCCCGAACATATCTCCCATATGCCCAACCAGAAATCTGCGGCTGACTTTTATAAGGCCCGGGTTATCATCCCTGTAACGGTGGCGCGTCGGGAAAAATCCAAACGGTAGCGCAATTATGTTTCTACCCGAGGAAAAGGGTTCTTCGAGTTCAAATAATCGGGCGTCCTTATCACCTTTGCAGCGCGGGTCTGTGATATGATGGCGCACATCTATTGATGCACAAAACGCACGTTTACGCGGCACACATGCCGTGCATTCCCGCATACAGCCCGTAATAGGTGCCCATGCGAAGTCCGCCCACTCCAACCGGCTTCTGTTCATTACCTGTACTCCTTTCCCGTCTTGATATCTCGCAGGTGAATGCGGTTCTGCACTTCGAGGCCCAAACCGTCGGCCAGTGCTTTTACGATGTGGATGTAGTCCTGCACCACTTTCTCCCGGTCAGCAGATTCTCGCGCTATTCCTTTCAACGCCTTGTATGCCGTGGGATCTGGACACCCGCTGGCATTCAGTTTAGGATTTTTTATCATCAAGCATTTCCGCCTTTATGTAATAGTCATATGCTCCGCTCGCTTTCCCGGCGCGGTGCCGCCGTGTCATTTGCACGGTATATCCTGCCTTGAGCAGCATTCGCCCGAGGTCGAGCCGCTCTGGCGCGGTCAGATTGTTCACTTGAATTTCCATACCATCACCCGCACTTGTTTTCTATCAGATCGGCTATCAGCTCTTCCACCAGCAGTTTTCCCGCCAGCTTCCCGTTGCGTATAACAGTCTGTTTTTCTTTGAGTTCTGCGAATTCTGCAAGCCTTAATCCCCTTGCGCGCTGCGCCAGCATCTTTTCGTCATCACCAATACGAGAAGCTACAACACGCTGCCATTCCTCCAAGAAGGGCGCGGCCTCTTTCAAGTCGTCGTACTGCTCGTTCCCGTAGCTTCTCTTTTGCCGAATCGTCCCTCCGGGTTCTACTTCGAGCGTGTACCACGGTACGTCTGGTTTCTCTGCCCGCCGTAAGAACATGATGTAGCTCTCACGTTCTGAGATTCGCTCATAATATCTATCGCTTCGGGGCACGCAATGGTCCAGGAATTCTCCATCTGAAATAATATCTGCGGCGCCCTCAGGGACGCAGATGCAGAAGGTGTCTCCGGCGTACTCGTACAGTTTTTTTGCTTTTCCCATGATTTTTTTGATGGAGAATTTTTCTTCAAGCGCCTGCGCCCGTGCCTCGATAGCGGCTTTTCTTTGGCTCGCTCTGGCCATTGCCTGCTGCTCTTTCACTTGGCTTGCCAGTTCATTGTGCCGGCGTTTAAGGTCCAGCGGGAAACGGACGATATCAAGCTCGAGCTGCAGCCCCAGCTTTTCCGCCATTCTGATATAATCAAGCCAGTCGGACGTGATGTGCGAATCAATCACTTTTCCATCTCCGCCGTTTCTCCGCGTACACTGTCTGAGATATTTCAGCACTTTCCCGGTACCAAAGCGTTTGCCGAGTCGTTGAACTTCGGCGGGAGACCATATCTTTTTCACCATCTTCAAATTCTCTTCGGTGATTGCCAACCCAGCAGCTTTCCAGCTGTGCGCACGTTCCACTTCTTGCAGATCGTGCGTTTTCCCCGCAATCCGCATTTCCTGCCGATTCAAGCCGAATACACCATAGTAGGTTTTGCTCTTGAGATTCAGCCATGTACGCCGACACGCTCCGTAGAACACCTTCAGGAACTCATTGCACCATCCCGTTTTTATAAGTGATTCCAGCATGGGGACAGTCTTTATTTTTCGCCACAAAAGACATATATCCATGATGTCTGCCGACTTATAGTAGCGTTTCACCCAACTCATACCAAGGTATTTTTCTACTTGTTTTTCAAGTCCTTCGTCCATGCAGACCATAGCGCTTCCCGAATACATACCTTGTGAACAAACGAACATTTTTTCGAGGGCAGCGCTCTGTGCCATCACATACTCCGAGCGTTTTTCTTGCCATCTGTACTCACTTTTCCAGTGGATGGCTTTTCTTTTCGTGTCAATGAGGTAAATATCTCTGTCGTAAACTTCCAGATTTGCTTTCTTCTCGTGGAAACTGAAGAACACCAAAAATCTCCGAAGCCATAGACCGTCTGGCGTCTCCTGCGCCATTACAAAAGTGCGGGATTGCTCTTTCCGCTTCGCGCCATATCTTGTATTGTGTGCAAGCATCGGTTTTCCGCACGCCGCACACTTCGTCATGCCAAGGTGTGATAGCGATTCTGCTTCCGTTGTGTATTCCCCGCCGCAGCTGTCACATCGCACATCCTGCACCCACATATTGCCCGGTTCTCCTCCCGGCAAAATCGTTTTCACTTTTCGATTTTTGAACCACAGGAACACCGCGTCGCTGCAACTCTTCAGGATGCGTTTTTCAAAATCGCCAGGCAACGGCGGGAGGCGGTTCATATATTGACGCGTTTCCTCTGCTTGGCGCTGGTTTCTTTCGCTCCGCAAGCGTCGCGACCGAGCGTTTTGTGCCTTATAAATCAGTTCCATCGGGGAGATCTTATCGGTGCATCCGAAATATTCCCGCAAGAGGCGTTCCTCCTCCTGCATAATGGAAACCTCGCGGTATCGCAGGCTACCGCCGTGCTGAGCGGGTTCAACCCATTCCACACGCAAATCCCTTCGATCTGCAGCCTTATTTCCCCGCAGTGTGCCGGTCCACTCTTCTCCGTAGAAGTACCACACAACCAAAGGTGACTTAGCTCTATCCCATACGGCAACCGTCAGCACATCACCTTTGATGTATCGGCCCGCCGCAATGCCCGTTGCGACTGTTGCCCGAAGCGGCCCGGAGCAGGAGACAGGAGAAGCTTTCGGCTGTGGACACAATGCCAAGAATTCTTCCGCCTTTGTCATGCCTGCACCGCCTCTCTCAATTCAGACATGCCGTATTCGTGACCCGCACGCACCTTTACTCCATCAACTTGCGCGATCACATATTCTCTAACTTCGCCCATCTCTTCCCGGGCCAACAGTATCCAGGAATTCATTTTTCCCGTCGCCCGTGGCTCCTTATCACGGCACACATGGAACGGGCCTTGGTCTACGACCTTATTTCTCGTGCGCTCCGGATGCTGCATCATGTATGCCACAGCCGCCATCAAATAGCGTTCTTCGTCCAGCTTCGCAAGCGTCGTCAGTTTCGTGCAACTGATACGGGTATCTACGCCGTCTTCGTCGATATCCCCGCCTGCCTCCACAATCCAGAATTCGTTCTTGCCATTCCATTGGTAATAGCAAAGGCAGTCGAGAGGATCTTCCGCACAATGAAAACCACCGGCGGCACATTTCGCTTTATCCGTCACGTTACGGCCTTTCTCAAATTGATAGTTCCTGCATACGAGTCCCGGGCCGAATGCCTTGTACGCGATCATTCTCCGTCCGCCCCCTCTCCAAACAATGAGATCTGAATGGCTCCTGTCTCTTGCGGCTGCACGCGCTTTGCCTTCTCCTTTTTTCCGGGCGCCGCTTTTTTCACTTCCGGCTGCTTTGCCTTGTTCGTCTGACCCACCGGGTCTCCCTTCTCTGGGATTTCGCCCAGCATCGGTTCTTCCCCGGTTGTTATTTCCATCCAAAACTGCACCCTTGCATTTGGGAAATAGAATTGTGCTGCGCGGCGATATACCTCAATATCTGAGATGGAGTATCCCGCGTTTTTCAGCACTTCTGCGCAGCAGGCTTCCAAGGAGCCGCCCGACGTCACCGCTTGGGCAAATTGTGTATCTTTTGAGAATTCCTTTAAGGCCCTTGCCACATGCCCGGCAATCGCCTGTGCGTTCCGCGCTCCTGTGAAAGACGACAATTCTGAGTCTATTTTCATTCTCGCCAGACGTGTGATATCCGTGTTGATGCCCAGTGCTTCCGTTTCCTCGTTCCAAAACGCCTCCCTCTCTGCTGCCGCCACTGCGTGCGCATCGCAGAGTTGGTCGTATTTTTCCCGGTTACCGAACATGCGGCAGGCCAATGCATCGTTGGTGATTTCAAGATTGTGTGTGGTGGGTTCCATAGTCTTTCCTCCTGTCAAAATAGGCTCATTTGCCCGTTTTTTGCCGTAATGGGCTTATAAGTTTCTTTCCGCGCCATCCATTTTTGTATCTCATGAAAAGCGTTTTGTATGGTATTCCTGAGCACTCAGCCCATTCAGATAGCGTTTTTACATTTGAATCAATCTGGACAACAATGTTATTTCTCTTGTTGCGCATATTCGTTTGACGTTTTACCCATCGGCAGTTTGATGGTTCATAATTTCCATTCGTATCTATGCGATCCAGCTGAAGCTCTGAAGAAAATCCATTTGCAATCGCCCAAGTGTAAAAGCTTTGAAAATCAGTGTCCCATTCCTCGCAAACTCGAATGCCGCGTCCACCGTAATTGGGATAACTGATGTCTTTTGGATTGTTGCATCGTTGACGCATTCCGTACCATCGCCTGTATAGTCCTGTCTTTGATTGTCCATGCGATGTAAGCAAATCCTTTGCCAAGCATCCGCAGCTTCTCGTGTGTCCTCGCCTCAAGCTACTTGATGAAGCAACAATTTCATTTCCACACTCGCATTTACACAACCAATACGCATATGCGGATTTTACGCCTTGTGGCTTCTCCAATTTTTTGATGACCGTAAGCCTGCCAAACCGCTTATTCTTCAAATTGATATATTTCTCCATCGCTACCTCCTGTATCTCTGTGTCAGATGCGGCAAATCCCTTTCGCATTCAATCCCGAGCATCGCGTCCAATTCGTCCGGCGCATTGTACAGACAAGTCATGAGATATGCCACCGGGTTCGCAATGTCTTTATCAGCTGCATTCAGCCTGTCCAGCGCCAGCTTTACGGCGTCTGTATCAAGGCGTTTGAGCTGGGATATAACCTGTGTCCTCGGGAGTCTTTCTCCGCGTATCTGCGTGCTCTGGTTGCGTACCATGCGCCGTAGAGCATCTTTCAACGTGTGTCTCCATGGCTTTTCTATCTCATTCCAGTCGATTTGTTCGCAAATCAGAGTGTATTTGCTTTGCAATGCTATCTCTTCTTCCGATGCTGGCGTAGCGCACGGCTGTGGCGCATATCCTTGCTTCTGAGTTTCTGGCACGAACGGGATGATGCGATATATCGTGGGTTTTCTTCCGCCTTGCTCGAAATATTCGATTCGCTTGCAATCTGCGAGCTGTTGGCGCGCACCGTAAATCGTATCCTTCCCATATCTTGTACGCGTTTTGAGAAGATCCATAGATGCAGGAAACACATCCGGCCACATCGCCTTATTTGCAGTTATCATGAGCGCGTGCCAGAGGGAAATTGCCGCCGGTGAAAGGTCATTACCTTCCAGCCATGCGTAAAAAGCATTGATTTCTGAGATGTATTTCAGGCGCTCACCCCCTCCGGTGCACCATTGACCGTTCTATTCCGTCCGGCGTGCCTCCTGATGTTGGTGCAGGTAGATATACTCGCCGCCGCGCCGGATATTACGGCATATGAATTCGTCGGCCTGCTGCCGTGACAGATGCGTTTCCATTGCGCGCCGCTCATATGTGTATTCTTCTGCAAATTTCTTCGCTGCTACCGCCTTGCGGATCTCTTCCTCATCGTGATTTGCTTCGACCAGATACAGGTCATACCCCGGCGCTGAGATTTCCCGCAAACTGCCCGTGTCCGTGGCATAGAACGCGCGCTCTCCATCTTCGAACCGCAATTTATATCCACAGTTCGGCACGTCGTGCCAAAGTCGTACCGGCTCCACCGTAACCGCCCCGTAATCGTAAACGTGTCCCGGTTCAACGACGTCAATGTTTTCCGCAGGTACAAGCCGCGCCAGCTCTGGCACAAGCCAACTTCCCGCGCCGAATCGGAGCGTCGGCCGTTCATGCGCCAGCGCGGCCAGCGTAGTGCGGTTGAAGTGGTCTCCGTGGATGTGTGTCAGCAGCACCAGCCGTAGGGCCGGGTATGCCCCGGCCAGCGCCTTGAAGGGCACGCCGCAATCTACCAGCAGCCAGTAGTTGAGCAGCACCGCATTGCCCTTGCTGCCTGTGGATATAACATCACATGCGATCATTGCCGCGTTTCCTCCTACAAATCGTCCATGCTCACCATGACCGGCTCTTTCTCCGGCATACGGATAGCGTCTGCGACCGTCTCACGCCGCTGCCCCTCGCCGAGCGCGGCAGGTTCGCTCACTGATGCTGCCTCCGGCTGCAGCTCCGGCATATCTTCCCTTTCCGGGAGAAGTTCTGCATTGATTTCCTTTCCGTCCGCTTCATAGGCCCGTTGAAATTCAGTGCTCATGCTTCCCCAATGGCTGATAAGCTGGCGCAGCATGGTCTTTTTTCCCATAGCGTCGAAGTCCTTATACCAGAAGCTGCTGTACTTCCACATGTCTTTCTCCGCCACCTCGCCGCGCTGTATCGCATGATACGCTTCCACATTAAACGCGGGACTGTATCGGTCGGCATGCTCCATCATTTGTTCAATGCTCCAGTACATGGCTTTCATAAAGCCGTTCAGCTCTTCGAAAAAGGCATAGTACCCGATTGTCGGAAGCTCACGTCGCTTTTCCCAATTCAAAATTGGATGTACCTTGATTTCTTCCGTGAAAGGATTATAGCTCTCCAATTCGCCCGCTTTGACCTCAATGACGTTGATATGTCTGTACACGCCGGAACGCTTTGCCAGTTGGATATAGCCTTTGTACCCGAGGACGAATTGCGCCTTGGTTTCAGTCTGACACATCCATTTTCCCTTGCTGTCTTTGAGATGCTCACCATTCTCATCGTACAGCCACAGTTTTTTGCCGTCCGGCCCTTTCAACGCGTTTTCAAAGGGGATCATGTAAAACTGGCCAAGCTGCGGGCTGGGCGAAAGGTTCAGCGCTTCTCCCAGCAGCGCCGCGGTAAGGACGGAACCGGCATCACAATCCTGCAAGCCCGGGTTGACGGCTACAACGGATGAAATGCTCGCGATGAACCGGTTCGCCCGCGCAGGATCGTTCAGGGTGTTGTGTATAAGGTTCTGATAATCTTGCTGGGTGATTGCTACCGACCACTTCGGTTTTTTACGGGTCACTACCTGATTACTCAAAATCGTATCCTCCCTCAGTCAAAAATTGCTTCAGTGCGCGCAGCTCCGTGCGTGTGCCGCGCACCGTAAAAGTCAACTGTAAAATCTCCCTGTTGGATGGGACAGGCTCTTTCTGTGCCGCGGGCGGCGCCATCTCCACCGATGCATCCATCCTCTGCTGGACCGTTGTTTCTTTCGGTGGTTTAAATGCGGGCGGGGCCGGGTTTGCCTGCGGCGGGTTTTGTTCGGCACACTCCGCGCTGACCTTGGCCGCAGCCGCGGCTTTCAGCGCCTTTTCCGCCGCGATGCGCTCTTTTTTCTCCTTCTCCTTTTGAAGCGCCTCATATCGTCTTTGTATCAGCCTTATGGAGTCCGCCAGAAGCAAAGTTTGCTTGTACTCGACCATGATTTCATCAGCGTGCTCCTGCGTCTCTATAAGGCCGATTTCCGACGATATGCGGGACACAAAGCTCTTTGCCTTTTCCTTGAGGCTTTTTTCGCTGGCCGAGAGCGTTACGGTTATTTCTGCCTGCTCGTACTTGAGCCAGTCGATATTCGCCGCCACGCAGCATTCTTCAAAATAGGATTTGATTTTCTCCTTTTTTGCTTCTTTCAGGCCGTTCTCAACATCTGCAATCTTGCTGCCCAATTGCTCGTTTGCCGGACCATACACATCCGTAACGCAGGTCTTATAAATCGCTTCCAGCTTCTCATACGGCTCCATTACAGCTTTCTTTGCGGCGATGCGCGACTGTTCCAAAGCGCTGAACTCGCTGTTTAATTCGGCCCGAACCTTTTTCACCGTTTTAACGGTCTCCTCCGAAACGACCATTTGCATGGCGTCGGCCACACGCTTTTCAGCTTCTTCCTTTATCAGGTGTAGATGCTCCTCAAACTCCGGGAGCTGCTTCACGATTATCAAGCGTTTCTCGTTTGCCTCTTCCACAATGTTCTCCTTTCAGACTTCGTATACACGGTATCCCATCAGCGCCAGCAGTTCCGTCGTGCTCATACGTTCAATGCATTCCAGGTGATACAGATCCCCGTCTATGTCCACCACTTCTTCCCCGGAATAGATTGGCTGCGCACAGTCTGTACATGTCCCGGCCCGCGCGCGCTCCCGCGCGTTCGGGCAACCGGTCAAGCATGGCACATGCCCGCACTCACAACACATCTTCCTCTCCCTCGCATTCTCCGGGCTGCGGATATGCTCCGCAGGTCTGCACCTGCAAGAATATGTACGTTTCCAGTCCCCGGGTTTTTATCTGGCTGGCATTCTTCATGAGCGTGGCCGATTGTCCTGTTTCCTGTGTGAGATAGCCGTAACGCCTGCACAGCTCTATGACTTCCTCCCACTGCTCATCCCTGCGCGCCGCCAGTTCGTTGATGCCCTGTTCCGTCATCCGCAGTCCCTCCCGAATAAAGAAGTGCCGCCGGCATATTGCTCCGGCTCAGGCAGCGGTGTGCGGCGCGGATCGCGCCGCCTGTACTCTGCCGGCCGGGCAGGCCCGAAGGCTACCAGCGGGTAAAAAGCTTTCATAATATTCGCCTCCACAGTTGATTTTTTCGGAAACCGTGGTACAATAAGGATGTGTGGTGGGTCCTACTGCTTCGGCGGTGGGGCCTTTCCTTTTGTACAGGCGTTGGCTCAGGCCAGCGCCTTTTTCGTTTCCAGCCATGCAATAATGTCCTCTCGCTTGATCGTGCCGCCCTCGTGCGGCATCACTGTTATAAAGTCCTGCTTGAATTGCTGGTGCAGCTCGTATGCCGTCCGTTCTTCCACATAAAGGGAAAGGATATTGAGCGCCAGGTCCGCCGGGCCGCTCCCGCCATATCCCCACTCGATTCCGGACGGGCTGTGATAGCGAATCCGCTGCGGAATATTAACATGCGCTTTCCCGTCCGCATCCCGGCTGCAGGTTACATCTGCAGTCAGCAATGGCATCGGCTCTATCTTCTTCCGCTTTGCCGCCTGCGGCATGCGCATTCGTATTCTCGGTGACGAACCTGCCGAGCGTGTTGCCTTTGAGGTCGAGTACAACGACTTCCCGAACTCCTTGGCGTAACATACCGGCCCGTACCCCGCCTCCACCGCCGCTGGCGTCGTAAGTATCCTGTGGCATTTTCTGCACCTTGCCGGCATTACGCACACCTCCAAAAAACATGTGGTTTGTGGCCCAAAGAGCGAACAGCGCCGCGCCGGCCGTCAATATCCATTCCCCTCCTACGGCCCAATAGCCGCGCTCTGCATACGCATATGGGATTGCCCAGCGTGCCACCGCCCAGCCTGCCAGTACCGTTGCCAGCAGCTCCACGGCGACGATAAGCGCATATGCCAGTGCCAGCCGCCTATTCTTCCTGTGTCTCATATGGCCACTCTCTTTCACACTGAAATTTCTGTACCACGGCCCATTCATCATTCGGGAGAATGACACCGTGGAAGTCCTGCATTGCTTCATCCCTTCCGCATCCGTCACAAACCGTGATGCCTTTGAAATGCCGTGACGCCGCATTGGTGTGCAAGCGCTGTTTCATGCGGTACCTGCCGCAGCGCGGACATGGGATAAGGTCGGCGCGATCAGCGTTGGCATTCTGCATGTCCGCATATCGCCTCAAGAAAAGCTCTGTTGAACCGTCAAGAGACGAACGCTCCTTTTGACAGTCACATTTTTCTCCCGGGTCTAAATGGGCGCCGCACTCTGTGCAAGTACTGTATTGCACGTCAAAACCTCCTCTACCTGATCTTCATCCACGAAATACTTTTTGCAGAAGAACCTGGACGGGACGCAGCCGCGGCGCGTCATATAGCCTTGTTTCTTCAGCTCCCGGTTCAGCTCCGAGATAATCAAATATGCCTGCGATCTGCTGTACCCCGTTATCGCCATCACATCATCCGATGTAAGGAACGGTCTCATTTTCCATCACCTCAATCCGCAAATTTCACGGCCATAATAGCGGCCGAAACGTCGTCAAGTTCTTTCAGCACCCTTTCCCAGCGGGGCCGCTCTTCCGGCGAAATTACGCCATCACAAGTGATATCCAGCACCTCTTCACGGCACTTTAGAAAGTCGTTCAGCTCCTTCTGGAGCCGCAAAATAGCCGTCGGGAGATCCTGCAATTTCACATCCGGCAGGAAGGATGCGCACGCCTCGCTCGACCTGAGATGGGACACTGCAAGGTATTGGCAGTTGTAAAGGTCCATCATGCGCACAACCACTTCACCTGGCGGCACGCGTCTCCCTGTTTCATATGCGCGCAAGCTCTCCACTGATATGTCCAGTAGTTCAGCCGCCCGCTCCTGGGAATAACCGGCTATTTCGCGCGGCTTTTTGTAGATATTTCGGTTCTCCGTCTGCATGGTGAATTTTCCTCTCTGGCGGTAAAATAGTAATGGCTCAGGTTTTATCCGCCGCGTCTATGATCTTCGCCGCTTTCGTCAGCACTTCGTTGGCGCAGCCGACAACATAATTCCCTGACAGGATGCTGGAAAGCGTGGATTCCGAAAGGTCCGGGAAACCGTCTTTGCGAAGTTCCCCTAAAAGCCACCGCTGCGTGCTGGGCTTTCCCTGTTTTTTCAGGATCTTCAGCTTGATGCCGATATCCAGTGCGTCTACTCCCATGTTTCTCTCCTTTCTTCGTTAAAAAGTTATTGCGCAAAACCGCTTTGAATGGTATCATTTGAGTGGGTATACAGATGCTTTTTTGGATGTAGGTCCATAAGGCTTATTTTGTTATGGCCATTTCCCCTTTCATTTGGCCGAAGCAGCCTTTCAAGCGTACCCCGCCGGGAGGGATGGTCACCGCGCGAAAGGCGAGCGCGGCATCCGCCAGGATACGCTTGAAGCGCCGCTCCGGCGCCGTATTGCAAAAAGGCATTCCCGCCAGCGCCTTAGAAAAGCTCTTCCACGGTGCTATCCAATGCCTTGGCTATCAGCTTGGCGATTGAAACGGAAGGGCCTTGCGCCCCCCTTTCGATTCTCTGATAGCTTTTTAGCGAGATGTTTGCAAGATCGGCAATTTCCTGCTGCGTTTTGCCTTGCTGTTCTCGCCTTTCACGTAAACACGTATTCATTCCCCCTCCTTTCTCGGACATATATGTCCTTTACCAATACGCCCATTATAAGACATATATGTCCGTATGTCAACTATTTTTCTGAGGTGCTTTTATGGTCTTTTCGATGCGATTAAAGGAACTGCGTAAAAGCAGGAAACTAAACCAAGTGGACCTTGGGAAAATTGCGGGCATCACCAGCAAGCAAATTCAAAGGTATGAATCTGGAGAAAGTGAACCTACATTGTCAGTCCTCGTGCGGTTGTCCGATTACTTTGACGTATCTCTGGATTACCTTGTGGGCCGCTCGGATGTGAAGGAGAAGCAATGAGCCATTTGCGCGACTTTGCCGACCGCATTGACGTCTGTAAGCCTTAGTCGTCAGAAACGGTCGTTCTTCGTTCAACACAGAAATCAAAGTGCACTGCTTCAAAAAGAGTCTGTTTCGCCTGCTCGGAAAGATGTGCCATTTTGGCGACAGACGGCTCTTGCTTGTCCAATTCGTTTCTTATCGCAACGACCGCATGATAAGACAGCCGAATGAGTTCTTCCAGCTCGGATATATTGATTACCCGTTCGCTTACGTACTTCATGATTTTCTCCTTTTAACCCGTTGTGGTTGCTCACCGTTGTTGTCTCTTCGGCCGCGCCGAAGATCCATTGTGGCATCGAGGTATCGTTTCCTCATCTTCTGAGAGATGCCCCTGCCGGAAACTTCTAACTGCTTCGTTAAACCGAAACATCTTTTCGAGTTCCAGGCCCAGCGCTCTGCTGTGAAGCGTCATAAGCTGTTTGGTGGTTTCACTGAGCACATCTTCTCCCGTGTAATAGTCGCAGCGCAGATCAACGTACTGGCGAAATAAATTGCGGTATATTATGCAATCATTCTCGGGACATGTGATTTCAAGCACACCGCCTACCGCGGCAACTTTGCATGGGATGCGATAGAATTCCATGATGGTTCCTCCTTGTGTGGTGTTCGTGCTCACCGTTCAGCACGCCCCGCTATTAAATCGCTGCCCTATGGGCAAATTCATAGTGAGTGAGGTGCATTTGCATTGAACAAACTTTTGAGTTTACCCGTTCCAATACACAGACCAAGCAGCCACTGGCGCGCGCGCCACTAAGCTGCGGGCAAGTACCACCTGTGTGCCGCCGGCTAAGGGTAGTCCGCTCAACGAGCGGACTGGTGGAACCGGAACCACCTAAGCGGCGGCGTGACCATCTTGTCCTATCTTGCTTGTCGGACACCCGGCGGGTTATGACGCCTCAGATGCGCCGAAAAACACCGCGGCCGGAACGGTCATTGAGGTAAACAACTTCGGGGGTTCCGCCCCTTCGTAGCAAGCGCAAGGGGCGGGATTCTGTTCATTGCAGCGGAACGCGCTGAACGGTGAGCACGATTATTTCTATTCGGGGTTGGTATCGCCCGAAGATGTCATACTATCACCGAACAGCTTTCGCGGATCGTCATAGCCGAACAGGTTTAGCAGCTTGATAAGGACGTCATACGATGGCTTGCGGATACCTGCTTCGATATTTCGATATGCAGCCTTTGTGATACCTACCGCATGAGCTACCTCGGTTTGCGTTAATCCCCGCCTAACCCGCTCCGTTTTAATCATCTGGCTCAACTTTTCTCCTTTCTTTCAAAAGTATTCAATTTGAATACATCCACATTATAGTATTCAGTTTGAATACTGTCAAGGGGTGATTTAATGTTTTTTTCTTTTTCCTTTGAACCGTCGGTCTTTGCTGCACGAATCAAAGCCTTGCGAATTTCCCACAACCTGACAATGGATGCGCTCGCAAAAGAGATTCATGCGACCAAGGCCACCATAGGAAACTTTGAAAACGTCAACAAGAAGCCAAGCCTTGATGCAATTCTCGCTCTTGCCGACTACTTCAACGTGTCCGTAGATTATTTGCTGGGCCGCACTGATAATCCTGACGTGAATCAATAGTCCCCTTTACTCCTCGGCCACGCTCTCCAGATAGCCGATGGCTTCCTGCAATGCTTCCTCGGCGGATTCCATGCTCTCGCTGGCTTCCTCCGATTGCTCGTACCTCTCAGAATTCTGGAGGCTCTCCGGCATGTTGTCCCGAGCATCGTCCTCTTCCTCGCGGATGGTCTCCAAGCGGTCTTTGAGGTTGCTGAGTTCCTCCATCAGGTCCGAGGTTTTTTCGCGTCGTTTGTTGTTCATGTGTGGTGTTTCCTTTCTTTTAAAAAGTTTTTGTCTGTGGTTATATGATAATCCTGCGTTTGCAGGATTTCAAGTCGTAAATCTGTAATTTGTTGTAATTTACAAAGGTGGTGTCTGTATTTTGTTGGATTTTGATAGATTAAATGAATTGTTGAAATCAAAGGGTGTAAAAAAATCCTTTCTTGCAGACCAACTCGGAAAGAACCGTAGCATTTTCAGCGATTGGGAAGCCGGAAAGTCTCAGCCCAAACCCGAATATATAACTATCATTGCAACTCTTCTCGGAACTACTCCCGCTTATCTCACCGGCGAAAGCGATGATCCCGGCCATGCCCCGGAACCCACGCCCGCACAGCGCCAGCTTCTTTCCTTGGCGGAGACTCTGACGAATGAAGAACTTCAAAAGACTTTGGAATATGCTGCGTTCCTCAAGAGCCAGCGCGGGAAATAGGTGTTTCGGTAAAAAGTTTTCGTCTTGGTTATATAATAATCCAAACTAACTTGGATAGCAATGATATTTTCAAATATTCTTGGAATTCGCTGTTTTTTATAAATTGTGAGGCTGTTTTATGTTTGATTTCACCAGATTTAATGACTTAGCAAAAAGAAAAGGAATCACAAAGCTTTATATCGCTACGCAAATTGGGCGGCATCAGTCTATATTTAACGATTGGAGTAAAGGAAAGTCCGTTCCAAAACCCGATCATCTTCGTCAAGTCGCCACATTATTGGATACCACTCCCGAATATCTCACCGGCGAAAGCGATGATCCCGGCCATGCCCCAGAACCTCCTGAAAAGCAAAAAAAGCTGCTCGCCGAAGCGAACAGCCTGTCGGACGCCGAATTGGAAAAGGCGTTGGAGTATATCCAGTTTTTGAAAAGCCAGCGGAAGAAATAATTTACTATATTTGAGGAGGCTGCGTCTATGTACCCCCAAAATTTTCAGGTTGATTTTGTTTGTCGCACTCAAAAGATTTTATCTGATCTACAGAAACATACCGAATATGAAGTCACTTTACTGCTAAATTGCTTATATGGATTGATGATTTACCCGCTTGAATTCATGAGCACCAATAAACCTCAAAGTCTACATAATTTTCAGACTATAATACAAGAAAATCTGAAAGATTATGTCGAGCGTAGTGAGCCACCCATTGGAAAAGAGAATCCTAAACCTTATTCATCTTGTCTGAGAAATGCAATTGCACACGGCGATTTCATTATTGAAAAAGATACCAAAGACTCAAGCGAGATTGAGCAGATTATATTCGAAGATAGAACCCCCGGAAAGGATTCCGATGGAACCCCCCATCCCCCTCACTGCATTATTCATATTCCAGTCACCAAGTTGCAAAATTTCGCACAAACTGTTGCAAATGAGTATTTGAGGATTATTTCTCCTCCTGATGCAGTTCAAGACAATTAGTCTCCACTTCCTCGCAGCGCGCGGATATAGTCCATCAGCTGCTCCAGCTCCACGGGCGATAGATCCTCCACTGCTTCGCCAAAGCGCCGAAGCAGCTCGGCGCGATACTCTGCATCCATGATATCGCTCCCCTTTCCCCGGCGCGGCCGGCATCTTCATATACCCACCATAACGCCGCCATAAGGCGCTTGTCCTGTCTCTGGCACATTATGACGGTCTGCGTCATTCCGCCCGAAATAACACGCATAAGGCTGGTGATAACATGGATGTTTCTCTGGTAAATGCCACGCTGGAAAACATGGAACTTCTTGCGGGTGTCTCTATCCCGCAACAACAAAACCAATATGTCAACTTCGAGCTCTCGGCCGTCGGGTACGAAATAGCCGGGAATCCATGGGCATTCATCATCCTGGCCGACGGATGCGTCGCCGGATATCTGTGCTGCGACGAATTGCAAGGCGGCGAGCTGATGATAAAGAAATTCGTGGTCGGCGCCGAGTTTCAGCGACGCGGCATCGGCTCTGCGGCTCTTGAGCTTCTGCGCGCGGCCGCGCGGGAGGCCGGTTGCCGTGAAATTTATTTGAGCGTCGCCGCAGACAATTCCCCGGCGCAGGACTTCTATACCCGGCGCGGTTTCTCGTTGGATGAAAGCGGCTGTGCGGAGCAAGGTTGCTGGCTCTGCCGTGATATTCTTTTTGATTAACAAACACTATATGTTGTTTGCGTCTCAATTTTAAGCCACAAACTTTACTTAGCTAAAGTTTGTGTCGGTATATCAGACACAAAAAAATGATACAATGATGTTCCATCTTAACCGCCACAGAGAGCACAATCACCTCCAAGTATCTAATCGCGCCGTAGAAGCGTCAAAAATCGATTTTGATACCAAATAGTGAATTTATATTACCCTAGCCAAAAAGTCGCTTGTAGCCCCTCTGGATTCGTTCTCAGCGCATGCATAAAGCAATGCCCGCTTTGTGGTTTCTTTTTTTGTTCTTAAACAGCATTTCCGTAATATTACGAATTCCGTTATAATCCTACGAATAACGACAGACCCCGGCCAAATGGCCGGGGCCTCTGTTATAATAGGGGTATTCGGATATTCCCTGTGCTTACACGCGGTATCACACTGTTATCTATTACAGGATAGATAGATATTATATCTATCTATCGTCTTAGTCTTATATAAACAAGGTGTCGGCCCGTTTTGTGTCTGTATAGCAGAGGCAAACATCGACACAAACAAATTTTGTGTCTGATATACAGACGCAAATATAGACACAAAAACAATGGCTTTTGTTGAAACTTGAATCTGCATTTGTGTCTGATATACAGACACAAAAAAGCAATAACGCTCTGATTTTGTTCTGCTTGGCAGTTACAAAAAATATGTGGCAACCACAATATATTGTGGTGAGCATGGAGGTGCAAAATGCCGGTTTATAAAGACGAAAAGCGCGGCACATGGTGGGTATCAGTCCGCTATACCAACTGGGCCGGACAGCCGGACAGGAAAGTAAAGCGGGGATTTTCCCGCGAGCGCGACGCCAAAGCATGGGAACGGGACTTCCTGTTTCAGCAGTCCAGAAGCTGTGATATGACAGTATCCGCTTTGTGGGAACTGTACCGCGAAGATGATAGGGCCCGGCTGCGTGAAAGCACGCGCGACAGCAAGGATTCTCTGTATAGAACGCATATCGAACCCTACTGGAAAGACACACCTGTGAACACGATCACGCCGGCCGATGTGCGGAAATGGCAGAACACGCTTGTTTCAGCACGGAAGCCCGATGGGGATCCGTACAAGCCTACTTATCTCCGCTCTATACATTCACGCTTCAGCGCCTTGATGAACTATGCTGTTAATTTTTATCACCTGCCGGCCAACCCGTGCCGGGCTTCCGGCTCCATCGGCGCCAAGAAACGAAAAGAATTCAGCTTCTGGACGCTCGACCAGTTCAACCAGGCTATCGCCTACGTTGATGCGCCCGCCAAGCACCTGGCCCTTATGATTCTGTTTTGGCTGGGGCTGCGCGAGGGCGAGTGTCTTGCATTGACCGCGGCCGATCTTGGTGATGACGGTTATTTCAGCATTTCCAAGACCTTTCACCGCCGAAAAGGGCGTGAATTCTTCGGCCCTCCGAAAAGCGACAACGGCATCCGTTACCTGGCCGCACCGAATTTCCTCATTGACGAATTCCGCAAGTACTGCGGTTCGCTGTATGACCTGAAGCCTCGCGACCGCATATTCTACTTTGGAAAAAGCACTCTCGGTCGGGAGCTTGATCGCGCTGCTGCGTGCGCCGGGATTCCGCGCATCCGCCTGCACGATCTGCGGCACTCAAATGCGTCTCTGCTTATCAAGATGGGATATGATATTCCGATGCTGGCGGCACGCCTTGGAGACTCCATGAAAGTTGTAAGCGAAACCTATGCCCATCTGTACCCAAAGGCACAGGACCACGTAGCCGCTCAGATGGATGCGGTGCGTTTCGGCATGGTTAACACACCGCCCCGCCCGATTGCTGAAATCCCGTCGAATGTGATACCGTGGCCGCTTGCAAAATAGAAAGCGCCCCTACCTGAAAACCAATCAGGTAGGGGCGTGCTGCTGTCAGGGTATCACTTTGGTATCACGCATTTGCAAAGACAGGCAAAAAACGGCGGTGCAAAGCCATTTTTCCGGGAAATGTCGTTATTCGAATTCCACCGTCGCGGGCGGCTTTCCCGTACAGTCGTACAGCACACGATTGATGTGCGGCACCTCGTTCACGATCCGGCTGGTAACCGTGTCGATGACCTCCCAGGGCAAGTGCGCGGCTTCTGCCGTCATAAAATCTGCCGTAGTAACAGCACGCAGCGCAACAGCATAGTCATAGGTACGTTCGTCGCCCATCACGCCAACGCTGCGCATGTTTGTCAGTGCCGCAAAATACTGGCCAAGGCCCTGCGCCACGCCTGCCTTTGCGACTTCCTCGCGGTAAATGGCGTCCGCATCCTGCAAAATTGCGATTTTCTCCGGCGTCACCGCGCCGATGATGCGGATGGCAAGGCCTGGTCCGGGGAAAGGCTGGCGGCTGACCAAATGCTCCGGGATTCCCAGCTCGCGGCCCGCGTTGCGCACTTCGTCCTTGAACAGGTCGCGCAGCGGTTCGATAATCTCTTTGAAGTCCACATAGTCCGGCAGACCGCCTACGTTATGGTGGCTCTTGATGACCGTGGATTCACCGCCCAGGCCGCTTTCCACCACATCCGGGTAGATTGTTCCCTGTACCAAAAAATCCACTGTTCCGATTTTTTTCGCTTCCTCTTCAAATACGCGGATGAACTCTTCGCCGATGATCTTTCGTTTTTGCTCCGGTTCCTCCACGCCCGCCAGCTTGTCATAAAAACGCTGCCGCGCGTTTACACACACAAAGTTCAAATCGTACGGTCCCTCCGGGCCGAACACCGCGCACACTTCCTCACTTTCATTTTTTCTCATGAGGCCGTGATCCACGAACACACAGGTAAGCTGCTTGCCCACAGCTTTTGCCAGCATGACGGCCGCAACAGAAGAATCCACGCCGCCCGAAAGTGCACACAGCACGCGCCCGTCTCCGATTTTTTCCCGCAACATGCGAATGGACTGTTCCACGAAAGAATCCATTTTCCAATCGCCCGTACAGCCGCACACATTATAAATGAAATTCGAGAGCATCTTTGTACCCTCCTGCGTGTGCAGGACCTCGGGATGAAACTGCAGCGCATACAGACGCTTTTCCGGCTGCTCCATCGCCGCGGCCGGGCAATTTGCACTGTGTGCAGAGATAACAAAGCCCGGAGCAACCGATTCGATATAATCCGTGTGGCTCATCCAGCATACTGTGCTGGATGAAATATCCGCGAAGAGCTTGGACGCAGGATCGACAAACACCTCTGTTTTGCCGTATTCACGCACAGGTGCTTTACACACATGGCCGCCCAACAGATGCATCATAAGCTGGGCGCCGTAGCAGATACCCAGTACAGGGATGCCCAAATCAAACACCTCTGTGCTGATGGCAGGAGCCCCATCTTCATAGGCGCTGTTGGGTCCGCCTGTAAAGATAATTCCCCGCGGTCGCTTCGCTTTTATAACATCCAACGCTTTCGTATAAGGAACGATTTCGCTGTACACATGGCACTCGCGCACGCGCCGCGCGATCAACTGATTGTACTGGCCGCCAAAATCGACGACGATCACTGATTCGGACATAAATTCCTCCCCCAAAATTCTTCCCACTCTGTATAATGTTTTTTCTTAGTATAGCACATCAGGCATGAAATTGCGTGCAGAAAATAACCGCGTTTCCCACCGGATTCCTAGTTATTTTACCAAATCTCACGCAGCTTCATCCGTCATTCAAACTCAAAAAGCGATTCAATGGGCGCACGCACGGCACGCGAGATCTCAATAGCCAACTTCAGAGATGGATTGTACTTTCCGGCTTCCAGACGAATGATCGTTTCTCTCCTGACATGCACACGGAATGCCAACTCCTCTTGCGTCATTCCCGCAAGCTGGCGGTACTTTTTCAAATTACAAACAAAGCCGTCCATGGTTCACGCCTTCCTGTCCAGGTAATAAGTAAGAGCTGGAGCCGCCACAGAGCACACCGAATACCCCAAAGCCCCGAACAAAAGCACCGTATCCCGGCCAATCCCCTGCCTGTCCAGCAAAAACAGAAGCAAAAAACTGAGCAGTGCAAACAGGCCTCCCACAATACGCATAGCGCGCGTTTCATTTTCCACAAGGCGCTCATCTGCCGGCTCTTTATACAGCAATCCCCAGAAAAACCAGGCAAAAAATGCGAAGAAAACAAAAAACAGATAATTCCGTCCGCCCCCGTGCTTCGGCAAGAAGCCGAGGAAGCCCAAAAAACCCATGCAGCCCATCCAGGGCTTGATTTGAAAATTGCGGTGTGCCTTTTTCATTTCAACTTCCCCCTAAAAGTGATATATTTGTACCTTTCAGTGATAAATATATCACTTTTTCATTGAAAAAGCAAGCCGCTGAAATAAAAACTCCCCGGTGGTTTTTCTACAATAAAAAAGCGCCCGCTTCTCAGCAGGCGCTTTTTTCAGAGATAATTACTCGTTGATCTTCGTAACAACGCCGGAGCCAACGGTACGGCCGCCTTCGCGGATAGCGAAACGGAGGCCTTCCTCGATAGCGATCGGGGTGATCAGCTCAACGTCCATGGAGACGTTGTCGCCGGGCATGCACATCTCGGTGCCTTCCGGCAGCGTGATGACACCGGTCACGTCCGTAGTGCGGAAATAGAACTGCGGGCGATAATTGTTGAAGAACGGAGTGTGACGGCCGCCCTCTTCCTTTTTCAGGATATAGACCTGGCCGGCAAACTTGGTGTGCGGATGAATGGAACCGGGCTTGGACAGAACCTGGCCGCGCTCGATCTCATTGCGCTGGATGCCGCGGAGCAGAGCACCCACGTTGTCGCCAGCCTGAGCGAAGTCCAGCAGCTTGCGGAACATCTCAAGGCCGGTAACGGTGGTCTTACGCTTCTCTTCGACGAGACCGACGATCTCGACTTCCTCGCCAACCTTGATGACGCCACGCTCCACACGACCGGTAGCAACAGTGCCGCGGCCGGTGATGGTGAACACGTCCTCAACAGGCATCAGGAACGGCATATCCTCTTTGCGGTCGGGTGTGGGGATATAGCTGTCCACAGCCTCCATCAAATCGAGGATGCACTTGTACTCGGGGGCGTTGATGTCCGTGGAGCTGGACTCCAGAACCTGCAGAGCAGAACCGCGGATGATGGGCGTGTCGTCGCCGGGGAACTCATACTCGGTCAGCAGCTCACGGATCTCCATCTCGACGAGATCCAGCAGCTCTTCGTCGTCCACCTGGTCGCACTTGTTCATGAACACGACGATATAGGGAACGCCGACCTGACGGGAGAGCAGGATGTGCTCACGGGTCTGGGGCATGGGGCCGTCGGAAGCAGACACGACCAGAATCGCGCCGTCCATCTGAGCAGCGCCGGTGATCATGTTCTTCACATAGTCGGCGTGGCCCGGGCAGTCAACATGGGCATAGTGACGGTTATCCGTCTCGTACTCCACGTGAGAGGTGTTGATCGTGATGCCGCGCTCGCGCTCCTCGGGAGCCTTATCGATGTTGGCATAATCGGTGAACTCGGCGTCGCCCTTCATGGCCAGCACCTTCGTGATGGCAGCGGTCAGGGTCGTCTTGCCATGGTCAACGTGACCAATGGTGCCGATGTTGATATGCGGTTTGTTACGCTCAAATTTCGCTTTCGCCATTGTTATTGTCCTCCTTTGTTTTGAGACCGTTTCTTAAGGCCATTGTACTAAATGCACCCTAAAAAATCAAGTGTTTTATTTGTTTGCCAGAGGCTGGCGGAAAAAGGCTTAGCCCTCTTTCTTTGCACGGCCCGCCATGATGCTCTCGGCGATGCTCTTGGGCACGTCGATGTAGTGGCTGGGCTCCATGGAATACTGGCCGCGGCCCTGCGTTTTGCTGCGCAGGTCGGTGGCGTAACCGAACATATTGGACAGCGGAACGAGCGCATCGATCTGCTGCGTGCCGCTGCGGGACTCGGTGCCCTGGATCTGGCCGCGCCGGGCATTGATATCGCCGATAACGTCGCCCATATACTCGTCGGGCACGATGACGGCAACCTTCATAATCGGCTCCAGAATAACGGGATCCGCCTTACGCATAGCCTCTTTGAAGGCCATGGAACCGGCGATCTTAAACGCCATTTCGGAGGAGTCGACCTCATGGTAGGAACCATCGTACAGCGTGACCTTGACATCCACAACGGGATAGCCTGCAAGCACGCCGGCCTGCATGGCGCCCTGGATGCCCTGGTCGATGGGGCCGATGAACTCTTTCGGGATGGCGCCGCCAACGATGGCGTTGACGAACTCATAGCCCTTACCTGCTTCGTTCGGCTCGATTTTGATTTTGACGTGACCGTACTGGCCTTTACCGCCGGACTGACGCGCGTACTTGGTGTCCTGGTCGGCGGGACGACGGATGGTCTCGCGGTAGGCAACCTGCGGGGCGCCCACGTTGGCCTCCACCTTGAACTCACGCAGCAGGCGGTCGACGATGATCTCCAGATGGAGCTCGCCCATGCCCGCGATGATGGTCTGGCCGGTCTCTTCGTCGGTATAGGTTCGGAACGTGGGGTCCTCCTCAGCCAGCTTTGCCAGCGCGATGCCCATTTTTTCCTGGCCGGCCTTGGTTTTCGGCTCAATGGCCACACGGATAACGGGCTCGGGGAACTCCATGCTCTCCAGGATAACCGGATGCTTTTCGTCGCACAGCGTGTCGCCCGTGGTCGTGTTCTTCAGGCCCACAGCCGCCGCGATGTCGCCGGCGTAGCAGATATCGATATCCTGACGGTGGTTGGCGTGCATCTGAAGGATGCGGCCCATGCGCTCGCGGTTGTCCTTCACGGAGTTGTACACCGTGCTGCCGGCTTCGACAACACCGGAGTAAACGCGGAAGAAACAAAGCTTACCCACGAACGGGTCGGTCGCAATCTTGAACGCCAGCGCCGCGAAAGGAGCATTGTCGTCGGAAGGACGGGTCTCCTCTTCCTCGGTGTCGGGGTTTACGCCCTTGATGTCCTCGATGTCGGTCGGAGCCGGCATGTAGTCCACGATGGCGTCGAGCAGCTTCTGCACGCCCTTGTTTTTATAGGAAGTGCCGCACACGACCGGAACGATCGTATTGGCGATGGTCTCCTTGCGGATGGCCGCTTTCATCTCGGGGATGGTGAGCTCCTCACCGTCGAGATATTTCATCATCAGTTCTTCGTCGTTTTCGGCGATGGCTTCGATTAGTTCGCTGCGGTATTTCTCAGCCAGCTCCTGCATATCCTCGGGGATCTCCTCCACGCGGATATCCTTGCCCAGGTCATCGTAATAGACGTAGGCTTTCATCTCAAGCAGGTCGATAATGCCCTTGAACGTCTCCTCCTTGCCGATGGGAAGCTGCAGGGGGATGGCGTTCGCCTTCAGGCGGTCCTTGATCATGTCCAGCACGTGATAGAAATCCGCGCCCATGATGTCCATCTTATTGACGTAGATCATGCGGGGGACATGATACTTGTTGGCCTGATGCCACACGGTCTCAGACTGAGGCTCAACACCACCTTTTGCGCACATAACGGTAACGCTGCCGTCCAGTACACGCAGGGAGCGTTCCACCTCAACGGTGAAGTCCACGTGGCCCGGGGTGTCGATGATGTTGATTCTGTGTCTGTTCTTTTTGGCAAGGGCCGGGTCGTTCTGATACTCGGTATGGCTCCAATAGCATGTGGTGGCAGCGGAAGTGATCGTGATGCCACGCTCCTGCTCCTGCGCCATCCAGTCCATCGTCGCAGCGCCGTCGTGCGTCTCACCGATTTTGTGGTTGATGCCTGTATAGAACAGGATGCGCTCGGTGGTCGTGGTCTTGCCTGCGTCGATATGGGCCATAATGCCGATGTTTCTGGTCATTTCCAGAGAAACGTCTCTTGGCATAGTTTCCTCCTAAAAGTTAAGACACAGATTAATATCTGTAATGAGCAAACGCCTTGTTGGCCTCTGCCATCTTGTGGGTATCCTCACGCTTTTTGCAAGCGTTGCCGTTGCCGTTGACGGCGTCCATGATCTCGCCGGCCAGACGCTCACGCATGGTGCGCTCGCTGCGGGCACGGGCATAAGTGGTGAGCCAGCGCAGGCCCAGTGTCTCGCGGCGCTCGGGGCGCACTTCCATCGGCACCTGGTAGGTGGAACCACCCACACGGCGCGCCTTGACCTCAAGCACCGGCATGATGTTCTCCAGGGCTTTATCAAAGCTCTCGAGCGGGTCGTTACCGGTCTTTTCCTTCACGATATCGAACGCATCGTAAACGATTTTCTGCGCGACGCCCTTTTTGCCGTCGTACATGATGTTGTTGATCAGACGTGTCACCATTTTGGAATTATACAAAGGATCCGCCAAAACGTCACGCTTTGCAATATTACCTCTTCTGGACATCTTTCTTCCCTCCTTCATAAAATGATATCATCGGTACTCGAAAGTAATAAAACTCCCGTACTGTCCCGCGAAAAGGTTACTCTATATGAATAAGCCTTCAAGGGGCATTGTACATCTCAGTGTTTTTTACTTTTTCGCGGCACCGGCCTTGGGGCGCTTCGCACCATACTTGGAACGGGCCTGGCCACGGTTGGCAACACCCTGGGTATCGAGCGTACCGCGGATGATGTGGTAACGCACGCCCGGGAGGTCCTTAACACGGCCGCCACGAATCAGTACGACGCTGTGCTCCTGCAGGTTGTGGCCGATACCCGGAATGTACGAAGTAACTTCGATACCATTGGAGAGACGAACACGAGCGACCTTACGAAGAGCAGAGTTCGGCTTTTTCGGGGTCATGGTACGAACGGCGGTGCAAACGCCACGCTTTTGCGGGGAGTTCTGGTCCGTGTAAGCCTTCTTCTGGGAATTGTAGCCTTTCAGAAGGGCAGGAGCCGTCGATTTCTTCACCAAGACCTCGCGGCCTTTGCGCACGAGCTGGTTAAAAGTAGGCATGATTTTCCTCCTTTCAAAAAATAATATCCGGGGAAAAAACTTCCCCTGTATGTGAAAGCGGCAAACCGCTTACCACCAAGGTTTCGGGGCGTCCAGGCTCGACAAAACGCGCCTGCGGCGCAACATTTATATTTTACACGGTTTGGATGGTCCTGTCAACAGAAAGCACCGGTGAAACTCAGCATTTTGCATGATTTTTACACGTTTTTTTCTGCATGTCCCCTTTTGCGCCTCAGATAAGGTAATTTTACCACATGCCGTCCCCCCGCTGCAATACTCTGTGACAGTGTTGCCGAAAAAAACGCGCACCAAACATACTGTCTCCGTTTGCCGCGCCGCTTTTTGGGCAACCTATGAAACAGAAGGAGGCATTCCCATGCTAAAAAAGAGCAGCCGGGCGCGGCTGGACGCCCTGCGGCAGGGCTGGCTGGAAAGCCGCCGCCACCTGCCCGCCGCCCGTTTCGGCCCCCTTACTGCGCTGGACGACAGCCTCATTCGCCCGCACACGGGCTTCAACACACATCCTGACAAGAATGAGGTACTGCTTTATTATATTGCAAACGGTGAGCTGACCCACGGCGACAGCCTGAACAATCACAGTGTCCTGCGCCGGGGCGAAGCGCTGTGCCTGCACACGGGCACCGGGCTGCGGCACAGTGAGCTCAACCAGAGCAGCACGCCGCTGCGTCTGGTCCGGATGGCTTTTTCGCCTGCACGGCCGGGCGGCGCACCCAACTATGGAGAGCAGCGCTTTTTGTGGGAAAACCGTGTGAACCGGTGGCTTTTGCTGGCCTGCGCCGCTCCAGAACCGGACAGCGGTCCACTGTTCCTCAGCGCGGATGCCAACGTCTATGCGGCAGACCTCACCTGCGAAGCCCGCCTCGCTTTTCCCATTGAGCCGGGGCGGCAGGTATATTTGCTGGTTGTGGAAGGTGCTGCCGAAGTGAACGGCATCGTGCTGGAGGACGGCGACGCGCTTTCTGCTTTTGGTGAACCGCTGCAGCTTTCCGCCCTTCCCCGCGCCCACATTCTTCTTGTAGAAGCGCCGCAGTATTGATAGCGGTTCTCCCCGGCAGCGGCACACGCTCTGGCGCGGAAGCGCATTCCCTTCCGCCCGTCATCCACACACAAAAGACGCC
>OGYF01000303.1_pt1 | contig 55402 bp, 42 predicted proteins | sample 1576451 | NCBI WGS metagenome assembly OGYF01 (sample SAMEA3541505, study PRJEB24748) | human gut metagenome | biome: human gut; feature: human-associated habitat; material: faeces | place: China | collected 2012
TCTTCGTCTCCACCAATGACACGAATACTGCTTTTGCAGTGTTCGTGTTATTTTTTTAGAAGAGGATCGAACAGGACGGTTCTGCAAAGCAGAATTCCGAGCGTCCGGTGGACGGTCGGAAAGTCCGCGTGCGTGTCGGCGCACGGCAGTGCGCCGAGCGATCCTCTTCGTCTCCACCAATGACACGAATACTGCTTTTGCAGTGTTCGTGTTATTTTTATACCCACGCCCGATTTTCTAATCTTCGTTTAATCTTTACACGCTATGATAAAATCTGTATAATTATACTGGAAGGTGATCCAATGCGTATTCTGCTTGCCGAGGACGAGAAGAGTCTCAACAGGATAATCACAAAGCAGCTCAAGGCTGCCGGCTACAGCGTGGACAGCTGTTTTGACGGCGGCGAGGCATATGATCTGATAACATCGACCGACTATGACGCGGCGGTGTTCGATGTCATGATGCCGATAATGAACGGGTTCGAGCTTGTCAAAAAGATAAGGGCGCACGGCATCGACACGCCGGTGCTGTTTCTTACGGCGCGCGACAGCATCGAGGACAGGGTCACGGGGCTCGACATCGGTGCCGACGACTATCTGATAAAGCCGTTTTCGTTCGACGAGCTCTCGGCGAGACTGCGCGTCATGACGCGCAAAAAATACGGGGGAAAGACCGGCATAATTTCCGTCGGCGACCTGACAGTCGACACGGCAGCGAGGCGCGTTGAACGCGCGGGCAGGGAGATATCGCTATCGGCAAAGGAATATGAGCTGCTGCAATATCTTGTGATGAACAAGGGCGTTGTACTCAGCCGCGAGAAAATTGAGGATCACATTTGGAACTACGACTACGAGGGCGGCACGAATGTTGTCGACGTATATATCAGATATCTCCGCAAGAAGATAGACGAGGGCGAGGATATCAAACTCATTCACACCGTGAGGGGTGCAGGCTATGTCATCAAATAAAAAAACAAGGCCCGCGCGCCGCCGCTCTTCGTTCAAGCTGCGGATAACGGTGTGGATAACGCTGCTCATCGCCGTTGTCAGCTCCCTCGGCATCGGAGGAATACTGATAACAGGCTCGCAGATCGCCGATTCGCGCCTGCAGAATGAGCTGATAAGCACGGTCGAGCGCAATGTTGACGAGATAGAATACAAGAACGGCATTCTCGAAATCGAGAACGATTTTGCCTTCTTCGTCGACGAGGTCTACTGCAATGTCTTTGACTCGAGCGGCAGATATATCGACGGCGAGTCCCCCGCTGCGCTGATAAACAGCGAGAATCGCAAGAACGGCGTGGTCGGAACATTCGAGACGGACGGGAACAAATATTATTATTACGACACCCGTCTCGATTTCAACAAATACGAATACGAAATCGACGCCTTTTCGGGGAAGATAATCAAATATGAGGCGGACACCGCGATGTCCGGGCTCAGCGACCCCGTCTACAAAAGCACCGAGTTCAAGGACGGAATAAACAGCGAGAAGGCGATTGATATCGCGCTCGAACACGCGGGTCTGACCCGAGGCGAGGTCAGCTCGCTGAGCGTTGAACTGCCAGCAAACGCGGACAGGACGGTTTTCAAAGTTGAATTCATATGCAGCGATTCGACCTATCCCCCGGTCTGGGTACGCGGATTCATCAACGCCGACGCCGCAAAGAGCGCGTTCGACGCAATAAACATGACGGTCATATACATTCTCCCGGCGTTTATTGTCATCGCCGCCGTCGGGGCATATTTGATATCGCGCAAAACGATGAAGCCGGTTGAGAATATCTGCCGCTCGGCGCACGAGATAACCGACGGTACCGACCTCTCGAAGCGCATAGAGATGGAGAAAAGCGCGGGCGAAATATACACGCTTGCCGAGACCTTCAACGACATGCTCGCAAGGCTCCAGACCTCGTTCGAAAATGAAAAGCAGTTCACCTCCGACGCCTCGCACGAGCTGCGCACACCGCTCGCCGTGATAAAGGCGGAATGCGAATACGCGCTGTCCGACAACGCGAGCGAAGAAGATATGCTCGAAGCGCTCTCGTCGATAGACGAGCAGACGGACAAGATGACGAAGCTCATCACGGCTCTGCTGACGCTCTCGCGCACCGAACAGGGCGACAAGCGCTACAAGCTCGAGGGCACAGATTTAAGCGAGCTCGTCAAAAAAACATGCGCCGATTTTGTCCCCGCGAAGAACATTACGCTCACTGCGGACATCGAAGACAATATTATAATCCCCGCACAGGCGCAGCTGATATCGCTGATGCTCGAAAATCTGCTCTCGAACGCCGTCAAATACGGCAGAGACGGCGGGCACATTGAAGTCAGGCTCAAAAAGGACAGCGGCATAACGCTCTCGGTGAAGGATGACGGAATCGGGATAAAAGAAGAGGACCTGCCGAAGATATGGGGCAGATTCTACCGCGCGGACGAATCCCGCAGCCGCGAAAGCGGATTCGGCTTGGGACTCTCGCTCGTCAGCCAGATAGCGGCGCTCCACGGCGGAAAAGTCTCCGCCTCCTCCGTTTACGGCGAGGGAAGCGAGTTCACCGTAACCTTTTGACGGCGGTATAACAGCATAAATAAATGAACCGGTTGCAGTAGATTTTCTGCTGCAATCGGTTTTGTTATTTTATATTGTTGGGCGGCGTGGATGGACAAATCCCAATTCATTAACATCACAGTCCATTGTTTCACAGGCTTAAAACTTTCCGAAAAATTTTTGCGCTCTAATCTTTCTTTAATTTTCGCGGGTTATTATATGGGTGTACTAAGGGACACGATCCCGATAAGAAAGGACAGATACTATGTTTGCAAGTATTTTCAAATCCATCGGAGTCGCGCTCATGTCAGTCATTATGGCTATCTTCTCTGCGATCGCTCCGCCGCAGGATAAGCCCGACACGGGCTCGGGCAACTCCGGACAGATCCAGCAGGAAGTTAAGATAAGCCTTGACGCCGCGATAGACATTGCAGTCGCCGATGCGGGCGTTGCAAGAGCCGACGCGAAGTTCACCGAAGCGAAGCTCGACAGCGACGACCTTGTCGCCCACTATGATATCGAGTTTATCGCCGGAGCTAACGAATACGACTACGAGATAGCGGTAGCGGACGGCAGCATTCTTAAAAAAGAAGTCGAGCCCGCTGACCCCTCGAAGCCCTCAAAGCCCCAGCCCGATGTCTCAGGCTATATCAGCATCGACGAGGCGAAGGCAATAGCCCTCAAGAAAGTTTCCCTTGACGCATCAAAAGTCACTTTCACCAAAGCTGAGCTTGACGCGGACGACCGCACCCCGCACTATGATATAGAATTTGTCTCGGGCGGATATGAATATGAGTTCGAGATAGACGCAAAGAGCGGAAAGATTCTCGAATTCGACCGCGAGCGCGAGGATAAGAAGCCCTCAGTTGACACATCGAAGTTTATCTCCGTCGAAGAGGCAAAGGCCGCCGCGCTCAAAAGAGCTTCCCTCGACGCTTCAAAGGTCACATTCACCAAAGCTGAGCTTGACGCGGACGACCGCACCCCGCACTATGATATAGAATTTGTCTCGGGCGGATACGAGTACGAAGTCGAGGTCAACGCGAAGAACGGCAGAATAATCGACTTCGACCGCGAGCTTGACGATTCAAAGCCCGCCGACACCTCGAAGTATGTCTCCGCGGACGCCGCGAAGAAAGCCGCACTCGACCATGCGGGTCTCACCGAGGCTCAGGTCACGGAGCTCAAAACCGAGCTTGACACCGACTCGCTCACCGCGCACTACGATGTTGAATTCAAATGCGGCGGATTCGAGTATGAGTACAAGATAAACGCGAAGAGCGGAAAAGTTATCTCGTTCGAAAAAGAGAGAGACTAATAGATTTTTATTCAGTCCCGGATGTTAAGTCCGGGGCTGTTTTTATTTGTAAACTTTTTTCGTTTTTCCTTGACTTAAAGCCGACTTCAGGTTCTATAATAAAGTCAAATCAAAGGAGGAATTATCATGAGAAAAGATTTCGGCGCAAAGCCATTCACCTATCCGCAGCCGGTGCTTATCCTCGGTTCCTACGACAAGGACGGCAACCCCGACGCTATGAACGCCGCATGGGGCGGCATCAGCGGCGGCAATGAAATATCCATGTGCATAAGCGCGAGCCACAAGTCCACGAAGAATATTCTCGAGAGAAAGGCATTCACCGTGAGCATGGCTGACCTCGAACACACGGCGGCGTGCGACTATGTCGGTCTTGTCTCCGCAGGGAATACGCCCGATAAATTCAAAAAGGCGGGTTTCCACGCCGTCAAATCGAAATTTGTTGACGCGCCGCTGATTGAAGAGCTGCCCATCGCCGCAGAGTGCAGGCTCAAGAGCTATGATGCAAACACCGGGCGCATGGTCGGCGAAATAGTCAACGTCTGCGTCGACGAGCGCGTGCTCGACGAGAACGGAAACGTCGATGTTTCAAAGGCGCAGCCGATAACCTTCGACCCGTTCAACAACACCTATGTTGTCCTCGGCGAGGCAGTCGCAAAGGCGTTCAGCGCCGGCAACTCGCTCAAATAAAAATATACGCAAAACGCCCCGCACGTTTCCGTGCGGGACATTTTGTTTTTCGGATGTAACTTTTAATATTTTATCGTGAAGTCGTTTATTGTCGTCATGCCGACCTTGACTCTCGTGTTCGAGCCGAGCAGGTGCGCCGTCAGTTCAATAATAACGGGATAATCATAGTGGGCATAGACCATGTTGCCGGTGGACTTGTCGAACCGAGCTGAGATAGTGCCGTTGTAATAGGTGAATCTCTGGTCGCTGAGCGAGAGACCGGGATAATCGAAATTCACCATGTCGGCGGTCAGCACACCGAACGCCGCAGCATAGCCCTTATCGCCCGAGGGATTGACCTCGGTGCCGAAAGTCAGGGTTATCTGATATTCGCTGCCCTTGTCCTCTATCTTTGCGCTCTTGACATCTGATACTGTGAGCTTGCTGACCCAGTCCTTGCCGCCGACGGGGAACACGGTTTTGATATCCTCTTTGCTCGTCATGACGAGAGCTTTATCGTCGCGCTTCATGAAGGTCTTCATCGCGCTCTTGCCTATTGCGTCTATCGCCTTGGGCAACTCGGTCTTGTCGGCGTCGTTCTTCGTCTCGGTGTAGTTGCGGGTGACGGACTTCGCCTGATATTTTACCCTGTTCGCGCCGGTGTTGAAATAGACGATTATCTCAGCCTTAGTCCAGTTTTTTGCATTCTTCGAGGGCGCGGCGGTTACCTGATTTGAAGCGGTCTCGCCGGGCTTTGCGGGGTCAGCCGATTGAGTTTCGTTTGTCTCGCCCTCCTGCGCGGTGCTGTCCTCGGGAAGGGCGGTCGTGTCATCGACAACATCGCCCGCAGCGCTCGTCTGAGCGTCGCCCGTGGTGTCTGCATTTGTTTTTGCATCGTCCTTTTTGCATGCGCACAGCAGCGACACAAGCAGAACAAGGATCGCCATAACGGCGGCTATCGATCTTTTCATGGATTTTCCTCCTCAGAATTCATATTCACCCGCTCCGACGGTCTGTTTTCTTCCGTCGGGCAGAATTATATCCGCTTGGCAGTTCGACGGGACGGATATTTTATATTTATATCCCCCGTCCGTCTTATCCCAGCGCACGGAGATTTTTCCGTATACGCTGTCATAGCTCGCTTCGGCAAATTCAAAATGTCCGCCCGGGCGCGGGGATATAGTGAATCGGTTTTCTCCGGCAACATTTATTCCGCACATCGTGCCGAACAGCCACTCGCACACGGCGCCCTTGGAATAGTGATTGAGCGAGGCTATGCCGCCCTGCGCGGCGGTGCCCTCCCACGACTCCCAGACGGTGTTCGCGCCGTTTTTGGGCATGAACAGCCAGCCGGGCATCTGCTCGTTTTCAAGCAGGCGGTAGGCATATTCAATATCGATATCCGCCAGAACGCTCAGTATCAGCGGAGTCGATAGGAATCCCGTGCCGAGCCTCCACGAGTAGTTGTCGAGGGCTTTTATGAGCCGCTTTTTCGCATATTCCGTCTGCTTTTCGTCGAGCAGCCCGATATAAAGCGGGCGAACGAGCTTCGCCTGGCGATCGGTGTCTATTGAAAACTTCTTCGTTGAGACGAGCGCGCTGTAGCCGATTCTTGCCCTTGCGGCGTTCTTTTCATAGAGCTTTCTGTCGCTGTCATTACCGAGGACGCGGGCGATATCAGCCATCGTTTCGAGCATATAGACTATGTAAGCCGTTGTCTCCTCTGGATTCGGATTGACGAAATCCGTAAATTTAAGAGCCTTGACATCGGCGGGCTCCGCCCATTCGCCGTAGGACTGGCGGTAGTTTGAAATATTACGGAAATTTTTGAGCCCCACTCCCGTCGGCAGGGCGGTCGGATACCACTTGCCGAGGGTCTTTATTTTATATTCGGCAAAGGCGCGCATGTTTGGATAGAAGCGTTCGAGAATTTTTCTGTCGCCGTACTGCTTATAGAGTCTGTACGGTATGAACACACCCGCATCCGACCAGCCCGCCGAGCCGTCCATAAAAGTCATATAGAAATCCACACCGCCGCGTGGGGCTATCTGGCGGAAGTCGCCGTTTTTGAGCTGTTCGTCGCACATATCGCGCACGAATTTTTCGGCAAATGGCGCATAGTCAAAAAGATAGCTCGCGGTTTTGCAGAATATCTGCGCGTCGCCCGTCCAGCCGTGGCGTTCGCGGGTCGGGCAGTCGGTGGGCAGGTCGGTCGAGTTGCCCTTTGCCGACCACTTTGTCACCTCGACAAATTTGTTCAGCAGCTCGTTTGAGCTGTTGAAGAATCCCGTCTCTTCCATGTCCGAATAGACGGCTATGGCGGTAAAGTTCTCCGGGCGGACGGTCACATCCGTCTTGACGCTTATATACTGAAATCCGAATATCGCAAACTTGGTCTTGTAGCGGTTAACTCCCTCTTTGCAGATGTATTCGACTCTCTGCAGAGGCGTTGTCTTGTGTTTATTCCTGCACTGGATATTCTCGAGCGTAAGCTCGCCGTCGTGCAGCAGCTCGCCGAATTCGAGAATTATTTTCTCCCCCTCGCGGGCGTTTATCTCAAACTCAACATAGCCCGCCATATTCTGCCCGAAGTCGAGCAACTTTTTCCCGCTCGGAGTGACGGACAGAGTGGGCTTGAAGCGCTCCTTTTCGGCTATCGGAAAGTTATTCGACGCGCTCGGCACGACTTTGCACTTCGTCTCTTTCGCGTGACCGCTGTATGACGGCGTCATATTTGCGTTGACCCGCTCACCGTCCTTGTTGTCGGCGAAGCGTATCGCGCCGTCGCTGCTCCAGAGCCATGAGCCGTCGGATATGACGGTCTGCACCGTGCCGTCTGTATATTTTATCTCGAGCTGAGCGAGCAGTTTAGTCTCGGTACCGTACTGATTTTTGAGTCCCCATGCGCCTACGCTGCCCCTGTACCAGCCGTCGGCAAGCTCGGTGCAGAGCACATTGCTTCCCTCATGCAGAAGTGCTGTCACATCGTAGGTCTGATACTGTATGCGCTTTCTGTATTCCGTAATTCCGGGGGCTAAGGGCATGGTGAAGTCCGTACCGTTTAGCCCGGCCGAATATATTCCGCAGGTGGTCATATAGAGGCGCGCCGAGAGAATCGGCTTTTTGCACTCGAACTCTTTTTTGAAGCAGTCAACCGGATAACGCTGTTTTCTGTTTATATTATAGTTTCCTGTTATCCACTTCGCGCTCCAATCTGAGGCGTTTCTGAGCCCGATCTCGAAGAATGCCGGCTCGCTCCAATCGCCCTCTGCGCCGTTTTCGTCCCAGAGCTTCACTTTCCAGTTCACTCTCAGGCGCGACGGAGTATCAAGCGGATATGGAATAAAACTCATCTGTGAAGATTCGACCTTGCCGCTGTCCCATAGAATATTGCCGCGCGTGTCGGAGGCGATTATTCTATATGCACTCTGCGCCTTCCCGCCCTCGCAGTTCCACATGAAGCGCGGGTTCTTTATATCTATCCCCAACGGGTTTTTGAGATACTCTGTTTTAAGCTTTACGGCTTTCATTCTGTCGTCTCCCCGTTTCTCTGCTTTATCTCCTCCTGCTCCTTGGCGATATTCTTTTCGACATTCAAAAACAGCAGAAGTATCGCAAGGACTATGCCGGTTATAGTCTCAAGTCCTACGAAAGTAAATGTTATCGCGCTCTTGACGCTCTCCGACTGCACGGCGATGAGCTGACCCGCCGCATTGGTATAGGGTGCGGCATAGCCGGACTTCGAGAGAATGAGATTGAATATACCCGTACAGATTCCGACGCTCGCGACGGCGATTGTGTTATATATGGACATCGCGATGCCGTCGCACCTGAAGCCGTTTTTCCACTCGACATGGTCGAGCACGTCCGCGAACAGCGCCATGAACACATAAGAGCACGGCAGACCGCCGATATTCTTGATGAACTGGCCGATAAGCACTATCACCATATTTGTCGGCGCGAGCCAGCATATAGCCGAGCCGACAGCATAGAAGATAAAGCCGATTGCCGTCAGGTTGCGTTTACCAAACTTCTTCGCGAGCGGCCAGACTGCGAAAATGCCGATGCCCATCGGGATTCCGCCGATAACGGAGAGCATGGTCTGGGTCTTGCCATCGTTATATGTACCGAGGACATAGTTCGAGAAATAGACGAGCGAGATGTTTTTGATAGTCGAGCCGACGGTGAAAATGAGAAAATATATGAAAATTATTATCATATATTTGTCGCTGAAAACTGCCTTGAGCTGAGTTGCCATTGCGACGCTCTCTTTCTTCTGCTCGCCGCCTTCGAGGGTGATGCGCTCCTTGGTGAAATAATACTCCATGAGCGTCAGCGGCAGCGCGATGCACGAGAGAATACTCATCGTAACTATCCACTTTGATTTGTCAACGCCGAGCTGCGGCATGATGAGCATGGGGAAGATGAGCGCGACGATTATGCCGCTCATCATTATAGTCGATATCTGATTGAAAACCGAGAGCGAACCGCGCTGTTCCGTGTTTCTCGTCGAGAGCGGAACCATAAGATTGTGGCTCATGTTATAAATTGTATAAGCGAACGAATAAAACAGATTATACGAGAGCATGACCCATATCACCTGCACCGTCCGGTTACCCGAGGGGACTGTGAAGAGCAATATGCCGGTCACGGCAACAAGCGGCGCGGAGAGCAGCAGCCAAGGGCGCGCCTTGCCCTGCTTTGTGCGCGTGCGGTCGATGATATAGCCCATGACTATATTTGTTATAGCGTCGATTATCTTCGACACTATCGGGAACACCGCGAGGAACGCGCCGCCCCACACGGTGGTGAGGTTTAGGACATCGGTATAATAGACATTGAGATAGGTCGCGAGCACGGCGTTTAAAAGCAACGCGCCGGACGGGCCGAGCAGATAGCCCAGCCACTTCTCCTTTGCCGTAACATCGGGCGAGGTCAGGCGCGAATCAAGCGCCCGCTTTTCAAAAAATTTTGCTTTTGCCATCACGAGAACTCCTTCATTTATTTTATCTTATGGATATAAAAATATATTTGCAGCTGCCTTTGCCACAGCTTTATGCGCTTGCGGTGCTTTTTATATGATTTGAGCCGTAAACCGACCCCGTAGGGTCGGCGCGGCTAAAAAGTTAAAAGGCTGAATGAATTTCTTATATAGTTGTCGCTGCGGTTTCGGCGCGTCCTCAGATTCCGTCTGAAGCGTTCCGTAACGCGCCGTTTTCCGCAGGCGATAAAATCATTGGAGACAGAAAGGTTAAGGTCTCCTTGACAATTGAAAGATTTCATATTACACTACTATTATATCTACACCGTGTCGGATTAACAATCATCAGTTTTGTTAATAGCTGTTATGAAACCGACAAAATTATCTGAAAGTGGCGGGATAATATGAACACAAAAAATAACCAGCGCACGAGACTTTCAAAAATATTGCTCAAAAACGCGCTGATGGATCTCCTGGGCGAGAAAGGCTCGGTAACAAAAATATCAGTAAGAGAGCTGTGCGAGCGCGCCGACCTCAACCGCTCGACCTTTTATGCGCATTATTCCGAGCCGAAAGAGCTGCTCGAAGAGGTCGAAAACGAGCTGCTCGACGCGACTCAGGATCACTTAAAGAAAATAGGCGCGGAAAACGACCTCGGCGCGCACAGATATCTGCTTTCATTTCTAATGTATATCAAAGAAAACGACAAGCCGTTCCGCACGCTGCTTGTCGACTCGGTTGACCCCGCGTTCCGTTCAAAATTCATGCAGCAGTCGATAATTCAGTTTATTGAGAACCTGAACATCGTTTTTCCGAAGGAGCAGGAGCAATATATCTACTCATATATTCTCAACGGCAGCACGGGCGTTATAATCCAATGGATACGCTCGGACTACTGCGTTGACGAGGGCGTGCTCGTTGACTTGCTGTTTTCGATAAATCAGAGCGCGCTCGTGAATCTCGACATAAAGCCGCGCATATAGTTGAAAACCTACTAAGCAAGTGGTATAATTGTGAAAACTCGCGCAATAATGCGCAAAATGCAAGGAGACGACAAAAATGAGAGAGAGCAAAATCACGAGGGACGAAGCGTTTGAGCTTCTGAAAAAATACAACAAAGACCCGTTTCATATCCGCCACGCGCTGACTGTCGAGGGCGTTATGCGCTGGTACGCGAAGGAGCTCGACTATGCGGACGAGGAGGAATATTGGGGCATAGTCGGTCTGCTGCATGACATCGACTTCGAGCTCTATCCGAAGGAGCACTGCAAGAAAGCTCCCGAGCTGCTCAATGCGGGCGGAGTCGGCGACGACATGATATATTCAATCTGCTCCCACGGCTACGGCATCTGCGTCGATGTCGAGCCAGTTCACGAGATGGAAAAAGTGCTCTTCGCGGCGGACGAGCTGACAGGGCTTATCTGGTCGGCGGCGCTGATGCGCCCGTCAAAGAGCGTGATGGACATGGAGGTTTCGAGCCTCAAGAAGAAGTTCAAAGACAAAAAATTCGCCGCGGGCTGCTCGCGCGACGTTATCCGCACGGGTGCGGAGAGGCTCGGCTGGGAGCTTGAAAAGCTCTTCGAGCAGACGATACTCGCCATGCGCTCATGCGAGAGCGATGTCAACAGCTTCATGGAGACTTATCAGGCGTAAAATGAGCAAAAGACTGCCGCAGAATAATATCTGCGACAGTCTTTTTTATTTGTGCTTTATATCCAGTCCAGTGCGGGCTCGGGAGCGAGCGGTGCTTCCGTTGCCGGCTCGGTCACGGGGACTACCGGCTCCGACGGGATCGGATTTATCGGCTCGTCGGACGGTTTTTCCGTCGGTTTTTCCGTTGGCTTTTCTGTCGGTTTCTCCGTAGGCTTTTCCGTCTGCCTCTCGGTCGGCTTCTCCGTGGGCTTCTCCGTGGGCTTCTCCATGGGCTTCTCCGTGGGCTTCTCCGTGGGCTTCTCGGTCGGCTCGACTACGGACACGTTTATGAGCATCTTTCCGCTCGCCGTTTCCCCGTCGGAGTCGGTGACGGTGACTTCCACGGTGTACATTCCGCTGACCTTCGGGGTATATGACATGCTTTTTTCCGATTTTTCCGCCACGAGCGCGCCGTTTAAAAATATCTTTATTTTATATGAAGTATATTTTCCCGTTCCGCCGGAGACGAGCGCCGACGCGTGTATCTGCGGCGCGGCAGTGCCGTTGTTCGACACCTGCGCCGCCGCAACGGCTGCGAGGGTCGGATTCTTGACGGTTACTGTGCATGAAGCGGTCTTGTTTCCGTCCTCGGTCTTTACGGTTATCACGGCAGTACCCTTCGCCTTTGCTGTGACGCGCCCGGAGCTCGAGACTGCTGCTACATTAGCATTGCTGCTCGACCATGTGACCTTCTGATTCGCCGCGTTTCGCGGAGCGACGGTCGCCCGAAGCTGCCTCGAATCGCCGACTGTTAAATCGAGCGCGGACGAACTCAGGGTAACGCCCGTAACATGGTCGATATATACCGTCACCTTGCAGACTGCCACGCGGTTGCCGTCCTTTGTGGTGACTCTGATATTTGTCGTGCCCTCTTTTTTCGCCGCGACTATGCCGCCCGCGACCTCCGCTATCGACGGATCGTCGCTCGACCAGGTGTAGTCCTTGTCATATGCGTCGGCGGGAATAACAGTAGCGGTGAGCACTTTAGTCTGACCGACTCTGAGTTTGGCTTCCGTTGCGCTGAGCCTGACGCCCGTCACGCTCTGGTATTTTTTCTTGCTGTAAAATGTCCTTGTGCCGTTCTTGTTCTTTATCGTCAGAACGCCGTTGCTGACGGATATTCCGTAGCTGTCCCAGTCGCTCTTTCTGTCCGCATATCCGCCGCCGGTCGATGACTTCGTATAGGTGCTGAGAGTTGCGATGTCGAAATTCGTCGCCTTTATGCCGAAGCGGTCGCCCGTCTCGTCGCCGCCCTTCTGCGCGGTGTATATTTCAATTGTAGAGTCGGGATTGTTGAACAGATACCACACTCCGCGCGCCTCTCTGTAGCAGGTGCCGGTGTATCTGTCCTTCGTACCAGGAGATTTCACGAATTTCTTATTATTGATATAGAAGCAGCTGCTGCCGAGAATTATTTTATTTGCGCTCAGCGAGCTCTCCCATGAGGAGAACGGCACGAAAATTGAGTTGCCCCAGCTGCCGCCCGAGGACGAAAGCGACTTTGAGGGATAAAGAGTATACGCCGCGACGCTCCCCGAAGAGGAGGGCAGCGAGAAATTATACGAGCGCAGATTCATCCCGCTCGTGGAGTTCGACACATCGACAAATATATCGGAATAGCCGTCGAGATACCATCTGCCGGAATATTTCGCCGCGGTATTGGAATATTTCTGCGCGGATTCCTCCGCCGCCGCGGGCTGATTTTCGGACCCGCTCTCGGTTTTTCCCGTCGCTTTCCATTTCGCGGTGAGGTTCAAATCGTCGTTTATGGGCGTTGAAAAATCGAACTCGGTGTCGCCGTTGAACCAGCCCTCGAATTTATATCCCTCGCGCTCGGGAGTCGGCGGCGCAAACGCCGCTTCGCCGCGCTTTATCTCGATTATCTCGTTCTCCCTGCCGTCGCCGTAGCAGAGCACGAGCAGGACTATATCCGTGCCCTCGTCGATGCTGTAGGACGCGACAAGGGTGATGTCCCCAGTTATCGCGGTGTTGAAATCGAACGCCGCGCCGTTATACTGCCACTCGATGAAGGTGAAACCCTCTTTGTGCGGATCCCACGGCTTTTTGGCGCTCTCGCCGTCGCGGATATGCTGGGTCTTTATCTGCGTTCCGCCCGAGCTGTCAAATGTCACCGTGTGGACTGAATTTTTGGAGCAGGCGGCAAAAACCGCGAGCGCCGTCAACAGGACCAATAAAACTGCCGTTACCCTCTTCATTGCGATCCCCTTTTCGCTTCGTTATAAGTATCGGTCTGACATAAATATATGCCAAATGTATTTCAAAATAATTCTACTGCAAAATAAATTATTTTTAATCACTTTTGAGAATTATGCAGTCTCTATGAAAAATATTTTTCATATACTGATTTTTGTTCAAAAATAAAACAGCTATTCATAAAAGAGCAAGCCCCGGCGAAGAAAAACACCGGGGGCTTGGAATATATAAGTTGTATAATCATAGCCCGCACAGATAAATTTTCCCGAAAACATAACAGCACTCCTTTACGCTAATATCATAACCGAGGACGGAAAAAACTGCAACAGATAATAAAAACATTGCCATACTTCTTTAAATGTGCTAAACTAAAATTAAACGTTTATTACTCAAACAATGCTAAATACAGTTTATTGTACACCAAATGTGATATTATTAATTTAGGGAATTATTTATCATGAAAGAAATAGAATCTATTTCTTATCTAAAAATATTTATGTCAAGATAACGGAATGGTAGGTGTGATTTATGCGAAAATGTTTTGTTACAGTGTGCGTCATATCTCTGTTTCTACTGTTCGGAGGACTAAATGTGTATGCAACGACAAATTATGGATTCGAAACGACGGACTTATCAGAGAATGAAGTTAACCAAATATGGCAAAATATTAATTTAAGGAAATCTTCTGATTTGAAATCCTTAGACAGCATCGAATTGCCTATTGTTTCTTTTGATGTTTCTAAAGACGGCATAATACTTTTGGGCTTTAAAGAAAATAAGATTGCTATATCAAATTCAAATAATGTGTTGACATTATTTGAATTTGATAATGACGGTTCATTTTATGTTCAATGGAATGATGGCAATATTCTGCTAATGTTGGTCAGAGGTTCCATAGTTATTGAATTTTCGCAAGACGGGCAGTTAATTAATATGGTTAAAACTGATGATAGCAGTGTGAAAAACAATTCCCTATGGAATCAAATAGCAAAAAAGAAATCTGTAAATATTGGACAGGCTTCTTATTATGTCGAAAACGACATGGGAATGTTTAACTTTTTGGCATCATCTTATTCGCAACTTATAACTGAGGATAGTCAAGGGAATCAAACAATCCTTTATGATGTAAACAATACTCAGATGACAAAAACAATTGCTGCATTTTTTACTGTTATTTTATTTGCCGCAGTAGTCGTTTTGATGATTTTAGTCCAATTTGTGAAATTTCGCAAGCGATGAGAAATTCGTTCGTCTCTGCAAGCCAGCTTTTACCAAGATATGGATATAGTGTTGTCAAGGCTACAGCAAAGCGAAACAATGAATACTCTAAACTTTTATACCATTGCGACAATGTAAGCAACCACTGGGAGCTGATTGAAGGGTCCTTAGCTAATGATGAAATACTGGCTGCGCAAAATGTTCCCGATTTATTAATCATATAGAAGCAGGGAGGTATTATCACGGCAAAGACAGGCAGCAAAAAGCGGAAGATAATAATATGCATCGTTTCGATAGTCGCGGTCATTGCGCTGCTTTTCGGCGCGTGCGCCGTCTATCTCGGCGACTACTATCACGCGATAACGCCCGCAGGTGAATCATTCGGGCTTCAGGACGGCAGTTCCCTGACCGAGACAATCAAACTCGACAACGGTAATATAGTCTGCAAGAGCGAAAATGCGACAAAGGGACTGATATTCTATCCCGGCGGAAAAGTCGAATACACGGCATATCTGCCGCTCATGGAGTCGCTCGCCCAAAAGGGCATACTTTGCGTGCTCGTCAGGATGCCGTTTAATCTCGCGGTATTCGATGTCAACGCCGCAGACGGCATACGGGAGATGTTCCCAGAGATCACCGACTGGTACATAGGCGGCCACTCCCTCGGCGGCTCGATGGCGGCGGCGTATCTCGAAAAACATCCTAGCGATTTTAAAGGTCTGCTGCTCCTCGCCGCATATTCGACCGCCGACCTCTCAAACGAAAATATAAGGACGCTGTCAATTTACGGCAGCAATGACGGAGTGCTCAACCGCGAAAAATACGAGCAGTACCGCAGCAACCTCCCCGAGCTTACCGAATATATAATCGACGGCGGATGCCACGCGTATTTCGGCGTTTACGGCAATCAGGACGGCGACGGCACCCCGACGATAGACAATGCCCGGCAGATAAATCTGACTGCGGATGCGGTTGCGAAGTGGGTTGGGTGAAGCTCATAGCGTGTCCGTTCAGATAAATCCACGATATAAAAATATACCCCGCTATGCATTTTTCGGCACAGCGGGGTTTGTTATTGGAGTTTTGTTCGTGATGTGTGGAGAATCTATGAGGTTATTTTCGTTTTTTCCTCTTTTTCGCACTTGGCTTTTTCTTTGAGTTTGGCCAATTAATATTGCTGTTTTGGTAAAAGATATGCACCGTCTTTGGGCTGAACTTTTCAACATGCCGACCGACATAGAATCCTGCCGCCACAAATGTGAGGGCAATAACTATTGTTATATTATAACTTACAATATTTTAGTTTTGAGCACTAAATTAGATGCATCTTTGTATCCAAGTTTTCCATAGAAATGGTTATGTAAGTCATCATTTACTGACTGCAACTGAATAAGCATTGCGCCTTCCTTTTTTATACAATCTTCTAACTGTTTCATAAATACGGTTCCGTATCCTTTATTTTGCAACTGTGTAGTAACAACAATTTCAACCAAGTCATAAGCAAAACAATATTAAGCAATATGAATCTTCACGGCTCCAAACTTGATGAATACGCTTAAAAGTAGTTTCAGTTGTCCATTCAGCATCTTCATTATTGTTATAGTATTCGATATAAAGTGGAACAACATTATTTATATCTTCCTTAGACATTTTTCTGAGTGTGGTTTTAATTTTTCCAAACACAATTTATCCTCGCATATTATTTTAGCTGTGCAATTTCCTCTGCAACTTGCTTTATGGTTTTGTTTACCGTATCAATTTTGATTGTATTTAGACTTTGATACTTCGAAATCCGAGCAATGCCTCTTTCAATAACATCTTCACTACGTATTCCTGCATTTACATCTGCTTCTAATCTGTTGCGAAGAGTTGCTTCATCAGTCATAAGAGATATGCGTTTCACATTACAGTGCTCAGTATTCAACCTTTCGACAATAGAATCGATTATGAATTGTTCGTGCATTACCCAACAGAAGATAATGTTCTCGTAGGCAGAGCAACGCAGAAAATTATTAAGCAAAAAACAAATGTTATCCGTTACCATAGCCTTTGTTTCTTCGGTCACCTGAAAAGGATTTGCGTCCCAACACCAATCACCGTCAAGAAATACGCTGTTCGGTAAATCTATTTTCAATTGTTGACTTACGGCGGTTTTGCCAACACCCATTGTACCGCCAATCAGATATAGTGTTTTCATTTTACTTCTCCATAAAAATAGCTCTACCGTCTTCAACATAGCCACATGCTTCATATAGCTTTTGAGCTATCGGATTATTGACATTAACATATAAGCGGATACCCGTTGCATTTAACTCATCCTTTAATTCATCAGCTTTTTTAAGCAATGCTTTTGCAAAACCGTTGCCACGGTAAGAAGGTTCAACCCACAGTTCATCAACATATACATGACCATGTCCGTTCCATCTGCTACCGATTTTAGCGATGTAGATACAGGAAATCCAACCGACATATCTGCCATCAACCTTAACAGCATAAACATAAAGGTCGGGATTGGATAATTCATTTTTCATCTGTTCAGAAACTAATATTTGTGAAGGTTCACGCTCATTACCGTGTTCTCTCCAAAATACCATATCATCAAACAGAGAATAGTTATTTGCATCAATCTTTTCAATTCTATAATTCATAAATACCACACCACACTCAAAATTTCTAAAAAGATTATACCACAACCCTACCAAACAAATCAACCTGAATACATATCCTCGTGCTTTAAGTTCAAGTGCGAGGATTTTTTATGCAAAATTTTTAGTAAAGGAAGCGAAAAAATGCTTTAGAAAACTAACCGAAAAACAGAAAAAAGCGTGGCATAAGTCTTAGCAAGCACTGGATTTGTGCATACAAATTCCACTTGTTAGGTATTTACCCTAAAACCACAAAAGTCGCACTCCGAAAGGAATGCGACGATACATAAAAACTACAAAAATATATATTAAACTCTATTTTAAGCAAAAAAATTGAGTATTCACAGGTCAAATCCCTTATGAATACTCAATATGGTCCGAGTGACAGGGTTCGAACCTGCGGCCTGATGGTCCCAAACCACCCGCGCTACCAACTGCGCCACACCCGGTTATATTTATTTTTTAGTTTGCTTCCTGCTTATTATCTTTCTGCTGTCTGTCCGCGGCGCTTCCCTCAGAAACATAGTCGCATAATACAGGGGTCCCAAAAAGGCTTGCCCTTTTGGGGAGAGGACGAGGCGCGCAATGAATGAGGTTTCGCCAAAGGCGGAAACGAATGATATGGAGCTGCCGAGGACGATGGTGCGCTCGCTCCGCTCCTTGTTTCTTCACCTCGGAGCAATGCCTCTATCCGCCCCCGGCGGCGGCATTTCTCCTCGCCCAACTGCGCCTGAATCACTTGTGATATTTTACCTTTTTTAGCTTCGTTTGTCAACCTCGGCAAGCAGTTTCACACGGCAAGCGGCAAGCTGATATTTTTCCGTAACCTGACAAGCGGGCAGTGAATACTCTGTAATATGACTTTTCGGGAGGCGTATTATGGGTAACATAAAATATTTTCTCGGGTGCAGCTCGCCCGAGGGGTTTCACTCATTTTTCGGCGAGCTTTGTCCGACTCATTCGGGCGGATATACATATATAATAAAGGGCGGTCCGGGCACGGGCAAATCGAGCCTGATGAAACGGATAAACTCCGCACTGATAGACGCGGGGATAGAGACGGAGCTGATATACTGCTCATCCGATCCCGCTTCGCTCGACGGCGTATACGCGCCCGCGCTCAACTGCTGGATAGCCGACGGCACTTCTCCGCACACGCTCGAGCCGAAATATCCGGGCGCCGCGCAGGAGATAGTTGATTTAGGCAGGTTCTGGAATAAAGATATTCTGCGTTCGCGCGCGGATGAGGTCATCGCGCTGACCGACGAAAACGCCGCGTGCCACCGCAGATGCAGGCGTTTTCTCGAAGCGAGCGCCCTGCTGCGCGAGGATATACTGCGCCTGACGCTCGGCTGCACGGACACGGCAAAAATCAAACGCGCGGCTTCGCGCATCGCGTCGCGCGAGTTCGGCAAGCCGACCGGGCGCATCGGCGAAGAGAGTCACAGAATGATATCCGCCGTCACTCCGGACGGGATAACTTTCTTCGGTGAGACCGTAAGACAGCTCTGCGAGCGCATATATATCATCGAGGACGACAACATCGCGAGCTCCGCAGCCCTGCTGTCACTGCTTCGCGGATACGCCCTCTCCGGCGGTCATGACATAATCACGAGCCCGTCTCCCCTTTCACCGGACGGCGAGCCCGAACATCTGCTCATCCCCGACCTGTCGCTCGGCTTCGTGACCTCAAACAGGCTGCATCCCGCGGAGTTTGACGGCGCGATAAAGATAAACTCCTCGCGCTTCACCGACCGCGCCGCGCTGCGCCGGCATGTGTCGCGGCTGAACTTCACAAAAAAAGCCTACGGCGAGTTTATCGGCGAGGCAATAGCCTCACTCGAGAGCGCAAAAAGTATACACGACGACCTCGAGAGCATATATATATCCGCCATGGACTTTTCGCAAATGGATGAACTCGCGAAGAGCATTGCGGAGGATATGTTGAAGAGAAAAATATAAAAAACGGGCGTCCGCATAACGGACGCCCGCGTCAACTCTGGAGAAAATTATTCGCCGACAACGTTGACAGCTCTGAGCTTGCTGGAATCCTTGGGATCCGGCTCGACCTCGAAGGTGACCTTCTGACCCTCGGTGAGAGTTCTGTAACCGTCTGCAACGATAGCGGAGAAATGTACGAAAACATCGTCGCCGCCCTCATCGTTAGCGATGAAGCCAAAACCCTTTTCTGCGTTGAACCATTTGACTGTACCCTTCATTGTGGTACCTCCGTGAAAAAATTTGCATTCTATATTATATGTTGTGCAATGGACTCGCACATTTTTGTGAACCATCAAACGGTCAATGGCTTACAAAAACATGCGAGTCCACAGAAACATTTGTCAGAATACGCATTAATTATATATTCACATTGCGCTTTTGTCAAGAGCGATTTTGTCGAATAAAAAGAATAATAGATAAAAATTTATAAATTTTTAATTGACATTTTCTCTTTTACAGGGTATGATAAATGTACATCCATTGGGGAGTAGCTATGGGCAAAAGCCCATCTCGCTGTCACCAACCGTCGTGCAGGTCGCGATAACCGACCGAGCCCGGCTGGCAGCAGACATATGCGTTGAATGCGTTTGAGGCAAGACCTTTGGCAGACATGGTCTGTCGAAGGTCTTTTTTGTTTAACCGAAAGGGAGGCATAAAAATTGAAGTACTATCTTGAAGACGTCCGCGAGGTGTTTAAGCGGACGGAGAGCTCGGAAAACGGACTTACGCAATCCGAAGCTGAACGCCGTCTTGAAAAATACGGCAAAAACAAATTGGCGCAGGCGAAGCCGAAATCGCTCATCAGGCGGTTTCTCGAACAGCTTGCCGACCCGATGATAATTATTCTTATCGTCGCCGCCGTAATATCCGCCGTTACCACGGTATACGAGGGCAGAGTCTCCGGCTCGCCGTCCTTCCCTACGGACACCGTGATAATCCTCGCCGTTGTGCTCATAAACGCCGTGCTCGGCGTCTTGCAGGAGAGTAAGGCGGAAAAGGCTATCGAGGCGCTTCAGGAGATGAGCGCGGCGACCTCCAAGGTCATTCGCGAGGGCAGGATAATGACTGTCAAGAGCGAAGATCTGACCGTCGGCGATATCGTGGTACTCGAGGCGGGCGACGCCGTTCCCGCGGACTGCCGCATATTTGAAAGCGCGAGCCTCAAAATCGAAGAAGCTGCGCTGACCGGCGAGAGCATGCCCGTGAGCAAGATTATCTCCGTTCTCGGCGCGGGCGACGGCGGCGATATTCCGCTGGGCGACAGAAAGAACATGGCGTATATGGGCAGCGCCGTTGTCTACGGACGCGGCAAGGCCGTTGTCACCGACACGGGCATGAACACCGAGATGGGCAAGATAGCCGACGCCATAACAAAGGCTGAGGACGGTCAGACCCCGCTGCAGAAAAAGCTTGCGGGACTCTCTAAGACTCTCACCTTCCTCGTGCTTGGCATCTGCGTTTTCATCTTCGCCTTTTCGCTGTTTATGGAGCGTTCGACGCTCGCGAGCGGCGATCCCGCGCTGATATTCAAGAGCGTTATCGACGTGTTTATGGTAGCCGTCAGCCTCGCCGTTGCCGCCGTTCCCGAGGGACTTGCGGCGGTGGTCACTATCGTGCTGTCGATAGGCGTTACGAACATGTCGAAGAAAAATGCGGTTATCCGCAAGCTCACCGCTGTTGAGACGCTCGGCTGCGCGCAGATAATCTGCTCTGACAAGACAGGCACTCTCACGCAGAATAAGATGACCGTCGTCGATCATTACGGCGACGAAAAGCTGCTCGCAAGAGCCATGTCCCTCTGCTCCGACGCGCAGGAGGATTCCGACGGACTCGTGATCGGCGAGCCCACGGAGGCGGCTCTCGTCAGCTACGCGATAAGCCTCGGAATGCACAAGGACGATTTGAAAGCAGACAGCCCGAGAATCGGCGAAGCCCCGTTTGACTCCGGCAGAAAGATGATGTCCACCGTCCACAAGACACCGGACGGCATTATTCAATACACAAAGGGTGCTCCCGATGTTGTCGTCGATCTCTGCACCCACGCTTTTATTGACGGAAAAACCGTACCCATGACGGATGAGATAAGAGCGAATATAGCCGCGGAAAACAAACGAATGGCTGACAAGGCGCTGCGCGTGCTTGCGGCGGCGATGAGAAAATACGACGCCGCGCCCGATGATTTTTCGCCCGAGGCGCTGGAGCATGATCTTGTCTTTATCGGACTCACAGGCATGATTGACCCCGTCCGCCCGGAGGTCAAGGCGGCAATCGAAGAATGCCGCGGCGCGGGTATAACCCCCGTTATGATAACCGGCGACCATAAGGACACCGCCGTTGCGATAGCCTCGGAGCTCGGCATACTCACCGACCCCTCGCAGGCCATAACCGGCGCGGAGCTCTCCGCGATGAGCGACGAAGAGTTCGCGGACAGAGTCGAAAATATATATGTATACGCACGCGTGCAGCCCGAGCACAAGACGAGAATAGTCAACGCCTGGCGCTCAAAGGGCAAGATAACCGCCATGACGGGCGACGGAGTCAACGACGCGCCGTCGATAAAGAGCGCGGACATCGGAATCGGCATGGGCATCACCGGCACGGACGTTACAAAGAATGTTGCAGACATGGTGCTCACGGACGACAACTTTGCAACTATCGTCAACGCCGTTGAAGAGGGCCGCCGGATATATGACAATATCCGAAAGGCTATTCAATTCCTGCTCGGCTCGAACCTCGCGGAAGTGCTCGCGATATTCACGGCAACGCTTCTCGGCTTCACCATTCTCGAAGCGCCGCATCTGCTGTTCATAAACCTTGTCACTGACTGCTTCCCGGCGCTCGCGCTCGGACTCGAAAAGGCGGAGAGCGATATCATGCGCCGCCGCCCGCGCGATCCGTCGGACGGAATATTTGCAGGCGGGCTCGGCTTTGATGTGCTCTATCAGGGCCTGCTGGTCACCGCACTGACTCTCGCAGCGTTCTTTATAGGCGAGCGCTTTGAGACCGGTCACTGGGCGTTCATGAACATCGCCGAGTGCGAGCAGGGCATGACGATGGCATTCCTCACCATGTCGATGTGCGAGATATTCCACTCGTTCAACATGCGCTCGCAGCGCGGCTCGGTAATAAAGATGAGCCTTCGCGGCAGTCACAACATGCCGCTGTTCGGCGCGATGGTAGCGTCTCTCGTGCTGACGACCGCAGTTATTGAGATACCGTTCCTCGCAAACGCCTTCGGCTTCACTCCGATAGGCTTCGCCGAATATGCGACATCGCTCGCCCTCGCGTTTTCGATAATCCCGATAGTCGAGATAATCAAGGCCGTTCAGCGTGCCGCAGCGAAAAGAAAAGTCTCCAGATAATATAATAATTTGACATCGCGCCCGGCACATTCCAGCTCAATGAGCTGCTCATTTCCGCAGGTCTCTCGGTCTCCACTATCCCGGTGTTCGAGATAGGCAAGGCTATCAGACGCGCGGCAGAGCGCAGAAAAGAAAAGAAAGCTGCGTAAAAATTAATATAATGCATCCCCTGCACCGAGAGGTGCGGGGGATGTTTTTTGCGGTTGATTTCTGCAGATCGGAGCGCTGAGGTGTCTGTACTTTCAACGCAGCCGCATCGTGTGACCGTTTTATTGGACTCTGCTCTTGCGGAAAGTGTATATTTCCCGGAAATCATTGTGCGCATTCAAACAGGTGCTATACTGAACTAGAGATAGGCGTTACAGCTGTATCTCGGGGAGGCGTACCATGACAATTCTTAGGATACTTTTGTTAGCAGCTATAATTATTGCAGTAGAGGTTTTGATAACTGCCGTTCCTCTCAGCATATGGGTCAGGCGGAACGGATGCAAGACGGCAACAAAGGTTTATTTTCTCAAATCCAATGTTTCGAGCGGCGAAACTTTTCAATATGTACTGTCGGCTCTTCGGCGCATTGATTGCATTAAAATAAAAAGAGTGCGTGAAAACCGCGGCTATATAAAAGTAAAGCTCCGGCACAAAAAACCGCGCTGCAAGTGCAGAATTAAATTTTGTATCACAAGCGACGGATTGGTCGCACTGTTTCCTACTGTATCCTGTCCGCCCGTTACCGACAAAATATGGGATATTTTCTTAACAGAGTTTTTATCTTCCGGAGTAGTTTTTCGCAATGTTCAAAAGGCTTGCGACTGTGTCAAAATGATATATGTTTCGTTCAAATCTCCGGCATATGTCACTGAGACTGTATACGAAACGGAATATTATCCGAAAGTCATCGGTTGGGAAAGCCGGACGACGGAGAGGCATATAACGAGCAAAGCGAGAAGCCGTGATGTAATAATACTGTTCAGCAACGGACGAATCTACTCCGGATTGCTTGAAACCAAGAGCAAGCTGTATAAAGACGCTGTGAAGTTTTCAAATCAGCAGCGGCTGTCAAAATAATATAAACAGGACTGCGAACCGCCGCAGTCCTTATTTTATTTTGAGATAAACAGCCCCGATGTGACTAAAACATACTATTTTTATATCCTTTTACAAGTGCAAACTGCGCTCAATTTGTTTATATAACGTTAATGAATATATTTTTATTTTTTTGTTGAAATCTATAGTAATGTATGCTATAATTTCTTCAAAACTGTGGTTAATTTTTATGCAGTAAATCTAAACGCGCAGCGGCGCTTTGATAAGGAGGACTTTTTTTGAAAGCCTATAACGCGAAAGACATAAGAAATATCGCCATAGCAGGTCATGGCGGCAGAGGAAAAACAACCCTTGCGGAAGCAATGCTCTACACCGCGAAGGCTACCGACAGACTCGGCAGAGTCGCCGACGGCACCACCGTGTTCGACTTCGACGCCGAGGAGAAAAAGAGAAAGGCCACGGTTTCAACCGCTGTTGCCGCTATCGAGTGGAACGGCGCGAAGATAAATATAATCGACACTCCCGGTCTTTTTGACTTTGCGGGCGGCATGAGCGAAGGCATCCGCGCGGCGGACAGCGTGCTCATCGTCACTGCGGCGGGCTCCGGCTTTGACGTCGGCGCAGAGAAAGCTCTCAAGGCGGCGAACGCCAGAGGCATTTCGAGAATGTTCGCCATCACCCGCTGCGACGCGGACAATACAGATTTCTATAAAACATTTGCAGCTATAAAAGACGCAGTCGGCGGTGCTATCTGCCCCGTTATCGTCCCCTATATGGACGGCGGCAAGGTTGCGGCATATGTCAACCTCGCGTCCCGCAAGGCTTTTGACTACAGCAGCGGCGAGAAGAAAGAGGTCGCAATGCCCTCCGACCCGCAGCTTGACGAGATGCTCGATATACTTACAGAAGCAGTCGCTTCGAGCGACGACGAGCTGATGGAGAAGTTCTTTGCAGGCGAGACTTTCACCCGCGAAGAGATAATCAAGGCTCTCAACTCCGGCGTCAGCGACGGTTCCGTTATCCCCGTATACGCCTGCGCGGGCTACACCTGCGAAGCTATCGATATGCTCCTTGACGAGATAGTCTATTCCGCTCCCTCCGCAGCCGACAAGGCAGGCGAGAACGGTCTTCCCTGCGACGAAAACGGCCCGCTTGCGGCTATCTGCTTCAAGACCATCGCCGACCCGTTCGTCGGCAAGATGTCCTTCTTCAAGGTCGTTTCCGGCAAGATAACCCCGGACACCCCCGCTTATAACTCCCGCACCGAAGAGAGCGAGAGAATGGGCAAGATAATCACCCTCAAGGGCAGCAAGCAGGAGGACGCATCCTGCATCCCCGCGGGTGACATCGGCGTTGTCACAAAGCTTGCGGGCATCAAGACCGGCGACACTGTCTGCTCGGCAAAGAACCCGATAACCCTCGAGGGCATTAAGTTCCCGACCCCCTGCCTTTCAATGGCAGTCAAAGTCCGCAAGAAGGGCGACGAAGAGAAGGTCGCGGCGAGCTTACTCAGACTCCTCGAAGAGGATCCGACAATTTCGTTCGTCATCAACAAGGAGACCCGCGAGCAGGTGCTCTCCGGTCTCGGCGAGCAGCACCTTGATGTTATCGTTTCCAAGCTCAAGAACAAGTTCGGCGTTGAGGTCGACCTCAGCGTGCCGAAGGTTGCATATAGAGAGTCCATCCGCAAGAAGGTCGAGGTTCAGGGCAGACACAAGAAGCAGTCCGGCGGACACGGCCAGTTCGGCGACGTCTTTATCCGCTTTGAGCCCTGCGAGAGCGACGATCTCGTTTTCGCCGAGGAAGTTGTCGGCGGCTCCGTGCCGAAGAACTTCTTCCCCGCAGTTGAAAAGGGTCTGCGCGACAGCGTCAAGAAGGGCGTGCTTGCAGGCTACCCGATGGTCGGCATAAAGGCGACTCTTTACGATGGCTCTTATCATCCGGTCGACTCGTCCGAAATGGCGTTCAAGACCGCCGCGAACATAGCATACAAGAACGGTATCCCGCAGGCGAACCCCGTTATTCTTGAGCCTATCGGCACTCTGAAGGCTTATATGCCCGACGAGAACCTCGGTGACATCATGGGCGATGTCACAAAGCGCCGCGGCCGCGTGCTCGGCATGGGCCCGTCCGACGAGCCGAAGATCCAGGAGCTCATCGCGGAAGTTCCCATGGGCGAGATGGGCGATTTCTCGACCGTCCTTCGCTCCGTGACCGCCGGCAGAGGCTGGTTCACCCTTGAGTTCACCCGCTATGAGGATGCGCCGCCCGTCGTTGCACAGAAGGTTATCGAAGAGGCAAAGGCAAACGAGGCAGAAGCAGATAAATAAAAACATAAAGAGAGAGCTGTCAAAAGGCAGCTCTCTTCCTAATTTAATATCAAAAACCCGCCCGGCATCACGCCATGCGGGTCAGTTTTATTTTGAATTGCGGCTTTGAAGCGAGATTTCGTCATTCGTCTTTATAACAAATCCGACCGCGCCGCCTGTGTTCGTTATCAGCAGCTCGTCGCTGCCCGCGATGCTCGCATATATATTGTCGATATCGATATCAACAGTATAGCTCCATGTGCCGCTGACTATCATTCCGCTGACATTATCGATTTTGACAACGACCTTGCAGTCGTCATATCTGAGCGTAATGCTGCCCTTTGAGGTGTCCACCTTGATGCTCGGCATCTCGTCAAAGACTCTGTCAAGGTTGCCTACCGTGCCGACAGTCCTGCCGACCGGACCCTGATGCGCGTCCTTAGTATTCTGATCGTCCTGCTGCATCCTAACGTTGAGCGTCACTATGGTGTAGTTGCCGTAAGCGACGGCGTTCGCGGAGATAAGGTCGCTCGACTTAATTTCATCGGGCACTCCGGGCACTTCGTTCACAGGCGTGCTGTTCGCCGCGAGCGCCGCAGAGGCTATGCCCGTAAACAGGGAGAGAATTCCCTTTTGGAAGCTGTTGCGCGGAGTGTAATCAACGCGCTTCATGGACATATACTGCGTGGCGTCGATGCTCTTGGTGTTCGCCGCCGCAGCTTTGTAATACTTGAGCACCCGCGAAGTGTTCGTGGAGTTGAGCCCCTTGTAGACGTTGACAGTCTCGGTCTTTGTTCCGCCGGAAACATTGAAGCGCGTCGCGGTTCTTGAGTCGGTCGTCGGCTCGTCAGTTGTCAGCTCCGCTGAGTCGGTGGACTCCTCATGAATATTCCCCGCATCAGTGACCGAGGGTTCGTCCGTAGAAGACTCCGAACCGTCATCGTTCGTTCTGCACGCCGAAAAGGAAAAGAGCATAGCCGCCGCAAGCAAAAGTGCGGCAAATCTCATAAGCTTTTTGTTCATTCTTCTCCCTCCCGACAGATTTTATCTGAGTGTTGCACTTGATTAGGCTTATATTTTAAGATATTAAAGCAGACAGGTCAAGAAAAATCTTATAAAAAAACATGGCAAAAAATTAATTTTTGATAAAGCCGCAGTTTATCCGACGCATATCCCCGACAGCCGACAAAAAACCGCCCGTCTGGAAAAGACGGACGGCTTCGATTTTTTTCAGATATCAGCCCTTAGCGGTGTAAGAGAAAGCGACGATACCCTTGAGGTTGTTTACGGAGACGACGGAGACCTTGATGCCGTTTGCATAGACATTGACATCATATGCCCAGCTGCCTTCGACGATCTTGCCGGTGGTGTTGTCGATTTTGACGACGACCTTGCAGTTGGTGTAGGTCAGCTCAATCTTGCCGTCCTTGTAGTCGACGCTGAGTCCGAGCTCTCTGATAGCGTTATCGACATCGCCGAGAGTACCGACTGCGCAGCCGACGGAACCGCTGTGGTTATCAGCCTTCGCGCCCTGAGTCTGATCCTTGACGTTGAAGGTGATTGTGGTGTAGTTGCCGCTGGTCACCGCGCTGGCGCTCTTCATGTGGCTCGCCTGCATGCCCGAGGGCTTGCCGGGGATATCGGTACGATCCTTGGAGTTCTTGTTGAGTGCGTTTGCAACGGGCTTCTGAGCTATCTTGAGCAGAGCGCCGAGGCTGCCGTCAGCAGTGATGCTGCCCTTGAGAGCCATGTTCTGTCTGCCGCTCTTGAACTGCTTTGTAGCGTTGACCGCCGCCTGATAAGCTTTGATGCAAGCTGCTGCGTCGTTGGTGTTGAGACCCTTGGAGGGAGTCGTGCTGCCCTTGTTCGTGTTCTTTGTATCGGAGGACTGAGAAGCTTTAGTCTCGATAACGGTGTGACCCTCTTTATCGGTGACTACCTTGGTCTCGACCTCGGAGGAAGCCTCTTCGGAAGAAGCGGTATCATCGGAAGCGGAAACATCCGCCGCCTGACCGGAGGTCTGCGCGTCACCGGCAGTGGTGTCGTTGTTTGTGTCATTCTTCTTGCACGCCGCGAACGAGAGAACGAGGACAGCGGCAAGGATTATTGCCAGAATCTTTTTCATCTTTTTCACTCCTTATGATTTATATATACATTGTATAATCGTTGTTCCAATCAGTCAATAGACAAAAGAGAAAATTTCGTTTAACGGGGGGTAGTCCAAATTGTGTAAATGCGTCATTAGTGAAACACATCGGGGAAAAGTGTTTTGATTTTGGCGGCGGTTTCGCGTAAGTATTCGGAAATAAGAATTTGCCTGTTGATAAATCGAGGACAACCACGACAATTTTTATCCGGACGCAATTTCTCAGTCTCGGCTTCGCCGATCCAGCTCCCTTTACACAAGGGAGCCGACAATAATTTTATATGTGAGAATAAAAATGCCGTTATATTGCCTGAAGAGCTCCGCCGCTATTGGCACATAAGTGCGTCTGCTCATCCTCCCCGACCGCAAGCGAAAAGCCCTCCGCACGCATTGTGCAGAGGACTGAAATTCGTTTTTTGTTACGCAAGTATCTCGCCCATGAGACCGGGAGTTGCGCCTGCGGCGTTGGACTCATCGGTATCGATGTGCATTGCCAGCGCATACTTCGGGCTGACTCTGACGACGACATCGCCGAAAACGAGCGAACGGCCGTTGGAGTCGATCTTGACGCTGACTATCTGCTTGTCCTGAAGACCGTATTTTTCGGCATCCTCGGGAGTTGCGTGTATGTGTCTCTGCGCTGCGATAACGCCGCACTCGAGCTCAACCTCACCCTTGGGGCCGACAAGCTTGCATGCACCGCTGCCCGCAACGTCGCCGCTCTCTCTGACAGGAGCGGTCACGCCTATCGAACGGGCATCGGTGAGCGAAAGCTCAACCTGATTCTCGGGACGCACGGGGCCGAGAATGGAGACCGCCGGGAAGCTGCCCTTCGGGCCGACAACGGCAACGCGCTCGTTGCTCGCGAACTGGCCGGGCTGAGAGAGCTCCTTCTTGACGGTCAGCTCATAGCCCTCGCCGAAGAGGATATCAAGAGCTTCTCTGGTGACATGTACATGGCGTGCGGAAGTTTCAACAAGAACTTTCTTTTCCATTTTAAATATCCCTCTTTTTTAATATGTTTAAAAATACAGTTTGAGGCAGGAGTTTTCCTGCCTCAAAACAGTCATTTTGTTTAATTAGTAAGCGATATTGTAAATGGTCTTCGTGCCGAAAGGAAGCACTACCATTTCGTCGCCAAGAGGAAGGTGAATTGTCCATTTGGCATCATATGTAGCATTGATAACACGGCTGGTCTTAGCATCAACCTTAACGGTAACTGTACTGGAGGGATACTCCATCTGAGCGGTGCCGATTTTAAAGGCTTTAGCGACAGACTTAAGCACGCCGCTGCTAAACTGATCGTTGATAACAGACGGGAGAACCACGCTGAAAACCTTCGGGGCATGACCCGAGCCGTGATGAACGTTGGAGGAAGCCTTGTCGGCAACCGTCTTTATAGTAATGGTGTAAACTCCGCCCGCCTCGGTGCAAGTTGCGCTTGCGACATCGTTCGCAGTAAGCTTACTCGACCAGGACTCGTTCTCAACAGGGAAGTTAGCCTTTATAGCCGCAGAATTGGAGAATGTTTCGGAGCCCTTGCTGTTCTTCTTGAGCTGACCGTCAACAAAGCTGTCTATACCGCCGACAAGCTTATCGACGATGGAGGGCACTCCGGTGATTTTGCCGCTTCTGTAGTTCGTCTCAGAAACTCTTGTAACGCTCTTCGCATTGGGCTTAACGCCGTTAATGGCCTTGTTGAAATACGCAACTATCTCAGCCTTTGTCGCGGGCTTGGAAGCAGTGCTGCTGCCGCCCTGATTGCCGCCCTGGCTGCCGCTGCCCTGAGTGTCCTTCTTGGTCTCCTCGGGAGCTACGGTGTTGCCGGAAGCGTCGGTCTGAGCCTCGGTGGACTCGTCGCCGCTGACGGACTCAGCTTCGCTGGACTCGTCGTTTGCAATCGTCTCGCCGTTTGCCGAAGTGTTTGCCTCAGCTGCGGTGGTGTCGCTGTTGTCCTTATCCTTCTTGCAGGCTGCAAAAGCAAAAACGAAGCAGAGAGCAAGGACAAGAGCTATGATCTTCTTTGTCATTTCAGTTACCTCCGAAAAAATTTTTCTTCATTTCAGCGCGCTTATCCAGGTGCCGTTTTGGAGCGTATGAGCCCCGAGAAACAGTCTCCTGCCTGCGCGGTCAAATTCATTATAAAATAAAAACGCCCAAAAATCAATGGAAAATACAAGATTTATGAAAGATTTATCTTTTTAAAAGCTTTGCTCAAAGAAAATGTCCGTCAGCTCTTGATTGACGGGCGTTTTTCTGCAATAATATAGTGTATATATTTACCTACAGAAACGGAGTGCGGTTTAATGACTGATAACGAAAGACTCGCCGATCTCCTGTTCGGCTCAAACGGGCTGACGCCGGAGGACTGCGAGCTGAGATTTCCCCCGCGTGAGCTGCCCGAGGGCGCGCGCGTGACCCGATTCTCACCGAGTCCGACGGGGTATCTCCATATAGGCGGACTGTTCGGCGCGCTCGTCGATTTTCTGACGGCGAGAGTCAGCGGCGGACTTACTTATCTGAGAATCGAGGACACGGACAAGAAGCGCGAGGTCGCCGACGGCGTGTCCGCGATAATCAACGGATTCAAAAATTTCGGCCTCGAATTTGATGAGGGCGTGACCGGATTCGACACGGAGAAGGGGGCCTACGGTCCTTATACCCAAAGCAAGCGCGTTGAAATTTACCATGCGGTCGCCAAGCGTCTTGTGCAGGAGGGCAAGGCATACCCCTGCTTCTGCACGGCGGACGAGCTCGCCGCTATCCGCGAAGAGCAGGAAAACGGCGGCGCGGCGATAACCGGATATTTCGGCAAATGGGCGAAGTGCCGCGACCTGAGCTTTGACGAGCAGAAGAGACGCATCGAGGCTGGCGAGCCCTATGTGCTCCGCTTCCGCTCCGAGGGCGACGAGAACAAGAGAATTGTCTTTGACGACATGATCCGCGGCAAGATTGAAATGCCGGAGAATATAATCGATGAGGTGCTTTTGAAGAGCGACGGCGTGCCGACCTATCACTTTGCGCACGTCTGCGACGACCACTTCATGCGCACGACGCACGTTATTCGCGGCGAGGAGTGGATATCCTCCGTCCCGAAGCACATCGCGCTGTTCAAGGCGTGCGGCTACAGAGTGCCGAAATATGCACACACTCCGCAGGTCATGAAGATAGACGAGGAGACGGGCGCAAAGCGCAAGCTCTCGAAGAGAAAAGACCCCGAGGCGGCGGTCAGCTACTTTGTCGAGCAGGGCTATCCCAAGGAGAGCGTTATCGAATATATCATGACGCTGCTCAACTCGAACTTCGAAGACTGGCGCAGAGCGAATCCCACGGAGGACTGCCGGAAGTTCCCGTTCAATCTCAAGAAGATGAGCGTGAGCGGCTGCCTGTTTGACATGGCGAAGCTCAACGACGTGAGCAAGAATATTATTTCGCACATGACGGCGGACGAGGTGCTCGGCAATATACTGAACTGGGCGAAAGAATATGATGAGGAGCTCTACAAGCTTCTCGACTCTAACCGCGATTTTGCGCGCGGCATATTCTCGATAGACCGCGACTGCCCGAAGCCGCGAAAGGATATCGCAAACTGGGAGCAGGTCAAGGACTTCGTCTCGTATTTCTACGATGAAATCTACACCCCCGACTACACCCTGCCCGAGAACATCAGCGCAGGCGATGCGGCGGCGATACTTCAAAAATACATCGGCGAGTTTGACATAAACGACGACAAGGACGCATGGTTCGCGCGCATCAAGGCGATGTGCGAGCCGCTCGGCTACACGCCCAACGTCAAGGAATACAAGAAAGATCCCACGGCGTTCAAGGGTCATGTCGGCGACCTTTCGACCGTTATCAGAATCGCGGTGACTTCGCGCCGCAACACGCCCGATCTTCATTCGATAATCAGGCTGCTCGGCGAGGACAGAGTCAGAGCGAGACTCGCTGCGGCGCTCGCACACTACAAGGAGGAGAACTAAATGGCGGACAGCACCAATCTCAATTCAAATTTTATCACTGATTTTATAGACGAGGATCTTGCAAACGGGGTCAACACCCGCGTGCAGACGAGATTCCCTCCGGAGCCCAACGGCTATCTGCACATCGGTCACGCAAAGGCGATATGCATCGACTTCAGCATCGCGGAAAAGTACGGCGGAGTTTGCAATCTCCGTCTTGACGACACGAATCCCTCGAAAGAGGATGTCGAATATGTCGACGCGATAAAAGAGGACATTGAGTGGCTCGGCTACAAATGGAACGAGGTCTACTATGCATCGAGCTATTTTGATTTTCTCTATGAGTGCGCGATAAAGCTCATCAAAGAGGGCAAGGCGTATGTCTGCGACCTGTCGCCAGAGGAAATACGCGAATACCGCGGCACTCTTACAGAGCCCGGCAAGAACAGTCCCTACCGCGACCGCTCGGTTGAAGAGAACCTCGACCTCTTCCGCCGCATGACCGAGGGCGAGTTTGCAAACGGCGAAAAAGTTCTGCGCGCCAAGATAGACATGGCGAGCCCGAACATCAATATGCGCGACCCGGTCATCTACAGAATCGCGCATGTCTCCCACCATCAGACGGGCGACAAATGGTGCGTCTATCCGATGTATGACTTTGCCCATCCCCTCTCCGACGCTGCGGAGAAGGTCACATATTCCCTGTGCTCGCTCGAGTTCGAGAATCACAGACCGCTCTACAACTGGTTCATCGACGCTATCGGCTTTGAAGAGCCGCCGCGCCAGATAGAGTTCGCGCGTCTTAATCTCAACTACTGCGTGACTAGCAAGAGAAAGTGCCTCGAAATGGTTCAGAACGGCGTTGTCAACGGCTGGGACGACCCGAGAATGGTCACTCTCTGCGGTATGCGCCGCAGGGGCTATCCCGCCGCCGCGATACGCGATTTCATAAGCCGCGTCGGCGTTGCAAAAGCGTACAGCGTAGTTGACTACGGCCTGCTCGAAGCGTGCGTCAGAGACAATCTCAATCAGAACGCCCCGCGCGCCATGGCTGTTCTCAATCCCCTCAAGCTCGTTATCGACAACTACCCCGAGGGCAAGACCGAGGAGATAGAAGTCGAGATAAATCCCGACAAGCCCGAGCTCGGTCGCCGCAAGGTCACATTCTCCCGCGAGCTCTATGTTGAGCGCGAGGACTTCATGGCTGAGCCCGTGAAGAAATATTTCAGGCTCTTCCCCGGCAACGAAGTACGTCTCAAGAGCGCATATTATGTGACCTGCAACTCATATGATACCGATGAAAACGGCGAAGTCACCTGCCTGCACTGCACCTACGACCCCGAGAGCCGCGGCGGCGAGACGCCCGACGGCAGAAAGGTTCGCGGCACCCTGCACTGGGTCAGCGCGGCGGACAACGTGAAGGCTCAGGTACGCCTCTATGACCGCCTGTTCAACACCGAGAACCCCGCAGGCGAGGACGGAAACGGCGACTATCTTCAGAACATCAACCCCGATTCTCTCAAAATTATCGACGGATGCCTGCTCGAGGGCGGACTCCGCGATGCAAAGCCGGGCGACACATTCCAGTTCATGCGCCAGGGCTACTTCTGCGTCGATAAGGACAGCACTCCGGGCAATCTTATCATAAACCGCACCGTTGCGCTCAACTCCTCGTGGGACAAAAAGAAGAAATAATCAAGTAAGAAAGGTCGGTCAGGATGAAAGCTCTCAACAGAATTGTGACGGCTCTGCTGGCAATTGCAGTGTTCCCCGTCGCATATTTCACGGATCTCATAACCGTCTATATGCACGCGACTATCTATGATTCAAATATTGTAGAGAATCTGAGCGTCAAACGCATCATCGAGCTTTTCACGGGAGACGGTCTTTTCGCTGACCTCGTCAAAGGCGGCGCATCCGAGCTCCCGGACGGACTTTTGAAATTCAAGGGCAATTTTATCGCCTTTGTTGTATTCTTTGCCATCGCCCTGCTCGTCGCGCTCGCGACGGTTATAGTCGCCGCGGCGACGAACTCGCGCAAGGCGACCGCTTCGCTCGGCGCGGCAGGTCTTTTGAGCATTATAGGCATGAGGATAGCGTTCTCCGCCGTCTCTTCGGCGGTCAAAGCGGGCACGCTGACCCTCGGCTCGCTGACCGACATGTCGTTCATGAATCTCTTCGGCAAGATAGTGCTCATCACGATGAGCACGGCGCCTGCGGTGATGACGGTTTTGTTTTTGGCGATACTCATCTGGAATGTCGCATTTATCGCAATCGACCTCGGCGAGGAACAGCCGAAGAAAAAAGCCAAGCACGCGAAGAAAAAATAAAAAACGAGGGAGTCGGATTTCCGGCTCCTCTTTTTTTGATAGAACAAGGCTTTGTGTTGTGCCGAGCCGGCAACAGGGCGCCCAAATGGATTCTGCTAAAAATCCAAGCTCGCTCTTCATGCTCCACGCCGCCAAAAGATTTTATCATCTTAATCAAAAAATCCGCTGTATCAATTATTTGATACAGCGGATAATTTTTATATTTTACACTCCGAACTGGCTGGCGTAGAGCTCTCTGTAGAAGCCGTTCTGCGCGAGCAGCTGTTCGTGCGTGCCCTGCTCGACTATCGTGCCGTTGTTCATAACCAAGATAACATCGGCGTCGCGGATGGTCGAGAGCCTGTGCGCAATAACGAAGCTCGTTCTGCCGTTCATCAGCGCGTTCATCGCCTTTTGGATATGCACTTCTGTGCGCGTGTCGACGGAGCTTGTCGCCTCGTCGAGGATAAGCACCGACGGGTTCGCGAGAATGGCGCGGGCTATCGTCAGAAGCTGGCGCTGACCCTGAGAGATGTTCTCGCCGTTCTCTTCAAGCATCGTCTCGTAGCCGTCGGGCAGAGTGCTGATGAAGTGGTGAACCCTTGCCGCCTTTGCCGCGTCAATGACCTCTTCGCGCGAGCAGCCTTTGCGCCCGTAGGCTATGTTCTCCATTATCGTGCCCTCGAACAGCCATGTGTCCTGGAGCACCATGCCGAATACGCTGCGCAGATTTTCGCGCGGTATCGAGCGTATGTCGTGCCCGTCGAGAAGAATCTCGCCTTTATTGACATCATAGAAGCGCATGAGCAGGTTAACGAATGTCGTCTTGCCCGCCCCCGTCGGTCCGACTATCGCGACGAGCTGACCCGGCTCGACTTTCAGATTCATGTTTTCGATAAGCGGCACTTCGGGAGTGTAGCTGAAGCTGACATCTTTGAATTCGACCTCCCCCTTGGGCTCTTCGATCCTGGTGTCGTAGCAGTCGGCGCACTCGTCGGGCTCATCAAGCAGGTTGAACACGCGCTCCGCACTCGCGAGCGAGGACTGAAGGTTGTTCGCAATGTTGCCGATGCTGACGAGCGGCTGCATGAAGAGCTTTGAATAAGTGAAGAAAGTTGTTATGTCGCCGAGAGAGAAAGTTCCCTTTATGACATACACGCCGCCTATGACGCAGATGAGCACATAGGCTATGTTGCTGACGAAATTTAATATCGGGCCGATTATGCCGGAGATGAACTGCGCCTTGTATCCGGCTTTTGCGAGACTTACGTTTATATCATCGAACTCGTCTATCGCCTGCTCCTCGTGGTCAAAGACTTTGATAAGCGTGTGACCGGTGTACATCTCTTCGATGTGTCCGTTTATGTTGCCCGTCTCGTCCCACTGGCGGCGGAAGTACCGCTTGGAGCGCTTAGAGATGATCGATATCACGAGAAGGCTCGGCGGGAGCACGGAGAGCGTGATAAGAGTTAACTGCCAGCTGACATAGAACATCAGCGCAAGCATACCGATGAAGCTCACCGCAGAGGTGATTATCTGAATAAGGTTGTTCTGCAGGGTGTTGCTGATATTGTCGATATCGTTCATCATCTTGCTGAGGATATCGCCCTTCGAGTGAGAGTCGATATAGCTCAGCGGCAGGTGGGTCAGCTTGTCGTTTACCTTGTCGCGCAGATCGCGCACGACGGACTGCGTGACACCCGCCATGATATAGTGCTGAACATAGCTGAGCACCGCGCTCAGACCGTAGATGCCGAGAATGGTCAGCAGGATTTTCTGTATCTTTGAAAAGTTTATCTCGCCGCCGGAGAGCTTTATATCCGCCTGCTCTTTTATCGCGTCGACTATGTCGCCGAGGAACATCGGTCCCGTGACGGTCAGCACCGTGCCGATAACGCCCGCTATGAGCACGACGACCATGCCGGGGATAAACGGCTTTAAGAGCGGCACGAAGCGCGAGACGGTCTCTTTGAAATTCTTCGGCTTTTCGCCGGGGCGGCGGTTGCCGCCGGAATATCCGCTGTATTTCTTTCTCGATTGCGAGGTGCGCTTTCTCTTCAGAGGTGATCTTCTGCTCATGCGAGTTCCTCCTTTGAAAGCTGAGATTGGGCAATTTCGCGATAGACCGTACAATTTTCAAGCAGCTCGCGGTGAGTACCGATGCCCGCCACCTTGCCCTCGTCGAGCACGATTATACGGCTCGCGTCGATTATCGTTCCGACGCGCTGGGCGACGATTATTTTTGTTATATCCGGCATCCTCTCGCGCAGAGCCTTGCGGAGCTTTGCATCGGTTGAGAAGTCGAGAGCCGAGAAGCTGTCGTCAAAAACATATATCTCAGCCTTTCTTATCAGCACGCGCGCTATCGCGAGGCGCTGGCGCTGACCGCCGGAAAGATTCTTGCCGTTTTGCGAGAGCTCGCTGTCGAGTCCGTCCGGCATAGCTTTGACAAAGTCTGCCGCCTGCGCGGTTTCGAGCGCCTCCCACATCTCCTCTTCGGTCGCGTCGGGTTTGCCCATGCGCAGGTTGTCGGCGACGGTGCCGCTGAACAGGAATGCGCTCTGCGGAATGAAGCCTATCTTCTCGTGGAGGGTGCGCATCGACATATTCTTTATGTCCACACCGTCAATGAGAATCCTGCCGCCCGAGACATCGTAGAATCGGGGGATAAGATTGACGAGAGTCGATTTGCCCGAGCCGGTCGAGCCGATAACGGCGGTGGTCTCGCCGGGCATGGTCTTGAAAGATATGCGCGAAAGTATCGGCGAATCGGCGCCCGGATAGCTAAAGCTCACGCAGTCGAACTCAAGCTCGCTGCGGCGGTCTGCGTCGGGGGTTATCGGATGCTCGGTCTCTTTTATCATCGGGACGAGGTCGAGCACCTCGTTGATTCTCTTTGCGGATATCTCCGCTTTCGGGAGCATCACGAACAGCGACGCCGCCATGGAGACCGCGTAGATTATCATTATCATATAGACCATGAACGCCTGCAGATCGCCGACGGTGTTCGTTATCTGCACGCTGTCCGCTACGGCGTCGAGCGCGTCTATCTGATCCGCCGCCATCTTGAGGAGAATGGCGACTATGACATAGCAAAGAAGCGTTGCGAGCGGGATAAGAAACGCGAAAATACGGTTTATTTTGAGCATGAGTCCGGTCAGGTCGTAGTTTGCCCTTCTGAACTTCTCGTCCTCATATTCCGAGCGGTTGAACGCGCGGATAACTCTGATTCCGCTGAGCTTCTCGCGCAGGATGAGATTGAGTCTGTCGGTCTTTTTCTGCGCCTTGTCGAACATCGGCAGAACCTGCTTTGCGACGACGAGGGCGATAACCAAAATTATCGGAATAGCGATGAACATGACGGTCGAGAGCCTTTTGTTCAGCGTGAACGCCATGAACGCGCCGCCGACCATGACTATCGGCGCGCTGATAATAATGCGGATCATCATCAGGATCATGTCCTGAATCTGGCGGATGTCGTTTGTCGTTCTCGTTATCAGCGAGGGCGTGCCTATCTTATCTATATCGCACTGGCTCAGCGACTCGACCTTGACGAACAGCGCGCGGCGAAGCGACAGACCGAAGCAGGCGGAGACCTTTGAAGAATAGTAGCTGCCCGCGATTGCCGCGCCTATCGCGATAGCGGAGAGCACCGCCATAACGCCGCCGATGAGCCGAACAGTGCCCATGCGCCCGTCGCCGATGCCGGTGTTTATCATCAGAGCCATCATCGCGGGCAGAATCAGCTGCATAAGATTGTTGAACAGCGAGAAAAACAGCGCCGCCACGGTAGCTCCCATATATGGTTTTAGAAATTTAACTATCTTTGTCACGAAGCGCGATACCTCCGTCTGTCGAAAAAAAGACATAATTACAATTTATTTTATCATTGAAATGTGAACGGTTCAATAACTTTGGTAAACTTTCGGCGATAAATTGAATATATATTGCACGGACTCAATAAAAAAGGGGGAGAAAATATGGACTGGTATTCGATGAGCGCCGCAGACGCGGTCGGCAAGCTCGGCAGCAGCGTTGACAGGGGCTTGAGCTCGCGCGAAGCGGAGAAGCGGCTCGGGCAGGACGGCGAAAACATACTGCGCGGCAAAAAGAAAAAAAGTATCATCGCGGAATTTTTCGAGCAGTTCAAGGATTTCACTGTAATAGTCCTGCTCATAGCGAGCGGAGTGTCGTTTGCAACCTCGTTTTTAGAGGAACACGGCGACTTCGCCGACCCGATAATGATATTGATAATAGTTATCCTCAACGCCGCAGTCGGGGTCATTCAGCAGCGGCGCGCGGAGCATTCGCTCGAGGCGCTTAAAAATATGTCCGCGCCGACGGCGGCAGTCATAAGAGACGGAAAAGAGACAAAAATCCCTGCGTCGGAAGTTGTTCGCGGGGATATTATAGAAGTCCGTGCGGGCGATCTTGTCCCCGCAGATGCGCGGCTGATATCTTCACATTCGCTGTCGGCACAGGAGAGTGCACTGACCGGCGAATCCATGCCGTGCGAAAAGGACGCTCTCTGCCGTATTCCCGACGGAAGTCCGCAGGCGGAACTCAAAAATATGATATTTTCGTCCTCAGTCATAACCGCGGGCCACGCCAGGGCAGTCGTGACTCAGACGGGCATGGACACGGCGGTCGGAAAGATAGCGCATCTCCTGAACACCGAGGACGAACCGACAACGCCGCTGCAAATAAAGCTCGCGAAGATAGGAAAAGTTCTCGGCATCGGCGCGCTGGCGATATGCGCGCTGATATTCGTGCTCAGCATCCTGCGCGGCATGGGCGTGCTCAGCGCGTTCATGCTGTCCGTCAGTCTCGCCGTTGCGGCTATCCCCGAGGGACTGCCCGCAGTTGTCACCGTTGTGCTCTCGCTCGGGGTGCAGAAGATGGCGAAGAGCAACGCGGTCATACGCCGCCTGCCCGCAGTCGAGACGCTCGGCGCGGCAACATATATCTGCTCCGATAAGACAGGTACGCTGACACAAAATAAAATGACAGTCACTGCCGCCTGCTCGCCGTCTGGCGAAATTCAGCTGACCGGCGAAGAGGCGAAAAAGCTTTTTTCACTCGCCGCGCTCTGCTGCGACGCAAAATACGAGGGCAAGGGCAAGGTGTCCGGCGAGCCGACCGAGGCTGCGATAGTCGCGGCGGCGGAGCGATCCGGCACCGATACGGCGAAGCTCAACCGCCAAAAGCCCAGAACCGATGAAATACCGTTCTCGTCCGAGCGAAAGATGATGTCCGTCGCGATAAGAGACGGGGACAAAATAATAACGGTCGCAAAGGGTGCGCCCGATGTGCTGATAAAAAAGTGTTCCGATATAATATTAAACGGAACGAAAAGCCCGCTGACTTCGGCTCGGCGTGAAAAAATACTGAGTCTCAACGCTTCTCTCGCTGAGCGGGCATTAAGAGTTATCGCCGTCGCCACGGGCGAGACAAACGGGGGAAAAATAAGTGAGACGGGGCTGACATTCTGCGGGCTTATCGGCATGGAGGATCCGCCGCGCGAAGAGGCATATGAGGCGGTCAAAACCTGCCGCCGCGCGGGAATAACTCCTGTTATGATAACCGGCGACCATGCGGGTACCGCCTGCGCCACGGCGAAAAAGCTCGGCATACTCTCGCGCTCCGGCGAATGTCTGACGGGCGCGCAGATAGACAAAATGGGCGAGAACGAATTCGCGCGCGCCGTGCGATCCTGCCGCGTATATGCGCGTGTGACGCCCGAACACAAAGTCCGGATAGTCAAGGCTCTGCGCGCCCACGGCGAGGTTGTTGCGATGACGGGCGACGGGGTCAACGACGCGCCCGCATTAAAGGCCGCCGATATCGGCTGCGCCATGGGCAAGGGCGGCACGCAGGTGGCGCAGAACGCCGCCGACATGATTCTGACCGACGACAATTTTGCGACAATAGTCAAAGCCGTCGCCCAGGGGCGTGGAATATATGACAACATCCGCCGCGCCATACACTATCTGCTCGGCTGCAACATCGGCGAGATACTCTGCGTCTTTGCCGCCACTCTCTTCGGCATGCCTGCGCCGCTCCTGCCGATACAGCTTTTGTGGATAAATCTCGTCACAGACTCCCTGCCCGCGCTCGCGCTCGGCGCGGAGAGGCTCGACAGCCGCATCATGCAGCGTCCCCCGCGCGACAGCTCAAAGAGCTTTTTCGCCGACCGCACGGGGCTCGACATAGCCCTCGAGGGAATGTTGATAGGCGCGCTGAGTCTGTTTGCGTTCGTCGCGGGCAACTCGCTCTTTAAAAATTCCTGCGTCGAGCTTGGACGCACCATGGCGTTTGCGACGCAGAGCCTCTGTGAGATAGCTCATTCGTTCAACATGCGCTCGCGCCGCTCGGTTTTCAGCATCGGTATTTTTTCAAACAGAAAGCTCACTATTTGCGCCGCCCTCTGCGCCGCGCTCCAGCTCATTGTTATGACCGTCCCGCCGCTGCGGGTGCTGTTCGATGTGTCCGTGCTCAATATATATGAGTGGCTGACCGTCGCCGCCCTCGCCCTCGCACCGATAGCGTTTTCCGAACTCGGCAAAGCGGTTGGAGGAAAGAGGGAGGAATGATTTGCATGACCTGACAACCCCCAACTTATCGCAAATTATAAAAACAGCCCCGGAAAACTCCGGGGCTTATTATATGTATCACTGTGTCAATCCGAGCTTCTTTGCCATTTCGGCGGTCTTGAGTTCGAGCAGTTTGGAGACTCCGTCCTCCTGCATCGTGACTCCGTAGAGGACATCGGCTTCTTCCATCGTGCCGCGTCTGTGCGTAATGAGTATGAACTGCGTGTTCTTCGTCATGCGGCGAGCATACTGCGCGTAGCGCGTGACGTTGACATCGTCGAGTGCCGCCTCGACCTCGTCGAAGAAGCAGAACGGCGCGGGAGTGACCTTGAGGATGGAGAACAGCAGCGCGATTGCCGCAAGTCCTTTTTCGCCGCCCGAGAGCAGGTCGATGTTCTGAACATTCTTGCCCGGGGGCTGAACCTTTATCTCAATGGCACATTCGAGTACATCGAGCGGATTCTCAAGAATAAGTTCCGCCTTGCCGCCGCCGAACAGCTCCGAGAACGTCTGAGCGAAGATAGTGTTTATGCGGTCGAACTGCTCCCTGAACCGCTCCGACATCTTGCCGGTCAGGTCGCCTATGAGCGTGAGCAGCTCCGCGCGGGAGCTTTCGACATCGTCTATCTGAGTTTTCATGAACTCGTAGCGCTCGGAGACCTCTTTGTATTCCTCAATAGCACCGACATTGACATTGCCGAGGGCTCTTATCTTGTTCTTTATATCATTGAGATCGCGCTGCGCTTTCTGCGGGTCTTCAATGACTATGCCGAGCTCCTCCGCCTCGCGGCGAGTGAGCTGATATTCGTCATAGAGCTTGTTCTGCGCATTTTCGAGCTCGCGCTGCATCGAGTCGCGGCGTTCTTCGAGCCTTGCCCGCTCGCCGGACAGCCTCTCGCGCCTGTCGCTGACCGAGCGCTCCTGAGCACGCAGTTTGGTGCTCTCGCCCTCGACTCCGCTTCGCTTCTGGGCGAGTGAGGATATCTCGTCTTTCTTCTGCTGAGCCTCGGCGCGAAGCGATGCCGCCTCGCCTTTGAGCTGTTCTATAAGCTCGTTCGTTGCGGTCATCTGCTCGGTTATGGAGTCGATCTCCGATTTAAGCTCATCGGCATGACCCTCATGGGAGCTTCTGCGGCGTTTGAGCGTTTCGATAACTTCCTCTCGCGCCTGAATATCCTTTTTGAACGCAAGGATGCTGAGGTTGATGCTGCTCTCTTTGTCCGCGTTCTGTTCGCGGGTGCTGAGCAGTTCATCGCGGCGCGATTCGATTTCGGTTATCTTTTCATTGACCGAGTCGAGCTGAGAGGTAAATTCATCTATCTTCTTCTGCGCCTGAGTCTGAATTTCCTCGAGCTTTGCGGTGCGCTCTGCGGAGCTGCGCTTCTCCGCTTCGAGGTCATTGAGCGCCGACTCGGCGGTTTCTATTTTGTCGTCTATCATGCGCAGTTCGCCCTCGCGGCGGATTTTTTCTTCCTGCGCTTTCTGGAGCTCCGCCGTCACGCCGTCGTATTCCGCCTGCGCCGCCGAGACTTCGCCCGCGAGCTCTTTGTATCTCTCCTGCCGCTCGGCGAGGTCTTTTTCAAGCTTCGCGACGGTCTTTTTGAGCTGTTCTATATCATTGCCGCGGCTGAGTATTCCCGCGTTCTGCCCGCGCGAACCGCCCGTCATCGAGCCGCCCGCGTTCATGACCTGACCGTCGAGCGTGACGACTTTGAATCTGTGGCCGAAGCGCTTGGAGATGGCTATCGCGCTGTCGATATTATCCGCAACGGCGGTGTGGCTGAGCAGATTCCTGATTATCGGCAGATACTCGTCGTCGCATCGAAGAAGCCTGTCCGCCATGTCGATGAATCCGGCGCAGGAGTCGAGTCCGTCCTCCCTGAACGGGCGCGGCTTTATCGCCGTCATCGGCAGGAAAGTCGCGCGTCCTGCGCGGCTCTCTTTAAGATAGGCTATGGCACGCTTTGCCGCCGACTCGTCGTCGGTTACTATATTCTGCACGGCGGCGCCGAGAGCCGTCTCGACCGCCGCGGCGTACTTCGCATCAACGGTTATCAGCTGGGACACGGGACCGTGGATTCCGCGCAGCGTTCCGCGCTTTGCTTCGCGCATGACCGCTTTAACGGAGCCGGAATAGCCCTCCATGTTCTTCTCGAGATCCTCGAGCATTCTGATGCGCGCCTGCTTCTGGTGGATGTCGAGCGTTGCGGCATCGAGCTCGCGGCGCATCTTCTCCGCCTTTTCGGAGCGCGAACGGACTATCATAGAGTAGCCGTCTATTGAATTTGAAAGTGATTCTATATTTTCAAGGCACGCGTCAAGATTCCTGCGGCTGACTTCGGCCTGCTCACGGAGTGCGTCAAGCAGTCCGCCGCGCGAAGCGATGACTTCGTCTACTGTGCCGAGGCGCGCGGCTATCTCCTGCGCAGAGGAGCGCGCTGTGCTCTGCTCGATTTTTGCGGCGGAGAGAGACTCGTTTATGGCCTTCGCCTGCGCTTCTGCGCTGTCGCGCTCGGCGGTTATCGCGCTCTCCTGCTCCTTGAGCTTGCCCGTGCTGTCGAGCAGTTCGAGCAGCTGCGCTTGGCAGCCCTTTATCTCGGCGTCTATAGATTCTATTTCTTTTTGGGCGGCGTCGATCTGCTCCTCGAGGTGCTGCTCGGTGGCGGTCGCCGCTTCCATGTCGCGCTTTATGCGCTCTATCGTCTCGCGGTTATGCGCGAGGTTGTTGTGCTCGACGGCGATTCTGCCGTCAACTGCGGTCGCCTGCTCTTCGTCTGAAGCGGCTTTCGTTCGCAGTTCTTCTATCTGCACGGTTATTCCGCTGCCCGTGCTCATCAGCTCTTCTATCTGAGCCGATATCTGTTCGAGCTCGCGCTCCGCCTGCTCATAGTCTGCGGCGGCGAGGGATATTTTATCCTCCTGCGCCCTGAGTCCCTCGCGGGAGCACTCTATCGTCTTGAGCCAGAGTCCTATCTCAAGCTCCTTCTTTTCCCCTGCAAGCACAAGGAATTTCTGCGCTTTTTCGCTCTGCGTTTTGAGCGGCCCGACGCGTCCTTCGAGCTCGGTCAATATATCGCGCAGGCGAACGAGATTTTCCTCCGCCTGTTCGAGTCTGCGTGTCGCGTCCGCGCGGCGGTATCTGAAATGGGATATTCCCGCCGCCTCTTCGAGCATATCGCGCCTCTGCGGCGAGCGCGAAGAGATAAGGTCGGCGACTCTGCCCTGGCTGACCATTGAATAGCCGTCGCGTCCGAGTCCCGTGTCCATAAACAGCTCGTGGATATCGCGCAGTCGGACAGTCTCGCCGTTCAGAAGATACTCGCTCTCGCCCGAGCGGTAGTAGCGGCGGGTGACGGAGACATCGTCTTTATCGCAGTTGTTGAGGGTGCGGTCGGTGTTATCGAGGCGCAGAGTGACCTCGGCAAAGCCCATCGCTTTTCTCAGCGAAGTACCGCCGAAGATGACATCCTCCATTTTCGAGCCGCGCAGGCTCTTTGACGACTGCTCACCGAGAACCCAGCGAACGGCATCGGAGATGTTGCTCTTGCCGGAGCCGTTGGGTCCTATGACGGCGGTTATGCCTTTTCCGAATTCGAGCGTTGTCTTGTCGGGAAAGGATTTGAAGCCCTGCAGTTCGAGTGCTTTTAGTAACATTTATCTGCCTGCCTTTATAATAAGTTGACTTTTTCCAAGGTTATATCACGCGCCGAGAGAGCCGCATTTTCTTTTATCCTGCATTCATAGCCGAGTTCTCTGAGCTTTTCGATATTGCATCTTCTCTGCCCGGAAGCTTTTGAAACTTCACGCGGGGCAACATATATTATGTACTTCCCCTTTTCTTTTCCGGAGAGTGCTCTGTTAATAATATCAAAATATATATGCCCCTCGCACATCTCGCGCAGAGCCGGATGATATGCGCCGGCAACGAAAGAGCCCTCGACATCGCCGCCGGAATGAAGTCCAAGGCGGATGACCTTTATCCCCGCATTTTCAAACATCGGCAGTATCTTCGCGCAGAGCACCGACGCCTCTTCGGGAGTCTGCGGGCGGTATTCACCATTGCGGTATAGCTCAGCGAGCTCGGTGTTCTCTATAACAACCGTCGGATATATCCGCGCGGTGTCCGGTGAAAGTGAGATTATGTCCCGCGCCGTCCCGATGCTGTCCTCATCATTCGAACCGTAGAGCCCGGTCATCATCTGGAGCCCCAATTCGAAGCCGCGTTCTTTTAAAAGCCGCGCCGAGCGGAAGATATCCTCGCGCGTGTGACCCCTGCGGTTCATCGCGAGCACTTTATCATTCGTGCTCTGTGCGCCGAGTTCGACCGCCGTGACATGATACTTTTCAAGAATATCGCATATCTCGCCGTCAACAGCGTCCGGGCGGGTGGATATTCTGATGCCCTTGAAGCCGTTTTCGCCGATGAACTCCTGTGCAGAAGATAGCAGCTCGATCATATAATCGCGGTCGATAGCCGTGAAGCTGCCGCCGAAAAATGCTATCTCCCCGTCTTTTATCCCCTCAGGGGACGAGCGCATGGCGATGAGCGCCGCGTCGCGCACATCCTGCGCCGTCGGCTGGCTCTTCGCGCCCGAAATACTCCTCTGATTGCAGAAGCTGCATTGGTGCGGGCAGCCCGCGTGGGGAACGAATACGGAGACGTTTATATGTTTCATGCCTTGAGCCCCATGAGCTCCAGAGCCTCTTTTGCCGCCGCCTGCTCGGCTATCTTCTTGCTTCTGCCCGAGCCGTGGCCGATAACATTGCTGTTGAGATGGACTTCGACGCTGAAGGTCTTGTTGTGGTCGGGTCCGCTCTCGCCGACGAGGACATATTCGACCGCCTCTTCGGGGTTGCGCTGGACTATCTCCTGCAAGGTGGTCTTGTAGTCCGTGACGACCGGCTTCTCCTCGTCCGCCTTATCGATAAAACGGAAAACGAACTTCTTCGCCGGCTCTATGCCGCCGTCGAGATAGATAGCGGCGAGCACAGCCTCAAACGCATCGGCGAGGATAGACGGGCGATCCTTGCCGCCGGTGAGCACTTCGCCCTTGCCGAAGAGCAGATAGTCGCCGATGCCGAGCGTGCGTGCAAATTCGCTGAGCGACTTCTCGCAGACGAAATAAGCGCGTCTCTTAGTCAGCTCTCCCTCGGGCAGGTGCTTGAAATGATGGAAGAAATGCTCGGCGGAGATAAAGCCGAGCACCGAGTCGCCCAGAAACTCCAGGCGCTCGTTGCAGCGCGTGCCGTCCTGCCGCTCGTTGGCGTATGACGAGTGAGTCAGCGCCTCGGTGAGCAGCTTTTTATTCTTGAAATTATAGCCTATTTTCTTTTCGAGTTCTCTGTTGTCCATTTTCTTACTCCGCGTCGGCAGCTTCCTTGACGCTCTGTGCAATGGTGCCGACTATATTTTTTTCTGCGCAGGTCTTTGCCTGCTTTATGGCGTTGCGGATAGCCTTTGCGTCGGACGAGCCGTGCGCCTTGATAACAACGCCGTTGACTCCGAGCAGCGGCGCGCCGCCGAACTCGGAATAATCCATTCTTACCTTGAGCGCGAGCAGTCCGCCCTTGACCATCATGGCCGCGAGCATGGTTATCGAGCTCTTTTTGAATATGCTCTTGATATTTGCCATCATCGCGCCCGCGACACCCTCATAGAGCTTGAGGATAATGTTGCCCGTAAAGCCGTCCGCAACGAGCACGTCGCAGCAGCCGTAGGGCACGTCGCGAGTCTCGACGTTGCCGATGAAGTTGATGCCCTTCGTCTCTTTGAGCAGATCGAACGCCTCATGGCGCAGGCGGTCGCCCTTGCTGTCCTCGGTGCCGATATTCGCAAGAGCCACGCGCGGAGACTGAACTTTTACGAACTTCTCCGAATATATCGCGCCCATCTGGGCGAACTGCTTTAAATGCTCCGCGGTGCAGTCTGCGTTCGCGCCGCAGTCGAGCAGAAGAAACGGCTTGTCATTAGAGGGCAGGACGCTGCCTATCGCCGGGCGTTTTACGCCCTTGATGCGCTTGACGATAAAAGTCGCACCCATGACGAGCGCGCCGGTTGACCCGGCACTGACAAATGCGTCGCCCTTGCCGTCCGCAAGAGCCTGGAGTCCGACCGCCATGGAGCAGTTTTTCTTGCTTTTGAGTATCTCGCCGGGCTGATCGGTCATGGCGATAACATCCGGAGCGTCTATAATATCAATGCCCGTGAGCGATATCTTGTTCTGCGCGGCGCAGGAGAATATCTTTTCCTTATCGCCGACGAGAACTATATCCACGCCGAGATCGTCCTTTGCGTTGCGGCTGCCCTTGATAACCTCAAGAGGTGCATTGTCGCCGCCGAAAGCATCAACTATAATCTTCATTTTTCATTCTCTCCTTCGATATATTTTCCCGCAGACTCGAGTCCCCGCTGCGAGATCTTCTCATAACGCTCCTGCTTCGAGCGGATACGCTCGTCGAGGGGCGGAAGTATTCCGAAGTTTGCGCCCATGGGCTGAAAATCCGTCACACTCCCGTCGCTGATATAGCGTGCGAGCGCACCCATGACGGTGTCCCCGGGCATGACGAACGGGTCTTTTCCGTTTATATACCGCGCGGCGTTGATGCCGGCGAGTATTCCCGAGGCGGCGGACTCCATATAGCCCTCCACGCCGGTTATCTGACCCGCGAAGAATATTCGTCTGTCGCTCCTGAGCGAGAAATCCGCGCCGAGGAGCTTGGGTGAATTTATAAAAGTGTTGCGGTGCATGACGCCGTAGCGCACGAACTCCGCATTTTTGAGCGCGGGTATCATAGAGAAAACTCGCTTCTGCTCGCCGAATTTCAGATTCGTCTGGAAGCCGACGAGATTGTACATAGTACCTGCCGAGTTCTCTTTTCTGAGCTGGAGCACCGCCCACGGTCTGTGTCCCGTGCGCGGATCGCGCAGACCGACAGGTTTCATCGGACCGAAGCGGATAGTATCCTGTCCGCGCAGAGCCATGACTTCTATCGGCATACAGCCCTCGTAGACTCCCTTGCGCTTGTCGAACGAGTGGGTTTCGGCGCTCTCCGCGCCGACAAGGGCTTCATAAAACGCCTCATATTCCTCTTTGTCCATCGGACAATTTATATAGTCATCCTCGCCGCCCCTGTCGTAGCGCGACTGCTTGAATGCGCAGGACATATCGAGGCTCTGAGCCGAAACTATCGGCGCGGCGGCATCGTAGAAGCTCAGATGTCCGGGGCAGATTTTCTCTATCTCATTGGAGAGCGCGTCGGACGCGAGCGGACCTGCGGCGATAATCACAACGCCGTCTTCGGGTATCTCCGTCACCTCGCCGCGGACTATATCTATAAGCGGATCTTCTTCGACTGTCTTTGTGACAAGGGCGGAGAAATCGTCCCTGTCAACGGCTAAAGCACCGCCTGCGGGGACGGCAGTCGCCTTGGCGCAGCCCACGCAGAGCGAGCCGAGCATCTCCATCTCGGCTTTGAGCTCACCCGCGGCGCTCGCGGTGCGCAGAGCCTTGAAGGAGTTCGAGCAGACGAGCTCGGCGAAGTTCGGGCTCGTATGGGCGGGCGAGAATTTTTGCGGCTTCATCTCGCACAGGGTAACTCTTATCCCCGCGCGCGACAGCTGTCTCGCGGCTTCAACGCCCGCGAAGCCCGCTCCTATAACAGTAACTTTATTCATCGGTTTTTTTACCTTTTCTTGCGCTCTTTTTCGTATATCCGCAGCCCTCGTTGAGACATTCGACAACGCCGCCCTTTTTCTTGAACAGGGACTTGCCGCACCGCGGGCATATCTCATCCGTCGGCTTATCCCAGGTCATGAAGTCGCAGCCCGGCCAATTCGAGCAGCCGTAGAAAGTATAGCCCCTCTTCGTCTTTCTCTCGATGACCTTTGCGCCGCACTTGGGGCACTTTGCGTTCGTTTCGAGCACGAGCGGCTTCGCGTTCTTGCACTCGGGATAGCCGGGGCAGGCAAGGAATCTGCCGTAGCGTCCGGTCTTTATGACCATCATTCTGCCGCACTTCTCGCAGGGGATATCCGTTATATCCTCTTCGAGCTGAATTTTGACATCCTTCATCTCGGCTTTCGCCTTGTCGAGCGACTTTTCGAACTCGCCGTAGAAATCGTCGAGGACGGAGACATAGTCGATATCGCCGGAATCGACGCGGTCGAGCATATCCTCCATCTGCGCGGTGAACTTGACGTTGACTATGCGCGGGAACTTCTCTTTGAGCAGCTTCGTTGTCGCCTCGCCGAGCTCGGTTGGCACGAACTGCTTCGACTCGCGCTTGACATAGTTTCTCTTGACTATGGTAGTGATTATTGTTGAATAGGTACTCGGTCTGCCGATACCCTTTTCCTCGAACTCCTTGACGAGCGACGCTTCGGTGAAGCGCGGCGGAGGCGAGGTGAAGTGCTGCGAGGGGATGAGCTCCTTGAGCTTCGCAGTGTCTCCGACCTTTATATCGGGCAGGAGCGAGCCCTTGCTCTCGTCGTCGCTTATCTCATATACTTTTGTAAAGCCGTCGAAGCGCACGGAATAACCGGCGGCGGTGAACAGGCAATATTTGCCCTCGGCGGCGTCCTTTTCGTTTGCTCCGGCTATTTCAAGCTTCACCGTATCCTGGACGCAGCTCGCCATGAGGCTCGCCATGAAGCGCTTCCAGATAAGATTATAGAGCTTATACTGATCCGAAGTCAGCGAATCCTTGACGCGCTCGGGGGTTATCGATGGGGTCGCGGGGCGGATAGCCTCGTGGCCGTCCTGCGCGTTGGCTCCGGTCTTGTAATAGCGCGGCTTGTCGGGCAGATACTCCTTGCCGAAGATATCTTCTATAGCGGTGGCAGCCTGGGCGCGCGCCTCCTCGGAGATTCTCAGCGAGTCGGTTCTCATGTAGGTTATAAGACCGGTCGTGCCGATGCCCTGAACATCGACGCCCTCATAGAGCTCCTGCGCGGTGCGCATGGTCTTCTGAGTCTGGAAACCGAGCTTCCTCGAGGCCTCCTGCTGGAGGGTGGAGGTGGTAAAGGGCGGCGCGGGGTTCTTCTTCCTCGTGCCCTTTTTGAGGGTTTTGACGGTATACGAAGCGCCGTCGAGACGGCTGAGAATAGCGTCCGACTGCTCTTTGTTCTCTATTTTTATCTTGCCGTTTTCGTCGCCGTAGAGCGATGCGGAAAACACCTTGCGGGACGGGGCGGTGAACTTTGCGTCTATCGTCCAATATTCCTCGGGCTTGAATGCGCGGATCTCCTCCTCGCGGTCAACTATCATGCGCACCGCGACGCTCTGAACGCGGCCGGCGGAAAGTCCGCGGCGTATCTTCTGCGAAATAAACGGGCTCAAGCGATAGCCGACAAGTCTGTCGAGTATTCTTCTCGCCTGCTGTGCGTTGACGAGATTCATGTCGACGGCGCGCGGATGATCCATGCCGTTCTTGATTCCGGTTTTGGTTATCTCGTTGAAGGTGACTCTGTTCTTGTCCTCAAGATTGAGGTCGAGCAGGGTCGAAAGGTGCCACGATATCGCTTCTCCCTCGCGATCAGGGTCGGTTGCGAGGATAACTTTATCGCTTTTTTCAACATCTTTTTTCAGCTCGCTGACAAGCTTCTCTTTTCCTTTTATAACGGCGTATTTCGGCGCGAAGTCATGCTTGACATCGACGCTCAGCTTCGCCGCGGGCAGGTCGCGGACATGACCCATCGAGGCGACTACCTCATAGCCGGGTCCGAGATATTTTTTAATTGTCTTCGCCTTTGCGGGCGACTCGACTATAACTAAAGTGGACATTTCGTTTGCTCCCCTGTTCAAATTTTTTTGTATCGTTTCCCTGCGCACAGACACACGAGATCTTCAAGCTCCAGCTCGGTCATCGAGCTGACAACCTCCCACGGCGCAAATCCGGTCTTCGCCGCTATCTCGTCTGCAAACAGAGGTTCTTCTCCCATTGATTCGTATATTTTCTTTGCCTTTTCAGAGAGTCCGACGGGTATCGACACGAGCTTTTTGACCCTGAACTCCTCAGGCTTCGGCTCGGGCTCGAATTTTTTGACCGATTCGTGCGGACGCTCGACGGTCTTCGGCTCTTCCTTTGCCTGCTCCTGCGTCAGCTCGCGCTTGCCGCTCAGATACTCGAGCGCCTTCGCCATATCCTCCGGCTTTATCTTGTCGGGATAGCGCACGGAGTATTCGGTTATCAAATCGTAAATTGACAAAAGCGGTCTTGCGCCGTCTCTTATCAGCCGATTCGCCCCGGCGTAAGATGAGTTGAACACATCGCCGGGCGGTGCGAACACATCTCGTCCCTGTTCTATGGCGCAGTTTGCGGTGATGAGCGAGCCGCTCTTAACTCCCGCCTCGATGACTATTGTAGCGTCGCAGAGTCCAGAGATTATTCTGTTTCTTATCGGGAATGTTCTCGCCGAGGGCGGGAATCCGGGCGGGAACTCCGTTATCAGCGCGCCGCTCTGAGCTACGCAGTCACGCAGATACTCGTTTTCCATAAGATATTTGTATCCGAAGCCGCAGCCGAGCACCGCCGCCGTGACTCCGCCGGAGTCGAGCGCGCCGTTGTGCGCGCAGCTGTCGATGCCCATCGCCGCGCCGGAAACGACGCAGATGCCGGAATATGCGAGCGCCGCGGCATAGCGGTGCGCGAGATAGCTGCCCTGGAACGAGGCCTTTCTCGTGCCGACAACGGCAATGCACACGCGCTGTGTCACGCGTTTTATGTCGCCCCTGACGAAGAGCGCCAGCGGCATGTTGCGCAGACTTCTGAGCTTCGGCGGATAGTCCTCGTCGTCCGGAGTGAGGACGGTCCAGCCGTTATTATAACAAACATCAACAATGCCCTGCGCCTTTTCGGGAGAGCATTGTTTGAGTTTTTCTATCTGTCTGTTGGTGAGTACACCGCTCAATCGCCATTCTATCTCGCCCCTTGAGTACATCTCCTCGGGGGATGGAAACACAGCGGTAATCTCATCTGTGACAGCTCCTGCGCCAAGAGCTTCCCGGAGCCAGAGCCAATAGGCTTTCTTGTCCATTGAAGCCTCCGTGTGTTATTTTGTCAGCTCCCACATAAGCACTGCGGCTGCCGCCGCGGCGTTCAGCGACTCGGCGCGCCCGCGCATCGGAATGGTCACGGGCAGAGTGCAAACGGACATGACCTCGGGCGATATTCCGCTGCCCTCGTTGCCGACAACGCAGATAACGGAGCCGGAAAAACTCATATCAGTTATCCTCTTTGCCCCGTCGGACGGCGTGGAAGCTAAGGTAAGCATACCCTTTTTGGCGGCAAAAATCAAGAGAGAGGGCAAATTTCCTGTTGTCAAAACAGAAATTCGCATCGAAGAGCCCATCGCGGCGCGAAGCGCTTTCGGGTTATATATATCGCATCCGCCGCCGACTATGACGCCGCTCATGCCGAACGCCTCTGCGGTTCTGAGCACCGCGCCGAGATTCGACGGATCCTGCATATTGTCGAGCGCTATATATGTCCCCTTGGGGTCAATTGTCTCCAATTCCGCCTCTTTTCGCTTGACGCAGATGCAGAAAACGCCCTGCGCCTCGCGGGTATCGGAGAGAGTTCCGGCGAGCTCATGCGGTATCTCGAACGCCTGCTCCGCCTTTTCAGCAACGGCAGAGATATAGTCCGGATACTTTTCGAGCGCTTCTTTTGTGAAGAAAGCGGTCTTTATTTCTATCCCGGTCTTTGCAACATCCGAGCACAGGCGCGCGCCCTCAAGCGCAAACAGCCCCGTTTCCCTGCGGAACGAGGCGCTCTGCGACAGATGCCGGAAAAGCTTCACTTTTTCGTTGGAACGCGACGAGATCTTTTCGAAATCCATCTTTTTTCCTCCGATATGAAATAAGGGACTGCATCAGCAGCCCCTTAACTTCCAGATTGAGTCTCTACCCGAAAATCTCCGATCACTTACTTGAGGGCAGCCTTGGCCTGCTCGGTCAGAGCGGTGAAAGCGGCGGGATCGCTGATGGCGATCTCGGAGAGCATCTTGCGGTTGAGATCGATGCCGGCCTTCTTCAGACCGTTGATGAACGTGGAATAGTTCATGCCGTTGAGCTTCGCGGCAGCGGAGATTCTGGTGATCCACAGGCTGCGGAAGTCACGCTTCTTCTGCTTGCGGCCGATGTAAGCGTACTGGCCGCTCTTCATGACAGCCTGCTTGGCGGTCTTGAAAAGGCTGTGCTTTGAGCCATAGTAGCCCTTGGCAAGCTTCAGAACTTTATTTCTTCTCTTGCGAGTCATTGTTGCACCTTTGATACGTGCCATGGTTTTCTACCTCCGAATAATTAATGAGTGGTTGGCTGTCTCTTATTTGTAAGGGATAAGCTTCTTGATCTGCTTGACGTTGGTGGTGTCTGCAACAGAGGTCTTGCGAAGATTTCTCTTACGCTTTGTGCTCTTCTTGGTAAGGATGTGAGACTTGTTTGCGTGTGCACGTATCGGCTTACCGTTTTTTGACAGCTTGAAGCGCTTTTTAGCACCGCTGTGAGTTTTGATCTTGGGCATGAGTTCTTTTCCTCCTTCAACTTTTTGACCGGTATTTTACCGGGATAATCACTTTGCGCTCTTGGGAGCGAGGAACATGAGCATCTGGCGTCCCTCAAGCTTTGCCGGCTTCTCGACCGAGGCGATATCCGCGCACTTCTCCGCAAACTGAGCCATTATAGTCAGTCCGAGATCGGTGTGGGTCATCTCGCGTCCGCGGAAGCGGATCGAGACCTTGGTCTTGTTGCCTGCCGACAGAAACTTTCTGGCGTGACCGACTTTTGTATCAAAATCATGTACGTCAATGTTGGGCGAAAGGCGGATCTCCTTTATCTCGATCACACGCTGATTCTTCTTCGCTTCCTTCTCCCTCTTGGACTGCTCAAAACGATATTTGCCGTAGTCCATGATCTTACAGACGGGCGGCTTTGCCTGCGGAGCTATCTTGACAAGGTCGAGATTTTTCTCTGCGGCAAGCTTCTGAGCCTGAGCGGCAGAAACGATACCTAACTGTTCACCGTCATTGCTTATGAGCCTGACCTCTTTGTCCGTGATCTCTTCATTGATCTGCATTTCTTTGATACCTATAACCAGCACCTCCATATGCTCTGACCGGTTCTACCGGAAAAATCAAAGCGAGGGCACAGAGATGCCCTCGCTCAATAATCAACAGAAATAAAAATCCGTTCTTATTGACCCGCGCGGACAAAACCCCGGAGGTGAGAGCTGCGGCACAATGCGTCACTCTGCTTTGTTGTACGCACTATTTTAACAGCCCGAAAGGATTTTGTCAAGCGGTTTTTCGGATTATTTTATAAAAAGTACCGACGACGCTATTACAAACTGCGCCGCATAGTAGAGAGTGTGATTTATAATAACATTGGGCTTCGTGTTTTCGCCCTCTTTGAAATACATATTCGAGAGCACGGCGTCGGAGAACGCGAACAGAAGCCCGCCCGCCGACATGAGAATCCACTGCTTTGCAAAGGAATTATTGAGCATCGCGACCGCGCTGACGGCAAAGGTCATGAACAGGAAAAAGGTATAGACGCCGACTATCGTTCTGAACTTGCCGAACTTGAGCTTGAGCAGCTTTTCGCTGACGATAACATTTCCTATGGCGACAACGACCGAGATTATTATCGGCAGGACAGCCGTGAGCACGCTCCAGTTGCCGGCGAATTTATAAATAGCGCCTATGTAGAACACATGGCCTATCATGAACGCTATGAATCCGGCGTTGAGGAACTTCTCCATATCCTTTTCATATATCCATTTCAAATCGAGCCATATGTCGCCCGAGAGACCGAGCACAAGGCCGAACACGATGAGCCCGGCATACACCTCATGACCCGGGTTGACCGCCGCCGCGGAGAGCGCCGTAAGCAGGAAAAAGAAGCTCGCTATCGCCTTTGAATAGAGCCCCTTGAGCCCGCCGTATTTCACGCGCAGGACAAGGAAAACGACGACCGCCGCGATGCCTGCCGCGAGCGCGGCATAAAAATATGCTGTTGACAAAATGATATCCTCCTCGTTGTATCCGCTCATCAGACGCGGGAAAAATTCATCCGAAATGAGTATACAACATCCGACACGATTCAACAATAAGTTGAAATGTAACATTATTGCAACAGTTTTTCGCTTTTTGTCTTTATATTATATTCAATGCAACATTATCGCGGCACAAAAAATCCGTCGCACCGACGAAGGCGAGTGATATAATTAAATGGATTGATAAATCGGGATTTGTCTATCACTCGAGTCATAGCAAAGTAAAGGTAAGCGACTCAACTAATTTTGGTAATCATACTTTCAATAGTCGCACCGCAGTAGTAATAGCTAACTGAGGAGAGCGAGGGAACGGCTTGCGCAGCAAGACGCACGAGCGACTCTCAAA
>OGYF01000306.1_pt1 | contig 55027 bp, 60 predicted proteins | sample 1576451 | NCBI WGS metagenome assembly OGYF01 (sample SAMEA3541505, study PRJEB24748) | human gut metagenome | biome: human gut; feature: human-associated habitat; material: faeces | place: China | collected 2012
GGCGCCGGGACGCCCGCCGATTCTTTGTCCGGGATGTCCTCACAGAAGTGTGTACTATGTGCTTAACAAGCTGAAGCTTCACGCGGCTGGAGACATTGGCTGCTATACCCTTGGAGCGGTAGCGCCTTTGAGCGTGGTGGACACCACGATCTGTATGGGCGCAAGCATTTCCAGCCTTCATGGAATGGAGAAAGCCAAAGGCAAAGAATATATCAAAGACTGGGTTGCGGTGATCGGAGATTCTACCTTCCTGCATACGGGGGTAAATTCACTGATGAACATGATGTATAATAAAGCTACAGGAACGGTGATCATCCTGGATAATTCTACCACAGGAATGACGGGACATCAGGATCACGCGGCTACGGGAAAGACCCTGCAGGGAGATCCAACCTATGCCATTGATATTCCGGGACTGTGCCGGGCGATCGGCGTGAAAAACGTGGTAGAAGTCAACGCCTTTGATATTGAGACCTTGGAGAAAACGGTGAAAGAGGAAGTGGCAAAAGACGAGGTATCTGTGATCATCACAAAGACGCCCTGCGTACTTTTGAGCAAAGAAAAGAAACCGTTATATATTGCCCGCGAGGACAAATGTAAAAAATGTGGAATGTGTATGAGGCCAGGATGTCCGGCTATGACAAAGAATCCAGATGGAACCATCCATATTGACGATACCATGTGTACAGGCTGCGGCCTCTGTGAAAGTCTGTGCAAGTTTGACGCGATCGAGTTAGTAAAGGCAGGTGACCGGTAATGGAGACAAAGAATATTATGATCGTCGGTGTAGGCGGACAGGGGACTTTGCTCACCAGCAGGATCCTGGGCGGATTAGCGTTGGCAGGCGGATATGATGTAAAGCTTTCCGAGGTGCACGGCATGGCTCAAAGGGGTGGAAGCGTGGTAACGTTTGTACGGTATGGGGACCATGTGGCGGAACCGATCGTGGAAGAAGGACAGGCGGATGTGATCATTGCTTTTGAGCGGCTGGAAGCTCTGCGGTATGCCCATTTCTTGAAAAAGGACGGGGCGCTGGTGGTGAATGACTGGCGGATCGATCCTATGCCGGTGGTCATCGGAGCGGCCCAGTATCCAGAAGGAATCTTGGAAGAGCTGGGAAAAGATCACAAAGTTTATGCGGTCAATGCTACAGAGGAATCTAAGAAACTTGGGAATCCAAGAGTGTTTAATCTGATCGTACTGGGCATCGCGGCTCAGCATATGGATTTTACAAAGGAACAGTGGTATGAGGTGATCGAAAAAACCGTTCCCCCAAAAACTATAGAGATCAATAAAAAAGCATTTGACGTAGGTTATCAGTTATAGGCGGCAGAGATATGGAAATACGTAAGATGCAATGCAGAAGCTGCCGGAATGAGTGTGTGCTGAAAGTGACTGTCGACCGCGGAGAGATACAAGAAGTGACCGGAAACGGATGCAGACGGGGGATCGTAAGCGCGCAGAAGATTCTGGATGCGGAAAATAAGAGAGAAAAATAAGGAGGTGCGGTATGATCAGGCAGTTGTCGGTATTTGTAGAAAATAAGCCGGGAAGTCTGATGGATGTGACATCAAGGCTGACGGAAGCCAATGTGAATATCCGGGCTGTAGCCACGTTTGACACACCGGAATTTGGGATTCTGCGTCTGGTGGTAGACAAACCCTCTGAGGCAAAGTCCTATCTGACCAGCAAAGGATTTGTGGTACGGATCCATCAGGTGATCGGCGTAGAACTGGAAGACCGGGAGGGAAATCTGAATCAGATGTTGGAAATCCTGGCGCAGGGAGGAATCAATATCAATTACATTTATTCATTTGTCATCCGAAATGGAAAAGCGCCGGTGATGGTGTTTAGTACGGATGATTTCGAGAAAGCGGCGCAGATCTTACAGAACGCGGACGTAAAGATGGTAGAAGAGAGCGATCTGTAGGAGAAAGAGTTGTTCAGGCAGGTCCTGCCTGAAGAGGGAGAACCTGGATAAAGAAGGAATTAAGGAGTAAAAGAAATGGCAGGAGTAGCGTTAGAAAACTGGAAAGAACGGATCAGAGATCCAAAGATTGAGTGTATGAGCAGGGATGAGATGTCTGCCCTGCAGAGTGAGCGCCTGGTCAAACAGGTAAAAAATGTATATGAGAATGTAGAGTTCTATCGGAAGAAAATGGATGCGTTGGGGGTAGAGCCTGGAGATATCAAAGGAATTGAAGATATCAATAAGCTTCCTTTCACAACAAAAGAAGATCTGAGAGACAATTATCCTTTCGGGCTGCTGGCGGTTCCACAGGAGAAGATCGTCAGAGTTCAGGGAACTTCAGGGACTACTGGGAAGCTGACACTGGCTTCCTACACTCAGAAGGATGTAGATGTGTGGGGAGAATGTGTGGCAAGAGCTCTGGTAATGGCGGGACTTACATCGGCTGACCGGCTCCATGTATGCTATGGATACGGACTGTTTACAGGAGGAATGGGACTGGATCTGGGAGCCCAGGCGCTGGGAGCGATGGCGATCCCAATGTCTTCTGGGAATACCAAACGGCAGTTGATGTGCATGGAAGACTTCGGGGCTACCGCTTTCGCATGCACGCCATCTTATGCGTTATATCTTGCGGAAGCGGCGCAGGAAGCGGGAGTTGTCGACCGTCTGCAGATCAAAGCCAGCATCAACGGGGCAGAACCTTGGACCGATGAAATGCGCAAGAAGATTGAAAGTATTTTCCATATCAACAGTTTTGATATCTATGGACTCTGTGAAGTCACAGGACCAGGAGTTGCTATGGATTGTATCCATCATCAGGGACTTCATGTATATGAGGACTACTTCTATCCGGAAATCCTGAATCCGGCAGACCAGTCTCCCTGCGCGGATGGAGAGACCGGGGAATTAGTATTTACGACTCTGGCTAAAGAGGGAATGCCTCTGATTCGCTATCGGACGAAAGATCTGACCAGTATTGACCACAGCACATGTAAATGCGGGAGGACCCTGCCAAGGATCCAGAAGTTTACGGGACGTACCGATGATATGAAGGTAATCCGCGGTGTCAATGTATTCCCGACACAGGTTGAGACAGCGCTCTTATCTATGGGCGGCGGAGTGGCTCCGCATTATATGCTGATCGTGGATCGGGAGAATAATTTGGATGTACTGACCGTTATGGTGGAAGTAGACGAGAAATATTTTTCAGATGAGATCCGGAAGCTGGATGATCTGAAGAATCGGGTGGCAGCGGTGCTGAAACAGGCGCTGGGGCTGTCTGTAAGAGTGAAGCTGGTTGAACCAAAGACGATCCAGAGAAGTGAAGGAAAAGCGAAACGTGTCATTGACAACCGCAAGCTGTAAGAAGGAGGGGAAAAGCATGGGTATGAGCAATACGATCCAACAGTTATCGGTATTTTTGGAAAATAGAGAAGGACGTTTAGACGAAGTATTGTCTGTTTTAGCAGAGAATGATGTCAACATTGTGGCCTTAAGCCTTGCGGATACGTCAGATTACGGAATGCTCCGCATGGTCGTATCCGATCCGCACAGAGGAAGGCAGGCGCTTAAAGATGCCGGGATCACAGCAATGCTGACGGATGTAGTGGCACTCAGGGTGCCGCATGCTACGGGATCGCTTTCTAAGGCTATGCACCAGATCGTGGAGGGAGAGGTCAATGTAGAGTACATGTACGCCTTCGCCAACGGCTCTGATGCGGCGGCGATATTGAAAAGCGATGATCCTGGACGGGTGATCGATATCTTAAAAGGAAGCGGCTTCGATGTGTACAGCGCGGATGAGGCGTACCGGGCGAACCAATAAGGATAGACAAAGCTGACAGCGCTGGATGGGAATTTTATCCTTGCCAATCCAGATAGGTTATGGTAAAATAGCTATGGTTTATCTACAGGAGGTGTAGAGATGGAAATTCTGAAGATTATACTTATGATCATATTTGCAATAGACTGTATTGCCCTGTCAGCGATCGTACTGCTCCAGGAAGGAAAATCCGCGGGCCTTGGAACGATCAGCGGTATGGCAGACACATACTGGGGCCAGAATAAAGGCCGTTCTATGGAGGGAGCCCTGGTGAAATCCACAAAGTTCCTGGCAGTCCTGTTTATTGTACTGGCGGCGGTGCTGAACCTCAAAGTCTTTGCGTAAGACCTGCGCAAGCTGGATCGGCAGAGTTTGGCCGTACGGGAAAGTATATTTTCAAGAAACAGTGAGACACTCCTGTAAAAAGGAGTGTCTTTTTTTATCGATCAAAAAATGGAGGTCTTGGAAAAAGGTGGACAGAACGGATGAAAAGCGAAAAAAAATGCTCTACGATTTTATCTGTGACGATCTGTATGTACCGATGAAATTCAAAGAGATCGCCATGATGCTGCAGGTGGCGAAAGAACAGCGGGGAGAATTAAAAAGCCTGCTGGAAGAACTGGAGCAGGAGGGAAAGATCTATCTTTCCAAAAACGGGAAATACTGCAGGGGAGCGGCAAAAGCGCTGGAGGGGACTTACCGTGCCAGCCGGAAGGGTTATGGTTTTGTAACGGTATCTGAGGAAGAGCCCGATATTTATATCCATGAGGAACATACAGGCGGAGCGTTTGACGGAGATCGGGTGGAAGTCCTGGTCACCTCTTGGCCGGAGGGGCGGAACCGGGAAGGCAAGATCCTCCGCGTTTTGGCCAGAGGATATACCAGGGTGGTAGGACTGTATCAGAAGAATCAGAAGAAGACTTATGGCTTCGTGATTCCAGACGACCAGAAGTTCCAGAAAGATATTTTCATTCCAGAGGGAAAAGAGGGAGGAGCGGTTGACGGCCATAAGGTAGTTGTGGAACTGATTTCCTATGGAGAAGACGGAAAGAACCCGGAGGGCAAGATTGTTGAGATCATTGGGCATATAAATGATCCGGGAGTAGATATCCTGTCCGTTGTAAAGGGGTATGATCTGCCGATGGAATTTCCGGAGAAAGTGCTGAACCAGGCTGAGCGAGCGGCAAAAGAGGTAACCGCGGCCGATATGGCGGGCAGGAAAGATATCAGAGACTGGCAGATGGTGACTATCGACGGAGAAGACGCCAAGGATCTGGACGATGCGGTTTCCCTGGTGAAAGAGGGAGAGAACTATATCCTGGGGGTCCATATTGCGGATGTGGCCAATTATGTCCAGGAGAACAGCGCTCTAGACCGGGAAGCGTTGAAAAGAGGGACCAGTGTTTATCTGGCGGACCGGGTAATCCCTATGCTGCCACACGTCCTGTCCAATGGGATCTGTTCCTTGAATGCGGGCAGCGACCGGCTGGCCCTAAGCTGCATCATGAAGGTTGATCCTCAGGGAGCGGTCATCGACCACGAGATCGGTGAGACCGTTGTCCATGTAAAAGAGCGGATGACCTATACCAGTGTAAAGAAGATTTTGGAAGACCAAGATCCGCATGAGCGGGAGCGGTACCGGGAACTGATCCCTATGTTTGAGCAGATGGGCGAACTTTCTGATATCCTGAGGCAGAGACGGAAGAAGAGAGGCTCTATCGATTTTGACTTCCCGGAGAGCAAGCTGGTGCTGGACGAAGCGGGTATGCCTGTGGAGATCAAGCCTTACGAAAGGAATAAAGCGACCAGGTTGATCGAGGATTTTATGCTGTTGGCAAATGAGACGGTGGCGGAAGAGTATTACTGGCAGGAACTGCCTTTCCTGTACCGGACCCATGAACAGCCGGACAACGATAAGATCCGTTCTTTGGCTGTTTTTATCAATAATTTCGGTTATTCCATGCATGTGGGACAGAACGAGGTGCGGCCAAAAGAGATTCAAAAACTGCTGGGGAAAGTGGAAGGGAGCCCGGAGGAAGCCCTGATCAGCCGGCTGGCGCTTCGGTCTATGAAGCAGGCCAGATATACGCCGGAGAATACAGGGCATTTTGGGCTTGCGGCCAATTATTATACTCATTTTACTTCTCCGATCCGCCGCTATCCGGATCTGCAGATCCACAGGATCATCAAGGATAATCTGCGAGGGCGGATGAAGCCGGAAAAGATCGCGCATTATGAAAAGATACTGCCGGAAGTAGCCAAAGCTTCCAGTGAACGGGAGCGCAGGGCAGATGAGGCGGAACGGGAGACTATCAAGCTGAAGAAAGCGGAATATATGAGCCGGCATGTGGGAGAAGTCTACGAGGGCGTAATCTCAGGACTGACCCGGTGGGGAATGTATATAGAGTTAGAAAATACGGTAGAAGGCCTGGTACATGTTGCAAATATGCCGGATGACCATTATGATTATGATGAGAACGGATTCAGGATGGTAGGAGAGCGCACCGGGAAAACGTATAAATTGGGACAGCGAGTGTTTGTACGGGTGACGGGGGCGGACGTTTTTATGCGGACGGTAGATTTTGAGATCGCAGATGAGCACTGCCCGGATCTGGAGATTGAAGGAAACGGCAGAAAGGAAGAATAGAAAGATGGCAAAGACGAATGTAAAATTAGTCGCCAATAATAAAAAAGCATATCATGATTATTTTATCCTGGACACCTTTGAGGCGGGAATTTCTTTGAGCGGAACGGAAGTTAAATCCATCCGTATGGGGAAATGCAGCATTAAGGAGGCGTTTATCCGTGTGGAAAACGGAGAAGTCTATGTCTATGGGATGCATATCAGCCCTTATGAGAAGGGAAATATTTTTAACAAAGACCCGCTGAGAGTACGGAAACTTCTTCTGCACAGGGCGGAGATCAATAAGCTTTTGGGGAAGACGAAGGAGCAGGGGATCACGATCATGCCGCTAAAGGTGTATTTTAAGGGCAGCCTGGTGAAAGTAGAGATCGGACTGGCAAAAGGTAAGAAACTCTACGATAAGCGGCAGGACATTGCTAAGAAAGACCAGAAGCGGGAGGCCCAGAGAGAGTTTAAGATCCGTAATTTTGGATAGCGGCGCGTTTGCCGAGGGAGGGAAATAAATGGTACCGACAAAGAAGGAAGATCTGAGAAAATTAGTGACACAGACAACGGTAGAAATCTATGAAGAACTGACGCCTCAGTTGATCCGGCTGATCGAGGAGACCAAGCGGGACGCCTCTCTTTCAGAGGCTCAGAAGCAGGATGAGATCTCCCTGCACATGATGGGATATATCAAATCCTGCACCAATGAGATCATGGTGGAAGTGCTGGCGGAAATACTTGGATTGGAGGATGAAGAAGCATGATCTATTGTATCAAATGCGGAGAAAAAGCCGAGGACGGCATGAAATTCTGCCCGCGCTGCGGGGCGCCTCTGCCGGAAATGAGCGGAGCGGAAAAAACACATGAAGAGCGGAAAAGGACAGCCGCAGACGGCGCGGGATATTTTTCAGAGCAGGATGTGAAGGCTAATAAGGCAATGGGGGTATTGTCTTATCTTGGAATCTTGATTTTGATCCCGCTTCTGGCAGGAGATAAACAGTCGGAATATGTCCGGTTCCACATCAATCAGGGGCTTGTGCTTTTCTTAGTGTCGATCGCGGTGGATATCCTGGACGGCAGATGGTTCTGGGGATTTCAGAGCTGGCTTGATCTGGGAATGCTGAATCTGTCATGGGCGCTGGATATTTTGAGTTTGATCCTGTTTGTGCTGATGATCCTGGGGATCGTATACGCGGTGAGAGGTGAGAAAAGGGAACTGCCGGTGATCGGACAGATTCATATTTGGAAATAAAGTTTAAAAAAGGGTGTTGGTTCCCGGCTGCGGCTTTTGAGCCGCGGCCGGTTTTTTGATCGCGCGAAACGCTTGTTTTTCCGGAAGCCGGTAAGAGGTTCCTTTTTGACAAGAAAAGTTGTCAAAAAGTTGTTGACAAATAAAGTTGTCAATGGTATATTAAACGTGACAAGAAAAGTTGTCAAAATGGAAAAGATATTTGTCATGACAAAGAAGAGAAATCTCAAAGATAAGAGGAGGGGCTAGTATGATTCGAAGCTCCTGGAGAGAGCCGGGAAAGCAGACAGAAAGGAGAAGTGCATATGGGACTTAGGAATCGGGTGAAGGAACATCGGGCCAGGCTGAATGTGAATCAGTCCCAGCTGGGGAAGATGGCAGGAGTTTCACGCCAGACCATCAGCCTGATCGAACGGGGCGATTATTCCCCATCTGTAGCGCTGGCACTGAAGCTGGCAGAGATATTTGAGGTTCCGGTGGAAGAGATATTTGAGCTAGAGGAGGATGAATAACATGAGAGAGAAAAAGGCAGAAAAGAAAATGAACTCTTATTTGAAGATGATCTTATTTATGTGCCTGGGAGGAGCCATTGGCGCGATCTTGGGAGGAAGCCTGATCTTCTGGGAAGACGGGATGGACGGATTCTTGCAGGCGGCTTCGGGATGGATCGGAAGAAATGTGACGGCGATCCTGTGGGTATTTACGGCAGCTACGGCGGTCATGAGTCTTGTGTGCTATCGGCAGGCGGAACGGTATATCCGGCGGATGGATGAGGAAGATGACTCCCTTATGGAAGAGCTGGATCGTGGATATGAACTGTGGAGTTCCGCGGGAATGATAGTCACCAGTATCTTCATGTGTCTTTCCATGGTGATCTTCGCTTTTGGATTCCCGGTAGAGGAAAAAGACGCGGCCTACCGGCTTCTCTGGTCAGTGGTTCCGTTTCTTGCGACCATACTGGCATGTGTGGTGTACCAGATCGCCGCGGTCAAACAGCTGCGCAGGAAAGATCCATCGAAAAAAGGCGATGCGGCGGACCTGCACTTTGAGAAAGAATGGATCGAAAGCTGTGACGAGGCGGAGCGGATGGTGGTCTATAAGTCCAGCTACAAAACATTTACTATGATGAAAACCTTTCTGATGATACTGCTGGTGATCGCCATGATGGGGCAGCTCTCCTTTGGAACCGGGATGGCGGCGGTGGTACTGCTGGCTGTGGCCAATATCGTGATGTTAAGCGTATATTCTGTGTATTCACTGCGATTTCAGAAGTTGAAATTTGGAGAATAGCCAAAAAGGTACAGGGCAAAAGTCAATTTGGGACGTAGCATTTTTGCAAAATGCTACGTCCCAAATTGAACTTCACTGTCCGTCATTGATGAGATGACAGCAAGGGATTCTAGGTGTATTCCTTGTTCTCGGATTAAGCGTCCGCCCTGTTGGAACCCTTTTTCGATCACGATGCCGGCGCCTTCGATAGAAGCTCCGGCTTTTCTTATGATGTCGATCAGTCCCTGGAGGGCGCATCCATTGGCAAGGAAGTCATCGATGATCAGTACCCGGTCGTTTTGGGTCAGGAATTTCTTGGACAGGATTACATCATAGATTTTTTGGTGTGTGAAGGACTGTACGCGTGTGTGATAAACGTCGCCGTCCAGATTAATACTCTGAGCTTTTTTTGCAAATACTACAGGTACATGGAAATACTGGGCCGTGATACAGGCAATACCGATTCCGGAAGCCTCGATGGTAAGGATTTTGGTGATCTCATCGGAAGGAAATCGGCGGCGGAATTCCTTTCCGATCTCGTTCATGAGATAGATGTCCATCTGGTGGTTTAAGAAGCTGTCCACTTTCAGTACATTTCCGGGTTTTACGACCCCATCTTTGAGAATACGGTCTTTTAATAGTTTCATAAAATGTTCCTCTCTGGTAAATGTTTTTAGATATTCTGCTTTTATAGTACTTCTCCAGATCTGGTTTTTCAATAGACAAACAGATGGAAATCGGGTAGAATATAAGGCAATGATAGGAGAAAACCATGAAAAGGATTAAAAAAATCTATCACAAATGTGTAGAATTTACGACACAGGTAGCAGACGATCATGTAGGCGCTTATGCGGCGCAGTCTGCTTTTTTCTTCATGCTGTGCCTGATCCCGATCATTTTGCTGCTGCTTATGCTGGTACGCTATACGCCGGTGACGAAAGCGGATGTAATGACTGCGGTGATGCAGGTATTCCCAAGCTCAGTAAACTCTCTGATCACCACCATCGTCAATCAGGTATATAACCAGTCTATGGGAGTGATCCCGATCACTGTGATCGTGGCGCTGTGGTCAGCGGGAAAAGGTGTTTTGGCTATGACTTCTGGATTGAATTGTGTCTATGAGTGTTCGGAGACTAGAAATTACATATTTCTGAGAATTCGTTCTACCCTGTATACAGTAATGTTTATCCTGGTGATCGTTTCGCTTTTGGTTCTTTCTGTTTTCGGAAACAGTCTGAATATTTTCATTGCGGAGCACATCCCCTTTATGACATCCATGGCGGACTGGCTGATCGAAGCGCGTACCTATATCACGCCGGCTCTTTTGGTGGTCTTCTCCCTTTTGATCTATAAATTTCTGCCTAACCGGAAGGACAAGTTCCGAAAACAGATCCCCGGCGCGATATTTACGGCTATTGGATGGATGGTGATCTCCTGGATCTTTTCGGTGTATGTAGACGTGTTCCAGGGATTTTCCAGTATGTATGGAAGCTTGACTACGATCGTGCTGATCATGTTGTGGATGTATTTCTGTATGTACAGCATCCTGCTGGGCGGCGAAGTAAATATTGTGATGTATGATAAATTATTTATCGGAAAAGAATCGGATAAAGAAGAGAAGAAAGGTGAAACGGATGAAGATTGAAATACCTGGATATAAAGAATTGAATCTCAGATACCTGGTGCTGGATTACAATGGGACTATCGCTATGGGCGGCAAGATCAAAGAGTCAGTAAAGGAAAGAATCCGGAAACTGGCGGAAGAAATGGATATCATCGTCCTGACGGCGGACACTTACGGGACGGCAAAGGAAGCATGTCTGGATCTTCCGGTCAAGATCCAGACTTTTCCAAACGAAAATGCCTTGCCGGCAAAAATGGCAGTGGTAGAAGAGCTGGGGTTAGATGCTTGTGTGGCCATTGGGAATGGAAGGAATGATAAATTGATGCTCCGGGCCAGCGCGCTGGCGATCGCGGTCATTGAGCAGGAAGGCATGTGCAGCAGGCTGCTGCATGAAGCGGATGTGTGTACCAGGAGTATTGAAGATGCTCTGGACCTGCTGCTGTATCCGGTGCGTCTGGTGGCGACACTGCGGGGATAAAAGGACATTCCTGACAGTTCCATTAGACGATCCGGCCGGCTCTCCCGCCAAGCTGAAAATAGGTGGCCATCTGAAAAAAGGCAGACGTCTGCGTGTTTGTAGCGGCTATTTTGGCGTACTGGGAGATTTCCCGCGTGTTTTGCGCCGTTCGCTGCTGGGCGGACAGGTTCTGCTGTAAGCCCCGCAGGATCTGCTGGTTTTGAGCAAGCTGCTGTTCGGTATTATACTCAATCCGTCTTGCTGTCAGAATCAGTTCTTCATTTTGTTTCATGAAGGCATTGAGCCTTGAGGTGATCCGCTGGATGCCATTTTCCATATGCGCGTGGAGCAGAGTGTCCTTCAATGTTGCCTGAGAAGTAGCCATATAGCCATAGATATAACAGATGGAGGCCAGATTCCGGTACGGCTGAGGGATGATGTTATGGCTGTAGGCTTTCCGCAAAACAGAATCCGCCATGGCCAGCTCTTTTTTTAAAGGGCGGGTAAGACGCTGTAAGGCAGAATTGTACATTTGGGCGGTCCGCTGAAGCTGCGCTTGATACTTCTGACGCACGGCAGTGACTCCGTTGGAATCTGCGGCGTACCCCTGCTGTTCCAGATTTCTTTCCCAAAGATCCATATGGGCTTTCTGAGTTGTATACATTTTTTGTATTGCAAGCGCCTCGGGCGCGTTCGATTTCTGTTTGATCAATTCGTTGATCCGATATTTCGCGACTTCCAGGTCGCGCAGATCCCGCAGATAGATTAAGAGTGCGCTTCGATCCATGTTTTTACTCCTTTCGTAAAAAAGAACTGAGTTTTCTGTATTTCATCATAACGATTTCCCAAGGAATCGTCAATACGCAGTGTTTGAACCTTCCTAAAGCTAAGACAGAGAAATGGCCAAAAAAGTTTTATTGGATTCCCTTTTTGGGGATTCTTTTTTTTGTAAATAATAGTTGACTTTATATTTAGTATATGTATAATTAAGAAGGATAAAACAAAATGTTTAGTAACTGTAAGGGGAAGAGGATGAATGAATATTGAGGAAAAGATCGGAAATAAGATCCGAAATCTTCGTAATCAGAATGGCTTGACCCAGGAGGAACTTGCAGACCGGACGGAACTTACCAAGGGATTTATCTCTCAGCTTGAACGAGGACTTACCGCCCCTTCGATCTCTACTTTGATGGATATCGTAGAGTGTCTGGGAACGAACCTGGCGGAGTTTTTCAGCGAAGAAAACGAACAGCAGATCGTATACCAGAAGGAAGACTATTTTGAGAAGACGGATGAGTTCGGAAATCAGATTGAGTGGCTGGTAGCTTCCGCTCAGAGCCGCAGCATGGAACCGATCCTGGTGCGGATCCAGCCTGGCCAGACAATGCCGGTGGATAAACCCCATGATGGAGAAGAGTTTGGATATGTACTGGAAGGGAAGATCAACCTCCATTATGGAAAGAATGTATATACGGTAAAGAAAGGCGATTCCTTTATCTTTTCCGCGAATAAAAAACATAAGATAAGCTCAGCTTGCGGCCGGGTCTCGTCCATCATCTGGATCAGCAGTCCGCCAAGCTTTTAAGGAGGATACCATGCAGGACGTTATTTTAGAATTGGACGGGATCAGCAAGACATTTGATGATAAGAAAGTGCTGAATTCTTTCAGCCTTGAGATCAAGAGAAATGAGTTTATTACATTATTAGGACCATCGGGATGCGGGAAATCAACAACGCTTCGTATCATTGGAGGGTTTGAAAAACCCGATGAAGGGCGCGTCCTTTTTGATGGGAAAGATATTACCGGCCTTTCTCCGGATAAGCGGAATGTAAATACGGTCTTTCAGAAATATTCGTTATTTCCGCATATGAATGTAGAAGAAAATATTGCCTTTGGATTGAAATTAAAGAAGAAAAGCCAGCAGTATGTCAAGGATAAAACAAAGTACGCCCTAAAGCTGGTGAATATGGAAGGGTATGAAAAGAGAAGCCCTATGTCGCTCTCCGGCGGACAGCAGCAGCGGGTGGCAATCGCAAGAGCGATCGTAAACGAACCTCAGGTACTCCTTCTGGACGAACCGCTGGGAGCGCTGGATCTGAAGCTGCGCCGTGATATGCAGAGAGAGCTGATCAAGATCAAGAAGGAAGTAGGGATCACCTTTATCTATGTGACCCACGACCAGGAAGAAGCCTTGACCATGTCCGACCGGATCATTGTCATGAATAAAGGGATCATCCAGCAGATCGGGACTTCTAAGAGTATCTATGATGAACCGCAGAATGCTTTCGTGGCGGATTTCATCGGTGACAGCAACATTATTGACGGAATTATGAGGCGGGACTGTCTGGTAGAGATCCAGGGAGTGGAGATCCCCTGTGTAGATGTGGGGTTTGGGACGAATGAACTGGTGGATGTAGTCATCCGCCCGGAAGATCTGGTGGTGGTAGAGCCGGAACAAGGCTTCCTGAAAGGAATGGTGGTATCCGTCATTTTCAAAGGAGCGGTCTACGAGATCAAGGTACAGGTAGGAGATTACGAGTGGATGATCGAGAGCGTGAATCCCGCTCAGGTAGGGGCCCAGGTTGGCCTGACTATCCTGCCGGATAACATTCAGATCATGCACAAGCCTCATTCAGAGGATGCGGAGGTCATAAAAGAAGATGAATAAACGGACCTTTCTTGCGTCTCCTTATGCAGTCTGGGTAGTCGGGTTTACGGTGATTCCTATGATCTTGATCTTTCGATATGCCCTGACTGGACAGACGGGAGGCTTTACCCTGGAAAATATTATAGCGATCGCGGATCCGATCCATTTGAAAGCGGTGATCTTCTCTCTGGAGATCGCGGTAGGATGTACATTGATCTGCATCCTTTTATCCTATCCCCTGGTCCTGGCTTTGCGCCGGCTGAATCTGGGGAAGAGAGGCTTTGCTCTTTTTATCATCATCCTGCCGATGTGGATGAATTTTATCCTGCGGATCCTTGCCTGGCAGATGATCTTGTCATCCAATGGAATTTTGAATTTTATCATCCAGAAACTGGGATTTGAACCTCTTTCTATTGCCAATACAGGGGTGGCGATCATGATCGGCGTGGTTTATGATTTCCTGCCTTATATGGTGCTGCCCATCTATAACGCGGTGATGGAGATCGATGAAGACGTGATCGAAGCGGCGAGGGACTTAGGAGCCGGAGGGTTCACCACCTTCCGCAAAGTAATCTTTCCGCTGTCCATGCCGGGGCTTTTGAGCGGTATTGTGATGGTATTTGTGCCTTCTATGACTTCGTTTGTGATCGCGGATATCCTGGGCGGCGGAAAATTGCAGCTGATCGGAAATATCATCGAGCAGGAATTTACGAAAAGCATGAACTGGAATTTAGGGTCCGGTCTTTCTGTGTCTCTGATGATTTTTGTCTTGATCAGTATGGCCTTTACCATGAAAAATGATGTGGAAGGAAAGGGGTCGGCAATATGGTAGAAAAGATAAAAGATTTTTGCAGCCGGTTTTATCTGGCGCTTATCATCATATTTTTGTACGCGCCGATCCTGGTATTGATCGTCCTGTCTTTCAATAATTCCAGGTCTCGCGTGACCTGGGGAGGTTTTACTCTGGACTGGTACCAGAGACTGTTTTCTAACAGCCAGATCATGGAAGCCCTGGGGACCACATTGGTGCTGGCTTTTGCTTCCGCCCTGATCGCTACGGTCATCGGGGTGCTGGCGGCTCTTGGGATCAATGCCATGCGCCAGCGAAACTATCAGATTATGATGGCGGCCACTAATATTCCCATGCTGAACGCGGATATCGTGACAGGGATCGCGCTGATGCTGTGGTTCGTGCACTTCCTGGAACTTGGATTTGGAAGTGTGCTGATCGCCCATATTACCTTTAATATCCCCTATGTGATCTTAAGCGTCATGCCTAAGATCAAACAGATGAATATCAGCATCTATGAGGCGGCAAGAGATCTTGGGGCAAACGCGGTGTATGGATTTTTTACCGTGATCCTGCCTCAGCTGGCAGGGGGGATAGCGGCCGGATTTTTCATGGCTTTTACCATGTCTATGGATGATTTTGTAATTACTTATTTTACGAAAGGTCCGGGGATCAATACTTTATCGACTATGATCTATGGAGAGATCCGGAAAGGGATCAAGCCGGAGATGTACGCGCTTTCAACGATCATTTTCGCGATCATATTTGTGATACTGTTGATCGTCAATTATTTCCCTCAGGGGAAGAAGAAGGAAGAAAAGGGAGGATATGCAAGATGAAAAAAAGAGTGCTGAGCGCAGTGATGACAGTGGTATTTCTTGGCCTGGCGGCAGCAGGCTGCGGAGGAGGCGGAGGCGCTAAGGAGACGCTGACCGTGTTTAATTATGGGGAATATATGGATCCGGTGGTCCTGGATATGTTCGAGGAGGAGACCGGAATTGAAGTAAAGTATGAAGAAGCGCTGACGCCGGAAGAAATGTATACCAAATATAAATCAGGCGCCATCGACTATGATCTTCTGTGCACCAGTGACTATATGCTGCAGAGACTGATCGAGGAAGGGGAAACACAGGAGATTGATATCAGCGCCATGGAGAACGCCGGAAATATCGGAGATAAATATTGGGAGTTTTCCAAAGCGTTTGATCCGGAGAACAAGTACACGGTGCCATACTTCTGGGGGACACTTGGGATTCTCTATGACACCACAAAAGTGGATGCCCCGGTGGACAGCTGGGATGTACTGTTCAATGGAGATTACGCCGGAGAGATCGTGATGCAGAACAGTATGCGGGACACTTATATGGTGGCCCTGAAGTATCTGGGCTATTCGATCAACACCGAGAATGAGGCGGAGATTCAGGAGGCCCAGGATCTTCTGGTAAAACAGAAACCGGACGTGCAGGCATATCTGGTGGACGAGGCCAGAGATGAGGTTGTAGCAGGGAACGCCACCATGGCGGTTGTATATTCCGGGGAAGCGTATCTGGGAAATCAGTATAATGAAGATCTGGCATATGTGATCCCCAAAGAAGGCTCTAACGTATGGCTGGATTCCTGGTGTGTGACCAAGAACTGCGACAATGTAGATGCGGCGCAGCAGTTCCTGGATTTCCTGTGCAGGGAAGATGTGGCGAAGATCAACTTTGAGTATATTTATTATTCTACGCCAAACGATGCGGTGGTAGAGAGTCTGAGCGATGAAGAGAGGGCAGACGAGGCTTTGGTACCGGCGGATGACGCCACGGCTAATTGCGAAGTCTGCGTACAGACAGATGAAGCGACAACGGAACTGATGAATGAGCTTTGGAAAGAACTGAAGGCAGATTAAGCTTTTGGAGTAGAGTATGGGCTATAAAATTCTAAAAGGAGAAGATATGGGGAGGGAGTTCCTCCCCACAATCATGGAGATCGACCGGATCTGCTATGAGCAGGAGTATGTGGGCGAGCTTTCGAAAATGGAGGCCAGGTACGACCGGAATCCCAGAAGTTTTGTGTGCGTTATGGATGGGGAGAATACGGCAGGATATATCAATTTCTTCCCGGTGGGAGAAACACTTTGGGATGAGATCGTAGAGACCGGCATGAAGATCCGGGACGATGATATCCTGCCGGAGGAAATGGCGGATTACAGCAGGCAGAAGGAGAATCATCTTTTTATCATCTCTGTAGCTGTACTCCCAGAGTACCGGAAGGACAAGCAGGTTATTATAACGCTTACCCGGGGCTTCATAGACTATCTGAACGGTCTGGAGTCAGAAGGATTTGCCATTGGCGGCCTTGCGGGGACGGCAGTCTCTGAGGGTGGGCAGAAGTTCTTAAGGAGCCGGATGTTCCGCCTTTACCGGGAGATTGAAGATGGAAATAAGGTCTATCTGTGTGATGGGCCTTATCTGCGGAAGCTTTTGAAAAATGACCTCTATTTTAAAACCCATAAAGAAGACGCATATCTGTTTCTCCCTTACGCGGATAATGTGAGAAATACCCGGATTCAGAAGCTTTTAGATCCCGCTCAGGCAGGAACCCGCGGTCAGGAGATCCCGGATAAAGCCAGATGGCTGCTAAACGCTCTGGATGACTGCCTGGATTATGAATATCAAAATGATATTGCCAGCGAATTAAAGAGGGTTTATATCGGAAAGTTTCAATTTCTGCATACACTGGATGAGTATGAGGATGAAGATGATCCGACCGTAAGACCTTATATTGCAGGAGAAGAAGAGGTGTATATATCTCTGTTCGCCCATCCGGCTTCCCATATGTATGTGCTGATGCTATTCCTGCCGGGCTGCCGGTATTCTACCTCACAGCTAGAGGACCAGTTAAGCCACGGATATCTCAGAATCCGGAGGCTGGAGGATAAAGACGAGAAAGGCTTCTATCAATACCAGAAGCTGAATGATTATCTGAAGCGTGAGTTTGGCCTGCTGTCCTGCGGAAAAGGAAAGACTCTTCTGTGTATGTCGGGAAAACCGGAGAATGAAGGGGAGTTCTATAACATCCTGACGGCGGAAGCATACAACAGTATGCACCAGGATTTCCATATCTCTTATTCCGAGTTAAAGAAGATGGCGGAGGATGACCGGGCTATTTACGATTATTATGAGGCTTACATGTCGGAAGATGTGGTGGCGATGATCCTGAAAAATTTTGAGACATTTCCGCTGAAAGAGCGGATCGAACTGACGGCCACTTACGCGTTTATCGCGGAGCTGGTGATCTTCCAGAATACCGCTTTGAATAAGATGACGATCAAAGTGTCCAATGCCCTTGCCAATGAAGGGGATGTATCCTATCAATATATCAATCAGCTTTACCGGGATTACGCGAAGACGGTCAAATTCTGGCAGAATCAGAACTTCCGTTATTATGGGACCCAGCGGGAGGCGGACCAGATCCGGCGGGCCTTTGACAACGATGAGCTGCGCAGAAATTATTATGAACAGCAGGATTTCCTGGAACATATCGTAGACGTGAAAAATGCCCAGATAGAACGCAAAAACGGCTGGATCATCAATGTGGCGGCCATCATCCTTGCGGTGATCCAGGTGCAGAGCTATGTAGTGGATCTGCTGAGCCGGTTTTACGCAAATTTCGGCATCCCGGTGGAATCCGCTTCCAGCACCTTTGATGTGATGGTCTTAGGCGGAGGCGGCTTGATCTTCCTGGTATGGTATATCCTCTATAAGAAACATTTTCACGTAAGGAAGAAACGTCTGACAGAGATCGCGGGGAGAAAGGATCGATGATGGAAAAAAAAGAAGGTTATCTTTGGAATCGAAAATGGCTTTGGATTTTGATCCTGATAGGAGTGTCCCTGATCCTGTCTTATATGAAACCCCTGCGGCTGGCGGAAGGCGGAGAGGTAACGTACCTGAGTATGCTGGTGATCTATCTGGTGGGATATTTCTACGGCGGCTGGACGGGAGTGGCGGCAGCCTTCCTGTATGGAGCGTTGAAATATTTTCTGGACTATCCCATGATCGTAAATGTGCCGGAACTGTGGGATTATATCCTGGGGTATGGGCTTCTTGGGTTCGGCGGTTTTCTGGCAGATAAAAAGCATGGGCTTCAGAAAGGCTATCTGCTTGCGGTTCTTTTAAGGTATCTCGAAAGTGTGTGGAATTGCATCTGGTTCTACTATATGCATCAGGAATCGGTGGCGGCAAATATCCAGTACGGATTGGTCTACTGTATCGGCTATATCGGGGCGGAAGCGCTGATCACATTTATTGTTCTGTGTATTCCGCCGGTGAAAGAGGCGATCGACTATCTGAAATATGTGGCTACTCATAAGTATGAGGATGATCTGGACACGTTCTGAAAAATGGCGGCTGCGCTGTGGACGGATTTTCCTTGACATCCGAAAAACTTATGTTACAATAAGAAAAGACCAGAAGATCAAGAAAGGCTGTGACCGTGTCAGTAGAGACCCGTTTCCCAAAAGAGAGAGGAAATCATTGGCTGGAAGTTTCCTTAGGTTCAGACGGCGATCGAATTTCCCACGTAAGCCGCGCTTTTGAAATATCTTTGTAAAGAAAAGAGTAGGAAGCGACGTATGATGCACGTTACGCATGGAATGAGTGTCTGCACAGAGAATATGTGCAGGAATCAGGGTGGTACCGCGGGTGATGACCTCGTCCCTTTTCAGGGATGAGGTTTTTTTATTCCATGAAAATGGGGCGGAGCGGCCTGAGCTGTTTTTCCGTAATAAAGCCATCCCTGACGGAATGTAAAAAATAGAAAGGGAGAAGACGATGAAGGAAAAATTACAAAACATTAGGGAAGAAGCGTTAAAAGCGATCCGGACGGCAGATGTACCGGAGAAACTAAATGACGTGCGGGTGAAGTTCCTCGGTAAGAAAGGGGAATTGACCGCCGTCTTAAAAAGTATGAAAGATGTGGCGGCGGAGGACCGTCCCAAGATCGGCCAGATGGTAAATGAAGCACGGGCTGAGATCGAGGCGGCGCTGGAAGAAAGCAAGAAGAAGATGGATCGGGCGATCCGGGAAGAGAAGATGAAGCAGGAAGTGATCGATGTGACCCTTCCGGCGAAGAAGAATATGGTAGGACACCGCCATCCCAATACCATCGCTCTGGAAGAAGTGGAGCGGATCTTCGTGGGCATGGGTTACGAAGTGGTAGAAGGACCGGAAGTGGAGTATGATCTTTATAACTTTGAGAAACTGAATATTCCGGAAGGGCATCCGGCAAAAGACGAGCAGGACACCTTCTATGTCAACAAAGAGATCGTGCTGCGGACCCAGACATCACCAGTGCAGGCCCGTATCATGGAGCAGGGCAAACTGCCGATCCGTGTGATCTCCCCCGGAAGAGTATTCCGTTCCGATGAGGTAGACGCCACACATTCTCCGTCTTTCCACCAGATTGAAGGATTGGTAGTAGACAAGAATATATCCTTTGCAGATCTGAAAGGGACCCTGGAAGTATTTGCCAAAGAATTATTCGGACCGGAAACCAAGACAAAATTCCGTCCGCACCATTTCCCGTTCACCGAACCAAGCGCGGAAGTAGACGTAAGCTGCTTCAAATGCGGCGGCAAAGGGTGCCGGTTCTGTAAAGGCACCGGCTGGATCGAAATCTTAGGCTGCGGAGTGGTACATCCGCACGTGCTGGAAATGTGCGGCATCGATCCGGAAGAATATACAGGATTCGCGTTTGGCGTGGGCCTGGAACGGATCGCGCTGCTGAAATACGAAATCGATGATATGCGGCTTTTGTATGAAAACGATATCCGGTTTTTGAAACAATTCTAATTGGGTACACCCCAAAACGCAAAAAGGTACAGGGTAAAAGTCAATTTGGGACGTAGCCTTTTGAAAGTTTACTACGTCCCGAATTGAAAAGAAAGGAGAACAAAATGAATACATCATTATCATGGATAAAGGCTTATGTTCCGGATCTTGACGTTACCGCGCAGGAGTATACCGACGCGATGACGCTGTCTGGAACGAAGGTGGAGGGCTATGAGGCCCTGGATGCGGATCTGGAGAAGATCGTAGTGGGACAGATTGACAAGATTGAGAAGCATCCGGATGCGGATAAACTGATCATCTGTCAGGTGAATATTGGCACGGAGACCATCCAGATCGTCACAGGAGCGCCTAACGTGCACGAGGGCGATAAGGTGCCGGTAGTCCTGGAGGGAGGCCGTGTGGCTGGCGGCCATGAGCCGGGCAGCCGTGTGGCCGGCGGTATCAAGATCAAGAAAGGCAAACTAAGAGGCGTAGAGAGCTGCGGCATGATGTGCTCCATCGAAGAACTGGGTTCCAGCCGGGAGATGTATCCGGAGGCGCCGGAAGAGGGAATCTATATTTTCCCGGAAGATACGGAAGTTGGCGCAGACGCGGTGGAAGTGCTGGGCTTAAACGATGTGGTGTTTGAATATGAGGTGACTTCAAACCGGGTGGACTGTTTCAGTGTTGTGGGAATCGCCCGCGAAGCCGCGGCGACCTTTGGCAGAGAGTTTCATCCGCCGGTGGTCACAAAGACCGGAAATGACGAGGATGTAAATGACTATGTCAAAGTAACGGTGGAAAATCCAACGTTGTGTCCAAGATACTGCGCAAGGGTAGTGAAAAATATTAAGATCGGCCCATCCCCGGAATGGATGAAAAGAAGGCTGGCGTCTGTAGGTATCCGTTCGATCAACAACCTGGTAGATATTACCAACTATGTGATGGAGGAATACGGACAGCCGATGCACGCTTATGATCTGGATACCATCGCGGGCCGGGAGATTGTGGTAAAAACGGCGGAAAACGGAGAAAAATTCACCACCCTGGACGGCCAGGAGAGGGAAATGGACGAGTCGGTGCTGATGATCTGCGACGGCGAGAAGGCCATTGGCATTGCGGGAATCATGGGAGGCGAGAATTCCATGATCACGGACGATGTAAAAACCATGCTGTTCGAGGCGGCCTGCTTTGACGGTACCAACATCCGCAAATCCAGTAAGAAGATTGGTCTGCGTACCGATGCTTCCGGTAAATTTGAAAAAGGTCTGGATCCCAATAATGCCCAGGAAGCTATTGACCGGGCATGCCAGTTGATAGAGGAACTGGGAGCCGGAGAAGTTGTAGGCGGGATGGTAGACGTATATGCGTCAGAAAGAAAACCGGTCAGAGTCCCATTTGATCCGGAAGCTATCAATCGCCTGCTCGGAACAGAGATTCCCGAGGCAGATATGCTTGCTTATTTTGCCAAGATCGATCTTGGATACGATGAGGCTTCCCGCGAAGTGATCGTACCCACCTTCCGTCAGGACTTGCTGTGTATGGCTGACTTGGCAGAAGAGGTGGCCAGATTCTACGGCTACGATAATATCCCGACAACGCTTCCAGACGGAGAATCTACTATGGGAAAACTCTCCTTCAAACTGCAGGTTGAGCAGACAGCCCGTGAAATCGCGGAATTCTGCGGATTCAGCCAAGGTATGGTGTATTCTTTCGAGAGCCCGAAAGTATTTGATAAGCTGAGAATCCCGGAGGATTCACCGCTTCGCGTGACGGTAGACATCTTAAATCCGCTGGGAGAAGACTACAGCATCATGAGGACTCTTCCGCTTAACGGGATGCTGACTTCTCTGGCTACCAATTATAACCGGCGAAATAAAGATGTGCGGCTGTACGAGCTGGGAAATATATATCTTCCAAAAGCGCTTCCGCTTATCGAACTTCCGGAGGAGCGGATGCAGTTTACGCTTGGAATGTACGGAGAAGGAGATTTCTTCAGTATGAAAGGCGTAGTGGAAGAATTCTTTGATAAAGTAGGGTTGAATGGGAAGAAGACTTACGATCCAAATGGGGACAGACCATATCTCCATCCGGGACGCCAGGCGGATATCTATTATGACGGAGCCTTGATGGGATATTTGGGAGAGGTCCATCCAGACGTGGCGGATGCGTACGGCATAGGAACGAAGGCATACGTTGCGGTGATCGATATGCCGGAAGTGACCGCACGGGCTTCTTATGACCGGAAATACACAGGGATCGCCAGATTCCCGGCAGTGACCAGGGATATCAGCATGGTGATGCCTCGTGAGATCCTGGCAGGACAGATAGAAGAGATCATTGAGAAAAAGGGAGGCGCTTATCTGGAAAGCTATCATCTGTTCGATTTGTACGAAGGCGCCCAGATCAAGGCCGGATACAAATCACTGGCATACTCGATCGTATTTAGGGCTAAAGACAAGACTCTGGAAGACGCGGAAGTGACAGAGGCTATGGACCGGATCTTAAAAGCGCTGGAGAGTCTTGGAATTGAACTTCGTAAATAAGGAAACATACAGAAGGAGAAAATGATGAAGAAAAAGCAGATCATTGGTCTTGTAGTGGCGGCGGTCCTGTTTATTGCCGTGGGAGTATCCAGCGTACTGACGAACGCTTTCTCACAGAAGCTTGTGGACCAAAGTGTAGGAAACATGCTTACCGGCAACTATGAATTTAACGCGCCTATGAGCGATTATATCGCTGTTGTGAAAGTGGAGGGGACGATCCAGGAGCAAACGGAATCTACCAGTCTTTTCGCAGCGGCGGAAGGGTACCAGCATACCACCACCATGGAGTATATCGACCGGCTGATGGCGGATCCCAACAATAAAGGGATTCTGCTCTATGTGGACTCTCCCGGCGGAACGGTCTATGAGTCGGAAGAATTATACCTGAAACTGACAGAGTATAAAGAGACCACAGGCCGCCCTATCTGGGATTATATGAGCCACTATGCCGCATCCGGCGGCTATATGACTTCTGTGGCGGCAGATAAGATCTACGCCAATCCCAATACGGTGACTGGTTCCATTGGTGTGATCATGTCCGGGTATGATCTGACAGGATTATATGAAAAATTGGGTATCCGCTATGTCAGCATTACCAGCGGAGAGAATAAAGACAGTTCCCAGCTTACAGACGAGCAGATCGCAATCTACCAGGAGCAGGTGGACGAATATTACTCCCGGTTTGTGGAGATCGTGTCGGAAGGCAGGGGAATGTCGGCAGATGCGGTAAGAGCCTTGGCAGACGGCAGGACCTATACGGCAAAACAGGCCAAGGAAAATGGATTGATCGATGAGATCGCGTTATATGAGGATATGAAGGAAGCTATGAGTGAAGAGCTTGGGGTAGATGAATTCTATGAATTAGAGAGTACTTCTGATATGCTGAGTTCTCTGCTGGCTGAAATCAAAGACCTGGTGCCAAAATCCGAGGCTCAGATATTGACAGAGACCGCGGCTGAGATGGAAAGCGGGGTGCCCATGTATTATGCGGAACAATTACAGTAATACAGAACTGACCTATGCGGGATTCTGGGTACGGCTGGCCGCTTACTGTATTGACAGCGCAGTCGTATTCCTGGCGCTTCTGGCGGTGCGGCTTTTTCTGTCAGGGATTATGGCTTTGCTGGAAGGAACGGTCCTTGGAGGAAATATCCTTTTTCATTATACATTAAAAGATATCCTTCTGTATATCTTCCAGGTGCTGTATTTTATCTTATGCACCTGGCTGACCGGGACCACCCTTGGGAAGAAGGCTATGAACCTGCGGGTGGTCAGCGCTCAGGAAGGAGGAAGTCTCCGGCTTTTGGATATTGTATATCGGGAAACTGTAGGCCGGTTTCTGTGCGGACTTTCAGTAGGGATTGGCTATATGGTGGCAGGATGGGATGGACAAAAAAGAGGATTTCATGATATGCTTTGTGATACAAGAGTCATCTATGCGAAACGCATCAAAGTCTACCCTGTATATCAAGCGCCTGCCCAAGGGATGAATCCAATGCCGGGGAACGGCCCAGTACCGCCCCAGGGGATGAATCCGATGCCGGGAAATCCTCCAGCGCCGGAGGCGGCGCCTGCAAGAGAAAATGAGGAGAAAGGCCGGGGAGAGACAAGCGAAAGCTGAAATGACGAGACGGTGTGAGCTTAGAGCGCTGACACCATAAAGAAGGGACTTTGGATACATGAAACGACAGGATTTTTATTATGAACTGCCCCAGGAACTGATCGCCCAGGATCCTTTGGAAGATCGCTCCAGCTCCAGGCTTCTTGTGTTAGATAAGAAGTCTGGGGCTGTTTCCCATCATGGGTTTCGGGAGATCGCGGATTTCCTGGAAGAAGGAGACTGTCTGGTCATTAATGACACAAAGGTCATACCGGCCCGGCTGATCGGGGCAAAAGAAGGTACCGGCGCCAAGATCGAGATCCTTCTTCTGAAACGGAAAGAAAATAACATATGGGAAACCCTGGTAAAACCAGGGAAAAAGGCAAAATTGGGCACAAAGATCAGTTTTGGGGACGGCCTTCTCACAGGGGAAGTAGTGGATATCGTAGAAGAAGGCAATCGCTTGATCCAATTTACATACGATGGGATTTTTGAGGAAATCCTGGACCAGTTGGGCCAGATGCCTCTGCCTCCCTATATCACCCACCAGTTGAAAGATAAGGACCGGTACAATACCGTGTACGCAGAACATTCCGGTTCCGCGGCGGCGCCTACCGCTGGACTGCATTTTACGCCAGAGCTGCTGGAACAGATCAAGAAGAAAGGAATCCAGATTGCCCATGTGACCCTCCATGTAGGGCTTGGAACCTTCCGCCCAGTGAAAGTGGAAGAGATCACCGACCACCACATGCACTCGGAATTCTACCAGATCGAGGAAGAGGCGGCCCGGAAGATCAACCAGGCGAAGGACAGCGGCCACCGGGTGATCTGTGTGGGGACTACCAGCTGCCGGACGGTAGAGTCCGCGGCGGATGAAACGGGACACTTGAAGGCTTGCAGCGGATGGACGGATATTTTCATTTATCCGGGTTACCGGTTCAAGATTCTGGATGGACTGATCACGAATTTCCATCTTCCGGAATCCACGCTGATCATGCTGGTATCAGCTCTTGCGGGGAGAGAGCATGTATTGGCCGCTTATGAGGAGGCGGTGCGGGAGAGATACCGGTTTTTCTCTTTTGGGGACGCTATGCTGATCATCTGACATCACAGAAAGGAGAGAGCTAGACGTGGCAGATTCCAACATTACAAAGCGGGCGCTGGCTTCTGCGCTCAAAGAATTGATGGAGCAGATGCCTTTTTCTAAGATCAGTGTATCCGATATCTGCGAGCGCTGTGAGATGAATCGAAAGAGCTTCTACTATCACTTTCGTGACAAGTATGATCTGGTAAACTGGATTTTTGACGTGGAATTTTTTTCTATAGCAAATACGCAGGAAGAGAGACGGCCCTGGGAATTCATGGAGGTTTTGTGCGAGTACTTTTATGAGAATAGATCTTTTTATCGAAGAGCGCTGCAGATTGAAGGCCAGAATTCCTTTGTCGAACATTTCCGGATGCTCCTTAAGTCTGCCCTGCGTGATTTTTTAGAAAAGATCTTGACGGATCCGGTATATTTGGAATTCCAGATCAATTTTTATACGGATGCGTTTCTTGGCTCCATTGAACGATGGCTTGCGGATAAAGACTGCGCGAAGCCGGATGAATTTGTTACCATGCTTCGCTGTTCAGTGAAAGCCATCGCAGAATACGCGGTCAATGACGAAGAACTGGATTTGTAAAAAGCAGGAAGCAATACAAGAAAATTGTACTGCCTCCTGCTTTTTTTGACTGATAGACATATCCTCAGGCGCGGCTCATATTTCTTAGGATCTGACGCAGAGGAGCCTGGTGGAAATTCATAGAATCCGGATATAGAAATCCGTCTCTGGAAAAAAGATCCCCTCGCTGGTTGAAAAAGACCGCCAATGAGTTTCCAGAGAAAATCTGATCGATCCGGTCCCAATCATGGGCTTCTAAAGGAACCGTCCGACATTCAAGCTGATTCCGCGTTTCCAAAATAAATTGATAAAGTTCTTCCGAAAGCTTTGGAGAAACTTGCCGCGGCAGAAGGAAAGCGAAAGCGGGGTAAAGCTCTGATAGATCCCATAAGAAATCTCCCTTTTTCAGATCGGGGATATCCTCCTCGTTATAAGGCACATAGAGAGAGTAGAGCATTTCCCTGTCCCGCAGGAGGCCGCAGGCATGCGGGGCGGCGGCGCCGTACTCTACAGACACCATCAGATTGTTGATAGAAACAGCGCTTTCCAGAAAAGAATCTGTAATACTTTCGGGGGAACAGAAGAGAAAGAAAGCGCAGTCCTTCGTTTCCTGGATCAGTGGCAGGAGCTGTTCCGGATTCCTTTGGGAGAGCAGCAGCCAGGTATAGATGCCAAGATTCTGTCCCTGTTGGAATAGAGAACGGTAAGAGGGGGAGTCCGATTCCCAGATTTTTCCATCAGCAAGCAGAGCGATGGACCAGGGAATGTGAAATCCCAGATCGGCCTCTTCCTGCCGGATCTGCTTTGCGCCCTTGGTAAAACTGTGGTAGCCAAGATTCATTCCAAAAGTGACAAGATGTTCGGAAGCAACGTGGGTGAAAACATCCCGGATCAAGCGGTAATATCCGCTGTTCTCATCCTGCAGCATCCGCTGGGCAATTTTAAGAAAATTTTTCTGAAATCCGTCCTTGGAAAAATGAAGCGCCAGATCCACCATATTTCTGCTGGCGCGTTCCGGGTTCTCTTTTAATGTGACGACTTTTTCCCGCACAAATGTTTCAATCAAGGATGAAGAAATTGTGTGTTCCATGTTTCTTCCACCTTTCTGCTGTTATCCTTTCTCATCTATTTCTCAGTATACTCACGGGTGATCTGTGAAAAAAGGGACAAATCGGAAGATCTGTCCAAAAATGTAACACTTTCTGAATTTGTCGGAATTTTTCCCATTGTGCCGTGAATGTCCGGTGATTTTTTGAAATTCCGCTCATAAAATAGAGTTGAAAAAGGGGATTCTTTATTTCAAACGGGGAATACCACGGGAGAAAGGAGTTTTATAATCATGACGATACCAAAGAGTTTAAAAGATTTTGGAATTAAACAGGCGCTGCATTATCTGGGAAAAAATCCAGAAGAGAATATTCCTAAATTAATGGAACTGGTGGACCGGTTTTCGCCGGAGGGATGGTATGAAAGCCAGCGCCGCGCTATCCGGAAAGGAATTGAAGAGAAGGGGAACTGGTATCAGTTGATCCTGAGATTGTATGAATTGGACCCGGGTGTGCGGGAAACTTTTTTTGAAAACTTTATCCTGAATGCCAGCTTAAAAGGAAGCGCTCTCCAGGAAGAGACAGCGGAAAAGAATAACTGCAATGTGCCATGGGCCATTCTTCTGGATCCGACTTCGGCCTGCAACCTGCGCTGTACGGGGTGTTGGGCGGCAGAGTATGGACATAAGCTGAACTTAAGCCTGGAGACCATCGATTCGATCATCCGACAGGGCAAGGAAATGGGAACCTATATGTATATTTACACAGGCGGAGAACCAATAGTACGCAAGAAAGATCTGATCCGCCTGTGCGAGATGCATCCGGATTGTGAGTTCCTGGCTTTTACTAACGGCACGTTGATCGACGATGCGTTCTGTCAGGAGATGCTCCGGGTAAAGAATTTCGTCCCAGCCATCAGTCTGGAAGGATTTGAAGAAGCCAACGATGGAAGAAGAGGAGCGGGCGTTTACCAGAAGGTAACCCATGCGATGGAACTTTTGAAAAAAAATAAACTGCCTTTTGGAATCTCTGCCTGCTATACCAGCAAGAATTTTGAAGACATCAGCAGCGAAAAATTCTATGATATGATCATCGAAAACGGGGCTTTGTTCATCTGGTATTTCCATTATATGCCGGTAGGAAACGCGGCCGCGCCGGAACTGCTCCCCACACCGGAGCAAAGAGAAGAGATGTACCGCAGGATCCGCCATTACCGTCAGACCAAACCAATCTTTGGCATGGACTTCCAGAATGACGGCGAGTATGTAGGCGGCTGCATCGCCGGAGGGAGGCGTTATCTGCATATTAACGCAAAAGGGGCTGTGGAACCTTGTGTATTTATCCACTATTCCAATGTGAACATCCATGACTGTACCCTTTTGGAAGCATTGAAAAGCCCGATCTTCCAAGCGTATCATGATAACCAGCCCTTTAACAGCAACCATCTGCGGCCCTGCCCTATGCTGGAGAACCCAGAACGGCTGCGGGCGCTGGTAAAAGAGACAGGAGCAGTCAATACGGATTATCAGGATCCGGAGACAGCTGATCATCTTTGCGATAAGTGTGAGCCATACGCGGATAACTGGAAACCAACGGCGGATCGATTATGGAAAGAAAGTCATCCGGCATAGCTGAATAGGAGGAATTGGATGCAAGAGATAAAAAAACCGAAAAAACCACTCTATTATTATTATGGGATCGTGATTCTGGTTCTCCTGCTTTTTAATCTTTTGTTCATGCCATGGGCAGCCCAGCGTTCTGTTGAAGAAGTAGGGTATGACACCTTTATGGATATGACGGAAAATCAGGAAATTGGCCGGGTAGAGATCCAAGAGAACCAAATCCTGTTTACGGATAAGGAAGAGAAACATGTTTATAAGACCGGTGTGATGGATGATCCGGGTCTGGTGGACCGTCTTCATGATGCGCATGCGGAGTTTGCCAGTGAGATTATTGAACAGATGTCGCCATTGACCAGTTTTCTGCTGTCCTGGGTCCTTCCTATTGTGATCTTTATCGCGCTTGGTCAGTATATGTCCAGTAGATTGATGAAAAACGCGGGCGGAAAGAATTCTATGATGTTTGGTATGGGAAAATCCAATGCCAAGATCTATGTGAAGTCTTCGGACGGAATCAAATTTTCCGATGTGGCGGGAGAGGATGAGGCAAAGGAAAATCTGTCGGAGATCGTAGAATACCTGCACGACCCCAAGAAATATAAGGAGATCGGAGCGTCTATGCCCAAGGGAATCCTGCTGGTAGGCCCTCCCGGAACCGGGAAGACGATGCTGGCCAAAGCCGTGGCAGGAGAAGCGAATGTGCCGTTTTTCTCTATCTCTGGATCTGAGTTTGTAGAAATGTTTGTAGGAATGGGGGCTTCTAAAGTCCGGGATCTTTTTAAGCAGGCGGAAGAAAAAGCCCCATGCATTGTATTTATTGATGAGATCGATGCCATTGGAAAGAAGAGAGACGGTCAGTATGGAGGAAATGATGAGCGGGAACAGACTTTAAATCAGCTTCTGACAGAGATGGATGGTTTCGAAGGCAATGCGGGAGTCATCATCCTTGCGGCTACCAACCGGCCGGAGGCACTTGATCCGGCGCTGACCCGCCCGGGAAGATTTGACCGCCGGGTTCCAGTGGAACTGCCGGATCTGAAAGGCCGGGAAGAAATCTTGAGAGTACATGCGAAGAAGATCAAAGCAGCGGACGATTTGGACTTTGGGAAGATTGCCCGTATGGCTTCAGGAGCATCCGGAGCGGAGCTTGCTAATATCGTAAATGAAGCGGCCCTGCGGGCGGTCCGGGACGGACGGCGTTTTGCCACAGAAGCAGACATGGAAGAGAGTATAGAGACGGTGATCGCGGGATATCAGAAAAAGAACGCCATTCTTACAGATAGAGAAAAATGGACGGTTGCTTATCATGAAGTAGGACATGCTCTGGTGGCCGCGAGGCAGAACCATTCGGCGCCTGTGCAGAAGATCACCATTATCCCAAGGACTTCAGGAGCTCTTGGGTATACCATGCAGGTGGACGAGGGCAATCACTATCTGATGTCCAAAGAAGAGCTGGAGAATAAGATCGCTACCCTGACCGGAGGCAGGGCGGCAGAGGAATTGGTATTTGGAACCATTACCACGGGCGCTTCCAATGATATCGAACAGGCCACCAAACTGGCCAGGGGAATGATCTCGCGGTATGGTATGAGTAAGGATTTTGATATGGTGGCCCTGGAAACAGTGAACAATCAATATCTGGGCGGCGATGCGTCTTTAGCGTGCGCGGCTGAGACACAGGCGGAAATCGACCGCCAGGTTATTGGACTGGTAAAGAAACAACATGAAAAAGCCGGTATGATCCTGATGGAAAATAAAGAAAAATTGGACGAACTGGCGCGCTTCCTGTATGAGAGAGAGACGATCACCGGGGAAGAATTCATGGAAATCCTGAACCGCTGAACAAAGCGGTCATTGAATCTATAAAATAATCAGGCGCGGCTTACGCGGAAGGACAGGCAATCTCCATGACCTGCTCGATCACATGATGCAGAAGCTGCGCCTGCTGTGTTTCGGCCGCTTTATAATAGACCTCTTTGCCCTCTCTGCGGCTGGTGATCAGACCGCTGGTCTTTAGCTGTCTGAGATGGTGGGAGACTGCGGGACTGCTCATGTCCACCATAGAAGAAATGTTGATGACACATTCTTCGCAGTGGCAGAGAAGCCAAAAGATACGCACACGGCTTCCGTCGCCCATCTGCTTGAAGATGTCTGCTACCGTCTGAAATGCCTCTGTGCCAGGCATATGTTCCAGTTCCCGTTCGATTTTCTGTCCGTGATCATGAGGTAATTTCTTGTCTGTCATTAAGCACGACCTCCTTTATAGATGATGCTGGATCAAAAGAATCCGCTATGCCTTTAGACCCTGGCATCTTATAAATTATTCTAGTATAGGTCTGGAAACTATGCAACTAAAAAAGAGATCAAAAAGGTATTGACTTTTCCTCTGTACGTGCATATAATGGAATCAACAATTAAACAAATACTTAATTATTAAAAAGTTATCATTCAAAGAAGGAGAAGAGGAAATGAAGAAGACATATAAGATTGACGTGGACTGTGCAAACTGCGCGAATAAGATGGAAGAAGCGGCGAAAAATACAGCAGGTGTTAAAGATGCCACCGTTAACTTCATGATGCTCAAGATGATCGTGGAATTCGAAGAAGGACAGGAGCCAAAGGCAGTCATGAAGGAAGTATTGAAAAACTGTAAGAAAGTAGAAGACGACTGTGAGATCTATCTCTGATCCGATAGAAAATGCGGCGCACCCTGGAAGATGAAGAGCCATCTTCTGAGGGTGCTCTTCCAGAAATAATAAATGAACTATTAAGCATATATTAAATTATTGTGGGAGAAAAGACATGAACAAAAAGCAGAAAAAGATGCTGGCACGTATCCTGACAGCGGCGGCCCTTCTGGTGGGGCTGAATTTTGTCCCGGTCACAGGGCTGGCAAAACTGGGATTATATCTGATTCCCTATCTGATCATTGGGTATGATATTTTATTAAAGGCTTTGAAGGGAATCCGCAACCGACAGGTATTTGACGAAAATTTTCTGATGGCCGTGGCCACGGCAGGCGCGATCGCCATCGCTCTTTACGAGCAGAATGGGGACTACACGGAAGCCATCGCGGTCATGCTGTTCTATCAGGTTGGAGAACTGTTCCAGAGTTACGCGGTAGGAAAAAGCCGGCGCAACATCAGTGAGCTGATGGATATCCGGCCGGATTACGCCAATGTGGAGTGTGATGGGAAATTGGAAAAGATAGATCCGGACGAAGTGGAGATCGGCACGGTGATCGTGGTACAGCCGGGAGAGAAGGTGCCCATTGACGGAATCATCGTGGAAGGGACCACCACTTTAAATACCAGCGCGCTTACAGGCGAGAGCCTTCCAAGAGATGCTTCCGCCGGGGATGAGATCATCAGCGGCTGCATCAATATGACAGGCGTATTGAAGGTGAGGACAACGAAAGAATTTGGAGAGTCTACGGTTTCTAAGATCCTGGATTTGGTAGAGAACGCCAGTTCCCGCAAGTCCAGATCTGAAGAATTTATCTCCAAATTCGCCAGGATCTATACGCCGGCGGTGTGTTATGCCGCATTGGCGCTGGCGTTCCTTCCGCCGCTGGTACGGATGGCCGGTATGGGACTTCCGGCGGATTGGGATACCTGGATCTATCGGGCGCTGACCTTCCTGGTGATCAGCTGTCCCTGCGCGCTTGTGATCAGTATCCCCTTAAGTTTCTTTGCGGGGATCGGAGGAGCCAGCAATGCGGGTGTCTTGGTGAAAGGGTCAAACTATCTGGAAACCTTGTCCCAGACCAGGATCGTTGTCTTTGATAAAACCGGGACGCTGACCCAGGGCGTCTTCCAGGTGAATGGGGTCCATCATAACGAGATAGAAGAAGAAAAGCTGATCGAGTACGCCGCCCTGGCGGAAAGCGCTTCCTCCCATCCCATCAGCAAGAGTATTCAGAAGGCTTACGGAAAAGAGATCGATCGTTCTCGTGTAACGGATATCCGGGAAATCAGCGGAAATGGCGTGACGGCGAAAGTGGACGGCCACGAAGTGGCGGCCGGCAATGATAAATTAATGGAACATCTGGGAGTGTCTTATATCAACTGCCGCAGTGTGGGGACGATCATCCATATTGCCATCGATGGGACTTACGCGGGACACATCCTGATCTCGGATGTCCTGAAGCCTCATTCCAAGGAGGCTGTCCGGGAATTAAAGGCGGCAGGTGTGGACAGGACAGTGATGCTGACGGGGGATATTAATAAGGTAGCGGATCAGGTGGCGGGAGAACTTGGGATTGATGAAGTATACAGTGAACTGCTCCCGGTCGACAAAGTAGAGAAGGTGGAAGAGCTGATCGCCGGCAAATCTGAGAAAGAGAAACTGGCATTTGTGGGAGACGGCATAAACGACGCGCCGGTACTTGGCCGGGCCGACATCGGTATCGCAATGGGAGCCATGGGTTCAGACGCGGCTATTGAGGCGGCGGATGTGGTTCTGATGGATGATGATCCCATAAAGATCTCTAAGGCGATCAAGATTTCCCGGAAATGCCTGGGGATCGTCTATCAGAACATTGTATTTGCTATTGGCGTAAAGCTGATCTGCCTGGCCCTTGGGGCTCTGGGAATCGCCAATATGTGGCTGGCCATCTTCGCCGATGTGGGCGTGATGATCCTGGCGGTGCTGAACGCGATCCGGGCGTTGTTTGTAAAAAAACTCTGACAGGAACGGCAGAGAAGAGTGACAGGGCAGAAAGTTTGAAAGAACAGAGAGGACTTGAGGCTTACTTAGTCCCTCTGTTCTTTTTGTTGACATTGGCGCAGATCTGCATTAAAATACTTAGGAACCGAAGTAAATAAAAGATAGAGACAGAAGGAGAAAACATGGAAACAGGGAAGATGATCAACCGGATTTCCAACCGTCTGCGGCGCAGATCCCAGAAAGCACAGGAAACAATAGGGATCACCGGAGCAAAAGGGAATATCCTGGACTATATCCTGATCGAGAGCGAGAAGCGCAGCGTCTATCAGAAAGACATAGAAAAAGAGTTTGACTTAAGGCCTTCCACGGCGACAGAAGTATTGAAGAATCTGGAAAAGGAAGAGCTGATCGTCCGGGTGCCCGACAAGCAGGACGGGCGGTATAAAAAGATCGTATTTACAAAAAAAGCGGAAGAGATCCGCAGCGTACTAAGAAGAGAGATCCAACGTTCTGAAAGTATCCTGCTTAGGGGGATCACTGGGGAAGAGCAGGATATCTTTATGAAGATTACGAAAAAAATGCTGGAAAATCTGGAACAGGAGGAATTGTAATATGGATGAACATGAATTGATGGGAGAGCTGAAGATTTCCAAAGCGGTCATGAAGATGGCGGTGCCCAGTGTGATCAGCAGTCTGGTGACGGTGGTCTATAATATGGCGGACACCTTTTTCGTAGGACAGACGGGGGATCCGCTCCAGGTGGCGGCGGTCAGTCTGACGAACCCGATCTTTATCCTTCTGATGGCGTTTGCCAATATGCTGGGGATGGGTGGAAGCGCGGTGCTGTCTGTGGCGCTGGGAGCGAAAGATGAGAAGAGGGCGAAGAACGCGGCGGCTTTTGTGACCTATGCGTCCTTATTCCTGGGCATCCTTGCGGCGGCAGTCATGCTCTTTTTCATGAACCCGATCCTGGCTCTGTTTGGAGCCAACGCGGAGACTTATGAATTTGCCAGAGGCTATACCTTCCATATCTCATATGGAGCTCCATTTATCATCTGGTCGGCGGCGGCAAGCTTTATCGTCCGGGCGGAAGGCGCAAGTAAAGAAGCCATGGTGGGAAGCATGATCGGAACCATTGCGAATATCGTGCTGGACCCCATCTTCATTTCTGTGCTGGATCAGGGAACAGCCGGGGCAGCCATTGCGACTACCATTGGGAATGTGCTGGCAAGCGTTTATTACCTGTGGTATTTCCTGAAGAAAAGCCGGGTGCTTTCCATCCGATGGAGAGACTTTACGGTCAGACAGGGCATCCTGACCAAGACCTGTTCCTCCGGTCTTCCCACAGCAATCTTTTCCGCGCTGATGAGCGTGTCCACCATTGTGCTGAACCAGCTTCTGGTGGTCTATGGCAATGATCCGGTGGCTGCTATCGGCATCGTGTTTAAGGCAAATATGTTCATTACATTTCTCCAAATGGGCCTGGCCAATGGAGTACAGCCCCTTCTGGGATACAATTATGGTTCCGGCAATATTAAGCGGTTCCGGGGTGTGGAATCCTATACCAAGAAATGCTGCCTGGCGGCAGGTGTGGCCGCAACAGTATTGTATTTTGTATTCCGGGAGCCGATCATCCGTCTGTTTATCAGTGATGAGGAAGTGATCGCTTACGGTGTGGAGATGCTGGTGGCCTATATGCTGTCCGGTCCGGTGATCGGGATACTTTTTGTGAATATGAACTGTATGCAGTCGGTGGGCCATGCCTTTCCGGCCACGGTGCTGTCCGTGCTGAGACAGGGGATCCTGCTGATTCCGCTGCTGTATCTTCTGCGGGCGCTGTTTGGCCTGGAAGGCGTGATCCTTGGACAGTCTCTGACAGACTATATCGCCATCATCCTGTCGGTATTTATGTGGCGGAGAATCCGTGGAACACTGAGCGATAGAACAAATCCGTGATCTCGTCAATGCTTTCTTTTTTCCCGCTTTTCAGCCACATAAGCGCGGTGTTGTACAGAGCTCCTATGTAGATGTATAAACGGTATCTTTCAATAGAAGTGCTGGGCATAGATTTTCTTCCAGCAAGCGGAATAAGGCTTCAGATATGCTTTTTTTAACCCGCATATTGGCTTCTTTTCGTTTATCCATAGATGCCCTCCTGAATAATATGAAACATTTTCTATGGTTTTGTATCAGTTGATTCCGTTGTAACGGTTTTGTTAATGTGATACGATTATCTCACATTCTACTTTGAGAAAATAGTTTTTGTCAACTTTTGTTTGAAGGATGGAGGAATAAGGATGGAGATCATGGAAGCAATGAAACAGCGCCATAGTGTGCGGCAGTATACAGATCAGCGGATAGAAAAAGAGGCGGCAGAGAAACTTCAGCGGGAGATAGATGCCTGCAATAAAGAGAGCGGCCTTCACATCCAACTGGTCACAGATGAACCGAAAGCGTTTGACGGTTTTATGGCACATTATGGTAAGTTCAGCGGAGTGAAGAATTATATTGCCCTGATTGGAAAGAAAGGGCCGAAATTAGAAGAAACCTGCGGATATTATGGAGAAAGGCTAGTTCTGCTGGCGCAGCGGCTTGGAATGAATTCCTGCTGGGCAGCAATGACCTACAGCAAGATCAAGGGGGCTTATGAAGTGAAAGCCGGAGAAAAGCTGTGCTGTGTCATTTCCATTGGGTATGGTGTAAACCAGGGAGTTTCCCATAAGGTAAAGAAAGTGGAAGAACTCTGTCAGGTAAACGGCCAGATGCCCCAGTGGTTCCGGGCGGGAGTAGAAGCGGCCCAGCTTGCGCCTACGGCCATGAACCAGCAGAAGTTCTATTTTGTGCTTAAGGAAGATCAGGTGGCGGCCAAAACAAAGGCCGGTTTCTATACAAAAGTGGATCTTGGAATCGCAAAATATCATTTTGAGATAGGCGCAGGCGTGGGAAATGACTGGAAATGGGCTCAGTGATCGGAGAACCGTGGATTTGGCATTTACCCTGGGGTTTCTACTGGATAACAAATGGATAATTCCATATGCTGTTTCTTTCGGATATACTAGCAACAGAGGAAAGGTTAGGATCAGGAAGTCTGAAAGGAGCAGTGATATTTATGAAAGGAAAGAAACTGATGGCAATGATGACGGCATGCGTGTTGGCGGCAGGTATGCTGGCTGGCTGCGGTTCTGATACGCAGAGCAGCCAGGAGGACAGTCAGGAACAGACGGCCCAGGAAGAACCCCAGGATGAGGCGGAAGATACATCTGATGCTGCTGCCGGATCTGGAAATGTGCTGGTGGTTTATTATTCCGCTACTGGTAATACAGAGGAGGCGGCCAATATGATCGCGGATGCGGCAGGAGGCGACCTTTTTGAACTGGAGCCGGCAGATCCATACACGGACGAAGATCTGGACTGGACTAACGATGACAGCCGAGTGACCCAGGAATACGAGAATGAGGATCAAAGAGATGTGGAACTGGTTTCTACAACGGTGGATAACTGGGATTCTTATGACACAGTGTTTATCGGATATCCGATCTGGTGGGGAATAGCCGCATGGCCCGTAGATTCTTTTGTAGAAAATAATGATTTCACAGGCAAGACGGTGATCCCGTTCTGTACTTCCGCTTCTTCTGGAATTGGTGACAGTGGAAATCTGCTGGCCGATCTGGCAGGCACCGGAGACTGGCAGGAAGGACAGAGATTCAGTTCCAGCCCGGACGAAGCGGAGGTTCAGGAGTGGGTGAACGGACTGGGACTGTAAGATAATATCAAAGCATAAAAGGCATGATTCATGGGAGTCATGCTTTTTGTTATGTAATGAAAATCGTACCGCAAGACGTCACCAAGTTATTCTATCAGAACAAGAAACAACAGAATATTCTTTCAGATAGATAAGCAGAAACTTCTGTGGTATACTATATGTGACTAAAAAGTAGAATTTCAGGCGAGTTTGTTTGAAAGGATGTGAACTAGACGATCAACAATGAGATTAATGCAATTAAAGACAGAATCTGTATGACTATCATGCCGAAACGGATTTATCTGTTCGGTTCCTTTGCTAAAGATACCTATAATGAGGACAGTGATTATGACTTTTATGTTGTTGTTCCTGATGATGCCGGGAACAAAATAGAACTGTCCCAGAAAGCGTATAAATCTCTCCGCGGAGTTCGTAAACGACCGGTAGACATTGTTGTGGGCTATGAATCGTCTTTTGATGAAAGGGCGAAGAAAAATACCCTTGAGAAGGTCGTAAAGCAGGAGGGCGTGTTATTATATGAAAAATGAAAAGATTTTGAAAGAGTGGACGGAGTTTGCCGAGATGGATTTCCTTACGGCGAAACATCTGTATGAGCATATGTATCCGAAACCGTTGGAGATTATTTCCTTTTCCCGGTTTTAGGAGTTCCAGCGACCTATATGAGTTTTTTGTCCGGCAATGTTTCAAACCTCCGGATTCCGGCGGCAACCTCAGCGCAGAAAGCGGCAGGTACAGAGGCAGGCACACCGGAGGCGGATATTGTGGCGACGATCAGCAGCGGGGTATCGGTTATTTTTAATATTCTGGTGTTATTGATCGACGCAGGCTTTGGGGTGACGATTATTAGTAATCTGCCGGCTTCTGTCAGTTCCGGGCTGGATTACCTGCTTCCGGCGCTCTTTGGCGCACTTTGGATCATGCTGGCGAAAGAGCGGCTGCTCATGGGTGTTATTGGCCTTGCGTTAGGTATCGGCTTGAATCTGCTTAGCAGCACAGGAATCCTCCCGTTCTATCTGGTGACGAGTCTGTCAGTCTTTGGTACGATCGCGATCGGGATTCTTTTAAATAAGGCCGGGATAAAAATTCTGGGAAAAGGATAAGAAGGAGTATGCTAGATAAGTCTAAGGGAAGTGTGAGATTCTCCTTGAGAAATATGATGAAAATGGAACATTGACGATAATCTTGATGGAGTCTGGTTATAGGATAAGTCTATAACCAGATATTTTTTGCGTATTGGCAGGAAGAAAAATTTGTTTGTGGAAGGAACAGCGGCGAAAACCTTAAAGTATAGACAGCGGAACTTATTGTTTCTTCAATTTTCCTGTAAGCAGTTTTATAATTTATTATCAAAAGAAGCGAAGAGGATTCTTGAAAAGGCAGGAAAGCGGCAAGCTGTTTGATGATCTGCAAGGAAGCCTTTGAAAGATGATTAAGGAGGAATTTATATGAAAATATGGCTGATCACAGGCTGTTCAAGCGGCCTTGGAAGAGGGATTGCGGAGGCGGCCTTAAAACGCGGAGAACAAGTAGCTGCTACAGCTAGAAATACAGAGAAACTGGAAGAATTGGCAGAAAAATATCCGTCTCAGGCATTCATACTGAGACTGGATATGAACGATAGGGAAAGTATGAGAAACGCTGTGGATCGTACGAAAAAGTTTTTTGGAGGAATCGATGTCTTGGTCAACAATGCCGGGCACGGGTACCGCTCCGCGGTGGAAGAAAGTGAGCCGGAGAAAGTAAAAGAACTTTTTGATACGAACTTTTTCGCGCCGGCAGAGCTGATGAAGATGGTATTGCCGACGATGCGGGAGCAGAGAAGCGGGCTGATCGTGAATGTAACATCGATCGGAGCTGTGCGGGGGGCGCTTGGAAACGGATATTATTCTGCGGCAAAGGGAGCCCTGGAACTCCTGACAGAGTCTCTGGCGAAGGAGACAGAACATCTGGGTATCCGTGCCATGCTGGTAGAACCGGGAGCATTTCGGACCAATTTTTATGGGGAAGGACTTCTGGGAACAAAAAGTCAGATTTCCGATTATGATGTACTCGCAGACCGATACCGGAAAGAAAATCTGGTCAATAAGCGGGATCAGCCTGGAGATCCAATGAAAGGCGGAGAGGTGATCGTGGAGACGGTCTTAAGCGGAAAGCCGCCTTTCCGTCTGCTCCTTGGCAGCGATGCGGCACAAACCGCGCAGAGCGTATTGAAAGACAGGCTGCAGGAAGCCAAGACCTGGATAGACGTAAGCCGCAGGTCAGATTACATATAAAATATAACGAAAATAGTTTATCCGTATTTAAGATCATATTCCCAGAGGGAGAGACAAAGAAGTAGCGGGATCGCCCGGCAACAAACCTGAAGGTTTATACTGCAAAACTAAACGGGTATTCTGCGAAGGATTCCTTTTTTCTATAATAAAAGCAGACAGAATATTGGAAGGGGAAAGGAAGGAATCTGATGTGTAAAAAGGTAAATAAAAAAGCAATCAAGAAAGAGGTGAAAGAGATATGAAAACACGTATATTAGGAAAAGATCTGGAGGTGTCGGCCATTGGGCTGGGCTGTATGGGGATGAGCCATGCTTACGGCCCGGCGGCGGATAAGAAAGAGATGACAGAACTGCTGGCGGAAGCTGTGGACAAGGGCTATAGCTTTTTCGATACGGCTGAAGTCTACGGCACACCGGAGAATCCCCATGATAATGAAGAACTGCTTGGGGAAGCACTGAAGCCGTATCGGGATAGAATTGTCTTGGCATCCAAGTGCGGCATCCGCTTCGATGAAGAATCGGATGCGGTCAATAAACCGTTGATTCCGGATGGCAGGCCGGAAGCGATCAAAGCTTCCATTGACGGTTCTTTGAAACGTCTTCAGACGGATCATCTGGATCTGTACTATATCCACCGCATCGACAGGAAAGTACCGATCGAGGAGACGGCGGGAGCTATGAAAGAACTGATCGAGGCAGGCAAGATCACTCATTGGGGGATCTCCGAGGCGGATGAGGATACCCTGCGCAGATCGCATGCTGTCTGCCCAGTGACCGCGGTGCAGAACCGATATTCTATGATGTATCGGGACTATGAGGCTTTGTTTCCGGCACTGGAAGAACTGAACATCGGCTTTGTCGCGTTTTCTCCGCTTGCAAACGGACTTCTGAGCGCAAAGTACAGCAAAGAATCTAAATTCGACGCAGGAACGGATTACCGAAGCGCTATGCCGCAGTTTACAGCGGAGGCCTTTGATAAAAATGAAGAACTGATCCGGTATCTGAAAGATACCGCGGATAAAAAAGATGCTACGCCGGCCCAGATTTCCCTAGCGTGGATGCTGGCGAAGAAACCCTGGATCGTGCCGATCCCGGGAACGAGACAGTATGGCCGCCTGATTGAGAATATACAGGCGGCGGATGTGGAACTGACGGATGCGGAAGTAAAAGAGATCGATCAGATGCTGGATGCGGTCCCCATGTCAGGTGTGTTCGGCGGGTCAAAGGTGGAGACAGAAAAATAGATGTGGAAAGGATGATGCAGAAGCTGCCGTTGCCCACGCACTGAAAGACGAATATCGTCTGATCGATACAGCCAACGCTTATGTAAATGAAAAAGCCGTGGGGCGCGCTATTAAAAAATCCGGTGTTGACCGCGGTGAGATTTTTTGGGAAACAAAGTTGTGGCCGTCCTTCTATGAGCAGGAAGACGCGGCGCTTATGCGGGAACCAGTATTCGCGGCACTGGGAGAAAAATATAAAAAGAGCCCTGCGCAGATCATTCTCCGCTGGCATATCCAGGATGGGAATATCGTGATTCCAGGATCGAAGAATCCAGATCATATCAGGGATAATTTTAATCTGTTTGACTTTGCGCTGACAGAAGAGGAGATGGCGAAGATTGATAGTCTGGATCAGAATAAGAGATATTATACAAACACACCGGAACTGCTGGAGCAATATGTGACTATGGTTCCGCCGGTAGACGAGCAGAAATAGAATATGACAGAGGCGGGAAAATCTGTAAGCGATGGGCGGCAATATGCGGTATCTTGGGTTTGCGATGCCGCCTTCTTTGGATGCGGGCGCATCGGTAAAACTGCTGATATGAGGCGGTATTGAAGAACGAGGAATGGAGGACTGTATATGGCGAGAAGATGTAGAATATGGTCGCTGCTTCTGGCGGCTTTTATTATTCTGTCTGTCTGCGGCCGGGGAAAGACAGCAGCGACCGCAGACGATATGGAAACAGCACAGGGTACATCGGAAGCAGATTCCAATCAGGCAGAGGAAGAGACAGATATGGATACCGGAGCGGAAGACGGGATAACAGATGCGGTATTTCCAGAAGAACTGGAACAGATACCCTCGGATTATTACAAAGAGGCTGAATATTCTGGGACTCTTGTGGAACTGGAATATGACACCTATGAGTCTATGAGTTATGAAGAACAGGAACAGATTCTTCATAAAAGAGCGATCGTCTATCTTCCGTATGGTTATTCGGAGGAACAGGATTACAACGTCTTTTATCTCATGCATGGCGGTTGGAGTAATGAGACTGCATACCTAGGGACCCCGGAGAATCCTAATATATTTAAAAATGTTCTGGACAATGGCATTGCGGACGGCAGGATCCGTCCGATGATTATTGTCTGTCCCACCTACAACAATACGAGTTCGGAGGACAGCGCTGATTACAGTTTGGCTCTCAGACTGACAGAAAATTACCATAACGAATTAGTCCATGATCTGATTCCGGCTGTAGAGGGAACTTACAGTACATACGCAGAAAGCACGACGCCGGATGGAATCGCCGCATCCAGGGATCACAGAGCATTCTGCGGTTTCTCTATGGGATCTGTGGCAACATGGCGTACCTTTCAGTTCTGCTTGGATTATTTCCGTTATTTTATGCCTTCCAGCGGAAGTCTGACGACAGACGGAGAGTATATGGCATCTGTGGTCAGAGATTCCGGTCATGATTGGGATGACTTTTTCATCTTTGCGGCATCCGGTCCGGATGATTTTGCCTATTCTTCATTCAAAAACCAGATTGAAGCTATGGCGGATGTAAGTGACGGGACATTCCAGTACGCTGATAATGAGCGGGAGGGCAATCTGTATTTCCTGGAGCAGGAAGGCGGAACACATAGCGGAGAATACGCGTTGGAGTACTTTTATAACGGACTTCTCTGGATTTGGAACGAGTAGAAACGTCTGAACTTAAACATAGGAACTCATCGGTCTCAACAGGAGCGTTTATCCGGCCGCTGATCTGGTCGCCATGTACAAGTGATGCGCATCGCTTCCTTACCTGATCGGGAAAGCGGTAGGGCATGAGATGTGCGGCGAGATTACGAAAACAGTGCTTTGAGGTGGCGAAAGAATATGGGGCTACTCACCTGGTAGACTATCATAACGAAGATTATCTGGAACAGATAGTAAAAGACAATGGAGGGCCGGTGGACGGAGTGATTCTTTGCGGCGGCAGTGAAAAAGAACTGAGCAAAGGACTGTCTATTTTGAAAAAAGGAGGTACTCTCGTTAACCTGAGCGCTTATTTTGGCGGGGATCCGATAGAAATCGATCCGAGTGTCTGGGGATTCGGCTATGGAGATAAAACTATCAAGGGGTCCGGATGCCGGGGAGGCAGACTATGGATGTCACGGATGGCACAGCTGATCGCGACAGGAAGAATTGCCCCCGGAGAAACTGGTCACGCACAGATATCACGGTATGGATAAGATACCGGAAGCCATGGGATTATTCTTAAATCATGACAGGAGTCTGATCAAACCGATCATATATAACGATTAACGAATTTCTTTATATTGGGAACCCGGTATTTTAGCGGTTTTCTCAGATTTTCTCCCTGCGATAGTATGGAGATTGAAAATCAACTGTAAAGAAATTGTTTTCAAATTTAGCCAGGGATGATATGATAGTATCCGTGGGAAAATTTATGTTGTTTACGAGAAAGAATCTGCTTGAAACAGGAGGGAAGTATTTTGCGAAAGATAGAAACCATTGGAATTCCAAGGGGGCTGATGGCCTATAGGGATGGAGTCCTGTGGAGAGAATTCTTTACTCAACTGGGATTCCAGTGCGTAGTAAGCCCATCCAGTGACCGAAGCCTTTTGGAGGATGGAACCGGCCGGGCGGTAGATGAAACCTGCCTTCCATTTAAGATGTACCTGGGACATGTCCTCTGGCTGATGGATAAATGCGATGCGGTTTTTGTTCCACGAATGGGAGGATATCATAAACGAGAGAAAATGTGCACCAGATACCAGGCCCTTCCTGATCTGATCCAGAACATTTTCCGGGACGAGCAGATCCAGATCCTGACGGTCAGTTACGACTGGTATGACAAGACAACGGAGGAGAAGGTCTATCTGAAACTGGGAGAATCCCTGGGACGGAATAAGAAGGAGACGAAGCGTGCTTACAGCCAGGCCAAAAAGTATCAGGAGTCCTGGCTGAAGGCAAAAGAGAAGAAACAGCTTACGAAACTGGAGAATAAGAAAAACAAGGTGCTGCTGGCGGGGCATCCGTATGTACTCCATGACACCTGCATGGGCGGAGAACTGACCCGGATCCTGGAAAAGATGGGGGCGGAAGTCCTTTATACGGATTATGTGAACCGGGGAAACGCTTTGAAGCGCAGCTTTGATTTCTCCAGGGTCATGCCCTGGCTTATCAATCGGGAGATGGTGGGCGCGGCGCTTTTAATGGAAAAGAAAGTGGACGGGATCATACTGGCCAGCGCCTATCCCTGCGGACCGGACGCCCTGGTCAATGATATGCTGGTACGGCGCTTAAAGAATGTTCCGGTGCTGAATCTTACTCTGGATGCCCAGAGCGGCACGGCGGGAGTGGAGACAAGGATCGAAAGTTTTATTGACATTATCAGATATCAGAAGGCAGGCGGCTATGGAAATCAAAATTGACGATAAGAAAAAGATCGCGTTTCCCAGATTTAATCATTACAATTATGCGATCAAATATATTGTGGAGCAGGGTCTGGACGCGAAATACGTACTCCTGCCTCCCGCTACCAAAGAGACGGCGGAGCTGGGAAGTAAATATAGCCCGGATTATGCCTGCGCGCCTTTCAAGCATACGCTGGGAAGTCTGATCGAGGCGGTAGAGGCCGGGGCGGATGTATTGGTGGAAACAGGGGGATTATGCCGGCTGGATTATTATGGCGTATTGCAGGAAGAAATCCTTCGGGAATTGGGGTACAAGTGTGAATTTATCAATTTGGCCGGATATATGGGGGGCAAAAAAGGAGACTGGCTGAAGCTGGCCAGACATTTAAGTCCCAAACTAAAGGTTTCGAAATTGACGTCCGGCGTCTATGACGGCGTAAAGATGGCGGAATATATGGATGAGATTGAGGCGCTGTACTATCAAAACGCGGGATTTGAGGCGGTAAAGGGCAGTTTTAAAAAGGTATACCGTCAGTTTTATCTGCAGATGCAGACGGCGGAAAACCGCCAGGAAATCCGGGAAGCGTACCAAAAGGCCAAGCAGAAGATGAGCGAACTGGAATTAAAGATTCCAGAGCATCCTGTGCGCATTGGGATCGTGGGGGAATATTTTACCGCCATGGACCCCGGCTCCAATCAATTCCTTCAGGACAAGCTGGTCCGACTGGGGGCGTCTGTATACCGATTCCTGAATGTGACTAACTGTCATTTCCGAGCGAAGGAACCGACCCTGCGGCCCAGGATAAAAGAATACGCAAAGTTTAACATGGGTCCCACCACGACCTGGACATTGAACGCGGCGCTGGACTATGCCAAGAAAGGCTTTGACGGGATCATCCATGTAAAATCCTTTGGGTGTACGCCGGAGCTGGATGCGGTTCCTGTCTTGCAGAATATCAGCAGGGATTATCATATTCCGATCCTGTACTTAAGTTATGATACGCAGGAGAGCGACACAGGACTGGACACACGACTAGAAGCATTTTACGACATGCTGGAGAGGAAGAAGAAGGTATTGCGATGAAGAAAAAGGCGTATCTGGGAATCGACATCGGTTCCATCTCGACAAAAGGGGTTATTATAGACGAAGAGAACAGATTTCTGGCGGAGTGTTATCTTTGGACCGAGGGGAATCCTACCCAGGCTACGAAAAAGGTGCTTCACGCTCTGCGGGAACAGTTTGATGAAGAAACCTATCAGATCGCGGCCTCCGGGACTACAGGAAGCGCCAGAAAGCTGGTGGGAAGTATGATCGGCGCCCAGGTGGTGAAAAATGAGATTACCGCCCATGCGGTGGGGACTACCACTTTGCATCCAGACGTGCGCACGATCCTGGAGATCGGAGGCCAGGATTCTAAGATCATCTGCGTTGAAAACGGGGTGGCGGTAGATTATGCCATGAATACTCTGTGCGCCGCGGGAACCGGGGCCTTTTTGTCCAGCCAGGCACATCGTCTGGGGGTAGAGGTAGAAGAATTTGGAGATATTGCGCTGAAGGCGAAGAAGGCGGCTCCAATCGCGGCAAGATGCACGGTTTTCGCGGAGTCTGACTTGGTCCACAAATTGCAGGTGGGATGTCCCAAAGAAGAGATTATCGCCGGCCTTTGCAAGGCGGTGGCTGGAAATTACCTGAACAATGTGGCGAAGGGAAAGAAGATCGTCGCGCCTGTTGTATTCCAGGGAGGCGTCAGTAAAAACGCCGGCGTGGTCCATATGTTCCAGGAGGAACTGGGGATGCCGGTGCTGGTGGATGAGAGAGGGCATCTTATGGGAGCTTTTGGAATCGCGGTCCTGGCCAGGGAAGAGCAGGAGGAAGGAGCCTTTTCTTTTGATGTTGCCGAGATGGAATTCAAGACCAGAGAAGTGATCTGCGGGAAATGCGCCAATCACTGTGAGATCATCTGCGTCTATCGGGACGGCTTGCTGATCGACTCCTGGGGGAATCGGTGCGACAATGGAGCTGTACGGCAGTAGAGAAGGTTGACAGAGATGATACACGTAGCAATCTGTGACGATGAGAAAGAATTTGTAAAGTATCTGTCAGAACTTCTGCGTCAGTATGGGGCACAGACCAGCCGGGAGATTAAGATCACTGTCTATTACGACGGCCTGGAATTGATCGAAAGATACGATCCTACCATTGATCTGATCTTCTTGGATATCCAGATGCGGCGGGTAGATGGTCTGCGGGCTGCCAAGAAAATCCGGAAGCTGGACGAAAAGGTAGGGATCATCTTTCTGACTACAATGACGGAATATAGTCTGGAGGGGTATCAGTATCAAGCGGCGGATTATATTATCAAACCGCTGAAATATGTGCGCCTGAAAGCGGAGATGGATCGGTTTTTGAAGTGGCTGCGGCAGATGGACGACCCGGCCATCCTGGTATTTAATGACACGGGCAGATATAAGGTGCGGTTAAAAAGCCTGCGGTATATTGAGACCTTTAACCGGAACCTTTTGCTTCACACAGAGGAAGAGAATATTATCTGCTACCGGAGCATGAAGGAGATGGAAGCAGAGCTGAGAGACCAGGGATTCGCCCGATGCCATACCAGTTATCTGGTGAATCTCTATTTTATCCAAGGAGTAAAGAGGCTGGAATTAACATTGGCAACCGGAGAGAAGCTTCCCATCAGCCAGCCCAGAAGGAAGGTGTTTATGGAGAGACTGACAGATTATTGGGGGGAAAGGTTATGATTTTCTTTTTAGACCGGCTTACCTTTCTGGCGCAGTGGGCGTATGTATTTGCCGCCTTTTTTACATTGGCCAGATTCCGGCCGCTTAGAAGAAATAAGATCCTTCAGATAGCCGCGTTTGTGCTGGAAGGGATCTTTTTTAATGTGATCGTTTATTCGGATGACTTTCCGGCTCTGGCATATTCTTTATGCGGATTCCTCCTGTGTCTTGTGATCTTTCATCAGGGCAGTCTGAAGGAAAAGCTGGCGGCCTGTCTGATCTTCTATCCGGCGGTAGTCGCGGTAAATTATCTTATGCAGGATTTGGGAGGAAGGCTGTTTTTCCAACTGATAGGCGTATCTGTTGAGGAACCAGATTTTACCCAGGAACAGCTTTTGATCAGTACGATTTTCTATCTTTTATCTAATATTATCCGTCTGACATTCTGGATCTTAGTCTATTGGCTGCTGAAAAACTGTCTTAAGAAGGTCCAGGAAAATGTAACAGACCGGATGTGGCTGGTGATCGACCTTGTGATGCTGGCGCCTTTTGTAGCGGTATTGTCGATTCTGTATTTTATGCCGAATCATCCGATCAGCGTGTATCCGCCTTGCATCGCGGCAATCTTTACAAGTTTCAGCAGTATCTATCTGATTTCTTATATCTGCGGCGCGATGCAAAGTGAAGCAAGAGCCAGGGAATTGGAAATGCGGCAGGCTTTCTACAAAGACCGGATCAACGAGGAAGAGAGGGTGCGGCGGATCTATCATGATCTGAAGAACCACTTGATCATCCTTCAGGGGAAACAGGGAACGGAGGAAGCAAAACAGTCGATCCAATCTCTTCAGAAGGAGATTGAAAGCTATGAGAATTACCGGCATACAGGAAATGATTATCTGGATATGCTCCTGCGGGATAAGATGCGCGCGGCAAGAGAGAAAAAGATAGATTTTACGGCTTCTTTGCAGTTTGGGGACGGCGGGTTTATCGATCCGCTGGATGTAAGCACAATCTTTGGAAACGCATTGGATAATGCTATGGAAGCTTGCGAGCGCCTGCCGGAAGATATGCGGTTTATTACGATGAAGGCAGGGCGGCTGAGGGATATGCTGGTGATCACGATAGAGAACAGCCGGAGGATGGATCAGCTGTACGATGGGAAAACAACGAAAAAGGATCGCTTTTTGCACGGACTGGGGCTTATCAATATCAGGACAGCCGTGGAAAAATATGGTGGGGAGTGTGTGACAAAGGCTGAGAACGATATTTTTGTATTGAAAGTGACAATTCCGGTGGAAGATAAAAAATAGATTGACACAGTGTCAGGATTGTGGTATTTTAAAGGTGTTGACACGATGTCAGAATTGAATCCAAAAAGGAGGAGTTGCAAAATGTTAGGAAATTTTTCATACTGTAATCCCACGAAATTGTATTTTGGAGATGAATCTTTAAACGCGCTCAATACAGAGCTTCCGAAATACGGGAAAAATGTGGTGCTGATCTATGGAGGCGGTTCGATCAAGAAAAACGGCATTTATGACGAAGTAGTGAAGATCCTGGAAGAGCAAGATAAAAATGTGGCGGAAATCTCTGGCGTAATGCCGAATCCTACGGTAGAGAAGCTCTATGAAGGCATGGAGATCGCAAGGAAACATCATGCGGACTTCCTTTTGGCAGTAGGAGGAGGTTCTGTCTGCGACTATGCTAAGGCGGTCTCTGTATCAGTAAACTGTAAGGAGGATCCATGGAAGAAATATTACATCCGTTTTGAAGAGCCGGAATGTGAGACCCTTCCAGTAGGCTGCGTACTGACCATGGTAGGGACTGGTTCTGAGATGAACGCGGGGGCGGTGATCACAAATCACGAGACAAAACAGAAGATCGGCCATGTGTTTGCGGATGAAAAGATCATGCCCAGCTTTGCGATCCTAAACCCCAAGTATACGTTGACTCTGCCGCATTATCAGATGGTGGCGGGAATCTACGATATCTTTAATCATATCTGTGAACAGTATTTCTCCGGAGAGGATGATAATACCAGTGATTATATCAGCGAGGGCCTGATGCGTTCTGTTCTTCATTCCAGTCGTATCGCCAACAGGGATCCGCAGGATTATGAGGCCCGCAGCAATCTGATGTGGACTGCGACATGGGCGCTTAATACTCTGGTTTCCCGCGGAAAGTCTACAGACTGGATGGTCCATATGCTGGGACAGTCGGCAGGCGCTTATACAGACGCTACCCATGGGATGACGCTGGCCGCGGTTTCTCTGCCTTATTACCGTCATATCCTGCCATACGGATTGCAGAAGTTTAAACGGTTTGCCGTTAATGTATGGGATGTGGATGCATCGGGAAAGACAGACGAGCAGGTGGCGCGGGAAGGACTGGACGCCATGGAAAGCTGGATGAAGGAGTTGGGGCTTGTGATGGATCTGGCCCAGCTTGGAGCTGACAAAAATATGGTGGAAGGTATTGCGGATGGAACGCTTGTCATGCCTGGCGGCTATAAAGTTCTGGAACGAGATGAAATCGTGGAGATCATAAAGGAAAGTTTTGGAAAGGAGAGCTAGTAAGATGAGTAAAGTATTGATCGCATATTTTTCGGCCAGCGGAGTGACCGCAAGAGCAGCAAAAGAAATGGCGGAAGCGGTAGGCGCGGATCTCTATGAGATCTGTCCGGAAACGCCCTATACTGCCGCGGATCTGAACTGGATGGACAAAAAGAGCCGCAGTACTCTGGAGATGAATGATCCGTCCTGCCGTCCGGCGATCGCGGGGAAGGTGGAAGATATGAGCCAGTATGATACGGTTCTGGTAGGCTTCCCAGTATGGTGGTATGTAGAGCCGAGGATCGTAGACACCTTCCTGGAGAGTTATGATTTCTCCGGCAAGACAATGATTCCTTTTGCTACCTCTGGCGGAAGCGGCATCGGGAAAGCAGAACAAAGCCTGCAGTCCCACTGCCCGCAGGGAGTCTGGAAGAAAGGGAAGCTTCTGCATGGGTCTGAAGCGGTAAAATGGGTGAAAGGAATTGTATAAAAGGGAAAGGATGGAACAGTTATGCCAAAGGGTTCGGAAGAATTGACGAATGCGAGAAAAGAAGAAATCATCAATGCCTGCGCTTCTCTCTATGAGACGATGGGATTTAAAGATATTACGATCCGGGATATCGGGGCTAAGACCTCTTTTACCCGGACTTCGATCTACAATTATTTCCAGACGAAAGAAGAAATCTTTCTGGCTCTTCTCCAGCGGGAGTACGAAGCCTGGACTTTGGATCTGAAAACCCTCTTGGAGGGGGACGATACCTTATCTCTTGAAAGATTTGCCTCGGAACTCGCCCATACATTAGAGCCGCGGGAATGTATGCTGAAGCTGGTATCTATGAATCTCTATGATATGGAAGGAAACAGCCGCATGGAGAACCTGGTGGCGTTTAAGAAGGTATACGCGGGGGCGATGGAGGCGGTCGCCTGTTGTCTGGAAAAGTTCTTTCCTGCTATGGCGGCAGAGGATATCCAGGAATTTCTTTATGCTTTTTTCCCATTCTTGTTCGGCGTCTATCCTTACTCGGTGCCGACCAAAAAACAGCGGGAAGCGATGGAAGCCGCGCAGGTCAATTATGCCAGGTATACGATTTATGAGCTTACAAGATCCTTCGTTTTTAAACTGTTAAAATCCTTTTAATGATTCATAGCGATGGCAGAGGAAAGACGTGTATTAGTTTTTTCCTCTGCCATCTTAATTTACGCGTTAGATATTGCAAGGTTTCATGTCTTTTCTATAATGGAGAGAGTTTCGAAAAGGAAGGAGAAAAGACATGAGTATTTTAAGCGCAGATCATTTGACGAAACAGTACGGAAGTGAACCCAATATTGTCCGGGCGCTGGACGATGTGAGCATTTCCGTGGAAAAGGGAGAATTTGCGGCGATCGTCGGAACCTCAGGAAGCGGCAAATCCACCCTTTTAAATATGCTTGGAGGCCTGGACCGTCCCACCAGCGGATCCGTCCGGGTAGGAAAGTATGAACTTGGGAAATTAAAAGACGAGGATCTGACGGTGTTCCGGCGCCGCAGGATTGGATTCATCTTCCAGAATTATAATCTGGTGCCGGTCCTGAATGTCTATGAAAATATTGTGATGCCGATCCAGTTAGATGGAAAGAAACCGGACACGGCGTTTATCCAGGAAGTAGTTACCCTGCTGGGACTGGAGAAGAAACTATACAGTATGCCAAACCAGCTCTCCGGAGGGCAGCAGCAGAGAGTGGCCATTGCCCGCGCCCTTGCCAGCAAACCGGCGATCATTTTGGCGGACGAGCCTACCGGCAATCTGGACAGCAAGACCAGCGACGAAGTGATCGAGCTTCTGAAGGTTACGGGAAAGAAGTTTGACCAGACCATCGTTATGATCACCCATAATCCGGAGATCGCGGCCAGGGCGGACCGCCGCATCCGCATCGAAGACGGAAAGATCGCAGAAGCGGAGGCGGCGCTGGCATGAGAGAGAAAAAAGAACAAAAAAAGATGCTGCGGACCCTGACGAAAAGAAGTTTTCGGCAGAAAAAGGGACGCAACCTGGTAGCGGTGCTGGCTATTTTGATGACAGCAGCCATGTTTACCGCGCTTTTCACACTGGCCCAGAGTATGGGAAAGAATCTGACGGAAATGTATCTGCGCCAATCAGGTACTACGGCCCATGCTTCCACCAAGTCTATCACCGATGAGGAGATTGAAAAGATTGCATCCCATCCAGATGTAGTAAGCTACGGGAAATCCATTGTACTTGGGATCGCGGAAAATGAGGCCCTCTCCGGGCGGCAGGTAGAGATCCGCTGCGCCAATGATCAGTATGCCAAAAACGATTATGCCTGGCCAGAGGAAGGGAGAATGCCAACGGAGAAAAATGAGATCGCCCTGGATACGCTGACTCTTGAAAGACTGGGAGTTCCCGCCAAGCTGGGCGAAGAGGTGACCATCGAGTGGAGACCCGATGTGACCAGTGATACCGTGACCAGGAGTACCTTCACCCTCTGCGGCTGGTGGGAAGGGAACCTGTCTTCCTACGCCAGCATGGCTTGGGTCAGTGAATCCTTTGCCCTGGATGCCTGCGGCGGGAGAGAAGCGCCGGACGAGGGACAGGTCTTAGGACAGCGGATGATGGGGATTTCTTTTGATAATTCCAGAGATATTGAGGAGAAGACAGCCAAAGTACTGGAGGACTGCGGAATCACGGATGTGGAGTTCAGCCCTAATCTGACCTATTCCAGTGAAATGCGCCAGCAGATCCTGGCGGAGAATTTTCCAATGTATGTAGGGATGGTACTGGTATTTCTGGCGGGATATCTGATCATTTACAATGTGTTCCAGATCTCTGTGGCATCAGATATTCAATTTTACGGACGGTTAAAAACCTTGGGAATGACGAAAAAGCAGCTCAGGAAGATCATCTACGGACAGGCCAACAGGCTTTGCCTGCCTGGGATCCTGGCAGGTCTTCTACTGGGATACCTGTTGGGAATGGTTCTGGTTCCGATCCTGCTTTCCTCTTTGGAAGGGCAGGCAGCGGTGGCGGCAGACCCGGTGATTTTCATAGGTTCTGCGGTATTTACCTATGCGACGGTGCTGATCTCCTGCCTGCTTCCGGCCAGGCTTGCTGGAAAAGTATCTCCGGTGGAAGCTCTGCGCTATACCGATGCGGATACAAAGATCAAAAAAGTTTATAAGAAATCGAAGAATGGGGCGAAGATCCCCGGTATGGCCTGGGCGAATCTGTGGCGCAGCAAGAAGCGGACGTTTCTGGTCATTGCCTCTCTTACACTGGGAATGGTACTGATGAGCTTCTTCTATGCAAGAAACGCAAGTTTTGATATGGAGAAATATCTGATGGATTATGCGGTGGCAGACTTCCAGATTGATGATGCCACGAATGAGGCTGTGGAAGGCTATCAGCCAGACAGCCAGACCATCAGCAATGAGCTGTTGGGCGAGATCCAGGGACTTTCCGGCCTGGAAGAAGACGGAACCCTTTATTCCCGTGAGACAATGGGTGTTTTAACTGAAAATGCCAAAGAAAATTTTGAGAATTATTATACCCAGGATGTACTGGATGAGTTTGCGTCCTTTGATCCTACGTTCCCACAGTGGAAAGAGACCTATGATAAGGCGCTGGCGGGAGAAGCGGTGCCATTTACCGTCTATGGAGCGGACGGAGTGATCCTGGAAGCGGCGGCCAGCGAGCAGTTCCTGTTAAATGGAACCTACGATGCGGAAGCGTTTGCCACAGGAGAATACGTACTTGCCATCGGTCCGGCGGTGGATCCGGGGACCGATATTCCTATGTACGATGTGGGAGAAAAGGTGGAGGTAGAGGGACGGACCTTTACGGTGATGGCAGTTCTTTCCCCCCTGCAGCCTATGGTGGAAGGCGCGGCTCCTAATTTTGACATCCCATTGATCCTTCCGGCAGATACCTTCCGGGAAATCTGGCCGGAGGGGACGCCGAGAAAGTATTACTTTAATGTGGAGGAAAAAGCGCAGGAAGAAGCACAGACCCTTCTGGAAGAATATCAGGCGAAGGAAGCGCCGGCGATGAATATCACTTCCCGTCAGAGTCTGATCCAGCAGTATGAGGACCAGACACGGTCTTCCGCGGTAATGGGATACGCCATCAGCCTGATCATTGCTTTGGTAGGAATCCTGAATTTTGTCAACAGTATGGTGACGGCTATTATTTCTAGAAAACGGGAATTTGCTATGATCCAGAGTATTGGAATGACGAAACGGCAGCTTCGCCAGATGCTGATATTCGAAGGATTGTACTACGCGGGACTGACGCTGGTCATTTCCTATATCCTGGGCGCAGTCACTGTAGGGGTGATCGTACGGGCGCTCACTGCAGGCGGATACACCACCTTCCAGTTCACCTTGCTGCCGCTCATCGTGTGTACGCCGGTGCTGATCCTGTTTGCGGTGCTGATTCCCTATCTGTGTTTCCGAAATCTGGAAAAACAAAGTATTGTGGAACGTCTGCGGGCAGTAGATTAGAACGAGTAAGAAAACAAAAGCCTGTATCTTAAAAGGAGTGCTGAACTCCTTAAGATACGGGCTTTTTAGTGGACAAAATTACATATCCCAATAGTTTTCCAGGCAGGCTTTGGCGTCTTCGTAAGTAAGAGCATAACTTTCCTGGATCTTCTCCAGGATTTCGTCTTTTGACAGCCGCAGATCCTGCAAGATATGAATAAGGCGTTTCAAGCCGTCCGCCTCTCCAGCCTGGTAGCCATGAGCCTCTCCGGCCTGGTAGCCGTCCTCGTAGCCTTCCTGCTTCATTGCTTTTTCATATTTTTCCTGATCAAAGGTTTCCAGTACCATCTGCACTACCTCCGCTCTCTGCTGGATCAGGATATCCTTTAATACGCCCCGGTGGACGCAGTCATCAATGGCTTGGCCAATGGAAGCTTCCAAAGACAGATTTTCCTTGTAGTAACGGCGTACTGTCTCTACAAAGATGGCGTATTCCTCCAGTCTCCGGCACTTCTCCATCAATGCCTGGTTGTGGCCGTAGTTGATGTTCAGCATGAGGGTGGTACATTCCAGGCAGGGTTCCTTCCCTGTCTGGGAAGGCGAAAAGAGGCCGCTCAGCCTTAAGATCTGCCGGTCCGGTTCCTCCTTGGTGCCGTTGTAAAACACGATGTGCTGGGGAAAGGGGAACGTCTTGGCGGCGCTGCTGTAAATGTTGATCTCCAGCCGGTCGATGTGCGTCTCGTACAGCTTGGAAAAATACAGCAGCCCACGCATAGGCATGTTGGGATTGTAGGTGCTCTGGTGCTCATACAGGTTCAGGTCAGCTCCGATCAGGAAGGAAACGTCGTTTTTCATAGAAAGGTACAGGACGTTTTCTAAAGTGTTGACCTCCAGGTCGTCTGGGTCCTCATAAGAGGTGCCGTTGACCGCGTTGTACAAGGAGAGAAGATCCTCCTTTTTCTGGAAGACCAGACGAAAGAGCCGGTCCTTGTACTCCCGGTTTGCCATAGGATACTCCTGATGATTCAATTGTTGGTTCATGTGATTACCTCCATTATAGAAAAGAAAAAGAATGGCTGCAACCTTTTTGGTGAGTGTGATGAAGTAAACGAATTGTCAGTTGAAATGAAAAAGATCGTCTCCAAAATGATGT